>RRZU011913290.1_pt1 | contig 14667 bp, 8 predicted proteins | sample 2165561 | NCBI WGS metagenome assembly RRZU01 (sample SAMN10456909, study PRJNA506462) | wastewater metagenome | isolation source: wastewater sludge | place: USA: Moscow, Idaho
CGGAAGATGCTGGACACGACCTGCTCCTCACGTCTGCCGGCGGATGATCGCCCAACGTACTCCCGTTGTGACCCACGGCATACGACCTGAGGGGGTCGAAATTTCGCGTGCGCACGATCACCCGCGGGGCATCGTGCCGTCCGTCACGACGGACCGTTCCGGCCCGTCGCCTGGGTGCACCATGGTCGCGTCATGAGCACAACGGGGTTCTCCGGGCCGCGTCCTCCGGCCCGCTTCAACATGGCGGCCTATTGCCTGGGGCCGTCCGTGCTGCGGCCCTCCGAAGCGGTCGGGCTCGTCGTCGCGCACGCCGGCGACCTGGGCGCGTCTGGTGCGCAACCGGACTCACGGTGGACCTTCGGTCAGCTCGACGACGCGGTATGCCGCGTGGCCGGCGCGCTGCGGGCCGCCGGGCTGCGCCGGGGAGACCGGGTGGTGCTGCGGCTGGGCAACACCGCGGACACCCCGCTGCTGTTCTTCGCGGCGGTCGCCGCCGGGCTCGTGGCGGTGCCCACCTCCTCGCAGCTGACCGCCGACGAGGTCGCGGTCATCGTGCGCGACTGCCGCCCGGCCCTCGTCGTGGCCGCGCCGGAGCTCACCGCGGGGCTGCCCCGCGGCATACCCGTCGTGGGGCCCGCGGAGGTGGCCCGGTGGCGCCGGGAGCAGCAGCGGGCGGCATACGTGGACACCGCGGCCGACGACCCGGCCTTCCTCGTCTACACCTCCGGCACGACCGGTGAGCCCAAGGGCGTCCTACACGGGCACCGCAGCGCGTGGGGCCGTCGGCCGATGTATGCCGGGTGGCAGGGCCTGCGCGCGGGCGACGTCATGCTGCACGCCGGCGCGCTCAACTGGACCTACACGCTCGGGGTCGGGCTGACCGACCCGTGGGCCTGCGGGGCGACCGCGGTCGTCTACCACGGGCCGCGTGACCCGGCCGTCTGGGGCGCGCTCATCGAGCGCTGCGGCGCGACGATCTTCGCGGCCGTGCCGGGGGTCTACCGGCAGTTGTTGGCCAGTGGCGGGCTGACCGGGCGTGACCTGGGCCTGTTGCGGCACGGGCTCACCGCGGGTGAGGCGCTCAGCCCCGACCTGTATGCCGCGTGGCAGGCCGCGACCGGTCGGCCGCTCTACGAGGCGCTCGGGATGAGCGAGATCTCCACGTATGTGTCCTCCGGGCCGCTGGTGCCGACCCGGCTCGGCTCGCCCGGCAAGCCCCAGGACGGGCGGTGTGTCGCAGTGCTGTCCGTCGAGCGGGCGGCCGGCGCCGAGCCTGATGAGCCCGAAGTGCCATTGCCGGCGGGTGAGACGGGGCTGCTGGCGGTGCACCGCAGCGACCCGGGCCTGCTGCTGGGCTACTGGGAACGCCCCGAGGAGGACGAGAAGGCGTGGCGCGGTGAGTGGTTCGTCGGGGGTGACCTCGTGCACCTGGATCCGGACGGCTACCTCGTGCATCATGGCCGGGCCGACGACCTGATGAATGCCGGCGGCTACCGGGTCTCCCCGCAGGAGGTCGAGCGGGTGCTCGCCGGGCACCCGAGCGTGCACGACGTCGGCGTCACCGAGGTGCAGGTGCGCCCCGGGGTGCGGGTCATCGCCGCCTTCGTCGTGCCGGAATCCGGCTCGGGGGCAGTCGATCCGGGCACGCCGGTGGACGAGGAGGAGATCCGCGGCTACGCCCGGGAGCACCTCGCGGCATACAAGGTGCCCCGGATCGTCGTCCCGGTCGCGACCCTGCCGCGCACCGCGAACGGGAAGTTGTTGCGCCGGGAGCTGCAGCTGCCCGCGTAGCTCCCGTCGCAGCGCTGTCACATGACAGACTCGGGGTTTCGCCCGCACGAGCTGCCCGAGAGGAATCCCGTCCCGTGACGACCACCGTGCCCCCCACCGGCTCCGCCCGCCCCGACGCGGCGATCCCGCCGTTGAGTCTGGAGGACAAGTTCGTCGTCGATGAGGGCACCATCCACCTCACCGGGGTGCAAGGGCTGGTGCGGTTGCCGCTCGTGCAGCGGCGGCTCGACCTGGCTGCGGGGCGCAACACCGGCTTCTTCATCAGCGGCTATCCGGGCTCGCCGTTGGGCGGCTACGACCTGGAGCTGCAGCGGCGGCGCAAGCTGCTGGCCGAGCACCACATCGTGCACCGGATGGGGGTCAACGAGGAGCTCGGTGCGACCGCGGTGATGGGCAGCCAGCTGGCCATGCAGCTGCCCAAGCCGCGGTACGACGGGGTCGTTGGGCTCTGGTACGGCAAGGCCAATGGTTTCGACCGGTCGATGGACGCGATCCGCCAGGCCAACCTCATCGGCACGACCCGCACCGGGGGCGCGGTCGCGCTCGTCGGTGACGACCCGACCGCGAAGTCCTCGCCGACCCCCGGTGGCAGCGAGTTCGCGTTCGCGTCGGTGCTCATGCCGATGCTCTACCCGGGTGACGTGCAGGAGGTGCTCGACCTCGGGCTGCACGCCATCGCGCTGTCCCGCTCCTGCGGGCTGTGGACCGCGTTGAAGATGTCCACGAGTGTCGCCGACGGCTCCGGGTCGGCCTTCGTGGCGCCCGACCGGGTGCAGCCGGTGCTCGTCGACATGACCCTCGACGGCCGCCCCTACCTGCACCGGCCCAATGCGCACATGTACGGCCACAAGGTGCTCGCCATGGAGCACTCGCTGCTGTCGGCGCGCATCCCGGCCGCCCTCGAATACTCCCGGGTCAACGGCCTCAACCGGATCACGGTGCGCACCGAGCGCGATCGGCTCGGCATCGTGTCGACCGGCAAGTCCTACTACGAGCTGCGTCAGACGCTGCGCGAGCTGGGTCTCGACGACGACGACCTGCGTCGCCTCGGGGTGCGGCTGCTGCACCTGCGGATGCCGTATCCGTTGGACGGCAAGGTGATTCGTGAATTCGCCGCCGGGCTCGAAGAGATCCTCGTGCTCGAGGACAAGCGCCCGTTCATCGAGCTCTACCTCAAGGACGAGCTCTACGGTATGCCGCAGCGCCCTCTCGTGCTCGGCAAGCAGGACGAGCACGGCCGACCGCTCGTGCCGGTCAACGCCGAGCTGGACACCGCCTCGGTGGCCCGGCTCGTGGCCGACCGGTTGACCCACCGTGCCGACCTGCCCGACCTGCCGGAGTTCCGCCGCCGCCTGGAGCGGATCACCCGGCCTCGCGAGTTGGCGCCCCTGGCGATGAGCCGCTCGCCCTACTTCTGCTCCGGCTGCCCGCACAACACTTCGGTCGCCCAGGTGCCGGCCGGCACCATCGTCGGCGCCGGCACCGGCTGTCACGTGCTGGCCGTCTTCATGCGCCCCGAGGACGTCGGCGAGATCATCGGCGTCACCGCGATGGGCGGTGAGGGCGCGCAATGGATCGGGGCGTCACCGTTCACCGACCTGGAGCACTGGATCCAGAACATCGGCGACGGCACCTACGCGCACTCCGGGTCGCTGGCGATCCGGGCGGCCGTCGACGCCGGGGTCAACATCACCTACAAGCTGCTCTACAACGACCACGTGGCGATGACCGGCGCGCAACCGCCGATCGGCATCCCCGCCGTGCCTGAGTTGGTCACCACCCTGCTCGCCGAGGGGGTCAACCAGGTCATCGTCACGACCGAGGACCTCGACCGGTATGCCGGAGTGCGCCTGCCGCCGGGGGCCGCGGTCTGGTCGCGCACCCGCCTCGACGAGGCGATGGCGACGCTGCGGGCCGTCAAGGGCGTGACCGTCCTGCTGCACGACCAGGAGTGCGCCACGGAGAAGCGGCGCCGCCGCAAGCGCGGCACTCTCGAACAGCCGCGCACCCGGGTCGTCATCAACGAGTCGGTCTGCGAGGGCTGCGGCGACTGTGGCGTGCAGAGCAACTGTCTGTCGGTGCACCCGGTGCAGACCGAGTTGGGGCGCAAGACCCAGATCCACCAGCCCTCGTGCAATGTCGACTACTCCTGCCTCAAGGGCAACTGCCCCTCGTTCGTCACCGTCGTGCCCGGCGACGCCCCGCGCTCCGCGCGTGACACGCTGCCGACGCTGACCGCCGACGAGTTGCCCGAGCCCGAGCTGCGCGTGCCGACCACGGAGTTCGGGATGCGCATCACCGGCATCGGCGGCACCGGCGTCGTCACCGTGGCGCAGACGCTGGCCACCGCGGCGCTGCTCGACGGCCGGTTCGTGCGCGGCCTCGACCAGACCGGCCTGGCCCAGAAGGGTGGCCCGGTCATCTCCGACCTGCGGATCACCACCGACCCGCTCGACCAGGCCAACAAGCTCACCGTCGCCGACTGCGACCTCTATCTCGCCTGCGACCTGCTCACCGGCGCCCAACAGCACAACCTCGTCGTCACCGACGCCGAGCGCTCCATCGCGGTCGTCTCGACCGCCCAGGTGCCCACCGGGCAGATGGTCGTCGACACCCACCTGTCCTACCCCGACACGGCGGTGCTGCTGTCCCGCATCGACGGCTCGACCCGCACCGACCACAATGTCGCCCTCGACGCCGCCGGCATCACCGAGCGGCTCTTCGGCACCGACCAGGTGGCGAACACCTTCCTCGTCGGCGCGGCATACCAAAGTGGTGCGCTACCCCTGCGGGCGGCCGCGATCGAGGCCGCCCTCGAGCTCAACGGGGTTGCCGTCGCCGCCAATGTGCAGGCCTTCCGCCGGGGCCGTCAGGCCGTCGCCGACCGGGTCGCCCTCGACGGCCTTGTCGAGGGCTTCGGGCGCTCCGGCCGCCGCTCCAGCGAATGGGTCGTCGGCAGTGTCGCCGCGGGGCGCATCGCCGAGCTCGTGCGGGCCGAGCCGAGCAGCGAGCTGGCCGCCCTCGTCGCCTCCCGCACGGCGATGCTCGTGGACTACCAGGACGCCGCCTACGCCCGCCGGTATGCCGCGCGGGTCGAGCTGGTGCGCTCGGTCGAGGCCGAGCGGGTGCCCGGGTCCAGTGCCCTCACCGAGGCGGTGGCCTTCTCGCTGTTCAAGCTGATGGCCTACAAGGACGAGTACGAGGTGGCCCGGTTGCACCGTGACCCGGCCTTCCGACGCGAACTGGCCGACCGCTACGGCGCCGACGCGGCATACCACTTCATGCTGCACCCACCGGTGCTCAAGGCCCTCGGGATGGACCGCAAGATCGCCGTCCCGGCCGCCGCCGGGCAGGTGATGTTCGGCGCGCTCGCCCCGCTGAAACGGCTTCGCGGCACCAAACTCGACGTCTTCGGCCGTGACCACGTGCGGGTGATCGAGCGGGAGCTCATCGCCGAGTACGAAGCCCTGCTCGACGAGATCTGCGCCCGCCTCGACGAGCGCAACCACGCGGTGGCCGTCGAGCTGGCCGCGTTGCCGGATCTCGTGCGCGGCTACGACGAGGTGAAACTGGGCAACGTCGCCACCTACCGCACCCAGATGCAGCGGCTGCGGGCACACCTCGCCGACGGTGAACTCGACTCTCCGGTGCTGGAATTGCTGCCCACGCCGGACGTCACGCCGGCGCGGCCGGTGCGCGCCGCGGCGCGCCGCGCGGCCCGGGCCGCCGCCCGGGCTGCCGCTGCCGCGGCAGCCCGTGGGGCGGCACGGGTGCGGCGCGACGAACGCGACCGGCACGCCAACCTGGAGTGGGATGCCGCCGTGGAAGGCCGGTTGGAGCCCAGCACCGCCGCCCTCATGGAAGGCGTGCCGCCGGCCGGCAGCGGCGGGCGGCTGGCCCCGCCGCAGCGGGCCGCGTCCGGCGCGCACACCACCGGCCCGGCCGAGGACGACACCGAGCACCTGCCCGGCTGACCCCGGCGGCTGCTGGCTCAGCCCGAGGCCGGTGCTGCCGCCTCGTCGTTCGATGGGTCGGCGGTCGGTAGCTCGGCGGTCGATGGCTCGGCGGCCGGTGGCTAGTCTGTCGATGGGTCGGCGGTCGGTGGCTCGGCGAGGTCACGGGCGATGCCGCGCAACCCGAGCCACCACTGCTCCCGGGGGCGGCGATGCGCCCAGTCGACGAGCTGGTCGAAGGCGGCGACGGGGGTGCGGGTGAGCCGGCCCTTCACGAGGCCGACGGCGACCGCGTCGGTGCGCCCGGCGGCCAGGCTCTCGGTGACGGCGTCGACGGCCTCGGCGGCCAGCCGGGTCGCGAGCACCCGGTCGAAGGGCGACGGGTTGCCACCCTGCTGCACGTGCCCGAGCACGATCGGGCGCACGTCGTAGAGGTCGCCCCCCTCGGCTTCGAAGACCCGCCCGACAACGTCGGTCGTGTAGTGCGGGTCGGCGTCCTCGGCCCGGGCCACGAGGAAGAGCCCGCGACCGTCGCGGAAGCGTCGCGCCATCCGTTCGGCGTCCACCTGTAGCTGGGCCAGGGTGATGCCCTCCTCGGGCAGATACACCTGCTCGGCGCCGGCCGACATGGCCGACAGCAGTGCGAGATAACCACATTCGCGGCCCATCGTCTCGATGACGAAGCACCGGTGCGCAGCCATCGCGGACTGTTTGATCCGGTCGATCGCCTCGACGATGGTGTTGAGGGCGGTGTCGGCGCCGACGCTCAGCTCGGTGCCGGGCAGGTTGTTGTCGATCGTCGCGGGCAGGCAGGCGATCGGGATCGCCAGGGCCGGGTATGCCGCGCGCTCGCCCACCAGCAGATGGGCCATCCGGTAGGCGTCGAACCCCCCGACGAGCAGCAGCCCGTCGATGAGGTGCGTCTCGATGGCGCGGGCCACGGCATACAGTCGCTCGCGTCCCAATTCCTCACGGCGGGTGCCGAGTTCGGCGCCTCCTCGACCGGCCCAGCCTTCGACGTCGCGGAGCGTGAGCTCGCGCACCCGGCCCTCGCAGAGCCCGGTGAAGCCGCCTTCGACGCCGACGATGGTGTGGCCCCGGTCGTGACCGAGCCGAGTGATCGCGCGCACGGCGGTGTTCATGCCGGGGGCCAGACCACCGCTGTGCAGCACGGCGATGCGCCGCCGCGGCCCGGGCTCGCCGGCGCGGGGGTGGGAGAGGGCACGCAGCAACGCGAAGAGCGAGGCGTAGCTCTCACCGCGGGCGGCCAGCGCCTCGTCGTAGCGCCCCTCGTCGACCATCGTCGCAATGGCCTGGTTGTCACGCACCGCCCGCATCAGCGGCGCACGGCGGACTCGGTTGTGCCGCAAGCCGATCAGCTGCGCCCCGTCGTGTTCGGCCGCGGCCAGCAGGGCGCTCGCCGCGTCGTAGCCCATCATCGTGGCCATCGAGCGGTCGAAGGCGCTCGGCGTGCCACCGCGCTGCACATGCCCCAAGATCGTCACCCGGGTGTCCTCGCCGAGCCGGTCCTGCAACTCGGCGCGCACCTGGTCGGCGGTGATCGGGCGGCCGGTGCGGTCGCGGGCACCCTCGGCGACGAGCACGATCGACTCGCGCCGACCCAGGGCCCGGGCCTGGCGCAGGCTGTCACCCAACTCCTGCGCCCAGTCCGCGCCGGGCGGCGCCTCGGGGATGATCGCGAAGTCGCAGGCGCCGGCGATCGCGGCGGTCAGGGCGAGGTAGCCGCACCGCCGGCCCATCACCTCGATGACGAAGGTGCGTTGATGGCTGGCCGCGGTGGAGCTGATCGCGTCGATGGCCTCGACGATCCGGTGCAGCGCGCTGTCGGCGCCGATCGTCATGTCGGTGCCGACCATGTCGTTGTCGATCGACCCGACCACCCCGGCGATGTGCAGCACCGGGTGCGCGGTGAGCGTGTCGGAGGGCAGCCGCCCCTCGGCGATGTGCTCGCCGAGCAGCCCGGCCCACTCCCGGGCCAGCAGGTCGGCGCCGGTCAGGCTGCCGTCGCCCCCGATGACAACGATCCGGTCGATCCCTCGAAAGGCGAGTTGGTATGCCGCCTCCTTGCGCCCCGCGCGCTCCCGGAACGCGGGGCAGCGCGCCGTGCCGATGGCGGTGCCGCCCAGTTGTTGGATGCCGCTCACGTCGCCCCAGTCCAGGCGGGTGATCGCGGTGTCGCCGTCGACCGCGCCCTGCCAGCCCCGGCGGATCGCGAAGACCTCCGCGCCGAACCGGATCGCCGCCCGCACGACGGCCCGCACCGCCGCGTTCATGCCCTGGGCGTCGCCGCCGCTGGTGAGGACCGCGATGCGCCGGGGTGGAACCGTTCTCATGTGCCCATCCTGGCGCGCCGGGGTGAACGGCAGCGAAACGGGCCCGGCGGGGGTGGTTGGGCCCGTCGTTGGTGGGCGCGGGTGCGTGGCTGCGGGGTGGTTGGGTCGCGCGTGGGCGTGGGCCGTGCGGGGGCTGCGTGGGTGCGGGCGTGGGAGGCGCGAGTGCGGGCGTGGGAGGCGCGAGTGCGGGCCCTGGGAGGCGGCGCGAGTGCGGGCATGGGAGGCGCGGCGGGTGAGGTCGGGCTGCGGCGCGGTGTCGACCTTGCGGTCGATCCGTTTCCGCAGCCCGCCTCCCGAACCGGACGTGCGACTCTCGCCGCATCCGGCTCTTCATGAGCCTCAGTGGGTTACGAGGTGATCGGCCAGGGGGTGGGGATCTGTGCGCCTCGGTATCGGTACCGGGTGGTCCGGGCGTGTACCGGGTTGAACAGGGTCACCTGCCCAGTGGTGGGCCACCATCCTCCGGCGCAGTACTTGCGGCGGAGGTTCTTCCAGGTGATGCGCCGGTGCTTGTGTCGCGCCCAGGTGATCACCGTGGTCCAGGTGTAGGACCGCAGGTAGTTGAACGTGCGGAACGACACCCCGGGCCGGAAGTAGGCGGTCCAGCCGCGCAGCACCGAGTTGAGCTGGTGCAGCACGATCGCCAGGTCGAGGTTGTGGTCCTGTCGGCAGATCGTCTTGACCTTGGCCTTGATCGCGGTCAGCGACTTCTTGGCTGGGTAGGTGTAGACGAACTGTTTGCCATCGCTTCGCCGGTGGTGACGTTGGATGCGCCAGCCGAGGAAGTCCAGGCCCTCGTCGATGTGCGTGATCAGTGTCTTGGCCTCCGACAGGCGCAGGCCCATCGGCGCGAGGACATCCGCTGTCTGGTTACGGAGGGCTTCTGCGTGGTGTCGTTGACCGTGGACCAGGATGACGAAGTCGTCGGCGTACCGGACGAACTTCCACAGGCCTGCTCCCGTGGCCCGGCGACGTTCACGTGTCCACTTACTCCAGGATCGCCACTGGTCATCGAAGTAGTCGTCGAGGACCGAGAGGGCGATGTTGGCCAGCAGCGGCGAGAGGATCCCGCCCTGCGGGGTGCCGGTGTCGCTGGATCGCAGGCCCGTGTCCGGGGACAGGATGCCTGCTTTCAAGAAGGCCTTCACCAACGTCAGCACCCGCTTGTCCCCGATCCGGTCTCGGACCCGGGCCATCAAGCCCGGGTGGGAGATCTCGTCGAAGCACGCCGTGATGTCGCCCTCCACCACCCACTCGTAGTTACGGGGGTTCGAGGCGAAGTAGCGGACCTCGGCGACGGCGTCATGCGCGCGCCGGTTGGGCCGGAACCCGTACGAGCACGACCGGAAGTCGGCCTCGAAAACCGGTTCCAACACCAGCTTCAGGGATGCCTGCACGACCCGGTCGGTGACGGTGGGGATCCCCAACCGTCTCCGTGTGGTGGTCCCCGGCTTCGGGATCATCCGCTCACGCACCGGCAACGGCACAAATGTGCCGTCCCGTAGTGCCTGGCGGACCTGGCCGAGGAAGACCTCCGTGCCGCGTTCGGTCTCGACGTAGTAGGCGCTCTGCCCGTCCACGCCTGCCGAGCGGGCTCCCTTGTTGCCCCGCACCCGAGCCCACGCCACCGTTAAGAACGCGGGATCGGCCACGAGGTTGAACAGGTCATCGAACCGTCGACTCCGATCGGCGACGGCCCACTGATGCAGTTTGGTTTGCATCCTCAGTACCCGAAGTTCCGCATACTCCCGGTCGGGCCAGACGGTCTCCGCGGCAACGGTATTCACCATCGCATCTCCTGACATTGCACTCCCATCCTGCTGACTCACTGGCCCCCTTCGCCCTGTGACCGGCTTTCCCGGACTCTGACTACTACGAGGCCTCCGCCCCGCCACCACGGCATCGGTCGGCGACGGACCTGCCCCCACTCGGGGGCGCCCCAGCGGCGGTTCCCACGTTCACTGCGCACCGATCGGTGAGGGCGGAGCCCAGCTGTTATCCCGGCAGCTTCGCCATGGCTACGCCGCAGACCTTCGCCATGGCCTCCGACCCGAGCGCTATCAGCCCGGTCCGGAGTCGACCACCCGCTCTCAAGGCGGCCGCGCACTGCACCCCGGCCCAGATCCACCAGGTTTCGAGCCGGTTCATCGCTTACGGGACGTCACCGCTGGTTCCGTCGCGTACTCCTTCTCACCTTGCTAGCCGGACCCGCACCATCTGGCAGTACTGGCACGTCCCGTCGTTGTCAGGGCTGCTCCCACCCTCCCCGGCGTCCCCCGGATCAGGCTGCCCTCAGCTTCACCCAACCGCTGCGACGGTCAGGCGGTGCAGGTCTCTCACCTCCACTCGGTCACACAGCGCCTCGTGGCGCACGAGAGCGTCGATGAGGGCGTCGGAGGGTGGGTGATCGCACGCCCCCAGGCGCTTTCTCGGGCGCTTTCTCGCCGCGCGAGGAAGCCGGGTGGGTTCGGTGCGGAGGGTGCGACGGGCTGGCGTGGCGGCTTGACGAGGGCGCGCGGTGGGAGAGCGTCGATGAGGGCGTCTGAGGGTGGGTGATCGCACGCCTTGGGACGCTCTCTCGGGCGCTTTCTCGGCGCGCGGGCCCGGCGGGTCGGTGCGGGCAGGGCCGGGCCGTGCGACGCCGTGCCTGCCGCGCTGGCGCTGGGTGCGCCGGGCAGGCGTGCGGCGAGGGCGCGCGGTGAGAGAGCGTCGATGGGGGCGTCTGAGGGTGGGTGATCGCACGCCCCCAGGCGCTCTCTCGGGCGCTTTCTCGCCGCGCGGGCCCGCTGGGTCGGTGCAGGCCGGGCCGGGCCGTGCGACGCCGTGCCTGTCGCGCTGGCTGGGCCGGCGTGAGCCGAGAAAGCGCGTATGAGGTCGCCTGGGGGCGCGTGATGGCACGCCCCCAGGCGCCTTCTCGGGCGCTTTCTCGCCGCACGCCGCGGGTCGGCTGCCTGGCCAGCCCCGGAGAGCCTCCGGCCAGCCCTCAGCCAACCCACAGTCAGCGCTCACGGTCAGCGCTTGCGGTCAGTCCTTGCGGGTCAGCCTCGGGAGGCGCGCCGCTGCTTCGGGGTGAAGCCCAGGGCTGCGGCGGCGGCCTCCTCGCTGAGACCGGCGGCCTTGGCGCTGCGGTAGGCGCCGACGTTGGCCGACAACGAGGCCATCGCGGGGGCGACCGCGCCACGGCCGTAGGTGATCGACTGCTCGGCGGCGACGCCGAGTCGGGCACCGACCTCGATGGCATCCTGGTCGGCGCCGAGGTAGAGGAATTGCCAGCCGTAGTCGCGGGTCTGGCGCTCCACGAGTGCCTTGATCGCCGCGTGTGTCCACTCCCGGGAGGCGTTCTCCTCGCCGTCGGTCATGATGCCGACGATGACGGTGCCGGGGCGCTGCGCCTCGTCCATGCCGGCCAGGCGCTCACCGGTCTCGGTGATGAGCCGACCCATCGCGTCGAGCAGGGCGGTGCTGCCGCGGGGGTGCAACGTCAGGGGCGGCACCTGGGCGATGGGGCGCGCGGCATACACGAGCTCGTAGTCGGTGTCGAACTGCACGAGCGTGACCTGGCAGGCCCCGGGCAGGGCGCGCTGCTCGCGGATGAAGGCGTCGAAGCCGCCCTCGGTGTCGGCCTTGATCGACTCCATCGACCCGGAGCGATCGAGCAGGAAGTACAGGTGCGTCAGCTGCGCGTCGGTCATTCCGAATCTCCTTCTGATCAGCCTGGATTGGGGCGTCGGGCGCGGAAGCGCAGCGGTTGACGCTGGGCCGCCTCCGCCGGTGGTGTGCTCTTGTGTCGGCCCTCTTCGAGGTCATAACGGGCCCGCTCGACCCCCGTGCGGGTCACCCGATCGCCCTCCCGGTATGCCGCGAGCAGGCTGGTGCGGGCCAGTCGCGGACCGACTGCGTTCTCGGTGAGGCCGGCGAGGGTGGCCGCCTGGCGGATCGTCGCACCCTCGGTGAGCAACGCCGCCGCCATTGCCTCGTCGATCGCCTCGGTCACCTTGACCGCGGCCTCCCGCAGGTGCGGGAGCGCGGCTTGCGGATCGCTGAGGTCGACGTGGGCGAGAGCGGCGCGAGCCGCCTCGACCGTCTCGGGCCACGACTCTGCTGCGGTGCTCACGTAACTATGATGCCGCAGAAACTGCGGCAACGCAAGTGGTCTGCACCCGCGCGTGCCCCAGAACCACGAGCCACCGGTTACTCGCCGGGGGAGGCGGCGGCGTGGAAGGCGGCGACCACCTCGGCGCCCAGGCGGCCGCGGTCGGACACGGCATACCCGTGCTCACGTGCCCACGAGCGGATCCGGGCCACCGGTATGCCGCCCGCCGCCACCGTGGCCTCTCGGGCTCGGTCGGCTTCGCGCCGGCGTTCGGCTGCGGCGGTCTTGCGATCGGTGGCCGCGTCGCGCGCGAGCGGCCCGGCATCGGGCACGTCGGCGAGCCGGTCGGCAGCCGGTGCGTCGGCTTCGAGCTCGTCGAGGCAGGCGGCGAGGAAGCGGTAGCTCCACTCCTGGGCCAGTGCGCGGGTCTCGGCGAAAACAATTGGTACGGAAGGAAACCGGGCCTGCGCTTCGGCGATCCCGTCGGCGACGATCGCGGGCCGCACCCGCCGCAGGGCGAAGACCTGCGAGTACCGGTCTTCGACGACGAGCGCCGCGCGGGGCAGTGCGGCCAGATCGGCCAGCAGATAGCGCAGCTTGCCCCCGACGAGGGTGGTCACGAGGTCATCGAGCGACTTGCGCTCGACCGCGGCGACGACTCGCCCGTCGATCTCGACGGCATAGTCACCGGCCAGCAGCGGTTGCTTGCGCGTGCTGGCCTGTTGGTCGGCGAACTTCCACGCGTACCGCTCGTGCACGTCGACGAGGATCGTCAGGTCAGCGCGCCCGGCGGCCCGGGCTGTCGGGGTGCGTACCGCCGGGCGGGCCTGCTTGGCGGTGCGCGCGGTCTGCCAGAAGATCGCCTCTCGCCCGCGCGCGTAGGTGAGCACGAGTTGCGAGCGGGCCTCCCGGCCCCGGTCCAGGACCAGGTCGATCGCCGCGCCCCGGCGCACACAGGAGCGGGTGGCCACCCGCTCGATGATCTCGGGCTCCTCCGGCCACTGTGCGCGGTGACAGTAGACCTTGCTCGTGCGCGGCCAGGTCTCGCGTGCCTTGAGGACGATCCCGTTGGGGCCCAACGGGATCCGCAGCAGATAGGGTAACGCCGAGTCGGCGTCCGGATTGCGGGCGATGACGAAGTCGTCCGGCATGCTCGCACTGTAGCCCCGTGGCCCGGCCGCCCCGGTTACTCGCGAACAAAGAAAGGCGCCGCGGCATACCAAGCATTCGGTATGCCGCGGCGCGCGTGCCGTAGCCGCCCCGAGCGGCCCGGCAGCCCAGGGTCACCAGCGCGGGGAGTCCTGCGGGCCGGCGGTGGGCTGGCTGGAGTGGCCCGGCTGGCCGGCGTTCGGGTAGGTGGGGTAGGTCGGGTAGCCCTGAGCGGCCGGGGGAGCCGGGGGAGCAGCAGGGGTGGCGGCGCCGGAGCGACGGGTTGCGCGCAGCCCGAAGACGACGGTGAGGGTGATGGCCATCAGCGAGACGAACGCGAACCAGCCGTCGTCCTGGTGGCGGCCACCGTCGGGCAGGATCGCGAACGCGGTCACGATGAGCAGCGCGATCGAGCCGCCCTGGCCGCGGCGGATGGCCCGCTCGAGGTGCACCTGGCCGCGGGCGTCGGGCAGCAGCAGCCAGGCGATGAGGTAGAGGGTCACGCCGACTCCGAAGACGGCGGTGATCACCGTGACGATCCGCACGATCGCCGGGGAGACGCCGAGGCGCTGGGCCAGGCCCGCGCAGACGCCGCCGAGGGGGCCGCCGGGGGCACGCACGATCGGCGCCGAACGCAGCGCCATGAAGAATCGGTCGAGAGCGCCGGGCTGGGTGGGCTGCTGCGGGCCGTGGGGAGAGGCGGAGTGGGTGGGGCCGAAGGTCTGGTTCGTCGTCATGTCTCCACAATGCGCTTGCCACGGTATGCCGCGTCAGTGGGTGGCGCCCTGAGGCGACCCTGACCCGACCCTGAGGTCGGCGCGGGTCCAGCCCTCGCCCAGTGGCCCAGCTGGCCCGGTGGCCCGCTGGCCCGCTGGCCCGGCTGGTCAGGCCAGCAGCAATCGCATCTCGTGCAGGGCCTCTACCACGGTCCGCTGCCGGATGTCCTCCCGCCCTCCGGTCAGGTGCAGCTCGCGGTGTCGTTGCCCGCAGGGTGCCTGGACAGCCAGGTGCACGGTGCCGACCGGCTTGCTCGGGGTGCCGCCGTCCGGCCCGGCAATCCCGGTGATGCCCACCCCGACATCGGCGCCCAGTGCCCGGCACGCCCCGGCGGCCAGGGCCTCGGCGACCTCTCGACTGACTGCCCCGGATGCCGCGAGGACCTGCTCCGGGACGGCCGCCAACGTGATCTTGGCGGCGTTGCCGTAGACGACGAGCCCCCCGTGGACGTAGGCCGACGAGCCGGGGCGCGCGGTGAGCCGGCCGGCCAGCAACCCACCGGTGCACGACTCCGCAGTCGCGATGGTCCACCCCGCGGCGGTGAGGGAGC
>RRZU011913648.1_pt1 | contig 14665 bp, 10 predicted proteins | sample 2165561 | NCBI WGS metagenome assembly RRZU01 (sample SAMN10456909, study PRJNA506462) | wastewater metagenome | isolation source: wastewater sludge | place: USA: Moscow, Idaho
ACATATTTGTATCCCAAGCTCCGAAAATTAATTTCCCCTGATGGATAAGAGGACGTGTTTCGATATAACCTTGAACCTGATTGTATTCCCATATTAATTTGCCGGTCTGGATATCCAATGCTCTCATCGTATGATCGCCAGCTCCGATATATGCAATATTATTTTCTATGGTTACTGCACCCAGCACTGCCTCTTTTGCCGGATATTTCCATACTAGTTTGCCGGTAGACGCGTCCAGACCATATATGTTTTTATCAGCAGAACCAAATACTATTATACCATTATTAGCAGCCGGAGTACCGATTATCCGATTACCGGTTTTGAAATTCCATATCTGTTTTCCTTCTTCAACTGAAAGGCATGTCAAATAACCTGCATCATCGCCCACATAAACATTATTGTTGTAAAGCACCGGAGATGAATACATACTATGAGCAATCTTCGTCATCCATTTGGCTTTCACTTGTGGGTATATTTGATTTACAGAATCGGACGGACGCTTATATAAACTATTATCGGATGTATAATATCTTTCCTTTAAAGAGTAGCCTCCCCATTTACGCATTTCTTTCCCTATTTTTTGCTCATATACAATAATAGAGTCATTCGTCATATCATAAATGGAATATCCTCCGAGTTTATCTGTTTTGTCCCGAAGATTTGACCGATTCAATATTCCCGGTATCCCATCATAAGATAGTAATTTGTTACTGTGATAATGTCCTCCAAGTACGGCTTTTACATTATACTTACGAGCGACATCCGTCACTTCGTACCAATTGTCCACATCCCCATCTTGCAGTGGATAATGAGTTACTAATATAAAAGGTGTATTAGGTGCGGCAGAAAAGAATTCTTCTTCGAGCCATGTTATATCCTGAGGAGCGATGTGCCCGTCCATCATGCGGATAATAGGGCCTGAGGCAAATCCTAAAAATGTATATCCATTATATTGAAACTTGAATCTTTCTGAGCCGAAAATATGCCCAAAATCGGTAGAACCCGATTCACTCCATTTAGTTTCATGGTTTCCTGACACAATATAGTATTTTACCTTCAACATATCCAACAAACTCTTTGCCTTATGCAAGGATATCCTATCGCCCTCCTCTGTTATATCTCCAGCCACCAATACAAAACTAATGTTCGGTGTATTATTGATTTGCTCAACCGTGCGTTTCAAATCATTATAAGCCAAAGAATCTTTGGTTACATGTAAATCAGTAATAAGAGCAAAACGGAAATCCTGACCATACAACGGCAATGTAAGGCAAAAAAAAGAACAGATTACAAAAAAGTGGATAGAGATGTTTTTCATAAATACTATTTTGCATTACTATTATAGCATTCTAAGTCTAATCTGAGTTGTACAAATATATAAGGTTTTTGCATATATTTTCAGATATATATCTTTTTATTGTATTTTATTATCAATAATTCATATATTTTAACTCAATCACATTGTTAAGATAGGATTATTCTAACAAATCCACAGAAATGACAAATACACAACAATATATTTTGACTTAGAATACATATATTAATATTTTTTAACTATACAGAAAGAGTTATTAAAGGTTTTAAAAACTAAAAACAACAGCTATCCTGCTAGACAAATCAAATTCAAAATGATAAACAGACAAAATAGAAACTTAAATAAATTAATTTATGTATTTAAACGCAAATAATAGTTAATAATATTGATTTAAATCATTCTTATTAATAGAATTCTAAAATATCATCATATATTTGCTTTGTAATCACTTTAGGTCAAAATCCCTAATAAACTTAATTTCTAATCTTTTATCTTTGACTATTAAAAACAAATTAAAGGATTTACCCATGAAAAGATCAACTATCCTGCTGCTGTTATTCATTTCATTCGTAGTAGCTTATTCGCAAAACGACATCAAGGTAGGAGCTGAATCCACGGATGAGTATTATTCTATAATCCAGGGTAAGCGCATTGCTATAATGTCGAACCATACTGGTATGGTAGGCAATGAGCACCTCGTAGATATTCTTGCTAAAGAAAAATTTAATATCGTTGCTATATTTTCTCCGGAACATGGTTTTAGAGGTGATGCTGATGCAGGAGAGCATGTAGCCAGCTCTGTTGACAAAAAAACGGGTATACCGATTCGGTCTTTATACGATGGAAAAGATCGTAAGCCCAGCAAAGAATCTATGGATATGTTCGATATTCTCATAATAGATATTCAAGACGTCGGATTAAGATTTTACACCTACTATATAACAATGGTGAGATTGATGGATGTTTGTGCCGAATATGGGAAAAAAGTCATAATACTCGACCGTCCCAACCCTAACGGACATTATATAGATGGCCCTATACTGGACATGAAACATAAATCGGGTGTTGGCTGGTTGCCAATTCCGGTTGTGCATGGCATGACTCTGGGAGAACTGGCATTGATGGTAAACGGAGAAAAATGGCTGACCGATGGTAAAACATGCGATCTGTCCGTTATCAAGTGTAAAAACTATACTCATAAGACATTGTATAAGTTACCGATAGCACCATCGCCTAACTTACCTACTATGAAGTCAATTTACTTATATCCTTCAACTTGTTTATTCGAAGCTACTCCCGTAAGTTTAGGACGAGGAACCTCCTTCCCTTTTGAAGTGTACGGACATCCAAATATGAAAGGTTATACCTTTTCTTTTACCCCGAAAAGTATTCCAGGGGCTAAAAATCCTCCTCAATTAAATAAGTTGTGTTATGGTGTTGATTTGAGAAACATGCCGGACGATGAAATATTTGCAAAAGGTTTCGACCTTACATATATAATAGATGCCTATAACAATTTAAATCTGGACGATCATTTCTTTCGTTCTTTCTTTGAGAAGTTAGTTGGCGTAGATTACATCCGTAAAATGATCATAGAGGGAAAATCGGCTGATGAAATCAAAAAAATGTGGAAAGACGATGTAGAGAAGTTCAGACTTCAACGAAAACCTTATTTGTTATACGAAGAATAAAAAACGACAAGAATGAGTCCAATACTTGTATTGATAACCATAGCCTTCTATTTTGCCATACTCTTTGCTATATCTTATATAACAGGGCGCAAGACAGATAATCAAGGATTCTTCACAGGAAACCGCAAATCGCCATGGTATGTAGTTGCTTTCGCAATGATAGGTTCAGCCATATCGGGAGTGACTTTCGTCTCTGTACCGGGAATGGTTGCAGCCAGTGGATTCTCATACATGCAAATGGTTATGGGGTTTGTTGTAGGACAATTCATTATTGCCTTTGTTCTTGTTCCTCTTTTCTATAAGATGAACCTGACATCCATATATGAATATTTGGAAAATCGCTTCGGAATATCATCTTACAAAACCGGGGCATGGTTCTTTTTCATCTCAAAGATGCTAGGAGCAGCAGTACGGCTATTCTTAGTTTGCATCGTCTTACAATTATTGGTTTTTGCTCCGCTCAAATTGCCATTCGTACTGAATGTTATGTTCACTGTCGGTTTGGTATGGCTTTACACATATCGTGGAGGTGTAAAATCGCTGATATGGACAGATTCGCTTAAGACATTCTGTCTTATTGTGTCGGTAGGTCTATGCATTTATTATATAGCATCCGATCTTGGATTGAATTTCTCAAGTATGTTGACAACGATCAGGGATAATGACTTTTCCAAAACATTCTTTTTCGATGACGTCAACGACAAACGCTTCTTTTTCAAACAGTTTCTTGCGGGAATTTTCACGGTGATTGCCACCACAGGGCTCGATCAGGATATGATGCAAAAAAACATGAGCTGCCGAAACTCCAAAGATTCGCAAAAAAACATTGTCATCAGCGGATCTATGCAACTCGTCATCAATCTCTTGTTTCTGATGCTCGGTGTTCTGCTATACACATATGCATTTCAGCACGATATAGCTATTCCTGAAAAAAGTGACGAATTATTCCCGTTATTAGCTACAAACGGCTATTTCCCTATAATTGTAGGAATACTATTTATAATCGGGCTAATATCTGCCGCATACGCAGCTGCCGGATCAGCACTTACGGCTCTGACCACATCTTTTACCGTAGACATATTGGGAAGCACCAAGACAAAACCGGATGCAGAAGTGGCTAAAATAAGGAAAAAGGTACACATCGGCATGGCCATAGTGATGGGATTGGTAATCATTATTATCGATCTGCTCAACAATACTTCAGTTATTGATGCTGTATATATTCTGGCCAGCTATACATACGGTCCTATTTTGGGGTTATTTGCATTTGGCATTTTCACCAAGAAGTCTGTCAGAGACAAATATATACCTCTGGTGGCGATCACAGCACCCATCATCTGTTTCGTACTCGATAAAAACTCTGTATCCTGGTTTAACGGATACAAATTCAGCTACGAGATATTGATTATAAACGCAGCTTTGACATTCATCGGATTACTTTTTCTTACAAATAAAAAGAAATCATCAATAGATAATAATATAACAACAACATAAATAAAAGATAGTAATGAAAATTAATTGTTTTATTCCATTTCAAAGTGCAGATCAAGTTAAAGCAACAATAACGTCTTTACGGGAATCAAATCTTGTAAAACAAATCTTTTTGCTCAATGATAATGCAAACCAAGAAAAGATAGAAGGATGTGAAGTTATCGAAATCGATTCTTTACGTTCAACCGCAACAATAAAGAAAATAGCAGAAAAAGCAAATACTGACTATACGCTTATTTATACAAAACCGGCTGATTTAAGAATGGGGATGTTTGCTCTTGACCGCATGCTACAAATAGCAAAAGACTCCGGTGCTGGTCTTGTTTATGCAGATCATTATCAAATTGCAAACGGTGAGAAGAAAAACAGCCCGGTAATCTCTTATCAAAAAGGAAGCTTACGAGACGATTTCAACTTCGGCTCGGTGCTTATTTATAAGTCAGAAAACCTGAAGGCTGCTGTATCTTCTATGGAAAAAGAATATAAGTTTGCCGGATTATACGACCTGCGCTTAAAAGTTTCGCAAGGTGCAGACCTTGTCCATATCAACGAATATCTCTACACAGAAATAGAAAATGACAATCGTAAAAGCGGTGAAAAAGTTTTCGACTATGTAGATCCTAAAAATCGTGGTGTACAAATAGAAATGGAAGAAGCATGTACCGACCATCTAAAAAAAATAGGTGGTTACTTGGCTTCTCATTTCAAAGAGATCAATTTCAGTGCAACAGGTTTTGAATATGAAGCTTCGGTCATTATTCCTGTTCGTAACCGCATTCGCACAATAGCCGATGCTATCAATTCGGTATTAAGCCAAAAGACTAACTTCAAATTCAATCTGATAGTCGTAGATAACTACTCTACCGATGGAACTACAGAAGCTATCGATAAGTTTACTGACGAACGCCTGATACATCTTATCCCTGAGAATCAGGAGTTGGGAATAGGCGGTTGCTGGAATGCCGGAGTACATCATCCGAAATGCGGAAAATTTGCTATCCAGCTGGATAGTGATGATGTATATTCTGACGAAAACACATTACAGAAAATAGTTGATGCTTTCTATGAGCAAAATTGCGCGATGGTAGTCGGCACTTATATGCTGACCGACTTCGACATGAAGATGATACCTCCGGGCATTATAGACCATAAAGAGTGGACACCTGACAATGGGCGTAACAATGCTCTTCGCATCAATGGACTTGGTGCTCCGCGTGCTTTCTACACTCCGGTATTGCGAGATATAAAAGTTCCGAATACCAGCTATGGTGAAGATTATGCCCTGGGACTGAATTTTTCACGTGAATATCAGATAGGCCGCATCTACGACGTACTATATCTGTGCCGTCGTTGGGACGACAACTCTGATGCCTCATTAGATATTGTGAAAATGAATGCTCATAACACCTACAAGGACAGAATCCGTACTTGGGAATTAGAGGCTCGTATTGCTCTGAATAAGGGTAATTAATTATCAATCTTTTTCAGGGTGTAGTATGTAAACAACTATATTACACCCTATACAAATAAATGAATATGGCTTTAACTTCAGTACAGGCAAAAGAATTACTCCATTCACAATTACAGGAATGGGCATTAGCTAAAACAAATTTCGACGCTCTGAAAGGTGTGGAAACTAAAGAATTCTTTTTCCCTGATTTTACTATCCGAATACAATTCAATCCTGCCCGCATACAATCATCAGCGGCTAAGGTAGACGCCAAATCGATTCAGGAACGAAAATGTTTCTTGTGTCCTAATAATTTACCCATCGAGCAAAAGGGGATTCCATATGGCGAATATCAGGTACTGGTCAATCCTTTCCCTATTTTCCCCGAACATTTTACAATTCCCACATACAAACATACCGATCAACTCATATACGGCATATACGGAGATATGCTTGATCTGGCAAAAGGTCTGGAAGAATATACCATATTCTACAATGGACCAAAATGCGGAGCATCGGCTCCCGATCATGCTCATTTTCAAGCAGGGATCAAAGGTTTTCTTCCATTAGAAAAAGACATCAATCATATAAAAAAAGAAACCATTTTAGAGTCTGACAAACTGACTCTATATGCTATCAGACAATATATGAGAAATTGCTTTCTTATAGAAACAAGAGATAAAGATACGGCCATAGCAGCATTTAATAAATTATACGGGCTTTTGGAACTTAAAGATGGTGACAAAGAGCCTATGATGAACATACTGACATGGTACGAAAACGGCATATGGTACAGCGTTATTTTCCCTCGGGAAAAACATCGCCCTGACTGTTTCTTTGCCGAAGGAGACGACAACTTACTGATAAGCCCTGCATCTGTAGATCTGGGTGGTGTGTTTATCACTCCTTTGGAAAAAGATTTCAAAAAGATAAAAGAAGAAGATATTAAAGATATTCTAAAAGAAATTTGTATCAGTGATGAAAAAATGCAACTCATCGTTGACAAATTAAAAATGTAATGAAAATGGAACCTAAAGTAAGCGTTGGAATTTTGTGGAACGAAAAGATCTCTTTTGCCTTGAACACTAATTATTTGTGTCAGGGAGAAATAGTCTCTTCCGAAAACAGTGCGCAATTGAAAGGAAATCAAATTCTATGGAACGGAGTGTTGTATAAAGAACTACTCTTCGAACCACAAAATGAAGACGCCTCCTTTACCCTGAAGGATGTAGTTATCGGTATTAACTTCCACTGGGAACGTAAAGAAGACCAACAGTTTCAAGGGGCATTGAAGCTGATTGTGGAAAACAACATGATAACTGCTATAAATCTTATTAAAGTAGAAGACTATCTCACAAGCGTTATCTCCTCTGAAATGAGTGCTACAGCCTCTCTTGAGTTGCTGAAAGCTCATGCTGTCATATCGCGTAGTTGGTTATTGGCTCAGATAGAAAAGAATAAAGAAATAGTAGCCAAAAATGAAAACTACTCGGCATTTACAGAAACAGAGAATGAGTTAATCCGTTGGTATGATCGTGAGGATCACACGAACTATGATGTGTGTGCTGACGATCATTGCCAGCGTTATCAGGGAATCACACGCGCTTCGGCAAACATCGGCATAGTGAAACAGGCAATAGAAGAAACTCGTGGACAGGTATTGATGTCTGGGGACAAAATCTGCGACGCCCGTTTCTCAAAATGCTGCGGGGGCGTTTTTGAAGAATTCCAAAACTGTTGGGAAGATACAAAGTTTCCTTATTTGGTGAAGCGTAGAGACAGCGAATATCCACTGGATATACCTGATCTGACACAAGAAAGTGAGTCTGTAAAGTGGATACAAACCAGTCCGTCTGCCTATTGCAATACACAGGATAAAAAAATTCTGGGACAAGTATTGAATAATTACGATCAGGAAACCGTTAACTTTTACCGCTGGCAAGTCAGTTATTCGCAAGAAGAACTGTCCGAACTGGTAAAGAAACGATCCGGAATCGATTTCGGAATTATTGAAGAACTAATACCTGTAGAAAGAGGCACATCGGGACGGCTTGTGAAATTAAAAATTATAGGAAGCAAGAAAACACTAACTATAGGAAAAGAGCTTGAAATACGCCGTATTTTATCCACATCCCATCTTTATAGTTCAGCCTTTATCGTTGACAAAAAAGACAATACATTTACCTTGTCGGGTGCCGGCTGGGGGCATGGAGTCGGACTTTGTCAGATAGGAGCAGCCGTTATGGGAGAGAAAGGATATAAATACGATAAAATCTTGTTGCACTATTATATAGATGCAACCATAAACGAATTATATTAAGTAAATATAAAGAATATGAAAGGAAATAACAGATCGCCTTGGGCGTGGATTCCTACCTTATATTTCATGCAGGGGCTGCCATACGTGGCAGTTGTGACCATTTCTACCATAATGTATAAACGGATGGGTATGTCAAATACCGATTTGGCATTATACACCAGCTGGTTATATCTGCCTTGGGTTATAAAACCTTTGTGGAGCCCGATTGTAGATATGCTGAAAACCAAGCGTTGGTGGATACTTATCATGCAAATCCTTATAGGTGGGGCATTTGCCGGTGTAGCATTTACCATCCCTACTCCATTCTGGATACAAGCATCCCTTGCTTTTTTCTGGATAATGGCTTTTAGTTCAGCAACACACGACATTGCAGCCGATGGTTTCTATATGCTGGCCCTGAAAACGCAGGATCAGGCAAAATATGTGGGAATCAGAAGTACTTTCTATCGTATCTCTACGGTAGTGGGACAAGGTGCTCTGGTTATTCTGGCCGGTTTCATCGAAACATCATCAGGAAAAGAGCCATTAGAATTCAAAGTAAATATATCGCCTCAATATACACAGACGATTTTGGAAGTACCCAAAAGTTCAAATATCGTACAAAATGATGGAGATATTCACTTTGTGACGAGTGGTAGTTCGTTACAAATAGGAACGACGGACGTAAATAAGGATAGCCTTGACGTCTTCTTAAAAAAGGTTCATGCATTAAATGAGCAAAATGGTTTTATATTAAAAGAAGGTGAAAAAGAGAAGAAGCAAGACGGATGGTGGACAAAGAGTGTATCCAAACCATTCGGTAGTTGGATTAAGAATAATTTTGGCGAGAAAATAGAAAAAAACACATCCAATTTAGCAGGAGACATATCTATCGTAGCTATCAACTTATCTAAAAAACCCGCCTCGGAAGAAGAAATAGTGTTAAACACATCGCTACAAAGCGGAGATAAGAGTATATCGGTGGTTCAGGGAGAACGTTTATCTTTTACCCAAAACAACTGGGATAAAACTGCATACATCGTATTTCAGGCCGATCCTAAATTGGAAGAGGCAAGTAATGCCACATTCAAAGGTATGTCCGGAAACATTCCCTTTGCATGGTCTGTTGTATTTTTTGTGTTAGCTGTGCTGTTTATAGGTTTGTTTTTATACCATCGCGTATTTTTGCCCAAACCGAAGGACGATGAGATGAGAGCCACGGTTCCTGCTAGTTCTATCATGAAAGAATTCTTTGGTACTTTCAAATCTTTCTTCAATAAACCGCAAATAGCCGCCGCTTTATTCTTTATGCTCACATTCCGTTTTGCCGAAGCTCAGCTATTGAAACTTATCAATCCGTTTCTTTTAGATCCTAAAGATGTGGGAGGATTAGGCTTAACTACCGGCGAAGTAGGACTTGTTTACGGTACATTGGGAATAATAGGATTAACACTGGGTGGAATCATAGGAGGACTTGCGGCTGCTAAAGGTGGACTCAAAAAATGGCTATGGCCTATGACTTTGAGTATGCTTCTTACTGCGGCAACATTCTTATTCCTTAGTTTCACTCAAACCGAGAGCTTATTGCTAATCAATATTTGCGTCTTCATAGAACAGTTCGGATATGGATTCGGCTTCACAGCCTACATGCTTTATCTGATGTACTTCGCCGATGGAGAGCACAAAACGGCTCACTACGCTATTTGCACAGGCTTTATGGCACTTGGGATGATGGTACCCGGCATGTTTGCGGGATGGCTGCAAGAGCAGTTAGGTTACAACCATTTCTTTTTGTGGGTAATGATTTGCTCTATCGTTCCGATAATAGCTGTATCCTTACTTAAAATAGATCCGAATTATGGAAAACCCAAAGCAAAAGAAGAGGAAAATAATAACTAAATTATCATGAAAAAAACATCAATTATATTATTTGCACTCTGTTTTTTATCTGTCACGGCATTCGCCCAGAAGATCAAGATAAAAACGGGTATTGAAATATTGAAAGAGCAAAACTTCAAAGTATTGGAAGGTAAACGCGTAGGGCTCATAACAAACCCTACGGGCGTAGATAACGACATGAAATCTACTATCGATATTTTGAGTGAAGCTCCAAACGTAAAACTTGTTGCATTATTCGCACCCGAACATGGAGTTCGCGGAGACGTTCATGCAGGGGATCATGTTGACAATGTAACCGATCCGAAGACTGGAGTTCCTGTTTATTCTATTTATGGAAAAACGAGGATCCCTACCCCTGAAATGCTAAAGGGTATAGATGTTTTGGTGTATGACATTCAGGATATAGGATGCCGCTCGTTCACATACATTAGTACTATGGGACTGGCGATGCAGGCCGCAGCGGAAAACAATATCGAATTTATTGTCCTCGACAGACCAAACCCACTTGGCGGGTTAAAGGTTGAAGGTGGATTGGTAGACGATCAATTTATTTCCTTTGTCAGCCAATTCAAGATACCTTATGTCTATGGACTTACATGTGGAGAATTAGCATTGTTACTCAACGGTGAAAAAATGCTTAAACAACAGTGCAAGCTGCATGTCGTAAAAATGAAAGGCTGGAAACGCAAAATGTCATACGAGCAAACAGGCCTTCAGTGGATACCTTCATCTCCGCACATACCACAACCCATATCAGCTGTATTCTATCCTGTTACAGGTATATTAGGCGAACTGGGTTATATGTCTATTGGTGTCGGCTATACAATTCCATTTCAGATGTTTGCCGCAGAGTGGGTAAATGCCGAAGAACTGGCTAACAGCATGAATCGTCTGAACCTGCCCGGTCTTCATTTCAGACCTTTGCATATAAAGCCTTTCTATTCTGTTGGACAAGGACAAAAATTACAAGGTGTGCAGGTACATATAATGGATTACGAAAAAGCTAAGTTGTCGGAAATACAATTTTATCTGATGCAGGAAATAGCAAAACTATATCCGGACAAAGCAATCTTTGACAATGCCAGCGATAAACGGTTCCGCATGTTCGATCAGGTATCGGGAAGTGATTTTGTTCGCCTTACATTTGCTAAAAACAATAAATTTTCCGACATTAAGGACTTTTGGTACAAAGAGGTAGAACCGTTTAAAAAAACGTCTAAAAAGTATTATTTATATAAATAATTCAGCTTAAAAGTCATACTATGAATCAAAAAACCAGCAGCCGTCTGTTATCTCTCGATATACTGAGAGGTATTACTATCGCCGGAATGATTATGGTGAATAATCCGGGATCATGGAGCTATGTATACGCCCCTTTAGGACATGCTCCTTGGCATGGGCTTACTCCTACGGATTTAGTATTTCCATTCTTTATGTTCATCATGGGAATATCCACATATATATCACTTCGTAAATTCAATTTCGAATTTGATAAGGCTACTCTGTTCAAGATTATTAAAAGAACAGTTGTTATATTTCTCATAGGGCTGGGGCTTGGTTGGTTATCGCTGTCAATTCATACATATAATAATTTATCGGCAGAAGGACTGACTTTTTTTGATCGTTTTATAAAATCAATTTCCAACTTCGAAAACATACGCATACTAGGGGTGATGCAACGTTTGGCTCTGACATATGGCATTACAGCTATCATTGCCATTTTGGTTAAGCATAAGTATATACCTTATATCATTGTCACCACACTGATAGGCTATTTCCTTTTATTGTTGCTCGGAAACGGATTTGAATTTAGTGAACAAAATATTATTGCTGTATTTGACAGAGCTATATTGGGAGCAAACCATATGTACACAGACAGCGGAGTTAAATTAGATCCGGAAGGGCTACTGAGCACAATTCCGGCTGTGTGCCATGTGATGATAGGTTTTTGCTGTGGTGGGCTTTTACTCAATACTCAAGATAATTATGAAAAAATAAACAGATTATTCATTCTAGGGGCTATCCTTACCTTTTTAGGTTTTTTACTTAGCTACGGATGCCCTATTAATAAGAAGATTTGGTCTCCAACATTCGTACTGGCTACATGTGGATTAGCATCTACCCTACTCGCCCTTCTTATCTGGATAATAGATATTAAAGGTCATAAAAAATGGAGTGTATTCTTCGAATCTTTCGGAGTAAATCCGCTATTCATCTATGTAGCTGCTGGCGTATTGTCTATATTGCTTGGAGGCATTTTAATCCCGTATGACGGAGCTACAATCAGCATAAAAGCTTTTATATATAAAGTCTGCTTGCAACCTTATTTGGGTGACTATTTTGGATCCTTTATATTTGCTTTGCTGTTTGTTGCGTTAAATTGGGTGATAGGGAACATATTGTATAAAAAGAAAATTTATATTAAGATATGATATTATTGGCAGATGGTGGTTCTACGAAGGTCGATTGGCGCTTGGTAGAACATGATAAAGAAATAAAACAAGCTTATACGAAAGGTGCGAATCCATTTTTTCGCACCAAGGAAGACATAAGTGAAGAGCTTAAGACCTCACTAAAACCCGTAATAAACGGGTATGATATCGATGCGGTTTACTTTTTCGGGGCAGGATGTGCTACTCCTGAAAAAAACAACATCATCAAAGAAGCTATAGCAGACTGTTTTAGTATAAATCACATAGAAGTAGACAGTGATTTGCTTGCTGCGGCAAAAGGATTGTGCGGTAACAAAAAAGGAATAGCCTGTATCATAGGTACCGGTTCGAACTCATGCTTTTACGATGGTCAAAAAATAAAAGAAAATATATCTCCGTTAGGATATATACTCGGAGATGAAGGCAGCGGTGCTGTTATCGGAAGATTATTTTTGGGAGCCTGCCTTAAAAATCAACTGACACCAGGTCTTAAAGAAAAATTCTTAAACGAATTTGATCTTACTCCGGCTATTATACTCGACAAAGTGTATAAACAGCCTATGGCTAATCGGTTCTTGGCAAGCCTCTCTCCTTTTTTATTGAAAAATATTGACGACAATACAGTATCTAATATTGTATATCAGGCATTCAAAGATTTTTATATAAAGAATGTACAGCAATATGATTACAAAAACAATGAAGTCCATTTCACCGGATCTGTAGCTTACCACTATCAGGATATCCTACGAAAAGCAGGAAATGACCTGGGAATAACAGTTGGCACTATAATTTCGTCACCAATGGATGGATTGATTAAATATTACGCTGAAGAACAATATCAAAAAATCAAACTCTAAAATGGCATTTATAAAGATATCAGAGCAGCCCTCATTATACGATAACCTGGAAAACAAATCGGTATTGGAACTACTAACCGAAATTAACCAGGAAGACAAGAAAGTAGCATTGGCTGTAGAAAAAGCTATACCCCAGATAGAAAAACTTGTATCGCAGATAGTTCCTCGGATGGAACAAGGCGGACGAATTTTTTATATGGGTGCAGGTACAAGCGGCCGTCTGGGAGTATTGGATGCTTCCGAGATACCTCCGACATTTGGCATGCCGAATACATTGGTTATCGGCTTAATAGCCGGAGGAGATACAGCTTTGCGCAACCCTGTGGAAAAAGCTGAAGACAACATGGAAGCCGGATGGAAAGAATTGCAGGAACGCAATGTTAATGAAAAAGATACCGTAATAGGAATAGCCGCTTCGGGCACTACACCTTATGTGATAGGTGCACTGCGTGAAGCACGGAAACATGGTATACTGACAGCATCGATCTCCAGTAATCCCGATTCACCAATATCTCAAGAGGCAGACATCCCGATAGAAATGATAGTAGGCCCTGAATATGTAACGGGCAGTTCACGCATGAAGTCCGGTACAGGACAAAAGATAATATTGAATATGATTACCACAGCGACAATGATAAAGCTTGGGCGCGTAAAAGGAAATCGTATGGTAAATATGCAACTTTCGAATGCAAAACTGGTAGACAGAGGCACTCGGATGGTATCTGAAGAATTAGGTTTGGACTACGAACAATCAAATCGATTGTTACTTTTACATGGATCGGTAAGGAAAGCGGTAGACGCATATAAGTCTGGAAAATAAAATTGAGACGTGAGAGCTTCCAATACGAAGCTCTCTCTTTTTTATAAACACTATTGGATGTCAACAATGATACTCGATTTGTGACATAAAGACAAATGTTATAAAATCTATATTTCAAATATTTGTCAGATAAAAACACGGAATATTTTCTTACCTTTATTGAAATTATCAATATTATAACCTGAATCAATATGAATTTTTCTACTTTAAAAAACCTGTCGGTTTCAGCTATAATTTCTATAGTTTGTTTTGCATCTTGCAGTAGTGCCCAACAACACAATGTACTGACCAATAAGGAAAAATCGGAAGGCTGGCAACTCTTATTCGATGGACAGACCATGAATGGCTGGCGAAATTATAATGGTGCAACTCTTACCGAACCATGGCATGTTGTAGATGGTTGCATTCAGG
>RRZU011649258.1_pt1 | contig 14662 bp, 13 predicted proteins | sample 2165561 | NCBI WGS metagenome assembly RRZU01 (sample SAMN10456909, study PRJNA506462) | wastewater metagenome | isolation source: wastewater sludge | place: USA: Moscow, Idaho
ATACCCTGCCCGATCAGCTGTTGCTGTAAAAGATCTGCCTAAGGGTGCTCTTGTAGAAGTAGAAGTGCTTGCTGCAAAATAAAACGAATAAAGCAAGGCTGTAGCCTTGCTTTATTCGTTTTATTAAAATACATTTAATGCATATTGATCATTTTACATTTCCTGCCTTAATAAGATATTCAGCGATCTGCACGGCATTAAGGGCTGCTCCCTTACGGATCTGATCACCTGTCAGCCATAAGGTACTCCCGTTATCATCAGCAAGATCCTTGCGGATACGTCCTACGTAGACATCATCCTTGCCTGCACTTTCCAATGGCATCGGATAAACATAATTCTGAGGATCATCTACCAGAGTGACACCCGGAGCAACTTTCAGAGCCTCACGGATTTCATCTGCCGAAAGCGGACGTTCAGTCTCAAACCATACACTCTCAGAATGAGAACGAAGGGAAGAGACCCGGACACAAGTAGCCGACGTGCGAACATCGCTGTGCATGATCTTACGAGTCTCATTGTACATCTTCATTTCTTCTTTTGTATAGTCGTTAGGAGTCATCTTGTCTATCTGAGGAATGACATTATAAGCGAGCTGGTGAGGAAATTTGCTAATCGTAGTGGCATGTCCTTCCTCTACAATTTCCTTATACTGCTGTTGTAGTTCAGCCATGGCTGCTGCCCCGGCACCGGAAGCACTCTGATAGGAAGAGATATGAATTTTCTTGATATGGCTGAGTTTATCAATCGGGTTGAGCACAACAACCATCATGATCGTAGTACAGTTAGGATTGGCTATAATGCCACGCGGGCGGCACAGTGCATCTTCCGGATTGATCTCCGGAACGACCAGAGGCACATCGTCATCCATACGGAACTGGCTGGAATTATCGATCATGACCGCACCGTATTTCGTAATCGAATCAGCAAACTCTGCTGCTGTACCACCGCCGGCGGAAGTAAAAGCAATATCGACATCTTTGAAATCATCATTGTGCTGAAGTTCCTTTACGGTATACTCTTTACCTTTGAATGTGTATTTTCGTCCTGCACTGCGTTTAGATCCAAAAAGAATCAAATCATCCATCGGAAAGTTTCTCTGAGCGAGAATGCGGAGGAATTCCTGTCCGACAGCACCGCTTGCTCCAACAATTGCTACTTTCATAATCGTCTATTTTTTAATTGTATAATGATAATTCGTATGCAAAGATATAATTTTTCAATAAATAGAGATAATAAATTGAAATATTTTTATTTCTAATATTTATAATCTATAAAATGAAGGAAAAAAAAGCAGAAGGTTGGAAGATACATCTCTTTCTTTTTGCTATCTTTGCAAGTAAAATACAAATGAGCTCATGTTGAACATCGCCCGGTTTTTTCCTGTCACAGACCCTACTCTCGTTTTCTTTGTAGTGTTGCTGATCATTCTTTTCTCGCCTATCATTATGGGCAAGTTAAGGATTCCTCACCTTATCGGTCTGGTACTGGCAGGGGTGTTGGTGGGAAAATACGGCTTCAATATTCTGGAGCGCAATGACTCGTTCGAGCTTTTCGGTAAAGTGGGGCTTTACTATATTATGTTCCTTGCCTCCCTTGAAATGGATATCGAGGATATCAAGAACAACAAATACAGGATGCTTATCTTCGGTCTGCTGACTTTCGCCATTCCTTTTATCCTGTCATTTGGTATGGGAATCAACTTACTGGGCTATACCAGGCCGGCAGCTTTATTGCTCAGTTGCATCATGGCCTCGAACACTCTGGTAAGCTATCCTATCGTGGCACGCTACGGGCTTCAACACAAAACAAGTGTTTCGCTGAGTGTAGGTTCCAGTATGATTGCCCTGTTACTCTCACTGATTACACTGGCAGCTCTGGAAGTATCCTTCCAAAGCAATGCAGGAATAGCATTCTGGGGACTTTTCATCTTTAAATTCCTGGCATATTGTATGGCCATGATCTACCTGTTGCCTTTGATGACCCGATGGTTTTTACGGAGATATAGTGATTCGGTAATGCAATATATCTTCATCATGGCAGAGATGTTCCTCAGTGCGGCACTGTCTGAAGTAGTGGGGGTAGAAGGCATCTTCGGAGCGTTTCTTTCCGGTCTCATTCTGAACCGGTACATCCCCCACCTGTCACCACTCATGAACAAAATAGAATTTATCGGTAATGCACTCTTCATACCCTATTTTCTGATAGGTGTGGGCATGCTTATCAATATCCGACTGCTCTTTACGGGAACCCGTATTCTATGGGTGGTATTCTGCATTGTCTTCTTCGGAACATTCGGCAAGGCTCTGGCTGCTTATCTGGCAGGATTCTTTTACCGGCTGCCTTTAAGTTCTGGGCACATGATGTTCGGCCTGACCTCGGCTCATGCTGCCTGCACCATTGCCATGGTAATGGTAGGATTGAAAATAGAGGTGGCACCGGGGGTATATCTCGTAAGCAACGACATGCTGAACGGTATCATCATCATGATCCTCTGTACCTGTATCATATCGTCACTCATGACAGAATATGCGTCCAGACGTATCGTATTACGCAATAAAGAGATTATGTCTGACAATCCCAAAGTCGTCGATGATGAGAAAATACTCGTACCGGTACGTTACTCTGATAATGCCGATAACCTTATCCATCTCGCTATAATGATGCGTAACCCAAAACTCAAACGCGGGCTGACCGCACTCAACGTGGTGTATGATGACGAGAATATGCGAAGGCATCAGGCTGAGGGCAGGCAGTTGCTGGAGCACTGTGCACAACTGGCAGCCTCTGCTGATATAAATATGGAAACACAAGTGCGCATTGCGGCCAACATTGCCAATGGCATCAAGCATTCTTTCAAGGAATTTCAGGCCAGTGAGATTATCATCGGCATGCACACACACAAAGATGTCTCTGCACGCTTCTGGGGGGAATTCCATCAAAGTCTCTTTAACGGACTCAACCGGCAAATCATCATGGCACGTATCCTCCAACCTCTCAATACCATCAGGCGCATTCAGGTCGTGATACCTTCCAGAGCTGAATATGAACAGGGATTCTATCGCTGGGTGGAACGGCTTGTACGGGTAGCCGGCAACCTTGAATGCAGAATTACATTTCACGGTCGAATAGAAACTCTCTCTCTTATCAATGAATATATCCGGAACAGACATAATAATATAAGGGCAGACTATGTGAAGATGGAACACTGGAATGAACTGCCACATCTGGCAAGTACGATCCACAAGGACCATCTCTTTGTTGTCGTCACTGCCCGAAAGGGAACTATCTCTTTCAAATCAGCACAGGAACGGCTTCCTGAAGAAATCACCCGTTTCTTTTCCGGTAAAAATATCATGATTCTTTTTCCGGATCAATATGAAAGCAATATGGACAGCATGACTTTTGCCGAGCCTCAGCATCATGAAGAGAAAAGTGCTTATGACATATTACGTGACTGGTGGTATAAAAAGTATAAGTTAATACATAAAAAATTATGATAGATATTAAGGGAGTTACGAAAAACTTTGGAGCACTGGAGGTTCTTAAGGGTATTGACCTCCATATAAACAAAGGTGAAGTGGTAAGTATTGTCGGACCTTCGGGTGCAGGTAAGACAACCCTACTCCAAATCATGGGTACCCTGGATCAGCCGGACAATGGCGAGGTCGTGATCGACGATGTAAATGTGAAGAAGTTGTCCACAAATAAATTAAGTGATTTTCGCAACAGGCACATCGGCTTCGTTTTTCAGTTTCATCAACTGCTCCCTGAGTTTACTGCTCAGGAAAACATTATGATACCAGCTTTCATCTCCGGCCTAAGCAGAAGCGAAGCCAGAAAAAGAAGTATGGAACTCCTTAAGTTTCTGGGACTGGAAGACCGGGCCAAGCATAAACCTGCGGAATTATCCGGAGGTGAAAAGCAACGTATTGCGGTAGCAAGAGCACTCATCAACAGGCCTGCTGTTATCATGGCTGATGAACCATCGGGCAGTCTCGACACCAAAAACAAGCAGGAACTGCATCAACTCTTTTTCGACCTCAGAGACAAATTTGGCCAGACCTTTGTCATTGTAACCCATGATGAAAGTCTTGCAAAACTCACAGACCGCACTATTCATCTTAAGGACGGACAAATATTAAACCCGGAAGAAGCGGAGAAAGACAAATAAACAAACCCGGTCTTTTCTTAATAAGACTCATCTGCTGATGAGCCGGAAAGACCACAATAATTTTGAACGAATATGTCTGAACAAATAAAATTAGGTGATTACAACACTCTCAAAGTAGTGAAACCGGCAGAGAGAGTATCAAAACTGGGAGAAACGGAAAATTTCGGTATCTACCTGGACGGCGGAGATGAAGGAGAAATCCTTATGCCCCGCAAATATGTACCTGAAGGAATAAAAATAGATGACGAAGTCACAGCCTTTGTCTATCTTGACCAGGATGAGCGGCTCATCGCTACTACAGAGAAGCCTTTTGCCAAAGTGGGAGATTTTGCTTACTTGAAAGTAAACTGGATCAATGAATATGGTGCCTTCCTTGACTGGGGGGTTATGAAAGATGTATTTTGTCCTTTCCGGGAAATGAAAATGAAAATGGAAATTGGTGACAGCTACATCGTATATATCCATATCGACTCTGAAAGTTACCGCATCGTAGCTTCTGCCAAAGTGGAGCATTTCCTCAAAGAAGAAGGGGCACCTTATAAATATGGTGAAGAAGTAAATTTGCTGGTATGGCAGAAGACGGATCTCGGCTTTAAAGTCATCGTTGACAACAAATATGCCGGATTGATTTATGAAAATCAGATTTTTCAATATGTCCATACGGGAGACAAACTCGAAGGATTTATCTCACAGGTTCGTCCGGATGGTAAAATCGATGTGACACTACAGCCATCGGGCCGAAAGGAAACCATCAGTTTTGCGGAAGAACTCCTGCAATATCTAAAAGAAAATGACGGATTCTGTGAACTGGGAGACAAGAGTGAACCCGATGCCATTTACAAATGCTTTCATGTTAGTAAGAAAGTATATAAAAGGGCTGTTGGCGACCTCTATAAAAAGCATCTTATAGAAATCAATCCTATGGGCATTAAACTCATTAAAAGAAAATAGCCAAAAACAACAATGAACCCCGAAAGTCTTCTATCCAACTTTCGGGGTTCACCTTTAGCATACTACAGCTTTTTTATAATTTTCATTCCTTCTTGCAATGCTTCCATATTAAGTGGAATCATATTATGGTGCCGTTCGGGAAGAGTCTTGTACAAAGCCTTGTTCAAACCGTCCTGACTGACAACCGGACAAACTTTCAACAGTCCGCCCAGAACAATCATATTGAAAACTTTAGCATTCTTCATCTCTGCCGCCTTGTCCATGGCATCAATACGATATACCGTAATATCTTTGCGCTCCGGAGAATTGAAGATTCCATATCCGTCATAGATAAGAATACCTCCCGGCTTTATCTTCGGCATGAAGCGATCCAGCGACGGTTGATTGAGGACAATGGCAATATCATATTGGCTGAGAATAGGTGATGAGATACGGTCATCACTCACAATAACCGTACAGTTTGCCGTACCTCCACGCTGTTCAGGTCCATACGCAGGCATCCAGGTTACTTCCTTATTTTCCATCAATCCGGAATAAGCCAGAATTTTTCCCATAGAAAGGACACCCTGCCCTCCAAAACCTGATATAATTATTTCTGTTTTCATTCTACCTTTTCTTTATTGCATCCTTATAGATTAGTCGTATCTTTAAGATCACCTTTATGATACTCCTCAAACATATATTTGCGCATCCACTCATTGGCCTTAAGAGGCGACATTTTCCAACCGCTGCTGCAAGTTGATACAATTTCCACGAGGCTTGATCCCTTTCCTTCCATGGAAGAGGCAAAGGCCTTATGAATAGCCTTCTTAGCCTGACGGATAGAAGCTACTGTGTCAACACTCTGACGAGTCACATAGCAGGTTCCCTTCAAATGAGAGGCCAGTTCTGTTATGTTAAGGTTATATCCGTGCAGTTCTGGATCGCGACCGTAAGGACAAGTCGATGTCTTCTGCCCCATTAAAGTAGTAGGTGCCATCTGGCCGCCGGTCATACCATAAATGGCATTATTGATAAAAATAATGGCAATATTCTCTCCACGGTTCAATGCATGAATCGTCTCTGCTGTACCAATGCAAGCCAAATCACCATCCCCTTGATAAGTAAAGACCAGACGGTCCGGCCACAGACGCTTGACAGCAGTAGCCAATGCAGGCGCACGACCGTGAGCTGCTTCCTGCCAGTCAATATCAAGATAGCGGTAAGCAAAAACGGCGCAACCTACCGGGCATATACCCACGGTTTTTTCATCCATATCCATTTCACTGATCACTTCTGCGACCAGTTTATGTACCACTCCATGAGAACAACCCGGACAATAGTGCATGTCCACATCATTCATCAATTTTGGTTTTTCATATACCAGGTTCTCTGGTGCTATAATATCATTCTTTGTCATTTTCTCATCAGTTTAGATTGTAAAGCCTCAACTATTTCCGTCGGATCCGGTACGATACCGCCAAGCCGTCCGAAGTATTCTACAGGGAGAGCACCATTAACCGCTAAACGTACATCCTGGACCATTTGTCCGGCATTAATCTCTGCCACAAGAATGCCCTTCTTTCCCTTTGCCATTTCTGCAAGAGCCTTCGAAGGGAAAGGCCACAGAGTAATCGGACGAAAGAGACCGACCTTAAGACCTTCTTCACGGGCAATCTCCATACTCTTCTCAGCAATACGGGCTGCACTGCCAAAAGATACAATAAGATAGTCCGCATCCTCACATTGCTGAGTTTCATAACGAACTTCCGTCTCACGTATCTTCTTGTATTTCTCCTGCAGAGCTATGTTACGCTTTTCCATCTCTTCCGGCTTAAGTTCAAGAGATGTGAGGATATTCGGTTTACGATCCATCGTACGGCCGATAGTAGCCCATGGACATTCTTTCCTTATCTCCTCTTCTGTACGGCGAGGTTTCAGTGGTGGCAGCACGACCTTTTCCATCATCTGACCAATAACGCCATCAGAAAGGATCATGGCCGGGTTACGATATTTAAAGGCAAGTGTAAAAGCCAGATCCACAAAATCAGCCATTTCCTGTACAGAATTCGGGGCAAGTACAATGACATTATAGTCACCATTGCCACCGCCACGAGTAGCCTGAAAATAATCACTCTGACTCGGTTGAATAGTTCCCAATCCAGGACCGCCCCGCTGCACGTTGACAATGACACCCGGAATTTCAGCACCTGCCATATAAGAGATACCTTCCTGCATCAAAGCCACGCCAGGACTTGAAGAAGTGGTAAGCACTCTTTTCCCGGCACCAGCTCCGCCATACACCATGTTAATGGATGCAACCTCACTCTCAGCCTGGAGAACAACCATACCGGTGGTTTCCCAAGGCTTAAGAAGAGACAAGGCCTCTATAATTTCTGTCTGAGGAGTAATAGGATATCCGAAAAACGCATCTGCGCCACATCGGATAGCTGCGTGGGCAATAGCCTCGTTACCCTTCATTAATGTAACTTCCTTCTCCATTTTACTCTTCTATTTTTTTACGATAAACTGTGATACATCCATCAGGACAAACTATTGCACACGAAGAACAACCGATACATTCCTCCGGATTGACATCATGAACATAAGGATATCCATGAACATTAACTTTTCTATCTGCCAAAGCAATAACATCCTTCGGACAAGCTGCCACACAAAGAGAACAGCCCTTGCATCTTTCGGTATTCACCACAATGGCTCCAACTATTTTACTCATTTTCAAACTTATATAGTTTTAAGGATTATACATATCCTTGCAATAGAAATTCATTATGTCTTCAAGCATCTTCTCTGCCCCTACTGCAGGGCTGTCGCTATCCAACGCAATGGCTTCCATATAGCAATTCATCGCAGCAGGAAAATTACCTTGCCTGCGATATTCATTCCCCTGACGATAATACTCGTCTGAAGTCTGTTTTTTCGTTTTTTCTTTCATTGTCACGTTTACGAAGTTAGATAGAATCTATACGAGACCATTAAATAAATCTGTATTTTAACACTTTTTACAAGAGTTTAGGTTAAAAATGCGCACACGTTTTTCTAGTGTGCAGTTTTATATTGTAGTTTATAGTATAAAACGCCCTCTACAACGCCCCTAAGGCCCAGAAAGACAATGAATGCCATCCATAAGGCGTGATTGCACATAGAACTTCTAAACGTGCAATATACGGCAAAGAAGCCCAGGGATGCCACTACAGAAGACAAAAGCAATCCTTTCGTATTCGTAATTCCCACAAAAACACCATCCAAGATGAAGGCTGACGCCCCGATAAGAGGTATCATGCAGGGCCACCAGATATATTCTTTCGACAATAAGATAACCTGTCTGTCACTCGTGAGCAGATTGAGAAATAATTCCCCACCTGCAGCGTAGAGTAAAGTAAAAATGATGGCAATGATAAAACCAATATAAAAAAGATGGGCGACGACATCGCGGAAAGCCTTGCGGTTACCACTGCCATAGTATTTTCCACACAGAGCTTCTCCTGCATAGGCGAAACCGTCCGTGAAATAGGAGAACAAAGTAAAAAATTCCATCAGTAAAGTATTGACAGCAAGAGTCAGAGTGCCCTGGCGGGATCCGATAGAGGTAAATGAAAGAAACACTGCCACTAAAAAAAGGGTACGAATAAAAATATCCCTGTTTACAGTAAAAAATTTCTGCAAAGCCTTACGGTCAAAAACAACTTTCCAACATACATATTTATAAAACCGATGATAGATACGATGCAGTAATCCAAGAGACAACATCAAGCCGCTCCATTGGGCAATAAGCGTGCCGGCAGCAACACCGACTATATCCAAATGGAAAACAAAGACAAGGAGCATGCTCACGATGATATTAATAATATTCTGGCTTATTGACGCTATCATCGGTATACGGGTATTCTGCATCCCGACATACCAGCCTGTCAATCCATAGAGTCCCAGTACAGCCGGAGCTCCCCAGATACAGATAGAACAATATTTCCAGCAGAGATCCATCACACCTGCATTAGGTTCCATTACCCAGAAACCTAAAGAAATAAGGGGCCACTGGAAGACTATAAAGAAAAAACCGATACACAACCCTATTGACAGAGTACGGATAAAAAGCAGCATCACTTCTTTCAAATCTCTACGGCCATAAGCCTGCGATGTCATCCCACCGGTACCCATACGAAGAAAACCGAAGATCCAGTAGATGACATTAAAGAACATAGAGCCTACAGCTATAGCACTGATATAACGGGCATCACCGATATGGCCCACTATAGCGACATCAACAAGCCCAAGAAGCGGTACGGTGATATTAGAAATGATAGAAGGCAACGCCAACTCCACAATCTGTCTGTTCCGTGTGTTCATGCTTTGCCTTCTTTCATCATAAGAAAAATTATATCATTTATTTTCTGATATCTCTATATTTCTCCGCCTGTTGCTGAATAAGCTGGACATCATTGAAATAATCTATGCGCATAGACTTCTTGACTTCATCCATGGTCTGTGCAGCTACTTCACGAGCCTCCAGACTGCCCTTCTTGAGAATATTATAGATCTCCGGGATATCCTGTTCAAATTCATGACGACGCTCACGAATAGGATCAAGCATCTTATTAATGACATTGTCAAGGAATTTCTTGCATTTCATATCACCTATACCACCATGGATATAAGCGGCCTTGAGAGACTCAAGATTCTGAAATTCGGGCCAGAACTCAGCAAAGTCTTCCTCTGAACTGAAAGCATCAAGATAAGTAAATACCGCATTGCCCTCTACATGCCCCGGATCGGATAAATTGACATGGGTAGGATCGGTATACATCCCTTTCACCTTGCTCCATACCGCATCTTTGTCATCACTCAGATAAATACAGTTACCAAGACTCTTGCTCATTTTCTCTTTGCCATCTGTCCCCGGAAGGCGGCGGGCTGTTGCATTCTCCGGCAAGAGTATATTTGGTTCTACCAGCACACCTCCATAAGTCTGGTTGAAGCGCCGCACCAGTTCACGGGTGACCTCAAGCATAGGCTCCTGGTCTTCACCGGCAGGCACAGTAGTAGCCTTGAAAGCTGCAATGTCAGCAGCCTGACTTACCGGATAGCAAAAGAAGCCGAGAGGAATATTCGCTTCAAAATTGCGCATCTTTATTTCCGTCTTCACAGTCGGGTTACGCTGTACACGTGACACCGTAATAAGATTCATCAGGTATACGGTAAGTTCAGCGAGTTCTGGTATCTGGCTTTGTATATAAAGCGTGCACTTCTCCGGGTCAAGACCAGCAGAAAGATAGTCGAGGGCTACCTCTATAATATTCTGACGGATTTTCTCCGGGTTATCAGCATTGTCGGTAAGAGCCTGGACATCTGCCATAAAAACGAACATACGGTCGAAGTCGCCTTCATTCTGCAACTGGACACGGCGACGCAGTGATCCTACATAATGTCCAAGGTGCAGTTTTCCGGTTGGACGATCACCGGTCAATATTACTTTTCCCATTTATCAATAATTATTGTTTTGATCTTTTCATGCAAAATTACAATAAATTAAGCGGAATACAAAAGAAATAGAGGCTTTTTTAGTTTTGGTCTTGTCCTTTGAAAAGAGCATATGCCATCTCTTTTTGATAATATATCATAATTTTAAAATAAGTTTTATCCTTTATTCTTTAAATAGCGTATCTTTGCATTCCAATCAGGTAAAAATTGTATAATGAGGAAAACTGTATTTTATGCATTGCTTTTATTTACAATAGCAGTATCTGCACAAAATAAAACAAAAGAATTAAATGTAATTCTTCCTCAGGTGAATGTCTATAAGCACAAAACGACCATAAACATTCTTCACTGGGGAGACACGGAAGTTAATGAGGACATCTCTGCTTCGGTTAAGATTAATGACCAGCAACATTTCAAGAATATCCCGCCCGGCAACTATAGTGGAATCACACACCTTAAAGGTAATGAATATGCTGTTGTATCAGACAAATCGGACACAGAGGGCTATTATATCTTTAAAATAGACTTTACTGATAATGGAGACATCAAAAACATCCAAAACAAAGGATGGGAAAATATCGGTGGTCCAAATATGGATGAAGAAGCAATAGCCTACTGCCCCCTGACGAAAAATCTCTATATCGGCAATGAAGAGAGTTCGACAATACAGGAAGTGACACTGAAGAACGAGACTGTACGGACACAGACTATTCCTGATTATAAACAACTGGGAGAGCACAACCGTATCATAGAAAGTGTCTGCTGGGATCCTTACCGTAAGCATTTCTTCACGATCAATGAGAGTCCGCTGAAAGGGGACAGCGGTTACAAGCTGCGTCTCAAGGAACTCAACGACAGTCTTGATGAAGTTCACCAATATAATTATTATATGGATGCCCCGCAGAAAAAAGACAGCCGTCCTGTAAATGAACACGCTCACGGAGTGTCCGAACTGTTATCCATGAATGACGGCACACTACTGGTACTGGAACGCGAGTTTTACGTTACCAGTTTCAAACTGGGAAGCTGGGTCGTCAACAAGGTATATCGCATCTATCCCGGTTATAATGGCAAACAGCTCATAACACAATGGCGGACGAGCCTAAGTCTGGGCAGTTTTAATCTCGCCAACTATGAAGGTATGTGCGAAGGACCACAGACAGCAGATGGCAGACATGTCATTATATTCTGTGCCGATAGTCAGAATCAATACAAGGGAGTCCTTAAAGACTGGTTCAGAACCATAACGTTTTAAACTTGTCTTCTTACAATAAAAACAGCGAGGCTAAACCGTTTTCGATTTAGCCTCGCTGTTTTTTTACTGATGATTTTGTCTCTCTATAAAAGAGGCAAGAGGATATTAGAATTCAGCATTCTTTGGTGTCCTTGGGAAAGGTATTACATCACGAATATTCTGCATACCCGTTACAAAAAGAATCAGACGCTCAAAGCCCAAGCCAAAGCCACCATGAGGGCAACTGCCATACTTACGGGTATCAAGATACCAATTGTAACTGGACATATCCATATTACGGGCTTCAATCTCATCGAGAAGTTTCTGGTAATTTTCCTCACGCACAGATCCTCCGATAATCTCACCGATACGAGGGAAGAGTACGTCAGTACCCTGCATGGTCTTTCCATCTGAGTTCTTTTTCATGTAGAAAGCCTTGATCTCGCTCGGATAATCTGTCATAATAACAGGACGCTTGAAATGTTCTTCTACGAGATAACGTTCATGCTCACTGTTCAGATCCATTCCCCATCCGGTAACCGGGAACTCAAACTTATGTCCCTTTTTGACCGCTTCTTCCAGTATGTTGATACCTTCAGTATAAGGCAGACGGACAAAATCTTCCTTGACAACAGACTCCAAGGTCTGAATCAAAGTCTTGTCTATCATTTTATTCAAGAATTCAAGATCATCTTTGCAATTATCAAGAGCCCACTGAACGCAATACTTAATAAAGTCTTCTTCCAAGTCCATCAGTTCATCTTTGTCGATGAAGGCAACCTCAGGTTCTATCATCCAAAATTCTGCCAAATGGCGGGGAGTATTACTATTCTCAGCACGAAAGGTAGGGCCGAAAGTATAAATTGCACCAAGAGCTGTAGCCCCCAGCTCTCCTTCAAGCTGACCACTTACCGTCAAACAGGTCTTTTTACCGAAGAAGTCCTTGTCGTATTCAACTGTTCCACTCTTGGCAATACGTTCCGGATCAAGAGTAGTAACCTGAAACATCTCTCCAGCACCTTCAGCATCACTGGCTGTGATCAACGGAGTATTGAAATAATAGAATCCATGATCATGGAAATATTTGTGAATGGCAATAGCCATGTTATGACGGATACGGAATACAGCACCAAAGGTATTGGTACGCAGACGGAGATGAGCATACTTGCGCATGTACTCAAAACTCTGTCCTTTCTTCTGCATAGGATAATCAGAAGGACAAAGTCCGTAAATTTCAACTTTGCTGCCTTGAATCTCTACCGTCTGGTCCTTGCCCTGACTCTCCACAAGTTTACCAACGACACCTATACAAGCACCTGTAGTAATACTCTTTAACTCTTCAGCATCCATAATGGAAGAATCTACTACTATCTGAATATTCTTAATGGTAGATCCATCATTCAAGGCTATAAAATCAACAGCTTTACTGCTGCGATGGGAACGTACCCATCCTTTTACATTAATATCATTACCGAAGTCGGTGCACTTAAGTGCATCGACTACTTTTGTTCTTTTCATATGCTGTTTTGTGTTATTATTCAAAAGCTCCCATGCGTAGCATCTCAACTTCCTTTTCCGTAAGGAAGCGCCAGTCGCCACGACGAAGATTTTTCTTAGTCAAGCCTGCAAACTGTACCCGGTCAAGTTTGATCACGCGATAGCCAAGGCTTTCAAAGATACGACGGACAATACGGTTCTTGCCACTGTGAATTTCAATACCAATCTGCTTTTTATCACGTTCATCTGCATATTCAATAGCATCTGCATGGATCTCACCGTCTTCAAGGGTGATTCCTTCTGAAATCTGCTGCATATCATGAGATGAAACGGGTTTGTCAAGATATACATGATAAACTTTTTTCTTCAAGAACTTAGGATGAGTAAGTTTACTGGCCATATCACCATCATTGGTAAGAAGAAGTACACCTGTAGTATTACGATCCAAACGACCAACAGGATAAATACGCTCTGGACAGGCATCATTTACGAGATCCATAACTGTCTTACGCTGTTGAGGATCATCACTCGTCGTAACATAGTCCTTAGGCTTGTTAAGCAATACATAAACCTTTTTTTCCAAAGATACAAGTTGATCATGGAATTTCACTTCATCCGTGCGAAGGACTTTGCTGCCGAGCTCTGTCACTACAGCTCCGTTAACAGATACTACACCTGCTGCAATAAATTCATCAGCTTCACGGCGGGAACATACCCCGGCATTAGCAAGATATTTATTCAGGCGGATTGGTTCATTCGGATCTATATTCTCCTCTTTATATTCTATACGCTTCTTTAAACTGTATTTTGCATTAGGATCATAATCCTGACTATGCTGGTTATAGCCACCATAATTATTGTTATACCCCCCATTATTGCCATAGCCGCCACGGTTGTTGTTATAGCCGCCCTGGTTATAGCCGCCACGGTTGTTATTATAGCCGCCGCGATTATTATTGTAGCCGCCCTGGTTATAGCCACCGCGATTATTATTGTAGCCGCCCTGGTTATAGCCGCCACGGTTGTTATTATAGCCGCCGCGATTATTATTATAGCCACCACGATTATTATTATAGCCACCACGGTCATTGCCGTCCTGTGCCTGATAATCACCATCGCCGCCATTATTGTAACGAGGACGATATCCTCCACCACGGTTGTTATTATATCCGCCACGATTATTATTATAGCCACCACGGTCATTGCTATAACCGCCACGGTCATTGTTATAGCCGCTATTATTATAATCACCACGGTTATTATAGCCACCATGATTGTTATAACCATCGTGGTTGCTATTGTAGCCACCACGATGGTTGTAACCGCCACGA
>RRZU012268584.1_pt1 | contig 14662 bp, 13 predicted proteins | sample 2165561 | NCBI WGS metagenome assembly RRZU01 (sample SAMN10456909, study PRJNA506462) | wastewater metagenome | isolation source: wastewater sludge | place: USA: Moscow, Idaho
TACGGATGGTCTGGCGCCCGGACCCGCGCTCCTGCTTGACGCGCGCATACAAGGCCTCTGCCGCCTGAACCTGCTCGCGCGTGGGCTTGGTGCGCACCGACAGGTAGCCCACCGGCTTGCCCTCGCGCATGATGGGCGTGACGTGGGCCTGCACCCAATAAAAGTCGCCGTTCTTGCGCCGGTTCTTCACAAAGCCCGTCCAGCTGCGACCGCGCCCAATGGTGGCCCACATGTCCTTGTAGGCCTCGGGCGGCATGTCCGGGTGGCGGATTATGTTGTGCGGCTGGCCCATGAGTTCTTCCATGGAGTAGCCACTGACCCGGGTAAAGGGTGCGTTGCAGTGCGTCAGCACCCCCTTGGTATCGGTGGTGGACATCAGCATCTCGTCGGCCGGAAAGTCGTATTCGTTGTTGGTGACGGGAAGGTTGACGCGCATAGGTAAGTCCTGCCGAAAGGTTCCGCACGGAAACTGTGCGAATCATTGTGCCGTGGTTTGCTGACACAAAATTTTACGTGATAACCCTGATGGTCAGAACAGCCCCAGCGTGTCTCCCTGCGCCGGGCCGGGGGAGTGCGCAGCGGCAGGGTGCAAAGCCGCCTCGGCCAGCGGCACCAGCGAGGCCACACGCACACCCAGCAGGCGCAGGCGCTTGTCCAATGGCACGCGCTTGAGGCATTGGCCCGCCACGCGGCGAATCGCGGCCGCATCGTGCAGGGGTTCGGCCACGGTCTGGTCGCGCGTGGCGGTCTTGAAGTCGTCGTAGCGCACCTTGATGCCGATGGTTCGGCCCCTGTAGCCCTTGCGCTGCAAGTCCTCGGCGACGCGCTGGCACAGCGCTGTGAAGATCCGGCCCAGCTCGGCGCGGTCGTGCACGGCGTGCAAGTCGCGCTCGAAGGTGGTTTCGCGGCTTACCGAGACCGGTTCACTGTGCGTGACCACGGGGCGCTCGTCGCGCCCCCAGGCCGCCTCATGCAGCCACAGGCCCGTGGACTTGCCGAAATGCGCCACCAGCCAGTCGCGCGGGCATGCCGCCAGTTCCCCGATGGTGCGGATGCCATGGGCCTGCAGCTTGGCATCCGCCTTCGGACCAATGCCGTTGATCTTGCGACAGGCCAGCGGCCAGACCAGCGCCTGCAGTTCCTCGGGCTGGACGATGGAAATGCCGCCGGGCTTTTGAAACTCGCTGGCCATCTTGGCCAACAGCTTGTTCGGCGCCACGCCAATCGAGCAGCTCAGCCCGGTGGCGTCTAGGATGCTGCGCTGCAGCAACCGCGCCAGCACGCGCCCGCCCTCGCGCTGCCCGCCCGGCACATGCGTAAAGTCGATGTACACCTCGTCGACGCCCCGGTCCTCCATCACCGGCGCGATCGAGAGAATGACTTCCTTGAAGCGGCGCGAATAGCGCCGGTACTCGGCAAAGTCCACCGGCAACAGGATGGCCTGGGGGCACAGGCGCGCCGCCTTCATCAGCCCCATGGCCGACCCCACGCCGAAGGCGCGCGCGGCGTAAGTCGCCGTGGTAATCACGCCGCGGCCGACATAGCCCTGCAGGCGCGCGAAGCGGTCCAGCGGAATCTCGGCCAGGCGTCCGTCAAAGGCACTGGCCAGGGCGTCGTCTTCGGCCCGGCGCCTGCCACCAATCACCACAGGCAACCCGGCCAGTTGGGGATAGCGCAACAGCTCGACGGACGCGTAAAACGCATCCATGTCGAGGTGGGCGATGCGGCGGTGCGGGTCGGCGGCGGTCACCCCGCTATTGTGGGCGCCGGATAGGTTCCCGGCACGAGGATGGAGCGGTCCACCGTGCGGATATCCGTGCGGCCGCAAAACGCCATGCTCACATCCAGCTCCTTGTGCAAGATCTGCAGCGCCTTGGACACGCCCGCCTGGCCGAAGGCGCCCAGCCCATAGACCATGGCCCGGCCAATCATGGTGCCGCGCGCGCCCAGCGCCCAGGCCTTGAGCACGTCCTGCCCGCCACGGATGCCGCCGTCCATCCACACTTCCAGCCGGTCGCCCACGGCCGCCACGATGGACGGCAGCGCATGGATGGAAGAAGGCGCGCCGTCGAGTTGGCGCCCGCCGTGGTTGCTGACCACGATGGCATCGGCACCGTGCTGCGCAGCCAGCACGGCGTCTTCCACCTCCATGATGCCCTTGAGGATGAGCTTGCCGCCCCACTGCTGCTTGACCCAGCGCACGTCCTCCCAGGACAGGCGCGGGTCGAACTGCTCGTTCGTCCATGCGGCCAGCGAGCTCATGTCCGAAACGCCTTTCACATGCCCGACCAGGTTGCCAAAGCTGCGCCGACGCGTGCCCGCCATGCCCAAACACCAGCGCGGTTTAGTCATGAGGTTGAGGATGTTTTTCAGCGTGGGCTGGGGCGGCGCGGTCAGGCCGTTTTTGATGTCTTTGTGGCGCTGGCCAATCACCTGCAAATCCAGCGTCAGCACCAAGGCGCTGCAGCGCGCGTCCTTGGCGCGCTGGATCATGCGCGCCATGGCATCGCGGTCGCGCATCATGTACAGCTGAAACCAAAACACCAGGCCAGAGCCAGTGTGCTGGGCAATGTCCTCCATCGAGCAAATGCTCATCGTGGACAGGGTGAACGGAATGCCAAATTTTTCTGCCGCACGCGCAGCGTGGATTTCGCCATCGGCATGCTGCATGCCGGTCAGGCCCACGGGGGCAATGGCCACGGGCATGCGCACCGGCTGGCCGACCATGGTGACAGCGGTGGTGCGGTTTTCCAGGTTCACGGCCACGCGCTGGCGCAGCTGGATGGCGCGCAGATCGCGCTCATTGGCGTGGTAGGTACCTTCGGTGTACGAGCCGGAATCGGCATAGTCGTAAAACATGCGCGGCACGCGGCATTCGGCCACCTGGCGCAGGTCTTCAATACAGGTCATTTTGGACAAATGGGCCACAACACTTCCTTGTTTCTGGGCGATCGGATCGATCCATACAAGGGGGCGATGGTAGTACCGCTCACAGCGCTGTACGATGCTGCGGGCATGATGCTTTTGTGTGGCGACTTGAAATGTGTGCAGCGCTGGGGCGTGTTCCTCTGCAGGCCAAGCCCCCGCCCCCCTGGCAAGAGGGCAAACCTGTGCATACTCGCCACCTTGCACAAGGCATGACGCCCTGGGGCACCCCGGGGCGTTTTTTTAGGAGCGCACCCTTCCCATGTTTACCGGCATCATTCAAGCCGTTGCCACCATTGCTGCCATCGACGAGCAGCCGGGGCTACGCACGTTCACCCTCAATTTCCCCGTTGGCTTTTGCCAAGACTTGGCCATTGGCGCCAGCGTGGCCCACGATGGTGTGTGCCTGACAGTGACCGAACTGCTCTCGCCCACACAGGCACGTTTTGATGTGATGCTGCCCACACTGAACATCACCACCCTGGGCAGCTACGGCGTGGGCCAGCGCGTCAACGTGGAGCGTGCCGCCAAAGAAGGCGCTGAGGTTGGTGGGCACATCCTCTCCGGCCATGTCGATGGCACTGCGGCCCTGCTGCAGGTGGTGCCCACCGACACCAACTACCAGATGCGCTTTGAGCTGCCGTCCGCACTGCGCCCCTACGTGTTTGGCAAAGGCTATATCGCCATCAATGGCGCCAGCCTGACGGTGGCCGAGGCCAACCGCCAGGAAGGCTGGTTCGAGGTCTGGCTCATCCCCGAAACCCGGCGCATGACGGTATTTGAAGACAAGCGCCCGGGCGATCGGGTCAACATTGAACTGGAGCGCAGTACGCAGGTGATCGTCGATACCGTGCGCGATACGGTGGCTGCCACTTTGGGGCCGCTGCGCCCGGCGCTGGAAGCACTGCTGGCCGAAAAAGGACTGACGCTGGACGACTTTGCCGCCCCAGCCCACCTTCAGCGCGGCGATGCAATCGGCGCCACATAGGCTTGCTGGGCCTGTTTGTAGAAGGCAGAGATTTTCAGCAGTGTGGCGTGATCGGGTCGCTTGTTCATCCTCCCGGGCCAGTGTGGCCGCTCTACCATCGTTCTTTTTATGCATATGTCCCTGATTCCACGCTCCCTCCACACCTTGCTGCACCTAGCCCTGCTGGGCATGGCAGGGCTGTCGAGCGCATCTGCCCTAGCCCAACCGGCCTTGCAAGTCACCCCCCCGCAAGCACCCGCTTTTGCCTGGGAGCAGCTGCACTGGCAAGCACCTCCCAACGCCCAGCTGACATTCACCGTGCAAGGAAAAGCCAAGGGCTTTTCCTACAGCGCCAAAGCCCAGATGCACTGGCAAACCGCCGATGGACGGTACGAAGCAGCGCAAGAAGTGCGCCTGCCTTTGCTGGGTGGACGACGCCAATCCAGCGTGGGGCGCATGGGTACGCACGGCTTGCTGCCCGATGTGTTTCTGGATCGCACACGCAAGGAATACAGCGTGAGCTTTGATGCCAGTGCTGGACAGATCGTCTTCAGTCGGGGGGGCTCACGGCCCTGGCATGCCGGTACACAAGATCGTCTGAGTGTGTTCTTTCAGCTGGCAGGCATGCTGTCCGCCAACCCCAGCCGTTATCCGCCAGGCACCCATGTACTCATCCAGGCGGCCAGCAACAGCAGTGTCAAACCATGGACTTTTGTGGTGCAGTCGCAAGAGCTGCTCACGCTGCCGGCGGGGCGCATCCCTGCCCTCAAGCTGTTGCACCTCGATGCCGATGATGTCCATACCCCCCCGGTGGGCAATACAGGCGATGCGGATGCGTCGGCGCTGGAATCGGCACTGTGGCTGGCCCCCCAACTGGGCTATCTGCCCGTGCGCATTCGCATGCAGGAAAGTGCTCAGGATATGGTGGACTTGCAATTACAGGCTTTGCCGCCACTGTAGTAGCAACCCAACTTGACGGTTCACACGCCGACCACCACGCTTTTTGAAAGGAGGATCGCATGCAAATGCTGTACGACTCTGAGTCTTTTGTGGTGCTCCATCTACAGCCCGATTTGGGCTTGCCCACGCACATCACCCGCACCGATGGCAGTACCACCCCCGCCCTGCCGCGCCATGGGTTTGAAATTGTGGACAAGCGCTCGGGCAAAGAGGTGTATCTGGACGGTGCCTGGGCCGAGCTGTTCCAGCGCCAGATCCACGCTTGGCAGCACGAAGCGCCCTCGGAAGAAGAGGTCGAAGCCACGCTGGAACGCTATGCCAGCCTGGCACAAAACCCTGTGCTGGTTCACTGACTGCCTGCACAGCCAGCACCTGCACACCCACACGCATCTGTCAGGCAGCGGCCCGGTGTCTGCCTGCAATACTGCGACAATCCGCACGCTATGACCCAAGCCTACATCCTTACTCTTTCCTGCCCCGACCGCCTGGGGCTGGTGCATGCGGTTTCCGGCTTTTTGCTGGAGCTGGGTGCCAACATCGAAGAAGCCGCGCAGTACAACGATCATGCCACCGGCCTGTTCTTCATGCGCGTGCAATTTGCCTGCCCAAACGGCGATCTGGCCAGCCTGAAGGCGGCAACGGCCACCATGGCCGAGCCTTTCCAGATGCAGTGGAAACTGCACGCCAAGGAAGAGCGCATGAAAACTGTGATCTTGGTCAGCCGCCAGGGCCACTGTCTCAACGACTTACTGTTCCGCTGCAAATCCGGGCTGCTGCCCGTCGATGTGCGCGCCATCATCAGCAACCACCGCGACTTTTACCAATTGGCCGCCAGTTACAACATCCCGTTCCACCACATTCCCGTCACTGCCGCCACCAAGGCCCAGGCTGAAGCGCGCCAGCTGGAAGTGATCGAGCAAGAAGGCGCCGAGCTGGTCGTGCTGGCACGCTACATGCAGGTGCTCTCCAACGACCTGTGCCAGAAGCTGCAAGGCCGTGCCATCAACATTCACCACAGCTTCTTGCCCAGCTTCAAAGGTGCCAAGCCCTACTACCAGGCCCACGATCGTGGCGTGAAATTGATCAGTGCCACCGCCCACTATGTCACCGCCGACCTCGATGAAGGCCCGATCATTGAGCAAGACGTGGCCCGCGTGGACCACACCGATACCGTCGAAGACCTTACCGCCCGTGGCCAGGACACCGAAAGCCTGGTGCTGGCACGCGCCGTCAAATGGCACAGTGAACGCCGTGTGATTTTGAATGGCCACAAAACCGTGGTCTTTCGCTAAAACGGCTTATCCACCATATCCAAACAAAAGTCCCTGCTATCTAGACGATAGCAGGGACTTTGTTATGTATGGTGGGCCCCCGGGGAGTCGAACCCCGCACCAACGGATTATGAGTCCGCTGCTCTAACCAAGCATGAGCTAGGGGCCCCAAAGGGGCGCATTGTAACGGCTAGCGGTGGTGGCTCAACGCATTGCTCACCAGCTTGGAGGTGATGTCCACGATCTGGATGACCTTGTCGTACGGCATGCGCGTAGGACCAATCACGCCCAGAGTACCGACGACTTTGCCGTCCACCTCATACGGGGCACTCACCACCGACAGTTCTTGCAGCGGCACTACCTGATTTTCTCCACCAATGAAGATACGTACGCCTTCCGCCTTACTGGAAAAGTCCAGCAAACGCAGGATTTGCGCTTTTTGTTCAAACAGATCGAACGCGCGGCGCAAGTGGTTCATATCGTGCGAAAAATCGCTGACAGCCAGCAAGTTGCGCTGTCCAGAGATGACGACCTGCTCGGTGGCATCATCGTCCTGGCCATCAGCGCTGAGGTTGATGGCCGTCTGCATCAGCTCGGCAACCCGACCGCGCAGTTGTTCAACCTCGCTTTTTAGGCGTTCGCGCACCTGCTCGATATCCAGGCCCGCGCAGTGCGCGTTCAGGTAGTTGGCCGCTTGCACCAGTTGACTGGTTTCGATCTCCGCATCGGTGAAGATCACCCGGTTTTGCACATCGCCATCTGGACTGACCATGATGACGAGCACGCGCAGCTCTGAAAGTTTGACGAACTCAATGTGCTTGAACACCGAACTGCGTCTGGGTGCCATGACCACGCCAACAAATTGCGATAGGTTAGACAGCAGATTGGCGGCGTGGGCAATGACTTTTTGTGGCTGCTCTGCGGGCAGCTCTTCGGGGGCCAGCAGCTCACCACGTTGCACTGTGAGCAAGGTATCAACGAACAGACGATAGCCACGTGCGGTGGGGATGCGTCCGGCCGAAGTGTGTGGACTGGTGATCAGCCCCAGCTCTTCAAGGTCGGCCATGGCGTTGCGGATGGTGGCAGGTGACAGCTCCAGGCCCGAAGCGCGCGACAACGTGCGCGAGCCGACGGGTTGACCGTCGGCGATGTAGCGCTCGACCAGCGCTTTCAGCAATAACTTGGCACGATCATCCAACATACTTTCATTTTAATGATGTAATTTCCGGCCATGAGTCCCAAGTTCCGCCACGTTGCCCTGATCGGGAAGTACCACCCGCTTGCAGGTCACAACGCTCCTGCCAACCCCGCACACCAGCCGCTGGCTGAAATTGCCGAATTTCTACACGCTAAGGGCTGCGAGGTGATGGTAGAGACCGACACCGCCCTGCACACGGGATTGCACCATCGCTTTCCCACCCTCAGCGTCGATGAGCTGGGGTCGCTGTGCAGTCTGGCCGTTGTCGTGGGGGGCGACGGCACGATGCTGGGCATCAGCCGCCATTTGGCCAAGTACGGTACCGCGCTGGTGGGCATCAATCAAGGGCGGTTGGGGTTTGTGACGGATATTCCCCTGAGCTCGTACCGTGAGACCCTGTTTCCTATCCTCTTGGGGGAGTACGAGGAAGACACGCGCCCGCTCATGCATGCGCGCGTGGAGCGCGGCGGCACCTGTGTTTTCGAAGCACTGGCGGTCAACGACGTTGTGGTCAACCGTGGTGCCACCGCAGGAATGCTGGAGCTGCGGGTTGAGGTCAACGGGCGCTTTTTGTCCAACCAACGCGCCGATGGCCTGATTGTGGCCACACCCACGGGGTCAACAGCCTATGCACTCTCGGCAGGCGGTCCCATGATGCACCCCAGTACCCCTGCTTGGGTCATTGCCCCGATTGCACCCCATACGCTGTCCAATCGGCCCATTGTGATTCCAGACAACACGGAGGTGATGCTGGAAGTGATCGGCGGACGCGACATGAGCGCTAACTTCGATATGCAGTCGCTGTCCACCATTCTGTATGGCGACCGTATCTATGTACGCCGTTCCGAGCACAGTGTGCGTTTTCTGCATCCCAAAGGTTGGAATTACTTTGCCACGCTGCGCAAGAAGCTGGGCTGGAACGAACAAGGCTACCGCTCATGACATTGCGACGCATCGTTCTACGCGATTTTGTCATCGTGCCTGCTCTGGAGCTGGATTTTTCTCCCGGCTTTACCGTGCTGACAGGTGAAACCGGTGCTGGCAAATCCATTCTGATCGATGCCCTGCAGCTGGTGCTGGGCGCACGCGCCGATGCAACCGTGGTGCGAGAAGGTGCGACACAAGCAGAAATCTGCGCAGAATTTGATACCCCAGCCCAAGCGCAACCCTGGCTGGCAGAGGCAGGTTTTGTGCCAGAGGAAACACTTTTGCTGCGTCGGGTGATCGATGCACAGGGTCGCAGTCGTGCATGGATGAATGGCAGTCCAGCCACCGCCACCCAGCTGCGCTATTTGGGAGCACTGCTGCTGGACATCCACGGCCAACATGCTTGGCAAAGCCTGATGCAGCCCGAGTCCGTACGATCTTTGCTAGATGCGTACGCCGGCATCCAATCGCGCACCGTGCAGCGGTTGTGGCAGGCATGGCGCACAGCCAACCTGGCATTGAGCCAGGCCCAAGCAGCGCAGGCCAGTCTGCAGCAAGAGCGTGAACGCTTGCTGTGGCAGCTTGAAGAATTAGACAAACTCTCTCCAGGTGCCGATGAGTGGGAACCGCTCAACCATCAACACACCCGGCTCTCACACGCACAGGCACTGCTGGAAACCGCACAAAATGCCCTGCTTCATCTGGACCATGATGAGGTAGGTGCAGACCGCCCGCTGCGCCGCAGCCTGCAGCTGCTGCAGGATCATGCCCACTTAGAGCCCGCATTCGATTCCATCGCAGCAGTGCTGCATGACTGTCTGGCCCATTTGGCCGATGCGCAGCACAGCTTGCAGCACTATCTGGACAAGGCAGAGCCCGACCCTCAGCAACTGGCCGAACTGGATACGCGTCTGGGACTCTGGATGCAATTGGCTCGGCGCTATCGGTGCGCACCTCAAGAACTGCCCCAATTGCAGCAAGCATGGCAAACACAGCTCCAAGCATTGGACGCTGCGGCCGATTTACCCCATCTCATGCAACAGGCTGCGCAAGCACGCGATGCCTACATGGAAGCCGCACAGGCCCTGGCACAGCAGCGCCGTGAGGCAGCGCCTCGCCTAGCGCATGCCATTACTGAGGCCATGCAAACCCTGGGCATGCAGGGTGGGCGTTTTGCCGTCCATATCCACGCGCTGGCCGAGCCTGGCGCACAAGGCATGGACGACGTGCAGTTTCGGGTCGCAGGCCACCCGGGCGCCACCCCGCGCCCACTGGGCAAAGTCGCCTCTGGTGGAGAGCTGTCTAGACTCTCGCTGGCGATTGCGGTGGCCACCAGTGCACTGGGCAGTGCGGGCACACTCATCTTTGACGAGGTGGATTCTGGTGTGGGTGGTGCAGTGGCAGACACGGTAGGCCGCCTGTTGCATCGTCTGGGTTGTCAGCGTCAGGTGCTGGCCGTCACCCATTTGCCCCAAGTAGCGGCTTACGCCGACCAGCATTATGTGGTCAGTAAAAAACGCAGCAAATCCAGCACCAGCAGCACCGTCACCCCCTGCAGTGAAGAGGCGCGCACCCATGAAATCGCCAGAATGCTGGGCGGAGAAAAAACGTCGGCCACCACCTTGGCCCATGCACGCGAAATGCTGGCCCATGCCCACATCGGCCGCAGCACTGCCGCAACATCTGCTTTGGAGGGGTCTTCCGCATGACTTTGGACGTGGTACTGATCACCGGCATGTCGGGCTCCGGCAAGTCGGTAGCCTTGAACGCGCTGGAAGATGCGGGCTACTACTGTGTAGACAATCTGCCGCCCGAGCTGTTGCCCGCATTTGTCCGACTACAGCACGCCCACCATGGCAAACGTGTGGCCATCGCCATCGATGCACGCAGCGCTGCCAGCCTCCCCAATTTACCTAAGCAACTGCAAAGACTGAGCCAGTGGCGCGATCGTGGCATACAGCTGCATGTGCTTTTTTTAGATGCCAGCACAGCCACTTTGGTGCGTCGTTTCTCGGAAACACGCAGACGCCACCCACTGTCACAAACCGATGCACTCGATGGCGGAGCGCTGGCCGACATCATCGAACACGAGCGCGAACTGCTCAGTGAACTGCGTGAACACGCCCACGTGATCGACACCAGCAATATCCGTGGGCCACAGCTGCAGGGCTATGTCAAATCGCTGATTCGTGTTCCTGCACAGCAACTGACGCTGGTGTTTCAATCTTTCGGTTTTAAACATGGACTCCCGCTGGATGCAGACTACGTATTCGATGTGCGCATGCTGCCCAACCCATACTACGACCTAGCGCTGCGCCCACTCACTGGCAAAGACGCACCCGTACAAGAGTTTTTGCAACAGCAGGGCGATGTACAGGCCATGCGCAACCATATCGAGCACTTTCTCGACCATTGGTTGCCAGCACTCGAAGCCAACCACCGCAGCTACGTATCTGTAGCCATCGGGTGTACCGGCGGGCAGCACCGCTCGGTGTATCTGGTTGAGCAACTCAACCAGCACTACCGCCACAGGTGGCACACCCTGATGCGCCACCGCGAAATGGATGCGCGCCATCTGCTGCCTGCGGCCAAACTGTCCTAAGCCTCTGCGGCGGGCGCTGGTGAGAATGGCGCACCAGCCCCACCACACAACAGATTACTTTTTAGCAGCTCCTGCTGCCTGCAGGTATTTTTCAACGTCTGCAGCACCTATCGCACCGGGTACACGCGTGCCATCGGCAAAGATCACGGTCGGCGTGCCTGTGATCTTGTGCTGACGCCCGAAAGCAAGGTTACGACCAATTGCATCGCTGTTGCAGCTGGCAGCGGCTGGCTTCTCATCGTTCAACATGTAGTTTTGCCATGCCGTGGCAGGGCTTTTGGCACACCAAATGTTGTGCGATTTTTCGGCAGATTCGGGACTCAGGATCGGATACAAAAATAGGTGGATGGTGACGTTGTCCACTTTTTGCAAATCGCGCTCAAAACGTTTGCAGTAGCCACAATTGGGATCTTCAAACACCGCCAAATGGCGCTCACCCTTGCCTTGTACGATCTGGATGGCATCTTGCAGCGGCAATTTCTCAAAGCTGATGGCCGTCAGGGCCTTAATGCGATCCTCGGTCAAATTGCGCCGCGCCTGCGTATCGATCAACTCCCCCTGAATCAGATAGTTGCCCTGGGCATCGGAATAAAACACATCGGTGCCCACGCGCACCTCGTACAAGCCCTTCATGGCAGTGGGCTGCACCTCATCGACCTGCGCCAGTTGCGGAATGCGTTCGGCCAAGGTTTTGCGGATCGTGTCTTGGGGAGAGGCAGCCCAAGCTGCTCCACACGCTGTCAAAGCAACCAATGCGGTGGTGGCAAAATTTTTCATGCAATGCTTCCGTAATCAATAACCGTAGGATCGTGCCAACACCATTGGCATCCACTGAGGACGCGAGAAAGGTTCAGGACAACGCGTACTTAGGCTGTGCTCTAACAGCAAGGTTCCCAGGAGAGGCGCCCTGTACTCTTACAGCCCCATCGCCTGGCGCACGGCCCACTGCTTGATGGGGCCACTGCGCTCAAACTGGTTCATCCCCCAATTGCGCAGCATTTGCACTTTTCCTTCTGGGCGGGCAAACAATTGCTGTATGCCATCCATCACCCAGCCCAAGGGCAGCATCGCCGCTTTGCGCGTGCGCTCATAGCGGCGCAGCAGCCTGAGATCGCCTGTACTGCGCCACTCACCCCGCCCTGCCAGCAGTTGTGCCAGTGTACCGACATCGGCCAACCCCAGATTCAGACCTTGACCTGCCAGAGGGTGCACATTGTGCGCGGCATCCCCCACCAGCACCCAACTGCCTGCCGATGCCGTATTGCCCTCTTGGGTCACCGGAATCGGCCACGCTCCGCACCAGCGCTGTGCCGTGGCTTGTTGCAAAGGCCATGCCATACGCGCACCTTGCAACTGCAAGCGCCCCAAGGCACTGTGGCTTAAACCATCCAGCATTTCCACAAAATCGTCGGCATCGGCATGCAACCACTGTTCGGCCATATTGTGTGGCACCGACCACACCACCGCTACATCTTGGCCCTGCGCGCCCCCCAAAGGCAACAACGCCAAAATACCCAAGGGGCTGAACCACTGGCGCGCAATCTGCTCGTGTGCATGTTCACAGCGCAAGCGCGTTGCAATCGCAGTTTGCGCATAGGGCTGAACGTCAAACTCCACCCCCAACTCTTGGCGTGTGCGACTGGCTCTGCCCTCACAGATCGCCGTCAGGGGTGCGGGGACTGGGGCATCGACCACTTCAATCAGCGGCTGGTAGCTCACCGCCTGGGCCAAACGCTGCTCCAGTGCAGGCACTTCCACAATCCATGCCACAGCATCCACATCATGGGCAGCAGCGGCAAACTGCACGCAGCTGTCGCCATCGCCATGCACTTGCATCTGACGCACCGCCGTCACTTGGTCTGCCTGCGGCCAGACACGCAAGCCTTGCAGCAATTGCGCCGAGGCAGCATTGAGGGCGTACGCCCTCACATCGTCCTGTGCTGCCGCAGCAGCCGTTGGGGCTGAAGCGACCAACGCCACACGCAGGCGCTCTTGCGCCAACATCAAAGCCAAAGCACGGCCCACAATGCCGGCTCCACGGATACATACGTCAAAATTTTGCGCCATTCGGTCATTGTAGAAGCGCAACACCAGCCGTTTTTCGGCAGGCTTGCGAATAAGATGTGCTCCGTCAAAAAACAGCAGAACCTCTTTCTGCAACCACTCCTCTGCCCCCTCTTTGAAAGAGCACCCTCCATGAAAGCCTGGATCTACGCCACTGCCCTGACTGCTTTGCTGGCTGGCTGTGCCACCACCGCCACGACGCCACCTACACCGACCAGTGGCCCTGCTGCGCTGAAGCCCTATGTGGAAAAGCCAGACTACGACCACGCCATGGTCTGCGACATCAGCAAAGACGATTTGCAAAAATGCGAGGCGGTCATCAAACAACTGTGTGGTGCACGCGGTTTTGTCGATTTGCGCATTCGTCCGCTGCGCGAACCAGGCACCGAATCGGCCAGCTCCACCATGCGTTTGCTGCAACTGCAGTGCAAACCCAGCGCCTAACGCCTGCTGACCAACGCCCCATGCTGCCCGCTCAGTGGCCCCGTGCGAAAGCATAGGCACGGGGCATCATTACAATCGATGCGTTCTAGCACAAACGCTGCCTTGGCAGCGTTTTGCGTTCTCTGCCACCCTTTTCTTAACCACTGCGCCCCTGCCTGCGCGGTCTGAAGGAATCCCCATGAGCCTCAAATGCGGCATCGTCGGTCTGCCCAACGTGGGCAAGTCCACCCTGTTCAACGCCCTGACCAAAGCGGGCATCGCTGCAGAAAACTACCCTTTTTGCACCATCGAGCCCAACACCGGCGTCGTCGAAGTGCCCGACCCACGCCTGCAGCAGCTGGCGCAGATCATCCAGCCCGAGCGCATCGTGCCTGCCATCGTCGAGTTTGTGGACATCGCCGGTCTGGTGGCGGGCGCCTCCAAGGGAGAAGGCCTGGGTAACCAGTTCCTGGCGCACATCCGCGAAACCGACGCCATCGTCAACGTGGTGCGCTGCTTTGAAGACCCCAACGTGGTGCACGTTGCTGGCAAGGTCGATCCGATTGCCGATATTGAAGTCATCCAGACCGAGCTGTGCTTGGCCGACCTGGGTACCGTCGATAAGGCACTGACGCGCTACAGCAAAGCCGCCAAATCGGGCAACGACAAAGACGCTGCCGCCATGCTCAAGGTGCTCGAACCCGTGCAAGCGGCCCTCAACGAAGGCAAGCCTGTGCGCGCACTGAACCTGAGCGCCGAAGAGCGTGCACTGCTCAAGCCCCTGTGCCTGATCACCGCCAAGCCCGCCATGTTTGTCGGTAACGTGGCCGAAGACGGTTTCGAGAACAACCCCCTGCTCGCACGCCTGCAGCAGTACGCCGCAGAGCAAAATGCCCCGGTGGTCGCCATCTGCGCCAAGATCGAAGCCGAAATGGCCGAGATGGACGACGAAGACCGCGACATGTGCCTGCAAGAAATGGGCCTGGAAGAACCGGGCCTGAACCGCCTGATTCGCGCTGGCTTCAAGCTGCTGGGCCTGCAAACCTACTTCACCGCAGGCGTGAAAGAAGTGCGCGCCTGGACCATTCGCATTGGCGACACCGCCCCCCAGGCCGCTGGCGTCATCCACGGCGACTTCGAGCGCGGCTACATCCGCGCCCAGACCATCGCCTTCGACGACTTCATCCAGTACAAGGGTGAACAGGGTGCCAAGGACGCAGGCAAGATGCGCTCCGAAGGCAAGGAATACGTCGTCAAGGCCGGCGGCGTGATGAACTTCCTGTTCAACGGCTGCCCCTGCCCCTGCGCGGGTGGTCCGCGCCTGA
>RRZU010620443.1_pt1 | contig 14661 bp, 7 predicted proteins | sample 2165561 | NCBI WGS metagenome assembly RRZU01 (sample SAMN10456909, study PRJNA506462) | wastewater metagenome | isolation source: wastewater sludge | place: USA: Moscow, Idaho
ATGTCCGCTCCTCCTGACGATCGTTCCTGCACATGATGGCGGCGGTGCGGGCGGTGGCGGGCAAGGCGGCGATGTCGCCTGCGGCCACCGGCAGGCGCAACTGCCAGTTCGGGTATTCAACGGTGGTGCCGGGCAGGTTCGGCTGCTCGGCCATGTCCAGAAGCACCTCGGCCTGCACGGCGACAAGGCGCGAGGACGTGCGCGCCAGCAGATCGTGCAGCGCATCGGCGCTGTCATCGGGCAGGATCGCGTCCAGCGCCGCGACCTCGGTGGCGCGCTCGCGATGCGCCTCGGTCGTATCCTGCCCCGAGATGCGGGCGCGGGCATCGATATCGGCGCCCTGCCGCCAGCCCCGCCATGTCGGCAGATCATGGGTCGAGAAGCTGGCAATGGCGTCGCGGTCATAGGCTTCGGGCGCGCGGAAATGCGGCGGGTGCCAGCTGTCGCGCTCAAACATCGCCACCCGGCAGCCCAGCACGCCGGATGCGGCCATCAGCCCGTGCAGCCCATCTGGGATGATGCCCAGATCCTCGCCGACGATGACGGCATTGCCGGCGCGCGCCGCCTCGATGCGGGCGACGGCGAACATCGCCTCGGTCGGCATGCGGACATAGGCGCCGGGGCCGTGGTCGGGCACCCAGAAGGCGCGCTCGAAGCCGATGATATGGTCGATGCGCAGGACGCCGGCGAATTGCAACTGGCGGCGCAGCGTTTCGGCCAGCGGCGCATAGGCACTGGCGCGCAACTGCAAGGGGTTCAGCGGCGCAAGGTTCCAGTTCTGCCCGTCCGGCGCAAAGGCATCGGGCGGCGCCCCCAGCGAGGCGCCCAGGGCAAAGCTGGCGCGGTCCTCCCATGTCTCGGCGCCATGGGGGTGGGTGCCCACCGCCAGATCCAGATAAAGCCCATGGCGCATGCCGGCCTGCCGCGCGGCCTGATCGGCCCCGGCCAGCGCCAGTTCCGCCCGCCATTGCAGCCAGGCGTGAAAGCGCATCTCGCCGGCCAGCTCGACCCGCGCCGCCTGCGCGGCGGGCAGGTCGGGCGCGGACAGCTCCGCAGGCCAGTCGTTCCAGAAGGCGCCATGCCGCGCCGACAATGCCTGATGCAGGGCAAAGCGCTGCAGGCTTTCGCCCTCGCCCGCCTGCCAGATATCGAAACGGGTATTACCCGAAAAGCCGTCATATTCCGACCGCAGGGCCGCCATCCGCGCCGGGATGTCGCGCAGGTAATCGACCAGCGGGCCGGGCTGGCCGGCCCCCGCCTCCAGATGGATCACGCTGAGCCGGCGGCGATGCGAGGGCGTATAGGGGCTGAACAGCCCCGGCTGGGTCGGGAAACCGGCATGGACCGGGTTGATGCCCAGAAACGCCGCGCCATGCCCGCCCATGCCGGCGGCCAGCCGGCCCAGATCGTCATAGCTGCCGATGCCCTGTGCGGAGAGGCCGTAAAGCGGCGCGACCAGCCCCCAGCAGCGCGCGGGCTCCGGCAGGCGCGGCGGCGCCGCCAGCAGCGTATAGCAGATCCCCCGCGCCGACAGGCGGTGGATGCCCAGAGGCAGTTCCGGCAAGGGTCCCTGCCCCTCGAGCAGGGTGCCGTCGTCGCACAGCATCTGCCAGGGCGTGTCCCACATATCCAGATCGGGGCGGCGGCCGGCCTCGCAGATCACCTCGCGCGGCAATCGCGCCAGGAGCGCCTCGGCCTCGTCGGGCGAGGCGACGCCCATCGCGGCCACCAGCGCCGCGGCGGTCTCGACCGGGGTTTCGCGCCAATGTCCGGACAGATCGTGATAGCCGGGCAGGATGCCCATCCTTGCGGCGAGGGCGAGGCGCGGATCAGTCATGGTCGCGCTCCAGTTCGTAAAGCCGCACGGATTGCGCCGCGACCTGAACGGTGCTGCGCGGCGTCAGGCTGGGCATCATCAGCGGGCGGTCGGTATCGATATGCAGCCGCCAGATCCAGCCGGCGGGCGCCTTGGGCAGCGTGACGCTGAGCATGTCGCCGCCGTTGAAGACCATGAACAGCGCCTCCTCGCGCTGCGCATAGACCGGGGTGCCCGAGGCAATGCGCATCTCGACGCAGATCGCCCGCAGATCGGGTTCGGCCCAGTCGCCGGCAGTCATCAGCGCGCCATCGGGGCGCCACCAGAACAGATCGCCCAGACCGTCGACCAGACGCTGACGCGAATGCAGGAAGTGTTTCTGGCGCAGGATCGGATGGGCGCGGCGCAGCGCCACCAGCCGGGCGGTGAAGTCCATGAACTCCTGATCGGCATTCTTCCAGTCGATCCAGCCGATCTCGTTGTCCTGACAATAGGCGTTGTTGTTGCCAGATTGCGAATTGCCCAGCTCATCCCCGGCCAGCATCATCGGCGTGCCCTGCGACAAAAGCAGCGTCGCCATCATGTTGCGGCGGCGGCGGGCGCGGGCGGCGATGACCTTGGGATCCTCGCTTGGCCCCTCGACGCCCATATTGTCCGAGAAATTCTCGCTATGGCCGTCGCGGTTGCCCTCGCCATTGGCGTCATTGTGTTTCTGGCCGTAGCTGACCGTATCCATCAGCGTGAAACCGTCATGCGCGGTCAGGAAGTTGACCGAGGATGTCGCCGGCCGGCCGGAATGGTCGAACTGCCGGGCCGAGCCGGTCAGCCGGTCGGCCAGTTCGGAAATCTGGCCGTCATCGCCGCGCCAGAACCGGCGGATGCCGTCGCGATACTTGTCGTTCCATTCCAGAAATGGCGGCGGAAACGCCCCCAGCTGATAGCCGCCCGGCCCGATATCCCAGGGCTCGGCGATCAGCTTGACCCGGGTCAGCACCGGATCCTGCCGGATCGCGTCAAAGAACGAGGCGCTGCTGGAAAATCCGCCCCTGACCCGCCGGCCCAGCGTCGCCGCAAGGTCAAAGCGGAAACCGTCCACATGCATCACCTCGACCCAATAGCGCAGGCTGTCCATGACCATGCGCAGGACCATCGGATGGTTCAGGTTCAGCGTGTTGCCGGTGCCGGTGTCGTTGATGTAATAGCGCGGATCGTCGGCCAGCCGGTAATAGCTGCGATTGTCGAGACCCCGGAACGACAGCGTCGGCCCCATCTGGTTGCCTTCGCAGGTGTGGTTATAGACCACGTCCAGAATGACCTCGATCCCGGCGGCATGCAGCCGCGCGACCATGTGCTGGAACTCGGCGATCTGGCCATGGGCCAGATAGCGCGGATCGGGGGCGAAAAAGCCCAGCGTCTGATAGCCCCAGAAATTCACCAGCCGCTTTTCGACCAGAAAGCGGTCGTTGAGGACTGCCTGCACCGGCAAAAGCTCGATCGCGGTGATGCCCAGCTTTTGCAGATGCTCCAGCATCGGATCCGAGGCCAGCCCCAGAAAGCTGCCGGGATTGGGAACTTTGGGGTGTTGCTGGGTCAGGCCTTTGACATGCGCCTCATAGATGATCGACTGCGAGACCGAGCGCCGGGGCGGCTGGTCGGCGCCCCATGAAAATGCCGGATCCTCGACCACGGCGCGCGGCATATAGCGGGCGCTGTCGCGGCGGTCCATCGACAGATCCGCCTCGGGCGCGCCGACCGTATAGCCCATCAGCGCGTCGTGCCAGACCGGATGCCCGGTCAGCCGCTTGGCATAGGGATCGAGCAGCAGCTTGTGATAATTGAACCGATGACCCTCGGCCGGGGCATAGGGGCCATCGGCGCGATAACCGTAAAGCTGGCCGGGCCGCAGCCCCGACACATAGCCATGCCAGACATCGCCGTCGCGTTCCGGCAGGTCGATCCGGTGGGTTTCCGTCTGGCCGTCGGGCGTGAACAGGCACAGCGTCACCTTGCGCGCATGCACCGAGAAAACGGCGAAGTTGACACCTTCGCCGTCAAAGCTGGCGCCGAGGGGATCGGCGCGGCCGGCAGTAATCGTCCAGTTGGTCATCAGGCAGTCGTCATCGAATTGAACAGATCGGCATAGGCTTTCGCCGAGGCATCCCAGCCCACCGGCTGGGCCATGGCATTGGCGACCATGCCCTGCCACAGCTCGGGCTGGCGATAAAGCGCAACCAGCCGTTCCAGCGTCCGCGCCAGCGCCTGCGCGGTCACCGGATGAAATTGCAGCCCCGTGGCCACCCCCGCCCCCATCGCCGCCGCCGAGGCATTGATGACCGTATCGGCCAGCCCGCCGGTCAGCGACACCACCGGCAGCGTGCCATAGCGCAGCCCGTACATCTGCGTCAGCCCGCAGGGTTCAAAGCGCGACGGCACAAGGATGGCGTCGCCGCCTTCGATCATGCGATGCGCCAAAGCCTCGTCATAGCCGATGCGCAGCGCGACCCCGGTGGGATTGCGTTCGGCCGCCGCGCGCAGCGCCGCCTCAAGCGCGGGATCGCCCGCGCCCAGCACCGCAAGCTGGCCGCCATTTTCGATCAGCGCCGGCAATGCCTCGATCAGAAGGTCCAGCCCCTTTTGTTCGGACAGGCGCGAAATGACGACGCAAAGCGGCCCCGCCGCCTCGGGCAGGCCGAATTCGGCGCGCAGCGCGGCGCGGGCGCGGGCCTTGCCCTTGGTGTCGCTATAGGGCGGCGTCCATGTCTTGAGGTCGATCCCGTTCAGGATGCCGATGAAATCGGCGCCGCGATCGGCCAGCACCCCCTCCATCCCCATGCCGAATTCGGGGGTCATCAGCTCTTCGGCATAGGTCGGGCTGACGGTGGACACCTTGTCGGCGAACACGATCCCCGCCTTCAGCGCGCTGATGCGGCCCCAATATTCAAAGCCCTGGGGCGTGAAGAGATGCGCCGGCAATTGCAGCGCGCCCAGCATATGCGCGGGCGCCAGCCCCTGAAAGGCGACGTTGTGGATGGTCAGCAGCGTGCGCACATCCCGCACGCCCAGCTGGCGCAGATAGACCGGCGCCAGCCCCGCCTGCCAGTCATGCAGATGCAGGACCTGCGGGCGCCACCCCTCGATCCCATCGCGGGCGATGATCGCGGCGGCCCTGTCCAGCGCCGCAAAGCGCTGGGGATTGTCGGGCCAGTCCTTGCCGTCCGGGCCCAGATAGGGGCCGCCGTCGCGGTCGAACAGATGCGGCGCATCAAGGAGATAAAGCGCCGTTTCGCCCAATGCGGCGCGGCGGATGCGGGCCGGGCCGCCGAACAGATCGCCCAGCTCGGCCACCACCGGCGCCGCCGTTCCCTGCGCCGCCATCACCCCCCGGTAACCCGGCAGCAATGTCCGCATGCCGACCCCATGCGGGGCCAGCGCGGCCGGCAGCGCGCCCGCCACATCCGCCAGCCCGCCGGTCTTGATCAGCGGGACGCATTCCGAGGCGACGGACAGAACCCTTGTCATAAAGACGCTTCCCTTCGATTCAGCATCTCTTGCGTGATCAATGTGATGCCGCCTTCGGTGACGCGGAACCATTTCGCATCCTCTGCCGGGTCCTCGCCGACGACAAGCCCTTCGGGGATATGGACGCCCCGGTCGATCACCACATTTTTCAGCCGCGCATGGCGCGCGACATTCACATAGGGCAGGACGACGGCGCCGTCGAGACTGGCGAAAGAGTTGGTCTTGACCTGCGTGAACAACAGCGACTGGCGGATGTCGGTCCCCGAGATGATGCAGCCCCCCGAGACCATCGAACTGACGGCATGGCCACGCCGTTCGGGTTCGTCATGGATGAACTTGGCCGGCGGCACCGATTCCGAATAGGTCCAGATCGGCCAGTCGCGATCCCACAGGTCCAGATCCGGGGTGAAATCGGTCAGGTCCAGATTGGCCTTCCAGAAGGCATCGACCGTGCCCACATCGCGCCAATAGGCCGGCGCCTCGGGGGATGAGCGCACGCAGCTGTCGGTAAAGCGATGCGCCTGCGCCTTGCCGTTCCTGACGATCTCGGGGATCAGGTCATTGCCGAAATCATGGCTGGAATTGCTGTCCTCCATGTCGCGGATCAGCAGGTCGCGCAGGAAATCCCATTTGAAGACATAGATCCCCATCGAGGCCAGCGTGACGTTCGGATCCTCGGGCGTGCCGGGCGGATCGGCGGGCTTTTCCAGAAAGCTGGTGATGCGGTCATTGGCATCCACCGCCATGACCCCAAAGGCCGAGGCCTCGGCCCGCGGCACGGTCAGACAGCCGATGGTCACATCCGCGCCCGTGTCGACATGCTGGCGGATCATCAGCTCGTAATCCATCTTGTAGATGTGATCACCGGCCAGGATCAGCACATATTCGACCCGATAGCTGTCGATGATGTCGATATTCTGGGCCACCGCATCGGCGGTGCCGCGATACCACATCGCCTCGTCATAGCGTTGGGACGCGGGCAGGATGTCCAGAAACTCGTTGCGCTCGGCGCGGAAAAAGCTCCAGCCGCGCTGGACATGGCGGATCAGCGAATGCGCCTTGTATTGCGTGGCCAGCGCCATCTTGCGGATGCCCGAATTCAGCGCATTCGACAGCGCAAAATCGATGATCCGCGACTTGCCGCCGAAATAGACCGCCGGCTTCACACGCCGGTCGGTCAGTTCCTTCAGGCGCGAACCGCGCCCGCCGGCAAGCACGAAGGCCATGGTGCGGCCGGAAAGTCGTTCATTCCGAGGTGCCATTTTCCCCTCCTCCTGGAAAACAGTGCCGCGCGGGACGCGGCGAAACAAGAAATCAAACGGTCGGCGCCTCATCCCGGATCAGGATCAGCGCCGACAAGGGCGGCAGGACGATATCGGCATGGGCGGGCTGGCCATGGCTTTCGCCCGCGACCGCCGTGACATGGCCCAGATTGCCGCGCCCGCCCCCGCCATAGGTCTCGGCATCCGAATTCAGCGCCTCGCGCCAGCGCCCCGCCTGCGGCATGCCCAGCCGATAGGCCGGGCGTTCGACAGGCGTGAAGTTGCAGATCACCACCACCTCGGCATCGCCGGGATTGCCGCGCCGGACCCAGGCATAGACGGAATTGTCGGCGTCATTGGCCTCGATCCACTGGAAACCGTCGGGGTCGCAGTCGCGGGCATAAAGCGCGGGGGTTTCGCGATAGAGATGGTTCAGGTCGCGCACCAGCTGCTGCATGCCGTAATGCAGCGGATTGCCGATCGAGGCCCAGTCGATTTCGGCGTCATGGTTCCATTCGGACCCTTGGGCGAATTCCTGTCCCATGAACAACAGCTTCTTGCCCGGATGGCCCCACATGAACCCGTAATAGGCGCGCAGATTGGCGAATTTCTCCCAGCCGTCGCCGGGCATCTTGGCCAGCATCGAACCCTTGCCATGCACGACCTCGTCATGGCTGATCGGCAGGATGAAGTTTTCCGAAAACGCGTAATGCAGGCCAAAGGTCATCTGGTGATGATGGTGGCGGCGATAGACCGGATCGCGCTGGATATAGTCCAGCGTGTCGTTCATCCAGCCCATGTTCCATTTGAACCCGAAGCCAAGACCGCCGTCATGAACCGGCCGCGACACCTTGGGATATGAGGTGGATTCCTCGGCCACCGTCATGATCCCCGGCACCTCGCCATAGGTCAGGCGGTTCATGTCCTGCAACATGGCGATGGCTTCGTAATTCTCGCGCCCGCCATCCTTGTTGGGGACCCATTCCCCCTCGGCCCGCGAATAGTCGCGGTAAAGCATCGAGGCCACCGCATCCACGCGCAGCCCGTCGACGTGATATTCCTTGAGCCAGTAAAGCGCGTTCGAGGTCAGATAATTCATCACCTCGGTGCGGCCATAGTTATAGATCAGGGTGTTCCAGTCCTGATGAAAGCCCTCGCGCGGGTCGGCATGTTCGTAAAGCGCGGTGCCGTCGAAACGGCCAAGCCCATGCGCATCGGTCGGAAAATGCCCCGGCACCCAGTCAAGCAGGACGCCCAGACCCGCCCTATGCGCGGCATTGACCAGATCGCGGAATTCATGCGGCGGCCCGAAACGGATGGTCGGGGCGAACATGCCCACCGGCTGATAGCCCCAAGAGCCGTCAAAGGGATATTCGCTGACAGGCAGCAATTCGATATGGGTGAAACCCATGTCGCGGGCATATTCGACCAGCTCGACCGCCGCCTCTTTATAGGAAATCGGGCGCCCGCCCTCTTTCCTGCGCCAGCTGCCCAGATGCACCTCATAGATGGAAATCGGCTGATCGGTCCGCTGTGCCACCGCGCGCCGGGCCAGCCATTGCGCATCCGACCAGCCATAGCCCGAAATATCGCGCACGACCGAGGCCGTGGCCGGCGGGTGCTGCGAGCCAAAGCCAACAGGGTCGGCCTTTTGATGCAAGCTGCCATAGGCGCCGAGGATTTCGAATTTATAGGCCGTGCCCTCGCCCAGCCCGGGCATGAAGATTTCCCACACGCCGGTCGCGCCGCGCCTGCGCATGACATGGCGCCGCCCGTCCCAGGCGTTGAAATCGCCGATCACCGAAACCCGCCGCGCATTCGGCGCCCAGACCGCGAAATGCGTGCCGCGTGCGCCCTCATGGTCGATGACATGCGCGCCCAGCACGTTCCAAAGCCCGTGATGCGTGCCCTCGCCCAGAAGGTATTCGTCCATCTCGCCCAGAACGGGTCCGAAACGATAGGGATCCTCGACCTGCCATTCCTCGCCATCGCGGCGACCGCGCAGGCGATAGGGGCGCGCGCCCGCGACCTTGCCCTGAAACAGGCCGGGATACCCCTCGACCGGGGCCAGCGGATGCGCCTTGCCCTCGACCAGCGCCGCCATCTCAGTGGCGCCGGGATCATAGGCGGTGACATAGCGCAGCCGCCCCTTGCGATGCGGACCCAGCACCGAGAAGGGATCGTCGAAACGCCCCTCGACGATGCGGTTCAGGACCGGGATATCAGCAACTTCGCGCGGGTCGATCATGGCCATGGCTCCCCCTTACGATGGCATTTGACTTGGGCGCTATTCCTGCCCCAACAGGCTTTTTGCGTGCCACACATCCGCCATATAGCCACGGATGGTGCGATCCGACGAGAACCAGCCCGAGCGCGCGACGTTCAGCGCCGCCATCCGCGCCCAGTTGTTCCGGTCCAGATAGGCGCGGTCCACCTCGCGCTGCGCGCGCCAGTAATCGGTGAAATCCGACGCGACCAGGAAATAATCCGCCCCGGTCAGGTTATCGACGATGCCGGCATAGCGGTCCGGCTCGCCCGCGCTGAAAACGCCCGAGCGGATCGCCGCAACCGCGCGGCCCAGCCGCGGATCGGCCGCGATGGCCGCGGCGGCATGGTTCTGGACATTGCGGCGGGCCTCGGCCTCGTCCACGGTCATGCCGAACAGGAAGAAGTTATCGGCCCCCACCCGCTCGCGGATTTCGACATTCGCCCCGTCCAGCGTGCCGATGGTCAGCGCGCCGTTCAGCGCGAATTTCATGTTGCCGGTGCCCGAAGCCTCTTTCCCGGCGGTCGAGACCTGTTCGGACAGATCGGCGGCGGGGATCAGGCGCTCGGCCATGGTGACATTGTAATTGGGCAGGTAGATGACCTGCAAAAGCTCGTTGGTGGCGGCATCGGCATTGATCACGGCCGCCACATCGTTGATCAGCCGGATGATGTCCTTGGCAAAGAAATAGCCGGGCGCGGCCTTGCCGCCAAAGATCTTGACGCGCGGGGTCCAGCCGGCGCCGGGATTGTCGCGGATCTCTTGCCAAAGGGCGATCGCTTCGAGGATGTTCAGATGCTGGCGCTTGTATTCGTGGATGCGCTTGATCTGTACGTCAAAGATCGCGTCGGGGTTCAGCATCAGGTCGTGTTCGCGCGCCACCCAATCGCACAGATCGGCCTTGTTGTCGGCCTTGACCTGCGCGAAACGCGACAGCCAGTCGGGGTTGTCGATATGCGGCTCAAGCCCGACAAGCTGTTCCAGATCGCCGATCCAGCCATCGCCGATGGTGTCAGTGATCAGCGCCGACAGGCGCGGGTTGCACGAATGCACCCAGCGGCGCGGCGTGACGCCATGGGTTTCATTGACGATGCGGTCGGGATGAAGTGCATTCAGATCCTTGAAGACCGTGGTTTTCATCAGCCCGGTATGCAGCGCCGCGACGCCGTTGACGCGGTTCGACATGATGAATGACAGCTCGCCCATCTTGACCCGCCCGTCGCTGCGCGCCGCGACCCTGCGCGCGGGATAGGCCTTGGCATGGGCGTCGTCGATGCGGTCGATCAGTTGCAGATGGCGCGGCAGAAGGCTGGCGAACAGATCCTCGCCCCAGCTTTCCAGCGCCTCGGGCAAAAGCGTGTGGTTGGTATAGTTCACGCAGCCCTGGGTGATATGCAGCGCCTCTTCAAAGGGCAGACCGCGTTCGTCATGCAGGATGCGCACCAGTTCCGGCCCGGCAATGGCCGGATGCGTGTCGTTCATCTGGATCGCGACCTTCTGCGGCAAAAGGCGCAGATCCTTGTGGTCGGTCTCAAAGCGGCGGACGATGTCGCGGACCGAGGCGGCGGTGAAGAAATATTCCTGCGTCAGCCGCAGCCGCTTGCCTTTTTCGGTCGAATCCTCGGGATAGAGCACGCGCGAAATGGTGCGGGCCAGGGCCTCGCCCTCGGCGGCGGCGGCGAAATCGCCGGCGTTGAAACGTTCAAGGTCGAAGGGATTGACCGCACGCCCCGCCCAAAGCCGCAGCGTATTGGCCCAGCGCCCCTTCCAGCCGATGACCGGGGTGTCAAAGGCCTCGGATTGCACAAAGGTTTCGGGTTCCCAGACGGATTTGCCGTCGCGGCTAACGACGCGGCCGCCAAAGCCAAGGGTAAAGGCCGCCTCGGGGCGTTCGAATTCCCAGGCATAGGGCTGTTTCAACCAGTCCTCGGGCGCCTCGTGTTGGCGGCCCTCGACAAAGGATTGCCGGAACAGCCCGTGTTCATAGCGGATGCCATAACCGTAAGCCGGGCAGCCCAGCGTCGCAAGCGATTCCATGAAACAGGCCGCAAGCCGGCCAAGCCCGCCATTCCCCAGCGCCGCATCGGGTTCGTCCAAAAGCACGGCGCGATAGTCGAGGCCAAAGGATTCGATCGCCGCCCGGGCCTGATCCTGCATTTCAAGATTGACGATATTGTCCTCGAGCAGGCGCCCGATCAGGAATTCCATCGACAGGTAATAGACCCGCTTGGCGTCAGCGCGATAGGTTTCGCGCGTCGCCGCCATCCAGCGGTCGACGATACGGTCGCGCACCGCATAGCTCAGCGCCATCCGCCAGTCGAAAATCTGTGCGTGGTCGGGATCCTTGCCCAGCGTATAGGTCAGATGCCACAGGATCGCGTCGCGGAAATCGGTCTTGGGCATGTCGTCCCGGGCCATGTCGTCACCTTGCAAAAACACTGCGCCCACGGCACCGCGCGGGCCCTCATGGTTTCTGATTAAGGTATCCTAATTCGAAAGCAAGCCGGGTCGCGGAAAAAAGCGTTAGCGTTAACTGATCGCCATATTCTGCGGGCCAAAACAGCAAGGCTTTGCCGATCCGGGGCCCGTCGCGCCCCCCGAAACGGGCGGCGCGACGGCTGTTTCGGGGGCCGGTCGGGCGGCCGATCCGAATCGCTTCGGATCGGTTCAGAAATCCAGACCCAGATCGAGCGTGCGCACCGAATGCGTCAGCGCCCCCACCGAGATGTAGTCGACGCCCGTCGCCGCCACCTCGGCGATGCGGTCCAGACGCATGTTCCCCGATGCCTCAAGCACCAGCCGCCCCGACACCATCGCCACCGCCTTGCGCAGCGTGGGCGTGTCCATATTGTCCAGCAGCACCACGTCGGCACCGCCCTGATCCAGCACCTCGGCCAATTGCTCCAGCCGATCGACCTCGATCTCGACCCGCATCATATGCGAGGCGCGGGCCTTGACCGCCGCCAGCACCGGGGCAATGCCGCCCGCCGCCGCGATATGGTTGTCCTTGATCAGAATGGCGTCAGAGAGCGAAAAGCGGTGGTTGAAGCCGCCGCCATGCAGCACCGCCTGTTTTTCGACCAGCCGCAATCCGGGCGTGGTCTTGCGGGTACAGGTGATGCGGGTCCGCGTGCCGCGCGTCTCGGCGACAAAGGCGGCGGTCAGCGTGGCGATGCCGCAAAGCCGCCCGGCGAAATTCAGCGCCACCCGTTCCGCCGAAAGGATCGAGGCCGCCTCGCCCTCGATCTCGGCCAGCGTGTCGCCGGGACCAAAGGGCGCGCCATCGGGGCAATGGACGCGCAGCACCAGCGCCGGATCGATCAGCCGAAAGGCGATGGCGGCCAGTTGCATCCCCGATACGATGCCGGCCTCGCGCGCGCGGATGCGGGCCTTGTAGCGGGTGCCGGCGGGGATCACGGTGCGGGTGGTAATGTCGCCATATGTGCCCAGATCCTCGTCCAGCGCGGCGCGGACCAGCGGCTCAAGGATAAGGTCGGGCAACGGGGGGAAAGCGGGCGTCATGGGGTCTCCGGTGACGTGGGGCCGTCGCGCAGGGCCAGCGCCTGGGCCAGGGTCAGGCGCGAGCGGCGTCCCTCGGGGGCGGTCTGGGGAAAATCGGTGCGGAAATGCGCGCCGCGGCTTTCGCGCCGCATCAGCGCCGCCGCCGCGATCAATGTGGCGGTGGCGGTCATGTTCAAAAGCGCCGGGCAATCGGGCTGGGCGGCCTCGATTTCCGCGATCCGGCGCAAGCACGCAGCAAGGCCCGCGCCATCGCGCACCACGCCCGCGCCATCGGTCATCGCCCGGCGCAGCCGCGCGACCAGCGCCGGATCGGGCAGCTCCGCAGGGGCCAGATCCGGCAAGCGGATCAGGGCCGCGTCCCCCGGATCCGTCCCCAGGGCTGCCTTGATCGATCCCGCCGCGCGGCGGGCATAGACCAGCGCCTCGAGCAGGCCGTTCGAGGCCAGCCGGTTCGCGCCATGCAGCCCGGTCGAGGACGCCTCGCCACAGACCCAAAGCCCCGGCAGGCTGGCGCGCCCGTCCACATCCACCGCGACCCCGCCCATATGGTAATGCGCCGCCGCCGCGACCGGGATCGGGGCGCGGGTGGGATCGATCCCGGCCCGCGTACAGGCCCCCGCCACGGCGGGAAATTCGTCAAGAATGCGCGCGCCAAGGCAATCGCGCGTGTCCAGCGCCGGTTCCAGCCCGGCCTGCCTCTGGGCATAGACCGCGCGGGCGACGATGTCGCGGGGCGCAAGTTCGGCATCGGGATGCACGGCCAGCATGAAGCGTTCGCCCCGCCGGTTCACCAGATGCGCACCCTCGCCGCGCAGGGCCTCGGTCGCAAGGGGTGCGGGGTCTTCGCCGCTGGCGATGGCGGTCGGGTGGAACTGCACGAATTCCGCATCCGCGATCACCGCGCCCGCGCGCGCCGCCATGCCGATCACCTGTCCACGGATGCGCGGCGGATTGGTCGTGACCGCGTAAAGCCCGCCCGAACCGCCCCCCGCCAAAAGCACCGCCGGCCCCGTGATCGCCACGGGCTGCGAGCCGTCGGCCCGCGTCACCTCGACGCCCGTGACGCGCCCGTCCTGCATCCGAAGCCCGGTCGCCGTCACCCCCTCAAGCACCTGAACCGAGGGCGCGTTGCGCACCTGCGCGATCAATGCGCGCATGATCTCGGCCCCGGCCTGATCGCCGCGCACCCGCACGACGCGGGCAAAGCTGTGCGCGGCCTCGCGCGACATGACATAGCCGCCATCGGGCTGGCGGTCGAAGGGGGTGCCAAGCCGGGTCAGGTCAAGGATGTGCTGGCGCGCGTCCTGCGTGACCATCTCGGCCACGGCCGCATCCACGGTCCCGGCCCCGGCGCCCATCGTGTCGCGGGCATGGGCGGCGGCGGTATCGACCGGATCCATGGCCGCGGCCACGCCCCCCTGCGCCCAGGCCGAGCTTGCCCCCTGCCCCAAAGCCTCGGGCGAAATGACCAGCACCGGGCGCGGCGCCAGCTCAAGCGCCGCATAAAGCGCCCCAAGCCCGGCGCCGACGATGATGACGCGGGGCGTCGCGATGGTTTCGGTCATGGGATCAGGCCGCCGCCAGCCGGCGCGACAGATCGATCATGCGCTCGACGGCGACGCGGGCGCGCCGGGCGACCCCAGGTTCGACCTCGACCGCGCCGGTCATGGAATGCAGCGACCAAAGCACCTTTTCCAGCGTGATCTTCTGCATATAGGGGCACATGTTGCAGGGGCCGAGAAACTCGACCTCGGGGTTCGCGTCCGAGATATTGCCCGCCATCGAACATTCGGTGACCAGCATCACCTGTCTGGGGCGTTCCTGTTCGACCCAGCCCTGAATATTGGCGGTCGAGCCGGCATAATCGGCCTCGGCCACCACATCGGGCGGGCATTCGGGATGGGCGATGATCTTAAGCCCCGGATGCCAGTCGCGGAAATCGCGCAGATCCTGGGCGGTAAAGCGTTCATGCACGATGCAGGCGCCATCCCACCAGACCACGCGTTTCTGCGGCACCTGATTGGCGACATTCTGCGCCAGCCACTTGTCGGGGGTCATGATGACGGTATCGCCCTCCATCGCCGCGACGATCTGGGCCGCATTGGCCGAGGTGCAGCAGATGTCGGAGGCGGCCTTCACCTCGGCGGTGGTGTTGACATAGCTGACCACCGGCGCGCCGGGAAAACGCGCGCGCATCTGCGCAATGCCCTCGGCGGTGATGCTTTCGGCCAGCGAACAGCCCGCCTCCAGATCCGGCATCAGCACGGTTTTCGCGG
>RRZU010025454.1_pt1 | contig 14658 bp, 11 predicted proteins | sample 2165561 | NCBI WGS metagenome assembly RRZU01 (sample SAMN10456909, study PRJNA506462) | wastewater metagenome | isolation source: wastewater sludge | place: USA: Moscow, Idaho
CCAACCCCACACCACCAAACACCGCACTTTCTCTCACTTGGTGAGACAATGGGAAGCATGACAAAGGAAGAATTCAAGAATCGCGGCAACAACCGGTCTCAGCAGCCACAAGGTGCTCAGTTCCGGGACTTCATTGGCTCGAATTGGGGTCCTCGTCCCCCGGCCCCGGAGCGCGCCGTCGTCGCCGATTATCTTCCTGCCCGTCATCAGAAACTCTCCGAGCGGTTCCCGGGCGAGCGGCTTGTCATTCCCGCGGGTGGCTACAAGGTACGCAACAATGATTGCGACTACCGTTTCCGTGCGCACTCGGCCTTTGCTCACATGACTGGCCTGGGCGGAGAGCTAGAACCCGATGCGGTTCTCGTTTTCAATCCCACGCAGGATGGCCACGAGGCAACGCTCTACTTCCATCCCCGCGCCTCTCGCTCCTCCGAAGAGTTTTATGCGGACTCGCGCTACGGCGAGTTCTGGGTGGGTGCTCGCCCTTCACTCGCTGAGATGAGCGCCCTCACCGGCCTGAAGTGCGATTCCATCGACAACATGGGTGATGCCCTCGCCAAGGATCTCGGCCCCGGCCAAGTGACCCTGCGTGTGGTCCCCCAGTCTGACGCCCAGGTGGAAGCACAGGTCGGCGAGCTGCGTGAACGCGCCGGGTTAGCTCAGAACGCTGCCGAGGCGGACACTCAACTCGCCGAGGCCCTCTCCGAGATTCGCCTGAACAAGGATGCCTGGGAAGCTGACGAAATGCGCAAGGCCGTACAGGTCACCCGCGAGGGCTTCGACAGCATCATCGCTTCCCTCCCCCGCGCCATCACCCACCGTCGTGGCGAACGCGTAGTGGAGGGTGCCTTCGGGGCCACGGCCCGCGAAGAGGGCAACGGCCTGGGATATGACACTATCGCCGCCGCCGGAAACCACGCCAACACGCTGCACTTTATTGATAATGACGGCCCTGTTCGCCCCGGCCAGCTCATCTTGGTCGACGCCGGTGTGGAGGTCGATTCGCTCTACACCGCGGATATCACTCGCACCCTGCCGGTGTCGGGTGCCTTCACCGAGGACCAGGCCGAGGTGTACCAGGCGGTGCTGGACGCCTGCGAGCGCGCTCTCGAGGAGGCCCGCAAGCCCGGCTGCAAGTTCCGCGATATCCACGCCGCAGCCATGGAAGTTATCGCCGCTCGCCTCGAAGCCTGGGGCATGCTCCCGGGAACCGCGGAAGAATCTCTCCAGCCGGAGAACATGTGGCATCGCCGCTGGATGCCCCACGGCACCTCCCACCACCTCGGCATCGACGTGCACGATTGTGCTCAGGCCCGCCGGGAGATGTATCTGGAGGCCGAGCTAGAACCCGGCATGTGCTTCACGATCGAGCCCGGGCTGTACTTCCGCGAGGACGATCTGCTCGTCCCCGAGCGCTTCCGAGGAATTGGCGTGCGCATCGAGGATGACATTCTGGTCACGGAAACCGGAGTAGAACGCATTTCTGAGTCCATTCCCCGTACCATTGCCGATGTGGAAGAGTGGATCTCCCAGATCCTCGACCGATAGCTTCTCAAGCTTATTCATTTGCCTGCGGTGGCTCACCTGAGCCTGCAGCTCGCGCCAGCCACCGCAGCATTCCCGAAGAGACAGGTGACGTTATGCCTCGCTCAACTGCTCCCAGCCGCGTCTATGCGGGCCGCCTCGTTGGCACCCCGGTCTTCGATCCCATTGGAGACCGTGTGGGGACCGTCTACGACGTCGTCGTCCTCTTCCGATTAAAAGGCGATCCCCTTGCCGTTGGCCTTGTGGTGGAAGTCGTGGGTAAACGTCGCGTCTTCCTACCGCTGACCCGTGTCACCTCCATCGACAACGGCCAGGTCATCACCACCGGTCTTGTCAATATTCGTCGTTTTTCAGCACGCCCGGCGGAGACTCTCGTTCTTGGCGAGCTTCTCGATCGCAAGGTAACGCTGAAAAAGACAGGCGAGGCCGCCGTCGTTATCGACGCGGCTATTGAACGTGTGCGAGGTCGCGAGTGGCGCCTCACGACGCTCTACATTCGCACCCTCCGCAACGGCAAGCCGGGTCCAAACTCCCAGACGATCCCGGTGTCTGCTGTCACCGGGCTGTCCGAGTCCGTCCTCAACCAGGGTGCCTCAGCGATTCTGGCACAGATTGGCGAGTTAAAGCCCGCCGACGTCGCCGACGTGCTGCGTGACCTTCCGCCGGACCGTATGCGGTCAGTCGCCAGGGAACTGAGCGATGAACGCCTCGCTGACGTCCTCGAGGAGTTGGGCGACGACGATTCCGTCGAGATTCTCTCCAGCCTCGACATGGACCGCGCCGCGGACGTTCTGGAAGCCATGGAGCCCGACGACGCCGCAGACCTCGTCCGCGAGCTGCCCACCGAACAGGCCGCCCTGCTTCTGGAGAAGATGGAGCCCGACGAGGCGGAGGACGTGCGCCGCCTGCTCACCTACGACGAGCGCACCGCCGGTGGTCTCATGACCACCGATCCCATCATTTTGCCGCCCGAAGCCACCATCGCTCAGGCCCTCGCCTCGGCTCGCCGCGCTGACATCCCCCCGGCGCTGGCCGCCATCATGTTCGTGTGCCGTCCCCCGCTAGAGACACCCACCGGCCGTTATCTCGGCGCCATTCACCTGCAACGGGCTCTGCGAGAACCTCCGTCCATGCTCATCGGCTCCATCATTGACAAGGATGTGGCCGGTATTCACCCGGACGCCAGCATCGGTCAGGTGACCCGTCTACTCGCCACCTACGACCAGACGGCGATCCCGGTGGTGGACGAGGGCCTGTTGGTGGGTGCCGTTTCTGTCGACGACGTCCTCGACCATCTACTGCCCGAGGATTGGCGCGATACCGAGCACGACGACGAAGCCTTCACCGATCAGGAATTCACCCCGTTCGGCGAAGCCGATACCTCACGAGACGCAAACTCACGAGAGACGAAGGAGGCGCGCAATGTCTGATTTCGATAAGCCGTTGGAGTCCAGCAGCAGGTTCTGGCGTCGCCGTTACCGCCCCGATTCGGATGCCTCGGGCCGGGTGGCTGAGCAGATCGCTCGCTTTACCGGTACCGCCCGGTTCCTCGTCTATCTCACGGTTTTCGTAGTGATTTGGATCGCCTGGAACACGTTTGCTCCCGAACCGTTGCGCTTCGATTCTGCCGCACTCGGGTTTACTGCTCTGACGCTCATGTTGTCCCTGCAAGCCTCGTACTCCGCACCGCTTATTCTGTTGGCCCAAAATCGACAGGATGATCGCGACCGGGTGAGCGCCGAGCAGGATCGCCAGCGCGCCGAACGCAACCTTGCAGATACCGAGTATCTCACCCGCGAGATTGCGGGCCTGCGCATGTCCCTCGGCGAAGTGGCAACCCGCGACTTCGTTCGTTCCGAGTTGCGCGACGTGCTGGAGGAGTTCGAACGTGACCGCGAGGAGCGGCTCGCCGAACGCGACCAGCGCATCGCCGAGCTTCAAGCGGAGTTGGACGCCGTGCGTTCGCAGCGTGAAGCACGCGATGATGAGACGCGGGACGACGAGGAGATACGCGACGAGAGCGCAGCGCAGTAGCCGAGTTCGTCAGTCGAGATGCGAGAAACAGCCGCCAAGCGTGCCGTTTCCTACAGAATAGGCGTCGTTTCCGACAGTATCTGTGGCATCTCGACTGATGCAGGTACAGCGGCTGGTACGAACGCTAGAACGAGTCGAGTGCCCGCGCAATTTCTTCCGCGTAGCGTTTGCTCGCTTCCGGCCCGGGATGGACACGATCACCCGCTAACAACTCCGGACGTTTGGCGGCGATAGCAGCCCAATCCGCCACGCGCACCTGCCCGGGATAGTCGGCGGCCATCGCAGAGATCCTCGTGTTCGCTTCGTCAATCCAGCCGTCGGCCGAGGGTCCGTATCCCGTCACCATGACAATCTTGCGATCTGGGCCGACGGCGGCGAGTAAGTTTTTTACGTCCGACTCCCGAATCGTCGCATTTGTCGCCAATCCGACGACGACGTACTCACGCAGCTCTCCCTTGGCCTCCAGATTGTTCACGATGTCCGTCACCGCACGAATAGAACGTGATTCCTCCGCGTCCACAATGGATCCTGGGAACTCTTCCTCCAATGCGGAGACTGCCGCGAGGGTAACCGAATCTCCGATAATGGTGATCTCATCGCCGGAGGGTATTGATAACGCACCGTTATCCGTGGCGTTGTCGGCATCTTCGGGTCTCTCAGCATTCTCGGAACCTTCCTGGCCAGTTCCGCCTCTCGCCCCCTCGCCCTCAGATTTTGATTTCTCCAACGCGGCCCGCCCCTCAGCAACGTAGCGCTGCGCCGTACTCATCGCGGGTGACGTTGCCATACCCCACAGGAAAAGCGATGCCACGACGGCCACAGACACGGCTGCTCCCACCCTGGCGGGAATAATAGCCGTCGTTATTGTGGCCCATACCCCTCGCATGTACTCCCGGAAACCGCGTCGCCGAATCGGCGTTTCAATGTAGTTGTACGAGAGATGCGCAAGAAGTAGAGACAATCCCAGCACCATCACGGCAATAGGAAAAACGCCCCAACGTAAGTTATAGGTAGCGATCACCCACAACGGCCAGTGCCACAGGTAGATTCCGTAGCTGCGCTCGCCGATCCACGTCATCGGACGCCATTCGAGGAAGGCCACGAGCCGGTTCGTTAGCGGAGAGATCGCATCCGGCATGAGGCCACGAACAACAAAGCCGGTGCAGGCAGATACCACGAACATGCCCCACGGATACATCCACGGACCATCAGGAAGGAAAATCCCTAGGGCCAACGCTCCCACCAGTCCGACCCACGCCAGCACGCCCCACAGCTTCTTCTCCTCGGCCGGAGCGGGCCGCAAAGGCCCCACCATCACCCGCGGCACCCACAGGGCAATGCCTGCGCCGATCATCAGACCAAACAAATGAGAGTCGGTACCCACGTACGCCCGGGTGACGTCGTCGTTCAAAGAAATATAAACGACGTGCAGAATGACGGAAGCGCTACCGAGGCCAAGCGTCACGTAAGGCGCATAACGCCGCGGCAGATAGCGGATGATAAGGAGGAGTCCGAGGGGCCAGAACAAATAAAACTGCTGTTCAACGGCAAGCGACCACATATTCGTGAGAAGCAATGGCGATTGTTTTTCGAAGTACGAGGAGCCGTTGACTATTTCGAGCCAGTTGTAGGTGCCGGTCAACGCGCCAAGGGTTTGCCACCGGAGTTGGACGAGAGAGTCGCCGCCGAAACAGCGTGCCAATGCGACAGAACCAACCGTGGCGACGGCGACAGCCGGAACTAAGCGTCGTGCTCGTCTCACCCAGAATGCGCGCAAGTCGGTGTGGCCGGTGACGTTACGTTCACGCAGAAGAAGCGCCGTGATAAGGAATCCCGAGAGGACGAAAAACATGTCCACGCCCACATACCCCACACCCAGCCGATGTGGAAAGAGGTGAAAGATAAGGACAAGAAGGGCTGCGAGCGCACGCAAACCATCGAGTCCGACGATACGAGTACGGGCCGTCGGAGGTGAAGGTTGGACGTAGGGCATAACCACCTAAGTTCTCATTCGGACAAATGTCAATGTGTAACTACCTGAAACACCCTACAATTTTGATGGCCGACATTCCATTGTCAGGTCCTCATCACTCCCTGGAGTGTCGCGAGACGGTGGAGCATGAGGGCTGCAAGGTGACATCGCGGGTACGGTGTTACGCGGACACGTCTCAGCAGGTTGTGATGATACTCCGCCCGGTCGCACGTCCTGGGCGTTGACGAGTAGCATGAAGAGCATGATTACCCCCGATGAGATTCGCAAAAGTCTCGAGAGTGTTATCGACCCGGAGATTCGCCGTCCCATTACCGAACTCGACATGGTCGATGACGTCCAGGTGAACGACGCCGGCGTCGTTTCCGTTCACATCCTGCTCACCACCGCAGGGTGTCCGCTCCGTGACACCATCCATGCCGATGTCCAGAAGACCCTCGCGGCGCTCGACGGCGTGACAGCCGTCAATGTAACGATGGGTTCCATGAACCAGGAGCAGCGTGCCGCGCTGCAGTCCAAGCTGCGTGGCGGAGCCCCAGAGCGCAGGAATCCCTTCGCTAAATCTGATTCACTCACGCGCGTCTACGCTATCGCGTCAGGCAAGGGTGGAGTGGGGAAGTCCTCGGTCTCCGCGAACCTCGCTGCCGCGCTCGCGGCCCAGGGCCTCAAGGTGGGGCTCGTGGACGCCGACATCTACGGCTTCTCTATTCCTCGCATGCTTGGCGTTGATACACCGGTGCAGGGAATTGATGACATGATCATTCCACCCGTCGCGCACGGGGTGAAGGTCATCTCCATCGGCATGTTCATTCCGGATAACTCCCCGGTGATCTGGCGCGGGCCTATGCTGCATCGTGCTCTGGAGCAGTTCTTCTCGGACGTTTACTGGGGCGATCTCGACGTGCTGCTGCTTGACCTTCCGCCGGGCACCGGCGATATCGCCTTGTCCGTAGCTCAGCTGATCCCCAAGTCCGAGGTCATCGTAGTGACCACTCCGCAGGCGGCGTCCGCGGAAGTGGCCGAGCGTGCCGGACAGATCGCCAAGCAGACAGGGCAGCGGGTCACGGGAGTCATTGAAAACATGTCCTATCTGGCCATGCCCGACGGCTCCAGGAACGCCATCTTCGGCACCGGCGGCGGCCAAACGGTCGCGGCACAGCTCTCCAGCCTTCTTGGATACAAGGTGCCGTTGCTCGGTGAGATTCCACTGGAAACCGAGATCCGTGAAGGTGGAGACAGCGGTTCTCCCTGGGCCACTCAAGAAGGCGAGTCGCCGGCACAGACTGAGCTGCGCAAGGTCGCGGACAGCCTCGCGCACCGCTCGCGTAACCTTGCCGGTCGTGGCCTCGGGGTGACGCCAGTCTGAGGTAAGCCTGGGGTGACCCACGCATATCTGGATTATCTGGATTATCTGGAAGGGAGCTGGTGAATCTTACGAATCACCGGCTCCCTTCTGGCGTACCATAGGGATTGCCCAGATACCAATATCACCAAGAGGAGCCTCATGCCTGCCGATCAAACCCAGTCGTGGGCCTACACCGAGGACGTCTGCATTGAAGATGCCATCAGCTTGAAGGCTCGCCAGCAGGCTCGGGAGTATGACATCCCTGCTCTTTCCCCCGCCACCTGCGCTCTTCTTGGTGTCATTGCAGCGGCGTCGAGGGTTCGTTCTGCTGTTGAAGTGGGGACCGGAACCGGAGCCTCTGGTCTCGCCCTGCTGCGTGCCACGTCGGACATCATGCTGACGACTATTGACGTCGAATCAGAAGCACAGCACTGCGCCCGCACGAACTTTTCGCAGGCGGGTATTCGAGCTGGTCGCGCCCGTATCATCAACGGCCGTAGCGCGGACATCCTGCCGCGGCTCGCCGACCGCTCCTACGATCTCGTACTGCTGGATGGGGATCCTCTCGAGGCACCCGGTGACGTGCAGGAAGCGCTCCGCATGCTCCGCCCCGGCGGTTTGTTGATCCTGGCCCACGCTCTCATGGGTGGTAAGGTCGCAGACCCGGCGCGGCGCGAGATCGCCGTCGTCACGATGCGCAATCTCTGCAAGGACCTTCTTGAGTCGAGCGACCTGCGCACCTCAATGGTCCCGGTTGGGGATGGCCTACTGCTCGCTATGCTGCGCTGAGGTTTCCTCGCCACCAAAGACGTGACGATTTCCGCGACGTGTGACGCATTTTCTTCGGGAAAAACTGACACGCGTTGCGGATAGTGACACACGTTCATCGACTCCGCGAGAGCTGGACACGAAGAAACGCCAGACACGAAGAGAAGAAACGCCAGACACGAAGAAAGGGAGCACCCACGTGGGTGCTCCCTTGGCATATTGCTCAGATTCAGCGCTCGATTGACGCGAGTGCTTCCTTCAAACCTGTTGCCTCTTCATCGTTCAATTCGAGAACGAGCCTACCGCCGCCATCAACGGGGATTCGGACGACGATGCCGCGTCCTTCACGCTCAACTTCGAGGGGCCCATCCCCTGTTCGAGGCTTCATGGCTGCCATGCTGCATTCCTTCCCGTCGGCGGAGTGGTACCGACAACACATCCATTATACCGAGGGAACCCGCTAATTGGGTCATTGTTGAGTTTCCCCGCCCGTCTGGATTTACCTACCAGAGTCCGCCCAGTTAAATTGCAGGGGCAACAACGCCGGTTCCTATGTCCCGTTGATCGTTTAGTCAGGGTGAGACCTGTTGCCTGTAAGTCCGTGGCCCCCGGTTCCATCACTCCCTGCAGATCCGTTCCCCACCGGGCCGTTCCCCACCAGACCATTCCCATTGTTCCGCACGATCTTTCCCCGCATGCGTGACGACGGACGCACCGCTCCGCCATTCTCCTTGGCCGCCTCCGCACGCCGAGCATTGGCAAGGTTACGGATGCCCTGATGGACAACAGCAACAGCTTCTTCGGCGGTGTCCACTACGGTCAGCAGATATTGATCCGCGTCGCTTGCCATCCCCGAGGCAATGAGGGTGCCGCGGATCCAGTCCACGAGTCCACCCCAGTATTCGGAGCCCACCAGAACAATGGGGAATGAGGAGACTTTGCGCGTTTGTACAAGAGTGACGGCTTCAAAGAGCTCATCAAGGGTTCCGAAGCCACCCGGCATCACCACGAAACCCAACGCATATTTCACGAACATCGTCTTGCGCACAAAGAAGTAACGGAAGTTGATTCCCAGGTTGACGTAGTCATTCATACCCTGTTCGAAAGGAAGCTCGATCCCGAGACCAACGGACGTGCCACCAGCCTCCGAGGCGCCCTTGTTGGCAGCCTCCATCACGCCGGGTCCGCCGCCCGTAATTACCCCGAGCCCTTCCTCAACCAGCAGCCGCCCAACATCCTCGGTCAGACGATAAACTGGATCGTCACGCTTGATGCGTGCGGAGCCAAAGACAGACACGCACGGCCCAATATCGGCGAGGGTTCCAAACCCCTCAACAAACTCTGCCTGAATCCTCATGACACGCCATGGATCTTGCCGCGCCCACGCTGACCCCTCTTCGGGGGCGAGAAGTGAGGCGTCTGCAGTTCGATCAGGAATCTGCTCCCCACGGAGCATTGCTGGGCCGCGATGATGGAAACGTGGTTGAGAAGTCATGGGTCTAGTGTTGCATGTTGGAGTCCTTCGTCACATCAACCATGAAGAGAATGTCCTGTAAAGATTCCTTATCTGGGAGAGCGGGCAGGCTTCATCCGCCTTGTGAGCCAGGGTCGGATCGCCAGGCCCACAGTTGATGGCGGGAACACCAAGCTCTGAGAATCGTGAGACGTCCGTCCACCCAAGTTTCGCCGTGGGAGCTCCGATCCCCGTGTCTTGCAGCATTTTGCTCAGGCGCTGAAATTCGGGGTGGTCCATGCCCGGCAACGCGCCCGCAGCACAGTCGCTCACCTCAATCTCCAGATCTAAATCAGAGAAGATATCGCGCACGTACCGCTCGGCCTGCGCCGGACTACGGTCGGGAGCGAAACGGAAGTTAACGATCGCCGTCGCCGAATCTGGAACGGAGTTCTGCGCGCCCCCTCCTCGAACACCCACAGCAAGAAGCGACTCTTTAAACGCGAGTCCACCAACCTCCCGAATGTGCGGTTCCCACGTTGCAAGACGGCGCAGCACCTCGCCGAGGGCATGCACCGCGTTAACCCCCATCCACGGCCGCGCCGAATGGGCCGAAATCCCGCGCGTCGAGAGGTTAAGGCGCATCGTACCGTTGCAACCGCCTTCGATACCACCGTTCGTGGGCTCTCCCAGCACCGCAAGATCCCCCGCCAGCCACTCGGGATGGTGACGCTGGATCCGCCCCAGGCCGTTGAGGCTCGCCTCGACTTCTTCGTGGTCGTAGAACGCCCAGGTGACGTCCATACGCGGCTCCGTCAACTCGCGGGCCAGCTGCAGAAACACCGCGGCCCCCGCTTTCATATCCACCGCCCCTCGGCCCCACAGTGTGGTCGCGTCCTCCATCTTGCACGACGCCGGCGGCGTGCCATCAGTCCGCGCCGCCTCCCGCGTAAAAGTTCCGGGGACGTTCTGGGCAATCGGGACCGTATCGAGGTGTCCGGCAAGAACGACGCGGGACTCCCGTCCTAGATTGGTGCGGGCGAGGACGGCGTCGCCGTCGCGCAACACCTCCAGGTGAGGGAGGGATCGCAGGGCTTCTTCGACGACGTCGGCAATCGCCCTTTCTTCTCCGGACACCGAAGGGATGTCAACGAGGTAAGCAGCAAGAGCGACGACGTCATCAGGTAAGTTCATGGGGTAATTTTACCGCTCGCATGTTTCACGGAAGCGAACACGCCACTTCCGGTAGGCGTCCCCCATCAGCGTGACAGCAGACCCAGGTATCAGTTTGATCGTCGGCCAGCATAGGTGTGACCACTGAACCAACCTCGCCCCATAGAGCCCCGATATTTGACGGCCTTATCACGTCTCAATAATTGGTCGTTGATAAGATAAGGCTTTTGGACGGTTTCAATTTCAGGATGCACAGTTCTCAGAAGCGGGGTAGCGTTGGTTCATGGAAAAAACTACAACATCACCGGCTGAACTCGCCGCGCAAGCAGCGGAAGTTATTGCCGAGCGCACGGGAGTTGCGCATCATGACATCGCATTAACTCTCGGCTCCGGTTGGGGTGGCGCAGCAGAACTCATTGGGGAGACCGTCGCCGAAATTCCCGCCTCTGATATCCCCGGTTTCTCTGTTTCTGGAGTTCAGGGCCACTCGGGTGTGCTCACGACTCTGCGTTTGGAATCCGGACATCACGCCCTGGTACTGGGCGCCCGCACTCATTACTACGAGGGCAAGGGTGTCGCAGCCGTCGCTCACGGTGTCCGCACTGCCGCTGCCACCGGCGCTAAGATTGCTGTCCTTACCAACGGTTGTGGAAGTACAGTACCGGAGTGGGGCCCGGGAACCGCCGTTCTTATCCGCGATCACCTCAACTTCACTGCCACCTCCCCCATCGTGGGAGCCACCTTCGTGGACCTCTCGGACGCCTACGCACAGCGCCTGCGCGACCTCGCGCACAAGATCGATCCGGACCTTCCCGAAGGCGTTTATGCACAGTTCCCCGGCCCCCATTACGAGACTCCCGCAGAAGTTAAGATGGCGCGCATTCTAGGTGCCGATCTCGTGGGTATGTCCACCGCGTTGGAGACCATCGCCGCCAAGGAAGCTGGCTTGGAAGTCCTCGGCATTTCACTCGTTACCAACCACGCCGCCGGTTTCGCTCCCGGTCAGTCTCTCAACCACGCCGAAGTGTTGGAGGCAGGCCGTGAGGCAGGGCCGCGCATTTCCAAGCTGCTCGCAGCCATCATCGCCCGGATTGACGAGGAGAAGTAATGACGTACAACGCAAGCGAAGTTCGCGACTGGATCGCACACGATCCTTCCGAAGAGGATCGCGCGGAACTCACCGCGCTATTGGAGAAGGCTGAATCGGGCGACGACGCCGCGATTGTCGAACTCTCGGACCGCTTCTCCGGCCCGCTTCAGTTTGGCACCGCTGGTCTGCGTGGTGCCATGGCTGCCGGTCCGTTCCGCATGAATCGCGCCGTCGTGCGCCGCGCAGCAGCGGGTCTGGTTGCTTACCTCAAGGAGAAAGTGGGCGACGACGCCCTCTTGGTCATTGGAAATGACGCCCGGTACCACTCGCGCGAGTTCGCAGAGGACACCGCCGCCATCGCCACTGCCGCTGGCATTCGCGCACTCATCATGCCGCGTGAACTACCCACTCCCCTGTTGGCCTTCGCCGTGCGTTACCTCAACGCCGACGCCGGCGTGATGGTCACCGCCTCGCACAATCCGGCTCAGGACAACGGCTATAAGGTCTACCTCGGCGGCCGCTGCGCGGACGAAGACGGCAAGGGCGTCCAGCTGGTTCCTCCGGCGGACGGCGAGATTGCTGCGCTCATCGCTCAGGCCCTCCCCGCGGACGAGATTCCGCTGGCCGAGGGCTACGGCACCATTAAGGAATCGGTCATCGACGAATACGTCAATCGCACCGTGGCCCTCATCCCCGATAGCTACTCCCGTGATCTCAAGATCGTCTACACCGCCATGCACGGCGTGGGAACGCCAATCATGCGACGCGTTCTCTCCGGCGCGGGCTTCGAAAACGTCGTTGAGGTTGCCGAGCAGTGCACGCCCGATCCTGACTTCCCCACCGTCCCTTTCCCCAACCCGGAGGAACTGGGAGCACTCGATCTGGCCAAGAAGCTGGCCGCCGACGTGGGTGCGGACATTGTCATTGCCTCCGATCCGGACGCGGACCGCTGCTCGGCGGCGGTTCCAGACGGCGACACCTGGCGTCAACTTTCCGGTGACGAAATTGGCTCGGTCCTGGGCGAGTATGTGGCCTCGGGTGCTGCGGTGCTGGATGGACATCCAACCCTCGCCTCATCCATTGTGTCCTCCCGCCTGCTGGAGCAGATCGCAGGAGCACATGGGCTGGATTACCAGGCTACCCTCACCGGCTTTAAGTGGATCGCGCGTGCCCACGGCATCGTCTTCGGCTACGAAGAGGCCATCGGCTTCTGCGTCAATCCGTCGACGGTACGTGACAAGGACGGCATCTCAGCAGGCCTCATTCTGGCGTTCGTTGCGGCAAAGCTGCGTGACGAGGGTACCGATATGCTCGGCGAACTCGATCGCCTGTACGCCCGCCACGGCGTCTACCTGAGTGGCCCGGTGACCGTACGCGTGGAGGATCTCTCGATCATCCCCGCCACGATGGCCAAGGTGCGCAAGGACCCACCGGCGGAGCTCGCTGGCTCCAAGGTTTCTCGCGTGTGGGATCTCAGCGAAGCCTCAGACGAGCTCCCCGCCACCGATGGCATTGCCTGGTTCACGCAGGACAACGATCGTGTCATTATCCGCCCATCCGGCACCGAGCCCAAGGTCAAGTGCTACTTGGAGGTTGTCGTCCCCGTTGATACATCGGAGAATCTCGAGGAGGCCAAGGCGGCTGCTCGCGAACGCCTAGAGCGATTCAAAGCCGACGTCGCTCATGCTTTGAAGCTCGACTGAGAAATCCCACCCGACTGAAAGATTCCATCCTCCGTCGATGGTCTGTTGGGGGAATCTTTCTGTCGGCATTCTCAGTCCACCTCGCGCCTGAGATGGCGAGGGTGGGGATCCCTGATGTCGTGGGATCCCCACCCTCGTTTCGAGATACCTCTTGTTTCTGGATACATCTCGTCTCGAGACATCGCACCCAAGGAGAAACACAATGCCCCGCCCCATGATTGACCTGCACCGCCACCTCGAAGGTGCACTGAGGCCCTCCCACCTTGCTGAGGCAGCGTTGCGCTCCGGTGCCACTCTTACCACCCCGCGTGAGGTATTGGATCGGGTAGTAGCGGACGAGAGTGTCGACTCCCTGCGCAGCTATCTCACTTTTATCGATCGTGCGGCCACGTACCTCACCACGCTTGACGACTGGCAGATGGCCGGCCAGCACGCGGTAGAGGACGCATACAACGATGGCCTCAACTACGTCGAGTTCCGCTATAGCCCATGGTTCATTACCTCGCAGACCGGCCTCAATGCGGGGGCAGTCACCGAGGCGATCAATGACGGCATCACTCGGGCCTCCCACGCCTACCAACTCCCGGTGGGTCAAATCGCCATTGTGGTGCGTGATCTCGGCGCCGATTCAGCGCAGGAACAGATGGACACGATCCTCTCCCACGCTGACGTCTGGTGTGGGGTGGATATGGCGGGCAACGAGGACGGCATCGCGCTAGGAGAATTCGCCCCCGCCTTCGCCCGCGCCCGTGATGCGGGAATGCACGTCACCATCCACGCGGGCGAGGCAGGTGGTCCCGACAATGTCCGGCTGGCGGTTACGGAGCTTGGGGCCGAGCGCATCGGCCACGGCGTTCGAGCCGCTGAAGATGCGTCCCTCATGGAACTCCTGGCGCAACGCGGTGTCACCCTGGAAACGGCGCTGACAAGTAACGTGCAGACCTCAGCCTCCCCGAGTCTCGCGGAGCATCAGATTCATACGCTGCTGGCAGCCGGAGTTCGTGTCACACTCAATACGGACAACCCCACAACCAGCCACACCACCCTCTCCTGCGAGTACACCCGCGGCGCCAGCGAGGCCGCTCTCTCACACCAGACTCTCAACCTACTGGCCTGTAACGCCGCCCAGGCATCATTCACTGAAGCCGGGCGAAAGCTCGCGGTTCTCTAAGTCAAGCCGTAATCCTCGTAACACTAGAGCAACCGGGCCATAATTCGTCGTCGTCGGAAATAAAGTCACCCGACAACAAATCGTGGTGGCCCGGTCCCTTCCCGGAACCGGGCCACCACGATTTGAATTGCTTCACTCGATGGCGGTGAGAGCGGGCTGTGTGCCTATATAGGCATACAGCCCGCTCTCACCGCCAACCAAGTAATCTGCACCGTCAGTGAATGCTAGTAGGTGACGTCGTAGCGGGATCGTCGCTATGAAGAATCTTCGAGACGGCGAGGTAGAGCAAGAAAGCCGCCGCCGCGATAACACCAAGGATCAACAACACCGAGGCAAACGGGGTACCTTCGGGCGAGGCGAAACCGCCCATAAACTGGAGATTCTGC
>RRZU013170620.1_pt1 | contig 14650 bp, 8 predicted proteins | sample 2165561 | NCBI WGS metagenome assembly RRZU01 (sample SAMN10456909, study PRJNA506462) | wastewater metagenome | isolation source: wastewater sludge | place: USA: Moscow, Idaho
CCTCCCGTGTGGAAAAATCCGATGTACTGCGTGTTGCCCGCTTCGAGTTTGGGCAGGAAGATGGCGCTGGTGTGGCACTCCGAGTTGTAGAAGTCCTCGCTGTCGCACGTCAGTCCGCCCAGCAGCACGCGCTGGTACTCCTTGTCCCAGTGGTTGATGGCCAGCATGATGTAGCGCTGGTCGATGCCCCACGTGTCGGGCAGGGTGGTGATGAACGACGAGTCGATCATGTACCAGTTCTCGCGGTCGTTCTGCTGTTTCTGGTTGACGATCGAGTAGAGCACCGCGCCGCTTTCGCCCACGGTGAACGAGCCGAATTCGGTGAAGATGTTGGGTTCCTCGACGCCGTTGCGTTGGCAGATGTTCTTGATCTGCGCCACGATCTCCTCGGTGAGGTACTCGTAGTCGTATTCGAAGTTGAGCGAGTTCTTGATCGGGAAACCGCCGCCGATGTTGAGGCTGTCCAGCTCGGGACAGATGGCCTTCAGCTCGCAGTAGACGTTCATGCACTTCGACAGCTCGTTCCAGTAGTAGGCCGTGTCCTTGATGCCGGTGTTGATGAAGAAATGCAGCATCTTGAGCTGGAATTTCTTGCTGTTGCGGAGTTTTGCCTTGTAGAAATCGACGATGTCGTTGTAGCGGATTCCCAGCCGCGAGGTGTAGAAGTCGAACTTGGGTTCCTCCTCGCAGGCGATGCGGATGCCGACCTTGCACTTCTTGGTGAACGAGTCCTCGAACAGCTCCAGCTCCTCCTTGTTGTCCAGCACGGGGATCGTGTTCGAGAAACCGTCGTTGACGAGCTGGGCGATATTCTCGACGTACTGCGGGCGTTTGAAACCGTTGCAGATGATGTAGCGGTCCTTGTCGATGATGCCGCCGTCGTAGAGGGCGTTGATGATGTGGATGTCGTAGGCCGACGAGGTTTCCAGATGGATGTCGTTCTTCATGGCCTCTTCCAGCACGAACGAGAAGTGGCTCGACTTGGTGCAGTAGCAATAGTTGTACGAACCCTTGTAGTCGACCTTCGCCATCGCCACGTTGAACATGCGCTTGGCGCGGTTGATCTGCTGGGAGATCTTCGGCAGGTAGGTGATTTTGAGCGGAGTTCCGTACTGTTTGATCAGTTCCATCAGCGGAATGTCGTGGAAATTCAGCTCGTTGTCCTCGACGGAGAACTCATCCTGCGGGAAATCGAACGATTGTTCGATCAGGTCGATGTACTTGTCTTTCATGGCTCGTTCGGTAAAGTTTTTGCAATCCGGCCCGGTTACTTTGCAATTTTCGGGCGAAAGTAGCTCGCCCGGATTTTGGAAAAAATCGGGATGCAAAATAGGCGAATATTTTTCGGATAACCAACACTTTGCCCGATTATTTTGAAAAAGCCCTCCGGAATATTGCTTTTTCCGCTGAAAAAGGGTAATTTTGAACCCGGATTTAAAGGATTTTCAACCGTGCTGATTCATACCCTGATACAATATCTGGAGTCGCACAGGCGGCTCGTCGTACCCCAACTCGGAACGTTCATCGTCAAGGAGCCGGGCCGGAGCGTCGTCTTTTCGGAACTGCTCAAGCGCGACGACGGCGTGCTGCGGGGGCTTCTCCGCGCCGGGGGGATGGGCGAACTGGAGGCCGCGGGCGAGATCGACCGCTTCGTTTTCGAGATCCGCCACGCCGTGGAGCATGGCTCGGAGTACCGCCTGGAGGGCTTCGGGGTGATGAAACCCGGTCCCAATGCGACCATCGCCTTCGTCTACGAGCCGCAACCCGCGTCGGAATCCCCCGCGCAAGAACCGGCTGCCGGGAAACGTCAGCCGCTGCAACCCGAGAAGGTGGCCGAGGCCGTCAAGACGGCTTTCACGGAGCCGCGCGTGTCGACTTCGGCGAAGATGAATCCCGATCCTTCGGTGCGGGGGCTGCGCTACGGCAAGCCGCCGAAGAACACCGATGCCTACCGCTACGTCGACCGCGTGCCGCGCCGCCGCGCCGACCGGTTCATCTGGATCGCCGTGATCGCCGCCCTGCTGGCCGTGGCGGCCATCGCCTTCGGACTTTGGCGCGACGCCCGGGAGAAGCAGGCCGAAAACGAATACATCGAACTTCCGCAGGCGGCGGAACTCCCGTCCGCCGCGTCCCAACCCGAACAACCCGAATAAATGACAGAGATCACCACTGTAAAACAACGCTTCGGCATCATCGGCAACTCCCCGCTTCTGGACAGGGCGCTGGAGGTGGCCCTGCGTGTGGCTCCTACCGACCTGACGGTGCTCGTTACGGGCGAGAGCGGTGTGGGCAAGGAGTTTTTTCCGCAGGTTATCCACGCCTATTCCGCGCGCAAGCACAGCAAATACATCGCCGTCAACTGCGCGGCGATTCCCGAGGGTACGATCGACTCCGAACTGTTCGGCCACGAGAAAGGCTCCTTTACCGGCGCCGTGGAGGCCCGCAAGGGGTATTTCGAGGAGGCTGACGGCGGCACGATCTTCCTGGACGAGGTGGCCGAACTGCCGCATCCGACGCAGGCGCGCCTGCTGCGCGTGCTTCAGACGGGCGAGTATATCCGCGTCGGTTCGTCGAAGGTGCAGAAGACCAACGTCCGCGTGGTCGCCGCCACGAACATGAACCTCCAGGAGGCCATCGCCCAGGGGCGTTTCCGCGAGGACCTTTACTACCGTCTGGGGACGGTCCCCATCACGGTTCCCTCGCTGCGTGAACGCCCGGAGGACATTCCGCTGCTGTTCCGCAAGTTCGCCGCCGACGTGGCCGTGCAGTACCGCATGCCCGCCGTGACGCTCGACGATGCGGCGCGCGAGATGCTGAAGAACTACTACTGGCGGGGCAACATCCGCCAGCTGAAGAACGTCGCCGAGCAGATTTCGGCCATCGAGCAGACCCGGGTGATCACCTCCGAGGTGCTGGCGAAATACCTGCCCCCGCAGGGCGGGGGCGCGCCGATGGCCGCCGGGACGATGCGCATGGACGACACGATGTCGACCGAGCGCGAACTGCTCTACAAGGTGCTGTTCGACATGCGCGCCGACATCAACGATCTCAAGCGGATGATCTCCGAACTGATGAAGGGCGGCGTGCCGTGCCCCGAGCCGGTCCGTGACGTCAAGGCCCTGCTGCCGACCACGGCGCAGAGCAGCTACGTTCCGGCCGTCGCTTCCTATCCCCAGCCTCCGGTCTATGCCGAGAGCGAGGAGGTGACCGACGAGCCGCCCCGCGAGATGACCAAGGCCGACATGCAGCGCGAGCAGATCATCCGCGCCCTGCGCCGCAACAACGGCCGCCGCCGCGAGGCCGCTGCCGAACTTTTCATGTCGGAGCGCACACTATACCGCAAGAGAAAGGAGTTAGGAATTGAAGACAATTCCTGACTCCAATTAAAAATTAAGAATTAAAAGAATGCGCAGATTCCGAGATAATTTTTCATTTTTCATTTTTCGTATTTCATTGCTGGCTATCGCCGCTGTGATGACCGGCTGCTGTGTGTCCATCAAATACTCGCTGTCGGGCGCCTCGATTCCGCCCGACGCCAAGACCTTTTCGGTGGCCTACTTCCCCAACAACGCCACGATGGTGTCGCCGATTTTGAGTTCCACGCTCACCGAGGCGCTGGTCGACATGTTCACGCGCCGCACGCGCCTGATGCAGGTCGACGAGGGCGGCGACTTCGCCTTCGAGGGCGAGATCGTCAACTATACCTCGACGACGGCTTCGGTTTCGAGCGACGACTACGCCCTGCTCAACCGCCTGACGATCACCGTCAAGGTGCGCTTCACCAACGCCCTCGACGAGAAGATGTCGTTCAACCGCACCTTCCAGGCCTACGAGGACTACGACTCCACGAAACTGCTTACGGAGGTCGAAGGCGAGCTGATCCCCCAGATCGTCGACAAGATCGTGACCGACATTTTCCAGGCCGCGGCCTCCAACTGGTAATTCCGACGCGCGATGTCCGACCTGAAAACATACTTTGCGGCGCCCGGCCGGGCGGAGACGCCTTCCGCTGCCGAAGCCGGGGACCTTGCGGTGCGCTTCCCGTGGTTCCTTCCGGGGCGTATCCTGCGCGAGACGCTTACGGGCGAATCCGATCCGCGGGTGGCGCTGACGGCCCCGTGGCGGGCCGAGAGTTCGTTGCGCAGGGCCGCCGTCGACGCCTCGGCGCTCACGCAGCTCTCCTCGGAGGAGATCATCGACCGTTTCCTTCAGGAAGAGGACCTGCGCATCGTCGCCGGCGAGGGCGAACCCGAGGAGGAGGTCGTTCTGCAGCCCGAACTGGACGACGACGACGAGGTGGTCACCGAGGAGCTGGCCGAAATCTATCTCGCTCAAGGCCTTCGGGACAAGTCCGTGGCGATTTATCGCAAATTAAGTTTGCGAAATCCCGAAAAAAGTGTTTACTTTGCCGAACTTATTGGCAAAATAGAAAACAATATTAAAATTTAAGGTAATATGTTATACACGATTTGCATTGCCCTGATACTCGTTGCGAGCGTACTGGTGATCCTGGCGGTATTGGTGCAGAACCCCAAGAGCGGCATGGCCGCCAATTTCGGCGCGTCGAACCAGGTGATGGGGGTGCGCGAGACTACGAACTTCCTGGAGAAATTCACCTGGTCGATGGCTATTGCCATCGTGGTTTTGAGCCTTGCGGCTACGCTGGCCATGGACCGCGGTCTGGTCGCCGACAGCAATTTGGAGATTTCGAAGGACGCCAAGGCGCTTCAGGAGCGGGTCATCGAATCCGAGGCCGCCGCTACGATGCCGCAGGCCGAGATTCCCTCTGCCGGACAGACCGAGCAGCAGGCCGAGTAGCCTCCGCGCTCCGTCCGGAAACGCCGGAGGGGGGGGGAGACCTCGCCGTTATAGAAGACCGTGGATTCTTTCCGCGGTCTTTTTTTCGCCCGTCCGGAGGAGGTCCCGCATGGGACGATTCATCGGGGCGGAACGGTCCCGCAGCAGAGACCCCGGAGGGGCGCCTTGCAATGGAAATTCCGAGGTTGTTTGCCTCCCGGAACGGGACGGTGAATTCCCGCCCGTGTTTTGCGTACGGCCGGAACCTCTCCGATTCATGTATTGGAAAAGCCCGCGGGATGCTCCGCGGGCTTTTTTGTGCCGCTTCGAATCGCTCCGGGAGGAGGCCCCCCCCCTTGGGCGAAAACGGTCAGAGATGCTGCGGACTGAAAGCCCCGATGGTCTTGATCCGCTCCTCGAAATCGTCGCGCGAGACGAGCGTGTGCCCCTTGATCTTCGACCGGTAGTTGTAGATCGTGCTCACGGAGTAACGCAGCAGCGCGGCGATTTTCGACGAGTCGTTGATGCCCAGCCGGATCAGCGCGAAGATGCGCAGCTCGGTCGTCAGCAGCTCGCCCTTTTTCGGCTCGATGCGCGCCTCCTTGTCCAGCAGGGAGTTGAAATCCTCGATGAACGTGGGGTAGAGTTGCAGGAACGTCGTGTCGAAGTTGCGGTAAAACTCCTCCAGTTCGCGGCTGTCGCCGTCGGTCGGGGAGTACTCCTTCCGCAGTTCGTCGACGCGGCCGTCGCGCAGCAGGCGGCGTACGTGGCGGCGCGAGTCGATGATCTTGTCGATGTACTCCGAGCACATCGTCAGGAAGATGCCGATATACTCCTCCTTCACTTCGTTGGCCTCTGAAATCTGGCTGTTCAGTCCTGCCAGTCGCTTGTTGATGTGCTGGAGGTCTTTGTTCGAGATGTTGAGCCGGTTGTTGGCCTGCTGCAATTCGAGCCGCGCAAGGTTCAGCTTGCGGTTCTGCCGCAGGACGAAGACCACGCCCCCGAGGGCCAGCAGCATGAAGCAGCCGATCGACACGACGAAGATGTTGTACATGGCGTCCATCCGCTGCCGCCGGACCCGGTAGGCCTCTTCGATGACGTGCAGCGCCAGTGCGTCCTGCCACGGGCGGAGCCGCGAATTGAAGAACCGTGCGTCGTCCATCACGATCCGCATGTAACGCATGGCGCGCTGGATGTTGTCGTCGTCGAGCAGCGTGTTGGCGAGGCTTTTCAGTGCGGCGTTGTCGCGGATCGCCAGCTGGATGTCGGTCATCGCCGAGCGTGCGAACCACACCTGCGCCGTGGGCGTGTCGTCCATCAGGTCCGCCACGAGGGCGCGCATGTACGACGCCTCGGCATATTCGCGCGAAAGGGGTTGCAGGGTGCTGCACAGCCGTTCGGAAATCTCCACGGCCTGCGGGTAGTCGCGGGCGCCGATCGCCTGGCGGAGCCGGAAGTTGAGGTGCGTGACCGACTCCGGTTCGGTGTTCTCCACGATCAGCTGGGCGTAGATCACCGTAAGCCGCCACGATTCGTGTCCCTGCGCCGAGTCGTGGGAGTAGAGCTGGAGTTCGTCGTTGAGTTTGTGGCGGGCGATGTAGTAGTCGACCAGCTGCCTGCGGTCCAGCGCCGTGGTGTCGACCAGTTTCAGCATGTTCGCCGCTTCGAGGTAGATACCCGCCGAACTGTACAGGTATGCCAGCTGGATACGGCTCTCGTTGAGGTGCCCCGCGTCGTTCATGCGCGTCGCCAGGGCGATGTTGCGGTAGAGGTAGTCGATGGTCGAATCGGCCTGGTAGGGGGTGTATTCGTCGATCAGCTGCTGGTTGAGGATGTAGCGCTGGGCGTCCGAGAAATCCGATTTCCGGAGGATGTTTTTCAGCGATTCGATCCGCTGTTCGCGTCCGGCGATGTAGGAGTCCCGGTGCGAAAGGGTGGCGTCGAGCTGTGAAAGCACGCTTTTCAGGTCGTTTTGGGCCGAGGCGGCGAGCGTTGCGGCGAGCAGCAGTACGGTTGACAGAAGGTTTCTCATGTGCGGACGGTTCACGGTTTGTTCCTGACAAAGATCGGAAAAAGGACGGATGGTTCCAAGACCGAATCGGGTACGGTGCGGTACTTTCCGGCTGATAAAAGTGTCGTTACGGCACCAAAGATAGGAATAATCCCGGGAAAATCAATACCGGGCGGCGCGCTTTCCGCCGGTCGGACCGTCCGGCCGTTTTTCCCGGCAGGACAGGCGGCCGGCCCGGCGAACGGAACGTGCTCCGGGAGCCGGATTTATTTAAAATATTTTATTATATGCCGTTTCCAGGGTTCCGAGGCGGTTGTGAAAATTCCGATCAATCTACTTTTTTTTGCAATCGTCAAATAATTAATATATTGAATATCAAGTAGATATATTTTTATAAACGGGTTTTGAGTTTACAATTTGCTGTTTAAATTTTTTTCATGTCGCGGAGGATAGTTACTTTTATTTAAGCGGAAATAAGGCGATGAAGTGTCGATTTTTTAAGAACTGCGCCTTACCTATTTATAATATTAACTTAAAACTTAAAAACCTTAAATTCCTATGGCACATTTTTGCAAGAAACTGCAAGCGGACTGCCGGAGAGGGTGGATGCTGGCACTGACGGCGATGCTGATCGTCTTTGCGCCGGCGGCCTTCGCCCAGTCGGCGCCGACAGTGACGGGAACGGTCACCGACCAGTCGGGACAGCCCGTTATCGGAGCCACGATCATCGAGCAGGGAACTACGAACGGCGCTACGACGGGCGTGGACGGCTCTTATTCCCTCAAACTGCGAGGGGGGGGGAATTCTGCTAACCTGATTTTCCAGTCGCTCGGATTCGTTTCGCAGACGGTCGCCGTGAACGGCCGCACGAAGATCGACGTGAAACTCGCCGAAGACGCCGTGGCCCTCGATGCCGTGGTGGCGATCGGTTACGGCACGGTCAAGCAGAAGGACCTCACGACGGCCGTTTCGGTCGTCAAGACCGACGACCTGGCCCGCCGCCCGATCACCTCGGCCTCGGGCGCCCTTCAGGGCAAAGCCGCCGGCGTGCAGGTCATCCAGCCCAACGGCTCGCCCGGACAGGGCATGGTGGTCCGCGTCCGCGGCGCTTCGTCCATCTCGTCGAGCAACGACCCGCTCTATGTGGTCGACGGCGTTCCCGTGGGCGAAGGAAACTACGCCATCGCTTACCTCTCTCCCAACGAAATCGAGTCGATGCAGGTGCTGAAGGACGCCTCGTCGGCCGCCATCTACGGTTCGCGCGCCGCCAACGGCGTGGTGCTCATCACCACCAAGCAGGGCAGCCGGAAACGGGGCCCCGAGATTTCGTTCTCGACCTTCGTCGGCATTTCGAAGGTGACCAAGAGCTACGACGTGCTCAATGCCCGGCAGTACCGCGACCTGATGGAGGAGAACGGCGCCGTGTCGGGGCTTCCGGCCGATCTGACCGACCGGACCGACTGGTTCGACGAAACCTACTCGACGGGCGTCAACCAGAACTACCAGTTCTCGGTCTCCAACGGCGATGAAAACTCGTCCTATTACCTCGGCGGCGGCTACACCAACGAAAAGGGCATCATCAACACCACCTCTTCGGACCGTTACAACGTGAAGGCCAGCTTCGACAAGAAGATTTTCAAATGGGTTTCGGCCAACGCCTCGACGACTTTCTCGCACTACACCACCAAGGGCACGATCATCTCGGGTCAGGGCGCCAACCGCGCCGGCGTGGTGGTGTCGGCCATCACGACTCCGACCTACGCTCCGATCTGGGACCCCGAGAATCCCCAGCAGTTCTACAATAATTTTTACGGCGCCAACCTCACCTCGCCGCGTGAGAACATGGCCCGCACGGATTACAACCAGGATGTCACCGACCGCCTGCTGCTCTCCGGCGGCCTGACGTTCTACCTGGCCAAGGATCTGACCTTCAAGTCGACGGTTTCGATGGACCGCCGCTGGGTCCACTCGTCGTCGTTCCTCGACCCGATCCGCACCTCCTACGGACGGACGCAGCACGGAACCGCCTCGGACACCCGTTCCGACGATATGCGCATGATTTACGACAACATCCTGACCTGGAACAAATCGTTCGACCGCCACAGCCTCGAAGTGATGGCCGGCACGTCGGCCACGACCTCCGTGTGGGAGCAGTTGAGCGGCTCGCGCTCCTATTTCTCCTCGACCAACAACAACGCCATTCCCAACCTGAACGGCGGTAACAACGGCGGCGTCCGCGGCCAGAGCTACGGCAAATCGGAGTGGTCGATCATGTCCTATCTGGCGCGCGTGTCGTACAACTACGACAGCAAGTACCTCGTGACGGCCAATTTCCGCGCCGACGGTTCCTCGAAGCTGGCTCCCGGCCACCGCTGGGGTTACTTCCCCTCGTTCTCGGCCGCGTGGCGCATCTCGGGCGAGAAGTTCCTGCGCGACGTGTCGTGGATCAACGACCTGAAACTGCGCGCCGGCTGGGGACAGACCGGTAACCAGGCGGGTCTGGCGGAGTACGGCTGGATGCAGCAGTACAGCACCAACTACTACGACTGGACGCTGACCGAGAACGCGCAGGCCGTGCCGACGGTCGGCGGTCGCAGCAACATCAAGAACGAGGACCTTACGTGGGAGACCTCTTCGCAGACCAACGTCGGACTCGATTTCGCGCTGCTGAACAACCGTTTGAGCCTCTCGCTCGACTATTACTACAAGTACACCAAGGACATGCTGATGAGCGTGCCTCTGCCCTCGCCCTATCCCAACATCACGCGCAACGACGGCGAGATGTCGAACCAGGGCTTCGAGATCACCCTTTCGTCGGTCAACATCGCCCGGAAGGATTTCAACTGGTCGACCGACCTGAACGTTTCGCTCAACCGCAACAAGGTCGAAAAACTCAACCTGAAGCAGGTATACTACTACGCCACGACCTCCGACGCGACCAACGACAACGTCGTGCGCATGACTCCGGGCCACCCGCTTTCGATGTTCTGGGGCTATGTCTCCAAGGGGGTCGATCCCGAGACGGGCGACCTGGTTTACGAGGACCGCAACGGCGACGGCGAGATCACGCCGCTGGACAAGACCTGGATCGGCAACGCCAATCCCAAGTTCACCTTCGGCATGACCAACAACTTCTCGTGGAAGGGGCTTAACCTGAACATTCTGATCACGGGCTCCTACGGCAACGACATTTTCAACGCCTCGCGCATCGAGACCGAGGGCATGGCTTCGGCCAACAACCAGACCACCACGGTCCTGCGGCGCTGGCGCATTCCGGGCCAGCAGACCGACGTGTTCCGCTCGGACAACCCCGCCTGGAACGTGAAGAATTCGTCCTACTGGGTCGAGGACGGCTCCTACCTCAAGGTGAAGAACATCACCCTGTCGTACGACATCACCTCGCCGAAGCTCAAGCGCATCAACATCACGCGCATCCAGCCTTACATTTCGCTCCAGAACTTCATCACCTGGACCGGCTATTCGGGCTACGATCCCGAGGTGAGCCAGTCGGAAAGCGCCACGCAAATGGGCATCGACTGGGGAACCTATCCCAACGTGCGCACGGTCGTCGTGGGGCTGAATCTTACTTTCTAACCGCTGAAAAAAGAACCGATTATGAAAAAGATATTATTAATTGCCGCGGGTCTCTCGCTGGGGGTTGCCACCACGTCGTGCAGCCTTGAGAAATTCCCCGAGACGATGTATGCCGAGAACAACACCTCCGGCACGGGCGACAGCGAGACGGCCATCAACACCCGCGAACTGCTCGAAGGCCAGCTTACGGCCATGTACAACTACATGAAGGGCGACCTCCAGACCTACTGGTATCAGCTGACCACGCTCGCCGAGGCGCGCGCCGACAATGCCTACGGCGGCAACATGGCCGAGACGAAGGTCGTCAGCGTCGAGTCGAACCACATCGACAGCGACAACGAATTCGCCTCGAACCTGTGGAACTACTCGATGAACGCCGTGGACTATGCCAACCAGGTCATCTGCAACATCGATCTGGTGAAGGAGAACGATCCGTCGCTCACCGACAAGGAGTACCAGGAGTGGCTCTCCGAAGCGCTCTGCTGGCGCGCCTATATCTGGATGAACATGATGCAGCTTTTCGGAGAAATCCCGATGCTGACCGAAATCCCGCCCGCCATCAACGCCGGGAACGTCGAGGAGGTCTATCCGCTCTATTTCCCGGCCCGCGTGTCGAAGCAGACCGTCGGCGAGCAGATCGTCAAGGACATCGAGGAGTATGCCTGCAAATACGCCCCCGACATGGACGCTTCGAACAAATTCCGCATCACCAAGGGCTTCGCCTACGGCCTGATGGCCCGTTTCTACTCCATGCGCGAGTTCCGCGACTGGTCGAAGGTCGTCTCGGCCTGCGAAGCGGTCGAAGGGATGGGGTACAGCCTTTGCGACAAGTACGGCGACCTGTGGGCCTACACCACCGGCGATACGGGCATGGCTGCGATGAACACCCGCGAGTCGATTTTCGAGGTGCAGTGGACCAGCCAGACCTCGGGTTCGTGGATGTGGATGATGTTCCACCGCAACGCCTATGTCCCGGGCGACAGTTTCTCGTGGGCCAAGTGGTGCACGCCGTCGCGTAACCTGACGAAGGCTTACGACGCCGAGGGCGACACCGAGCGCAAGAATGCGTCGGTCGTCTACGACGAATGCGGTTGGTCGTACCACTATCCGAGCGACGAATACGCTTTCATGCACAAGTTCCCGACCAACGTGACCCCGGTTTACCTGATGCGTCTGGCCGAGATCCGGCTCCTGCATGCCGAAGCGCTGGCCAATACGGACGATCCGGGAGGCGCCGCCGACATCGTGGACGAGATCCGCGGCCGCGCCGGCATTGGCAAGCTGACTGCGGCGCAGCGCGCGTCGGCCGACCTGATGCGCGAAGCCGTGCTCCACGAACGCCGTCTGGAACTGGCCATGGAGGGCTTCCGCTGGTTCGACCTGATGCGTTACGGCGACGACTATTCGAAACTGTTCGAAATCTGCGACGGCGTCAACATCAAAGGCTCGGCGTCCTACGACTCCTACTTCCAGACCCGCCGCGCGATGAACGACAACCGCGTGCTGATGCCGGTGCCGACTTCAGTGCTGGAGGATAACACCAACATCGAACAAAACCTGGGCTATTAACCTTAAAATTGCGATTCTGCCATGAAATTTACGATCAATAACAACCTGCGCCTGCTGACCTGCCCGCTGCTGCTCGCCGGAGCCGTATGCTGTTCCAGCGGGAACGACGGCGACACGCCGGCTCCCGGTCCTGGCCCCGATCCCTCGCCCGTGACGGGCGATGTTCTCGCCTACGTCACCTCGGCCGACGGCAACCGCCTGTTCACGGAGGAGGGACTCGACTACTCGAAGGTCTCGATGTCGCCCTACCGGGTCACGATCGACCCCTCGACGACCTACCAGACCGTCGACGGTTTCGGCCCGGCCATCACCGGCGCCACGTGCTACAACCTGCTGCAAATGTCGCAGGCCGACCGCACGGCGATCCTCCGGAAGTGCTTCGACCCCGAGACCGGAGCCGGTTTCAGCTTTATCCGCGTGCATATCGGCGGCTCGGACTTCTCGATGGACGAATACACCTGCTGCGACCGGGAGGGCATCGAATTCTTCGCCATTCCCGCCGTGGAGAAGGATGGCATCTTTCCGGTGCTGAAAGAGATTCTGGAGATCAATCCCGAAATCAAGATCATGGGTTCGCCGTGGTCGTGCCCCAAATGGATGAAGGGCACGGTCGCCGACCCCTCGAAACCCTACGATTCGTGGACCGGCGGTCGTCTCAATCCCGCCTATTACGACGATTACGCCGAGTATTTCGTGCAGTGGGTGACCGAGATGGAGGAGAACGGATTCCCGATCTACGCCATCACGATGCAGAACGAGCCGCTGAACAAGGGCAATTCGATGTCGCTCTACATGCCGTGGGAGGACCAGCTGGCCTTCGTCAAGAAGCTCGGCCCGGCATTCCGCAAGGCGGGCATCGACACCAAGATCCTCTGCTACGACCACAACTACAACTACGATAACGTCGCCGGCCAGCAGAACTACCCGCTCAACATCTACGCCGACGCCGATGCTGCGCAGTGGGTCGATGGCTCGGCCTGGCACAACTACGGGGGCAGCGTGAGCGAGCTGGACAACATCCGCGCCGCCGCGCCCGACAAGACGATCTACTTCACCGAGGCTTCGATCGGCACGTGGAACTACAATTTCGAGAGCTGCGTGATCGACGACTTCGAGTCGATCTTCCTGGGGACGCTGAGCCGCTACGGCAAAGGGGTTCTGCTGTGGAACCTGATGCTCGACGACAAGGGCGCTCCGAACCGTCCTGGAGGCTGTACGACCTGCTACGGGGCCATCGAGATCAGTTCGTCGGATTACAAGACGCTCAAGTACAACAGCCACTATTACGACCTGGCCCAGTGCGCCAAGGTCATCCGGCCGGGTGCCGTGCGCATCGGCGCGTCGGGTTACACGGCGTCGGGGCTGACCTACCTGGCCTTCCGGAATCCCGACGGATCGAAAGCCTTCGTGGCGCTCAACAGGAGCGCCGGCGAACAGACCGTCGCCGTGTATGAAAACGCCGACCGTTCGTTCAAATACACCATCCCGGCCAAGTCGATCGCCTCGTTCCGCTGGGGCGCCGGAGCCGAAAACTAACCTTTAAAATTCGCAGAACATGAAAACGCTGAAATACATCGCACTGTCGCTGCTCGTCGCTGCCTCGACGACGGCGTGCAAGGACGATCCCGAACTGCTCACCACCGACGTCGGTCCCGAGATGACCGTCGTTTCGGCCGATGCGTCGGGCGTCTACGGCGGCAAGGTCGACTTCGAGGTGACGATGACCGACCGCTATGCGCTCTCGACGCTCAAGGCGCAGGTATTCTTCGACGACGAGATGGTCGCCGAGGAGGTGATCCGCACCAAAAGCGACGGAACCTACACGGGGGCTGTGACGCTTCCCTTCTACAAGAACATTCCCGACGGCGAGGCCACGCTGCGCTTTGTGGGGCAGAACGTGCGCTTCGGAACGACGACCGTCGACCGGCCGCTCGCCGTATCGCGTCCCAAGCCCGCCTACCTGACGTTCTTCCTCGATGACGCGGAGTACCGCATGGAGCCTACGGGTAACGACTACGAATACGCCGTGACGGACGAGTTCCCGCAGAAGCCGCAGGGCTATATCGCGACGCCCGAACTCGACGCCGCTGGCTCGGTGGTGACCTTCGGCTACGACTCCGGGGCCGGCGGCATCGTCTCCGATTCCACCGACGCCATTCCCTTCGCCAATTCGAATGCCGGGGAGTTCACGATCACCTTCAACCTGCTGACCTTCGAGGGGTCTCCTTTCATCAAGCTGCTCTTCGGCGAGACGGAGATGACGATGGTCGACAATGACAATTACAGCATCGTCACCACGCTGACCGAGGGCCGGACCTACACGCTGACGGGCGTTTCGGACTTCGCCGACTGGGATGTGGACCGCGATTTCTTCGAACGCGCCGATGTTTCCGATCCCGAGACGCTGACCTTCCTGCCGATGACGGGCATGTACAAGGTGACGGCCAATTTCAAGCACAGCTACCTGCGTATCGAGGCCATGAAGTCGGCCACGGAGTATGCGCCGCTCGCCGCCGACGGTTCGGGCAATGCGATCTGGACGGGCGTAGCCGGTAGCGGCATGCCCGTCACCCAGAACGGCGACGGTTGGGATATGGCCGCCACGGGCTTGTGTCTGGCTCGCGTTGCGGACAAGAAATTCCAGATCTCGCTGGTGGCCGGCGTTTCGATCAACGCTTC
>RRZU012658196.1_pt1 | contig 14647 bp, 13 predicted proteins | sample 2165561 | NCBI WGS metagenome assembly RRZU01 (sample SAMN10456909, study PRJNA506462) | wastewater metagenome | isolation source: wastewater sludge | place: USA: Moscow, Idaho
CTGCAGCTGCACCAACTTCATGCATGACAATATGACAGGCATCTCCAAGTAGAACCTCATCTCCACGACGTGTATGTGTCAAAATAGCAAGCTGATTTCCAAAAGTACCACTGGGCACAAACAAGGCAGCTTCTTTTCCAAGGAGCTTTGCACTTAATTTTTCTAACTCTATGAGTGTTGGATCGTCTCCATAAACGTCATCACCTACGACTGCTTCAAACATCGCTCTTCTCATGGCATCAGTCGGCATCGTTACTGTATCGCTTCTAAAGTCAAAGTCATTCATATTTTTCACCTTCGCTTCATGAATTTAGATATAATATAATTATAACATAGGCCTGTTAAGAAGAAAAAACAATTTAGGAGGTTAAACCTATGAATGTGTTTGTTTCTAAACTTTCATTTGTGGTTTTGTTCATCGCTTTAGTTTTACTAGGCTTCTACTTAGGTATACGCATCTTTTTTATATCGATTCCATTTTTGATTGCCTATTTACTTTCAAGACCCCTTTCAAAACTCACGACATTTATCTCAAAACGCATTCCGATTCCATATAGCATCATCACTTTTATCGTGGTTTTTTCATTCGTTGCCATCTTTATCTCCAGCGTCTCTTATCTGGCTTACCGCGTCGCTATTGGCATTTCCGGATTATCTCAATACATGAACAGTATTTCATTATTGATTCAAGACATCACTAAAACGCTAACTGGAATCACCATTAATTTACCTTGGTTTGAACAACCTGTCGAATTAAACAGCCTTTTACTTCAGTTCTATGATTTGGTTTTAAAATCACTTTCAAATCTGAGCGAAGAAACAGTTGATGCCCTTTTAACGATTTTGAAAACCATCCCAATCGTCCTTTTTTTTATCTTTTTTCTTTTTATATCCCTTTACTTTTTCATTAAAGATCAAAAACGTATCAATCTTTTGATAAAAAAATGGATTGGGAAGATCAACTCGCCTTTTATGGTTTTATTGGGTCAAAAAACTTGGTTAACTTTTAAAAGTTATATTAAAGCACAGCTTATTTTGGTCAGCATCACCTTCGTGATTTCTGTGGTCGCTCTATCCATTCTGAAAATTCCTTTTGCGCCAATTATCGCTGTCGGAGTCGCCTTCGTCGATTTAATTCCAATGGTTGGACCAGCATTTGTCTATATGCCTTGGATTCTTTTTGCACTGTTAATATCCGAATATTATACTGCTGCAGGACTTTTCATCGCTTATCTCGTTACAACCTTAACACGACAAGTCATCGAGCCAAAAATCGTCAGCAGCAAAATTGGCACACACCCTCTTATTACGATAATTTCAATGTATACCTGTTACAGACTCTTCGGTGTTGGCGGGTTTATTTTAGGTGCCATATTGGTTATGTTTGGCATTATTACACATAATGTTTATAAAGAAATTAAGAAAAAAGACGAACATTCAACAAATATATAGAAGTGTTAAAATTATTTTGTAAAAGCGTATAACAATTCATACACAATGATTTTACGCAAAATTTCCACCAAATTATTTCTTTACATTTTTTCACTCTATGCTATAATTATTCATTATATTGAGAAAGAACATAGAGGAGGCTTAAAATGTTATATGTAATTCACGATGAAGACAAATCACCTGCCAGGTTATCCAAACTGCTCAAAAATCACCCGGAAATTCAGTTCGTCTCTTTACTTGCCGTCGACTTCGGAAACAACCATACAGATGAAAAAATTCCAGTAAACCTCGTTATCGACGATCTTGAAGATTTCTTCAAGAATGGCATTCAAACAGACGGGTCATCCGTTTACTTGCCTGAAATCGCCTCTATCAACAACGGTAAAATCGATCTAATTCCAGATATGGAAGCGAACTGGATCGTAGACTATAATTACTCACATCCATTAGAAGATGGTAAATTTTGCGGTTCTTTGATTATTCCGGCTTTCTTGATTCACGAAGGAAAAGAAGTGTGTTCTAGAAGCGTCCTTAAAAACGCTGTTCTCAACTTTAAAAGAGAAGTTATTCAGCTGTTTGTTGATCATCCTTCATTGTTGGATGACTACGAAGGCATTACTTCTGCTGACGACATCGACGATGTCATCTTAACCAGTGCAACCGAACTTGAATTTTGGGTTAAAACACCTGATTCTAAAACGGATATTGAAAAATTAGCGACATCTCAAAATCTCAAAGAACAATACTGGAAACGCACCTACGGCCAAGTGAGAACGGCTCTTGAAAAATCCTTAATCGCCCTTGAAAACTATGGATTCGAACCAGAAATGGGACACAAAGAAGTTGGCGGTGTTGCATCTAAATTATCAGGCACAAACATCCATACTCACGTTATGGAACAACTTGAAATCGACTGGAAATACGACCGTACTTTACTGGCTGCTGACAAAGAACTCATCGCAAAAGATATCATCAAAGATGTCTTTGAACATAACGGTCTTTCTGTTACATTCCAAGCTAAGCCTCTCGAAGGTGTTGCAGGTAGCGGAGAACACCATCATATCGGCGCAGCATTAAAGCTTAAAAACGGTAAAATGATCAACTTGTTCTCGCCTAAAAAGATGCAAGAAAACTACATGACGCGTTTGGGATACGGCGTTCTCATGGGTATTCTTAAAAATTACGAAGTTATTAACCCATTTGTATCCTCAACCAACGACAGTTTAAACAGACTTAAACCAGGTTTTGAAGCGCCTGTTTGTATCGTTTCTTCTTTAGGACATTCACCGAGTATTCCTTCAAGAAACCGTTCCGTTCTCATCGGACTCATCAGAGACATGAATAATAAATACGCTACGAGATTTGAACTTAGAGCACCAAACCCAAACTCGAACTCCTATCTCCTACTCGCTGCTGTTTGTCAAACGAGTTTGGATGGTATCAAAGCCGTTCTCAATAGCAATCTTGAACTTGTTGAAATTGAAAAATCGTTTAACAAATCAGTTGGAGAGCCACACTTCTATCTTGAAAAGGACAGAGTTTACCGCAGCGAAGAAGACGTGTTTGATGACTTTACACCCGAACAAAGAGACCAACTTTTCGGGATTCCACCAAAAACCGTTTATGAAAATCTCATCGGATTTGTTCAAAACGAATCAAAAGCACAAACACTTTTATCAGGCAATGTTTTTACAGACAAAATCATCGCATCATATAAATCGTATATGTTAAGCGAGTGGTCTATAGAGTTAAAAGATCGTATTATACCAGAGCATGTTCAAACCATTAGAAGACTTAAGAAGCTACACACCGAAGAAGAAATTTCTGATCTTGACGTGGTCAACTGGGAGAAAATCAAAACGATTAAGCACCATTTAATGAAAGACACTCTTGATAAGAAATCCCTGTTTACACGCATTAAAGATGCATTGGCAGAAGGCAACTACTCACTTGCTTCACTCTTACAAATTGAGATGAATGCAGAAATGTATCAACTGACCAAGCTCTATTTAGACTATCGCAGAAACTTACTTTACATCCAAGAGTAATCAAGCTTTTCCACCCCAATCTCTCACAATAAAAAAGCGTCCTCTAGATTATCTAGAGAGACGCTTTTTGCTTTTATAATTTTTACATTATATACTTTAAACTTAGTCGTTTAACTTATGAACGAATAAGCCACTTCTTAATTTTGGTTCAAACCAAGTTGATTTAGGAGGCATAACTTCTCCTGCATTAGCGATGTCGATGAGGTCGTCCATAGTCGTCGGATACATTGAAAATGCAACAGCAAAACCATTGTTTACGCGCTTCTCAAGTTCTTTAAGTCCTCTAATACCGCCAACAAAATCAATTCTATTATCCGTACGCGGATCATCTATGCCAAGAACCGGTTGCAACAAGTTCTTTTGTAAAATAGAAACATCCAAACGGTCAACAGGGTCTTTGGCATCAAAAGTACCTTCTTTTGCAGTCAACTTGTACCATGCACCATCGAGGTACATACCAAAAGTCGCACGTGCCATCGGTTTATATGGACCTTCTTGAGTAACCTTCTCAACCACAAATTTTTCAGCAATTTCTGTTTTAAAAGCTTCGACAGAGCGGCCGTTTAAATCTTTTACGACTCTGTTGTAATCCATGATGAATAAATCTTCATCTGGGAAAATAACCGCCATAAAATAATTAAACTCTTCAGAACCGTCGTAATTCGGGAATTCTTCTCTTCTTTTCAAGCCGACTTTAACAGAAGAAGCCGATCTATGGTGTCCATCTGCAATATAAAGATACTCAATACCGTCAAAGATTTCAGCTATTCTTTTAACAGATGTTTGATCATCTAATTTCCAGAAGATGTGTGTGATGGCATCGTCTGAAGTAAAGTTATACAGTGGATCGTGGAACTTAATCCAGTTGTTTACGATATGGTTGATTTCATCATTTTTACGATACGTTAAAAATACAGGTTCTGTGTTAGCATCACAATAATCAAAATTGTTGATGCGATCCACTTCTTTGGTTGGTCTTGTGAACTCGTGTTTTTTAATGACATCGTTGATATAATCATCGATTGAAGTACAAGCGACAAGTCCTGTTTGAACTCTACCGTTCATCAGTTGTCTGTAGATATAGTAGATTGGCTCTTGATCTTGGTTCATGATGCCATCGCTGATGAACTTATCTAAGTTCTTCCTCGCTGTTTCATAAACCAGCTTATCATAATCACCTACTGAATCTGGCAAATCAATCTCAGATCTTACGATGTGTAAAAACGAGTTTGGATTTCCTTCAGCCATTTGTTTTGCTTCTACTCTGTTCATTACGTCGTAAGGAAGACAAGCCACTTGCTCAGCTAATTCTTGCTTCGGAACGACACCTTTAAAAGGTCTTACAACTGCCACAACATACCTCCGAATTTACATGTAATAGGATTATAAGTTGAAATGATTCTTGATCACCGTGATGGTTTCATCGCCAATACGCTCTTGCGCTTCACCAGTAGACGCACCGATATGCGGTGTACATGATACTTTTGGATGATTGACAAGTGCTTCATTCTTCGTTGGTTCATCGACGAACACATCGATACCTGCACCAGCAACTTTACCAGAATTTAACGCTTCTAATAACGCTTCTTCGCATACGACACCACCACGAGCCGTGTTGATGATGTAAACGCCATCTTTCATCATATCAAATTGCTCTTTCTTAAGTGTTGCTCCTGCATTTTTATCAAAAGGGATATGAAGCGATATAAAATCTGCCGTCTTAAGCAACTCTTCCATCGGAAGGTACTCGAACATGTTGTATTCTTCTATCTTACCTCTTCTATTCGTATAAACGACTTTCATGCCGAGCGCTTTTGCACGGATAGCCACTTCGTAAGAAATTCTACCCATACCAATTAAGCCAAGCGTTTTTCCATTGAGTTCGATGCCATTGTATTTGTTTTTATTCCACTCACCCTTTCTCATGGTGACATTAGAGATATGGATGAATCTAGCAAGTGCAAACATATGACCTATAGCCAACTCAGCTACGGCTGCACTGCTTGAATTTGGTGTGTTCTTAACTGTAAAACCATGTTCTGCTGCATACTCGTGATCGATGTTATCGATGCCTACGCCAGCTCTGATCATTAATTTTAAACGACTGTCTTTCACTTGATCAATCAAGTCTTTTCTGATTTTGGTTGCAGATCTGATAACGATGACATCTGAGGCTCTCATTTGCTCCACTAAAGCATCACCCTCATAGTGATTTGTATCCACTGCATGACCTTGTGACACTAAAGCATCTACAGCACTTTTATCCATACCATCATTTGCTAATATTTTCAAAGACATCTTCATTCCTCCATATTAAAAACTTGGGCAATTGAATTCAACTGCCCTGTTTCATAATTATAATCCGAGAATTTCTTCGATGGTTGCTAAAAGAGTCTTAAGCTCATCCATCGTCGTATCCGCCATGTGAGCGATTCTAAAAGTCACGTCTTTCAATTTACCGTAACCATTAGAGATGATGTATCCTCTTTTACCCAACTCTTTGTTTAAGTCAGAAACGTTGATTTCTCTCGTATTTTTGATGGTCGTTAACGTATTTGAAGCATATCTTTCTTCTGCTAACATTTCAAAGTGTTTGTTCGCCCATTCTCTTGTCACTTTTGCCATTTCTAGGTGTCTAGCATATCTGTTTTCTTGACCTTCAGCTAAAATCAAATCGAGTTGATAGTCAAGTGCAAACATATGTGGCAACGATGGTGTTGATGGATATTGATAATCTTTTTCTTGGATATAATCATAAAGTTCTACCAAGTCGAAATACAAGCCTCTGAAAGGCACTTGTCTTGCTGCTTCGATGGCTTTGTTAGATACAGAGCAAATAGACATACCCGCTGGTAATCCTAAACATTTTTGAGTTGATGTGATACAAACGTCTACGCCGAGTTTGTCTACTTCGATTTTTGTGCCACCCATAGAGCTTACAGTATCCATACAGAAAATAACATCAGGATATTTTGCTACAACTGCTGCAATTTCATCCACTGGATTCATGATTGCTGTTGATGTTTCGTTATGAGTAATGGTGATTAAATCGTATTTTCCAGTAGCCAATGCCTCTTCTACCATCTCAGGTGTTGTAGGTTTACCAAGTTCAGATTTGAAAATGTCTGCAGGTACATTATTTGCTTGAGCCATCTTAAACCATCTGTCACCAAATGCGCCTACTGAGAAAACTGCCGCTCTTTTACGCGTACACGATCTGATCGCCGCTTCCATTAGACCACTGCCTGATGAAGTTGATAAAATAATCTCGTTTTCTGTGTACATGAGTTTTTTCATTTTGTCTGAAATACTTCTTTGTAATGCTGAAGCCTCTTTTCCCCTGTGACTGATTTGAGGAGTTGCCAACTTTTGTAAAACATCTTCTCTTACATCTACAGGACCTGGAATAAACAATTTCTTATGCATTTAAATCACCTCAAAATTATTTTTTGAACCATGTTAATCATATCACTTTGACGGGAGAATAACAATATTTGTCCCGCTAAGAAACCCGTTTCTAAACTTTAAATTTATTTCATAAATTCAATTTTTTTGATAAGTTTGCTTAAATTATGTGAAAAATATAAAAAATTCCGAAAAGCATTGCCTCTCGGAATTCATGTTGGTTTGAACTTGTTTAAAATGCGACGATGATGCCTTTCTTATCCGCGTACAATGAAGACAATCCCGCACATTTCACGTTGATGACTTCTTCCACTGTGGACACTTTAGAAACACCTTCTTCGATTTGATTGGCTCTCTCAGGATTACCCACATGCGTAATGGATACGATTTTTCTGCCATTTTTCATAAGCTCTTGTTGCATAATTTCGATCAATCTTAAATACGCTTTATTGGAATTTCTCACCTTCTCAATGAGTTTGATTTCCCCGTGACCATCCGCACCCATAATCGGTAGAATATTTAAAGTGGTTGCGATTAAACCTTTAAATTTAGAGATTCTTCCATTTTTGATTAAGTTATCTAACGATTCAGAGATAAACAGTACACGCATATTGGCGATATAGTCCGTCACAGCTTCGACCAGCTTATCCTTCGTGTAGCCCATGTTCTTAAATTCGTGAATCATACGCGACACTAATGTTTCTCCAGCTGCAGCACCCAACGAGTCAAAAATATGAATGAATTTTTTACCAGGATTTTCTGAATCGTAAATGTTCTTAGCGAGTACGGCACTGTTAAAGGTTCCGCTCAACTTTGAAGATATGGTCACCACATAGATTTCATCTTCTTCTCCATCAAAATGACTTAAGAAATCATTTGGTGAAGGACATGCGGTCTTTGGTGTCGTGGTAATTTGTTTCATATCCGATACAAAATCATCAACATTTAACTGTTCATCATCTATATACTCCTTGCCGTCTAAAAAGAGTTTAAAAGGCACCAGAGTCACTGGAAACTTCTCTAAAAAAGTTTTATCAACATCGGTGCTACTGTCAGCGACTATTTTATACATGGAATCATCTCCTAAATTTATAATGAATTCAAATTACTTAATATATTTATTATACTTTAGAATGATTCTTTTGACAAATTTAAAAAACTGCCTGACGGCAGTTTTTTAAGGTTAACTCATATAAGATTTGATATTCAAACTCTAAAAGAATTAAAGATCCGACAAAGATAATATCTCTTTTTCTCTGTCTATAGCGAGTTGTTCAAGAGCAGCCACTTTCTCTTTCATCTGAGCGACATACGCTTCATCTTTAATAGAGCCTAAGTTGATTTTGACATTATAAAGCGCAGATAAAATAGCCGTTCTTGCCATCATCGCTGCCACAAGTGCATCTGTTTGAGCGTTTTTATTTCCCGATTTAACCAATTTTGCTAAGTCATCGAATAAGTCTGCAGATTTCTCGGCAACTTCGAGCGGTACAGAAGCTGCGTACTTCATGCCATCTTGAATCAACGTATTGCGATGTGACTTTTCTTCATCCGTCTCTTTAGGCAACTTAAAAGCTTTCATCACGCTATCAAATGAATTTGCATCTTTATCGATTAAATCGACAAACATCTGCTTATGAACACTCATTTTAGCCGCGATAGCAGACATTTCATCAGAAACATCTTCATAATTTTTCTTTCCTACAGTTAAATTCGCTACCATGGCTGCAAGTGCTGACGATAAAGCCGAAGATAAAGCCGCCACACTACCGCCACCAGGAACGGGTTCACTGGACTCTAATTGATTTATAAACGCCTGTAATCCTAAATCTTTCAGCATAACGCCTCCAAAATTAAATTAGTATGGTTTATGATTTTCTTGATCTAATATCACCACGCCATTTTTGATGACTTTTTCAACCGTACTTACACCCAAGTGGTATGCTAAAAACTTGTACGATGGAAACTCGTGTACGACCAAATCTGCTTTCTTACCGATGTCGATGCTGCCGATTTGATCAGCACGATCCAGAGCTGCTGCGCCGTTAATCGTCAAAGCTGTTATGGTTTCTTCAACCGACATGCCCATTTGATTGGTTGCCAGTGCGATTAATAACGGGATAGACTCAGTGAAACAACTTCCAGGATTGAAATCCGTAGACAATGCCACCACTAAATCCTTATCAATCATGTACCTTGCTCTTGCATAATGTTCTTTGAGTGAAAATGCCGTACAAGGTAAAAGCGTTGCCACGACACCTGCTTGTTTCATGAGTTCAATGCCTTGGTCAGATGCCTGTAACAGGTGATCTGCCGACACTGCGCCAAGTTCAGATGCTAGTTCTGCTCCGCCAATTTGTACGATTTCGTCTGCGTGTATTTTTATTTTGAAGCCTCTTTTTTTTGCAGCAGATAGAAATTTACGAGATTGTTCTACAGAAAACACATTTTCTTCGCAGAAAATATCCGCAAACTCGGCTAGACCTCTCTCATCTACCACAGGTAAGACCACTTCAATCATATAATCGATAAACGCATCAGGGTCTTGTTTATAAGCAGCCGGTCTCGCATGTGGCCCCATAAACGTCGTTACAATATCCATGGAATGTAGTTTGTTAAGCTCTTTCATCACTTCAAGTTGCTTAATTTCCGTCTCCAAGTCAAGACCATACCCACTTTTACCCTCTACTGTGGTCACACCGAAACGCGTCATAGAATTTAGACGTTTCACACCGACTTTGATTAACTCCTCTTTCGACGCTGCTTTTGTACCTTTTACTGAGTTTACGATGCCGCCACCGTTAGCCATAATCTCCATATATGGCATCCCAGATAATCTCCAGTTGTACTCTTCTTCTCTGTAACCGCCAAAGATAAAATGAGTATGGGAATCTACAAAACCAGGAAGTACGCATTTATCTGTCGCATCTACAAGTGTATATCCTTTAGATTCAAATTGTTTCAAGTCCAATGAATCTGTCGTAATTTTCGTTATCACACCATCTTCGACGATAATCGAAGCATTCTTAATGACATTAAGATCATTCATCTGTGATCCAGATTTACCTTTAAACCCTGCACAAGTCACAACTTCAGATGCATTATAAACAACCAAACTTCCTTTTTTCATGCCATTACTCCATTATTCTTTTTTCTAAAACCTGATCGTAAGAAAAGTTTTCAATACCCAAATAGTACTCTGCCGTTCCAATAAGAGCATCCATCGGTACAAGGCCTATTATTTCGCTGCCCACGATGGAAACACCATAACGTTGAGCTTCGATTCTAACGAGTTCAAAAGCTCTATACAGTGGTGTTTTTGTAAAATCTGTCATGTTCATGGAAATTTGAACGATACCTCTATCTTCAAGTGCAATGCCTAAAGCTTTACAATATCTCAAACCACCGCTTAAATGTCTTACATTTTTTGCGATTTTATTTGCAATTTCGAGGTCATTTGTATTTAAATTCACGTTAAAAGCCACTAGAGGCATTCTAGCGCCTACAGCTGTAATTCCCGCAGACGGATGAATGGTTGTACCAAAATCAGGTGCCCATTGAGGATCTTTAACTTTTTCAGCCATACCTTCAAATTGACCCTTTCTCAAGTTGGCTAAATTTTCTCTTTCGCTTGAGGATGCAGACTTTTCATATAAGAAACTAGGAACACCATAATTTTCATATAATTTGCCGTCAACTTCTTTAAATAAAGCAATACATTCATCCATCGTTACATTTTTAATCGGAATAAAAGGAATGACGTCAGTCGCACCCATTCTAGGATGTTGACCTTCATGATGATTTAAGTCGATGAGTTCAGTCGCTATGCCCACCGCTTCGATGACAGCATTTTTAAGCGCTTCTTTTTCACCAACGACAGTGACAACCACGCGATTGTGATCCACATCGTTGCTATAATCTAGCAACTTAACACCTACTTTGCCTCTAAAAGCTGATACGATTTTCTCGATTTTTTCTAAATCTCTGCCTTCACTGAAGTTTGGCACACATTGAATGATTTGATTCATGACGACCTCCATATTTTGAGTATTTACTTTAATATGACACTTGAATACGATTCTAGTTTAAAATCAAAGCGTCTATTTTACGCCCATATTAGAGATTCAATTTAGCGCGTAATTTTTCAAGCATATCTGCCGTCATCGTATCAAGGTTAAACTTTGGATCCCAGCCCCATTCTTTTCTCGCACATGAATCATCCAATGAGTTTGGCCATGAATTTGCAATTTTTTGTTTAATCGGATCAATCGCATAGTCCATCTCAAATTCAGGAATGTGCTTTTGAATTGCTTTTTTTATATCTTCAGGACAAAAACTCATCGCTGTAATATTAAATGCATTTCTGTGAATTAGTTTAGAGCCATCTGCTTCACAGATTTGAATGATAGAATCAATAGCGTCTGGCATATACATCATATCCATATACGTATCCGCAGATAAATTACAAGTAAACTTTTTATTCTTTAGCGCTTCATAATAAATATGAACCGCATAATCGGTCGTTCCACCGCCTGGCAGTGCTGAGTAAGAAATAAGTCCAGGGAATCTGACGCCTCTTGTATCAACACCAAACTTGTTATAATAGTAATCGCATAAAAGTTCACCTGCAACTTTTGAAACACCATAGATCGTCGTTGGTCTTTGGATGGTATCTTGTGGCGTTGCATCTGGTGGTGTAGATGGGCCAAAAGCTGCGATTGAGCTCGGCGTAAATACCATCGCACCCGTTTCTCTAGCAACCTCTAAACAATTATAGAGGCCATTCATATTTACATCCCACAAAAGTTGCGGATTTGATTCACCAACAGCAGACAATAGTGCAGCTAAATTCATAATGGTATCAATATTATATTTTTTAACAAGTTCAAGAAGTCTATCGTAGTTCGTTACATCTAAAATTTCAAAAATGCCTTGACCTTCAACACCTACGTTTTTACACTCGCGAATATTTGTAGCAACTACATTATCAACACCGTAAATTCTTCTTAATGTTTCTGTTAATTCCGTACCAATTTGACCACATGCGCCTGTTATCAGAATCTTTTTCATTTACCGCTCCCCTTGTAAAATTATTTAAACCCTTTGCTCTTCTATTTTACATGATTGAATTTCAGAGTAAAACAACTGTTTTTACAAATTATTTTAACATTTATTAATTTTTTAGCACATTTTAAATCAATCCTGTCTATAGAACCATCAACAAATACGAAAACAAGCCATAATGAAGCACCGTCAACACCACGCCTATGAATCTGAACTTTATTTTGCTGAGTTTGTGTCTAAACGCCACCATGCCCAAAACCATACCGACACTGCCACCTAAAACAGCTGTGGACAGAAGAAAAAACTCTGAAATACGCCACTTGTGTTTCACTGCAAACCATTTGTCTAGCATCATGACGATGAACGAAAATACATTCATTAAAAAATATAACAGTAACAGTACTTTTATGGACATAAAACCTCCTCTTTTATCCTATTATGACATTTCTGAACCATCATAACATTAATCTATATAAAAAGCTTTAAATTAGGGTATAATATGTTCATATCATTTTTGAAACTTACACATTAAAAGGAGATATATATGCAGCTTGAACTTGAAAGTATCCTTAAAATATTCATAGCCGTTCTCGTTGGAGGTTTGATTGGTGCTGAACGCGAGTCCACAAAAAGACCGGCCGGACTGAGAACTCACATTCTCGTCTGCGTCGCCAGTACCATGGTTATGGACATCAATTTAATGATCGCACAGCAATTTATTACAGCTGATCCTATGCGACTTGGTGCCCAAGTCATCAGCGGTATGGGCTTTCTAGGTGCTGGTACGATTATAAAAGAGGGCCCCACAGTAAAAGGCCTAACGACCGCAGCGGGTTTATGGGCTGTGGCATGTCTAGGCCTCGTTATTGGAGCAGGTTTCTATTTAATGGCTCTTTTTGCTGCATTGGTTATGTTGATTACGTTAAAAACGTTTAGTCAACTAGAGGATAAATATTATCGCCGTAGAAAAAACGATTAAAAACTCGTCGTTTAAGCGATGAATAAAATGTCGCTTTAGTAATTATGTTTATCCACTAAATTGGTCTTAATATCTTTCAAATTATTATGAAGCGTATGCGAAAGTCTCAATAACATTGAGGCTTTTTCTTTGTCCTGCGTATCAACCATCCAGGCATTGAGTAAAGTTTCCATCTCATTTTCAACCGCAATGGTCTGCTCGAGTAAAATCAAAATATCTTTTCCTACTTCTTCTAAATACGAATTCATTTGCAGCTTATTCGAAATTAACTCATCTAATACAGATTTAACTCTTGCAGCTAATTCAGACTTTTCAAACGGTTTTCTCAAATAATCTGTTGCTCCTAGTTCAAAACACTCTCTCAGAACTTGTAAATCATCCACATTGGTCAACATAATGACTTTGGTCTTTTCGATTAAATTCTTCATATTCATAATTTTCAGCACGTCTATGCCTGAAATCCCTGGCATGATGATGTCTAATAAGACGATGTCAATCTGTTCTTTTTCAATAAGATCAATCGCTTCTTCACCCGTATAACAAGCGGATATTTCCGCATCTAAACCATGCTCTTTTAAAGCATCAAAGGCAATTTTTACATTCATCTTGCTATCATCAACAATTAAGATATTCATAGTGCCTCCAAAATTTTGTCGTTAGAGATTAGATACCCTAAATAATCCAACAAAATCAAAAACACCTTGTAAATTCACAATAAATAAATTTACAAGGTGTTTCATTTAGAACTCTGCGTTTTTTACAGTTCTTGGGAATGGTACCACATCTCTAATGTTTCCCATGCCTGTTAAATACATAATCATTCTTTCAAAACTTAGACCATAACCAGCATGTCTAGTCGTACCGAACTTTCTAAGCTCCAGATACCACCAATAATCCTCTTCTTTTAAGCCCAATTCTTTTATTCTTTCAAGAAGAAGGTCATAACGTTCCTCTCTTTGTGATCCTCCGATGAGCTCGCCTACGCCTGGTACAAGCAAATCCATCGCAGATACTGTTTTGCCATCTTCATTCATACGCATATAGAAAGATTTTATTTCTTTTGGATAGTTGATAACAAAAACAGGCTTTTTATATATCACTTCTGTAAGGTATCTCTCGTGTTCAGTCTGTAAGTCTGCCCCCCAGAATACAGGATATTCAAAGGTTTCTCCGCACTTCATAAGTGCATCAACAGCATCTGTATAAGTGACCTTTCCAAAATCAGAATTCAACACATGTGTTAAGCGCTCTAATAAGCCTTGATCAATTCTTTCATTAAAGAACTTCATTTCTTCTGGGCAGGTTTCTAATACGTATGCAATAATATATTTCACCATATCTTCAGCCAATGCCATGTTGTCATTGAGATCAGCAAAAGCTATTTCTGGTTCAATCATCCAGAACTCAGCAGCATGTCTTTTGGTGTTGGAATTCTCAGCTCTAAATGTTGGACCAAACGTATAAACATTTCTAAATGCTAGGGCAAATGTCTCAGCTTCTAGCTGTCCGCTAACCGTTAAGTTGGTTTCTTTACCAAAGAAGTCTTCCGTTAAATCTAAATGTCCCTTTTCATCTCTAGGTAAGTTATCTAAATCTAAAGTGGTGACCCTGAACATTTGGCCAGCGCCTTCTGCGTCACTTCCTGTAATAATCGGTGTATGCGTATAGACAAACCCTCTGTCTTGAAAAAACTTGTGAA
>RRZU010500650.1_pt1 | contig 14645 bp, 20 predicted proteins | sample 2165561 | NCBI WGS metagenome assembly RRZU01 (sample SAMN10456909, study PRJNA506462) | wastewater metagenome | isolation source: wastewater sludge | place: USA: Moscow, Idaho
CGGAGCGCCAAGCCCCACCGCTGCTGCTGCGCCGATCACGCCCAGCTTGCCGACTAAGGCGAGCCATTCACGCCGAGAAATCATAGCGGCCTCCAGAGCACCATCACCAAGTTGTCATCGCTGGCATTGCTGCACGTAATGGTGAGTGCCCCCGCCGAGTTGATCGCACCCAAAAAGTCCTTGTAGCCCACCGATCCAGCAGGCAGCGTGTAGGTTTGGGCCGCCCCGTCACTGTCGGCAAACCCCGTAATGGCGCAAGTGCCGGTCAGCGCGGTATGGATCATGAGCCCCATGAGGTGCGTATCACTTGCCACACCGCCGCCGATGGTCACGGCGGTCGTCTTGGAAATGATCGAGGCGTTGGCTTCCTGCCGGACGGCCAGATAACTTTCTGTAGCGGACTCGATTCGGCGCTCGCCTGCCAAGGTGGTGGCCAGGGTGACCTTATTAGCATTGTTGGTGGTATCGGAGGCGTCCACCCCAGCACTCGTGGTGAGGAATACCGGAACGGGGAGACGTTTACTAACAGATGGTCCTGCCATTATTCAGTCACTTCCTCCACAACGGGTGTGGGTTGGGGTTGCTCCACCACGGAGGTGGAAGGCTTTTCTAAGTTCAGCTTGCGGGCGGCACGGGCTTTGGCCATATTGGCGGCTGCGGCTGCCCTCTGTTCAGGCGTGAGGGTACGCTTGGGCCTTGGGGCAGGGGTCTGTGGTTCGGACTCAACCTGAGCCCGCCTAGCCTGCTCCAGGGCGGTATTCTGTGGGGGTGTGAAGATGGCGTCCCAGTTCTCCTGCGGCACAGAGCCGTAGGACATCTTGCCGGTGATGAACCCATCGGTACGCAAGCGGTCCTGGGCGCTCATGGGGCGCAGGCGTTCGATGTCACCTAAGGAACGGTCATGGGTATCGGGGTCGCTGGTGTCGGTATTGAGCTGGCGAAGGAGGTTCCGCCATTCCTTGATCTTGGGCTTGTTGAGACGCTCCCACTTGCGGTGCTGCTCTACGGTGATGTTCGTGGCCTTTCGCATCTCCTCTGCGGTGGGAAGGCCGACCTTGATCTGTTCCTCCAGGGCGTTAATGCGCTTCGCCATTTTGTCGCGGAGTGCCCCATCGGTGATTGGCTGGGGGGCCTGCTCCAGGTACTGCTTCTCCAGGGCTTTCTTGCGCTGGCGCACAATGCCCTTCATCTTCACCCCGGCATTGGCCAGGTCGGCCTCGCACTGGCGGATGTCCTCCTCATGCTGCACCATCTGGTGCGGGCGCAAGAGGACCTTGTTAGTGGCATGGGGCAGCTTCGGTGTTTCCTTGACCAGAATATCCATGTGTCTCCTTCTAGGTTATGGGCTAGAACCCGCACCTTGCGGTGAATGTGAACTACACGCCCTTCTTCATGAACTTGTACCCCTTCTTGACGGGGATACCGGGGAACTTATCCTTCCCCTTGCTGACACTGGCCTTGGGGAAGAGAGTTTGGCGGGCGATGCCATGCTTCCCCTTCACCTTGTACTTCATGTCTGGATTGTCACTGTATTCTGCGTTCGCCATGCGTACTCCTTGTGGGGTGGGGGGCCTTGTCGGCCCCCCGAGAAACACTAGCCACTTACAATACTGCCCATCATCCAGCGCCAATCGCGGTGCATGTAGCTGTACCGCATGTACGCCCGCCACTTGGCCACCAGCGTGTCGATGTCTTCCGCCTGTGCGAACTCCAACGGCACCCGGTCAAACCAGGTGAGGTTCTTCTTGCGGCCCTTACTGTCACACAGGAACCAGTCGGTCGCATCCGACATATAGTTCCAGCCGCCTTCGGACGGCATGATCTTGTATCCACCGTAGTGGACGTTGCGCTCATTATTGGCACCCGCCGTCTTGCCGAAGGACTCAATGACCTCAAAGGCCGTGCCGTAGAGGTCCACCGGAATCCACAGTTCATCCATGTTGACGCTGATGCGGTTGGCCTGGTCATCGCGGAAGCCTTTGGCCTGGATGACAGCCGCCAAGAGGGCCGCTGCTGAAAAGGCCGTGGTCGCCATGTTGTCAAAGCCTGCCGCCGTGGACGCGCCAGAGGTCGTGGTGTGGCTATCCGACACCAAGGCCACGTTCTCTGAGTTGCGGTAGAAGAACGTGTCCACCGAGGACGCATTGACGAAGATGCGGGCCGCATGCTTTTGGCGGGTGCGGTTCGCAGCCTGGGCCAAGTCCACCGGGCGGGACTCCCAGATGCCGTGGCGGTCATCGTCATACAAGGCTCGCTCAATCTGGATACCAGACGCGAACTCAATATGCGTAGCCGTCACATCGTACCCTTGATTCTGGTCCTGGTACTCGACTTGTCCCGTGAACTGGGAGAAGTCCTGCAGGGCTCCCACCGCGCTGACCGTCTCGTACTGGTCACTGGAGTTATCCATGCCAAACAAGATGGGTACCACATCAGGAAGCTGGTCGTACTCATCGTAGAAAATCTTGGTAATTCTGCGATCAACTAAATCGCCAAAGCCCGTGGAAATCATTGGAACGGCCATGTGAGGAACTCCTTGTTAGGCTGGCCTGGTTCAGGGCTACCAGGGAGGGGCTGACCCTACTGTGATTACCTAGCCAAGGGTGAATGAATTAGAGGGTCGCAATGTTGAGGGCATGGTCGTTGCTGCAGGCCAATACGTAGCTATCAGCCACGCCATTGAGCCGGAAGCCAACCACAGCCATTGCACCGCCCGTACCCACGGCAATGGCGGCATTCGCCTCTGTCAGGTCGGACGTAAACTGAATGGTCTTGGCAGTCGGGTCCAAGATCCAGTAGGGCGCTCGTAAGAAGTCATCGCCCACAGCAATAGCTCGGTCAAACGGCACCGTCACAGTTCCTGCGGTGCTAGAGACGGACGTGACTTTGCGGTACTGACCCTGGTTGGCATTGACGCCACCCTGGTTGGCCCAGACCACGCCTTCATCGACCGTGGGGGACGACCATTCCGCCCCAGTCGTCACCACCGTCCCACCAGCGGAGCCCGTGGTTTCATCCTGGTTGCTGAGGGACACGCCAGAGGTGGCGCTGCCCGCCATGCGGTACTCAATAACCAAGTGCGGGTTCACAATGCAGCTCACAAAAGCTGCCGTGCCAGTGGAGGCCTGGGTCGTGGTGTAGGTGCCGCTGTCACAGGCAAGACCCACCGTGTTGGTCACAGTCGTGGTCGTGCAAGGGATAATCCCCGCATTGCCAGCCGCTGGGGCCATCGCCAGGATGCCAGGGCGGGCAATAGAGGCCCCAATCATAAACTTCCGCACAATCGGGCTGTACGTGCCCTGGGAGTAATCACCAACTGCTTTTGCCATACTGTCTCCTTAGTAGCCGACGCTGATAGCCTTCTTGCGAAGGGCTTTCTGTTCGTCTTGTGTGGACCAGCACCCACCCCTGGTTGCCTCATGCAACAGCAGTTCTAAGCGGGGGCTTTGTTCCTTGCACACGTCGCAGTTGCCACTGGCGAGGATCTGCTCGTAATGTGCGACGTTGTAATACCCGTGTTTCTTCCAATCGAAGCCATGCTTACACCCACTGCAGAGGAGGATGGTTTTCTGTGCCCCTACCAGGTCCCCAGCCACATAGGCCTTGGCACTGCGCCCATGCTTCCAACCGGGGTCCTGCATGCCTTTCAGCACGTCCCACACGGTCCACCCTTTCTTGGGGATAAGGATGTTCATGCTTACCCCTTCCTCGTCCAGGTCAGTTCCTTACGGACACCTTCCCAGTGCTCAGGGGTAATACCCACGTGGGGGCGGTAGGAGCCGAATCGACCCGCCTTGATGAGCTTGGTGTAGAACTCCTTTTGCTGTTCATTGAGGCCAGTAACAGGGTCCTTGGTTTTGGGGGCAGGCTTCGCATTGGTGGTCGTTTCCATAAAGGCCTCTCGTTCAACAGGTTTCGCCTTCAGCTTGGCTTGGCTTTCCAGTGCCTCCACATCACCGAACGCAGCGCGGGCAGCTGCCAGTTCCGTGGCTCGTGTGGCGGGCATCCCAAGGACTTCCACATGGTACTTGTATTCCTGTACCAGCTTCTCGCGCTCGGGGGTGCCGTCCTTCACAAGGTTCGGGTTGGCCTTTCTGTACCGGGATAGCGTCTCGTCGATGGTAGCTTCACGGGTATTGAGCTTGAGATAGCCATTGATCTTGGCTTCCGCCTTCTTCTCGGCTCGCTTCTCAATGACGGTCTCACGGTACTCAATCGCCTGGTCTAAGGTGAGCTTGCCCTCTGCGATGAGGCCACGCAGGTCCCCCCACGTGTACTCCTTCTCAGGAACTTCAGCGGCCTCTTCCTTGACCTTCGCCCGCTCCTCCAGCCGGATGCGTGCTTCACGTTCACGCTGGGCCTCTAAGGCTGCAGCTTCAGCTTTGCGCTCCGCTTCCTTTGCCCTGGCCCAGACTTGCTTGAACCGCTCGCCTTGGGGCTCAAGGGGGTGGCCTTCGCTGCCTTGCCCTTCATCTTGAGTGGTTTGCGCGTCAACGGGATCTGTCCCGATGTGCTCACCTTCCTGACTGAGAGGCTCGGCAACTTGACTCTCTGGCTGGGTGCTGACTTGTTGAACTTCATCGGCCATGCGCTCCTCCGTTATGGTGTAGGTACCGCACCCCGTTTATGGTGGGGGTGACACCGCCGCTTATGCGGGTTGTGCATCGTTTGACTGGCTAGCAGCCAGGAGTTTGCCTGGAAGTTCCATGGCCTCTTCCAGGGTCTCTCGGCGGGACTTCCAGCTGAAATAGTTGCGCTGGGCGATGTGCCAGTCTCTGGCTTCATTGGCCTCAGCACTGTTGGCCAGCCATTGCAATTCCTCACTACGGGCCTGGTCCAGCTTGGGCTGCAACAGGCTGAGATAATAGTCCCAGTGCTCATTCTTGGTCACATAGTCCACCTTGAGGGCGGCTTGCTTGACCAGGGAAAGGTGGGCCTCATGCAGCTTCTTGCCTTGCTCGGCCTTGAGCGTCATGAGCTTCTCAAATTCATGCCTATTCGGTGGCATTAGGAACCTCCGCAATACTGTCGGTAAAGTTCTGGATTCGGCTCAGTTCCATATCGTCCAGCAGTTTAAGGATGGCGTGGACGGCAATGCTGAGTTGACGGGTCGTGGGGGCATGGGACACGGAACGGTCAATATCTGCCAATCGCTTACGCAATGGAGTGACAGGTGGGTTAGGCATAGTCTTTCCGTTCGGTGGGGCACTCGCAGATGCCGCAGTATTTCGGGATGGTTGCGGGCATTGTTTGGTGCTCCCACTGGGCCTCACCGATCTGCACACGGAAGACACTGCCATAGAGGTGGCGGCAGGTTGGGCAATACACTTCACTCTCCAATTCGCGGTTGGCCACGTGGGTTGTCCTTGGTCCTGTTATTAAAGGTCCGTATTCGGTGGCAATTAGCACAGACCACGTCACACTTAGCTATTTCTTCCATCAAAGCAGCCCATGAATACTTAAAGCATTCAGAGCCTATACTGAATTTCTTGTCTCGCAAATGATCAAAATCAAGAGCTTCTGGATGCTTCCTGTAGCCACAGTCAGCACAGCCTCGCGCCATTTTTATGGCACTTAGTTTGGCTCGCTTTGCTGTGCGATACTTTATGCCTTCTCGTCGGCTTCTCTCCTTCCAAGCCTCTGTTGCCATAAGAGCTTTGGAACGCATTAGGCAGCTTCTAGTTCACGTGCGGGCATTTCTACTCACGATCTGATGCGAACGTGCCATTATTCGCATCACTCCACACATTTTCCAGGATGCCACACTCCAGAACCCAGCGTTTCATGGTACGCCCTGCCATATACGCAGTGGATCGACGCCAGATATAGAGACGCAAAAAGTAGTGTGGCCATACCGTTATAGTAAAGGCGAGCACCCAGCCACAGTAATCCGGTCTGCGGTAGTAAGATGAGAAGAACGGTCTATATGGCCTTTCAAGGGGCATCGTGCTTCCCTGGCTCAATATTCTCGGCAAACCCTGCCAACAAGGTCTGGTGCATCAGGTCCCACAATCCAAGGGCGGTCAACACATTGCCCTGAATGTAGAACAGGTCAGAGACATGCTCGGCAATGAAGCCGTCATTGCACCCCACCACAATCAGGTTGGGGTACCGCTTGTTGATGGCGTCTACCAGGTCGTCTGTGGGCACTTGTGCTAAATCAAGTGGCATTACATGAACCTCACATGCCCTAGCAGCCAGTAAATGCCGTAGGGCACCCCTACTAGCAAAGCGATGACACCGACGATTGAGAGGCCAAATAGGATCTTCAGGAGTGTGTCTAACCCGTCAAAGCTCATTACTGTTGGCCTGCGGCCCCTCCACCATTTTGCGGGCCTAAGCCCATCTGGTCTTGGACTTGACCAGCCCCAAACTGTTCAGGGCCTTGCTGCCCGCCACCCCCTGCGGCGTCACCCCCTCCACCGCCTGCTTGTAAGGCAGCGAACTGCTGGGCTTGCATGGCCAGCTGCTGCTCCTCCATGAGGCGTTGCTGCAGGGTCTGCATGTAGGCTTGGACCATCTGCATCTCAGCTTGGTTGGGCGGGGGGTTGTTGACGCTCTGGAGTAACTTCTGGAGCTTCTGCATGTGGACTTGCGTACCCTCTTGAGGCACCCCATCCGGCATCATGCCTGCCACTAGGATGCTAGCCAGCGCGTCCTCAGCCGTGAGGCGAGCCTTGTCGCTGTCGGCGCTGGGTGGGTTAATGTACTTGTGGGGGTCCTGGCCCTGGCTGGTAATGATGTCCTTGACCAGGTTGTAGATGCCTTCCTTGGTGACAATGCCGGTCTGCAGCATGAGGCCATTGACCAGGGTGGCACTGAGGCCTTGGAGGATCTGGCTCTGCATGGCCTTGTTGGTATTGAGGCTGTTGGCCTTGAACTCAAAGTCAAACCGACCCTTGATCTTGGTCACATCGTCGAGGGTGCGGTAGGGGTCTTTGCCTGGTTCGGTGATTCCGCTAACTCGGTATTGTTTGCCTGGAGACAAATAGGTTTGGTTAAGCACATGGAAATTTTCATATACTTGGGCCAGTCCACGGAAGAATCGACGTAATATACGTTCCGGTCGAGCATCACCCTGCTGCAGCACTGTTTGCATACCACTGGTTGTTCTGAGAGCAGAGGCTGTCCCTTGAGGAACTCGCCCAAATTGCAGCTCACCGATCACCGCCTGTTTCTCAGCCCATTGGTTAATCAATCCCAGCATGTTGAGGCTGAAGGTTTGGTCCATGTTGGGCATCTGCGGGAAGGCAATGTCCTGGGCAGGGTTGCTCACGGGGTAGAGGTCCCCAGGGGCCATCGTCATCACTTCAGGGCGTACACCACTGGCTGCACGATAGAAGCCGAAGGGACTGTTGCCCAGGGTGTTCTTGTCAATGGACTGGTCCATGATCGTCTTTACGAGGTCATGGAGATGCTCCAGCAGTTCCCACAGGCCGATGCCGTAGAAGTAACCAGGGACGGGGATGAAACGTGCTTCCGCAAAGGGGCGCTTCGGGGGGTTGCTGGGGAAGATCTCGTTGGTGAGGCGGGCCTTACACAACAGTTTCAGTTCATAGATAACGGTATAGACCACCTCTTCCTCAAGGTCATCGCCGTCAATATCGGCTCGTCCGAACCACATGAGGCGGGTGAGGGCCTTTTGGGCATGCTCCCCATTGCCATGATGTCGGCCTTCCAGCTTGTCCTTCAGGATCTTAGGTTGGTCTACGTCGAGACTGCTGATCTTGGTATTATGGCCACGGGTAGAACGGGGGCCTGCGTCCTCCTCGCTGTCCTGGGGCTCCAGCAATTCCAGGTCTTCCTCATCCAAGAGGTCGTAATAGCCTGCCTTGGCAAGGCGAAGGACCTCATCCTTGGTGGGATAGTCCACCAGAATCACATGGTCTGCTCCCCCTGGATTGGCAGGGCTAGGGGGTTGCAAATTCGCCGCCCTGGTCGGGACGACGACATCTTCTAAGACTTTGGGAAACAAGCACGGGCCATCAAAGGTGACTTGCTCAGACTTGCAGATAAGGGTCCAGCGGTTATCACTATCGGTATAGACCTCACACTCCGCTTCCTGCTCCACCTGGAAATTGTCCTCCCACCGCACCTTCCACTTAAAGGGGTTCCCCTTCACGGGCTCTAGGAGCTTGCCAGGGTACTTCTGCTGCAGGACCTGGAGGATGTAGGTACCAGCGTCACTGCCTTTGGGTGGGGGTGGGAGGATGGTAATTTCAGGGACACGCTCTTTGACTTTGACCCACGGGGTAAAGGCGACGAAGGTCCCCTCGTTGACGAAGCTGTCAATGACTTCCCCAACACGTTCCTCACCCTCCTGCTCCACAAACATCTGGTGGTCCAGCAGCTCGTCAATGGTGCCGCCCTTGTCGGTATCGCCTTTGGCCGCCGCAATGGCACTAAGGGGTGGGCGGTTGCCAATGACGGCATTGTGCAAGGTGTCCTGCATGCGCTGGCAGTCGGTCATGAGGATGGGGTTGTGGGTATTGGCCGCATTAGGCCAGGGGTAGTTCTTGGGCTCCAGCCAGCCACGGTACTTGGCATAGCGTTGAATGCGCTGCTCCGTCCAGTCCGCCCGGTCCAGGAGGTCGTTCTCGTAGTCTTCAAGGACGCGGGAGACCGCATCCTCCTTGTCGATCTTGAAACTGCGTTTGTTCTCCAGGCTGGGCGGCGCTTCGGTTTCTTCCACTTCGCTGGGGAGTGCGTCGTCTTCGTAGGCCATTAAATAACTTTCAGGATTTCATCCATGAGGTCAGTAAACTGCTTGGCAGTGCGACACTCCACCACCTTTTTGGTCATCAACATCTTGGCGACTTCGTAGGCTTTTGATGTGCGATCCTGAGTAAAGGGGTAGAACTGGTATGACCAGTTCACGCAATTCGTTGAGACAGTAGGCGTGTAGTCTCCGAGTGTCCATGTGGTGTTAGCTGCGACTACAGTGTCAGTATCCATTGGGACCTCGCTGTGCACGGTGGTGGCTAATGGTGGGGTTGGCGGACATGCGTAGGCTTCTAAAGTCTGGGTTGCTATTGAGGGCGTAGCGATGACAGGCCGGGAAGTCATCATTCTTCTTCTTGGTGATCTGCTTCTGGTCCTTTTCCAGGCCCTTTTTGTGGTCATCCCACAGAAAGCGTTTCATCTGGTAAATAGCCTTCCCGCAAGAACGGTCCCAATGAATACGAGGCCGACGAGTATCAGGGTCAGGGCGAAGGTAGACATTTAGTTGCGCCCGACCGACATCACTATCGTCTGCGAGGTCGCACACAAGTCCCGCCTTATCAAAGGCATCTTGCCAGGTAGTCTCTCGATCCGTGCCGGATGGAGAGCGACCCATATTGGGATCAATAAGGCGTCGAATGGTCTTCCACCCTCGCTCTTTCTCAAGCTCAAGGACGTATTCGGCAAGCTCTTGTGGGGCAAGCGCCACCTCCAGTTCCATAACCACATGGAGGTCATCATTTGGATCAACTTGATGCCAAGCCATAACGTGAGGCTTGCGAGGGTGAGGGTCCAGACAATAAATAACCGGGTGATTCGGCTCAACCTTTTCATCCCCTACGTGGCAGTAGCTTTCGATGTCGTCCCCACCGCAGCTGTTGCACTTGTAGGCGTCGGTGCGGATGATGGGTTTCTTGCACTGGAAGCACCACCAGTGTTGGGTATCGGTAAAGAGAGGATGCACACGATTGGAGAGGCGGATTGGCTGCCCAAAAATTCGAGCTGCACGTTCGCCTTCACCCATTTGACTAGCGCGTTCCGCGACGGCATCTTGCCGAAGATTCGGGTTGTCAGTGGTATACAGATCGAACCAGGCAATATGGGGGTCTTGATCGACTCCTGGCTGGGCTTTTTCATACAGTTCATCAAAGATCCAATCGACGCTGATGCTCGGGTCATCCGGCCAGGTCATGGCCACCATCAAGGTGCCATCCACACGCATGACGCGGGCACGGTTCTCTTGCCAGATGGCTAGCTTAGGAGGCTCATCATGCAATATAAAATGGAAGTCACCGCTGGCAAAGTCACTCGGGTCCTGGTCGTAGGACATGAACTGGATTGTCGATTCTCCCACCACTCGGTCGGGGTTGGCGGGGTCTCGATAGAGCAGTCGAAGCATGCGCGTCTTCTCGCTCCAGGACTTACTCCAGTCCTCCTTGATGAGGCAGTGCTTCGGTATCCAGCCCCAGTGCCCTTTTTCCCCTCCAGCATTATCTACGCCGCTCCATCGCCACCACTGCAGTTTGGGCAGGATGATCGGTGCGAGTGTCGTTGTGAGGGACTCACATACCAGGCGGCAAGCAATGGGTCCTCGCAGCTTTTGCATGGGGTAGTCATCTTTAAGGCTAAGAGGCACTTGCCCTGTTGCCCTGATAACCATTTCAACGAGGCAGCTTTCAGTCTTGGAACTACCATTGCCCCCCCCAACGCCAATGGTTTTCTTGATGCAGGTGTGGATCTGGCGGGCTTTCTCGCTGACTGGCTGGTAGTACCGGAGGGCGTTCTGCTGCCGGTCGAGGGCTTGGCGTTGGAGGAGTTGCTGGGCAATGGCGGTAAATTCTTCATCGCTAAGGGCACTCAGGCTGCTAGGGTCAATCGCTGCAAGGTCCATCTCTTACTTCGTGATGTGCTTCACTGCCCACATGACCGCTTCCTCGATCTTGGTCTTGGCTAGGGACAGTTCACGGCTGCTACCTATCACATCGATAGACGTGTGGAAGGCAAGCCCCAGGTCCTTTACTTCCTTCATCCAGGCCTTCTCAGCGTCACTGAGCACCTTGTATTCATGTCGCATGACATTATCCATCCTAGTCTCCTTGTCTACTTCACAGTCTCAGCTAAGGCCTCAATGCTGACAGGCCGCTTAATCAAGCCACGGCGTTTAATCTCACGGTCAATGGCCAGGGCGATCTCATCCATGGTCTTCTGTTCTTGATGGGCCATAATGGTGGTTGGCTGGCCTTGGGTGAGCAGGTACTTCTCGGTGAGGATGCCAAACATGACGGCAATATCCTTGCCCTTGCTCTCATCCAGGATGGCTTCCCACTTGGTCTTGCCGTTGACGTCTACTTCCTGCTGGAGGTTGTCAAATAGCTTGCCTAACAGCCAACTGGTACTGGCCTTGAGGTCATCCAGCTTGAGGTCCTTCTTCTTCTCCATGGCACGCTGGGCATTGAGGTGCCCCTTGGCGCGGTCCTCATTGGTAATGACATGCCCTACATGGGCGTGGCCTTCCACGAAGGGCATTACAGGTGCTCCCCTGGTATCAGTATTAGAGAGCCCCCACTTGAAGACCTATCGACCCCTTGCTGTAGCCCGTTAGAGTGGGCAGTCTCGGGAGGAGGTGGGGGGCTCAAGCTCGGTTGGTCATTATCCCCCTTGCTTGCGGCCTCTAATACGTCGCTCTCGCTCCTATTGGCTGACGCCAATAAAGCATCCTGATAACCACCGATATAGAGATTGCGGGCACCCTCAGTTAGGCGCTGTTGCCAATTCTGCAGATAACGGCCAGCCTTGGACCGGCTCTTGAGATTCCATCTGTTGACGATACGAGTAGCCCGCATACCATACTATACGTTGTGGTGTTGTAATTGTGCAACACTATAGGTGGTAGTTGACATAACACTACCTGCAATAGCAGATACCCCCCTCCAAGTTGACATACCCCCTTTTGTTCTCACCGCCAGAGGGCTGGATGGGACCCACACAGAAATTGACTAGGGGGTATGCCATGGGGTATACTGCCAGCCATGGCTATACAACGACCGATCTGTGCGACATGTAATAGGAACCCAGGCCGGGTGAGGGGCCGAAATAAGCAAGGTATTCAACGTTATAGCAACATATGTAGTACCTGCTGGAAGAACCGTAGGCGGCGCTTAGGGGTCCTTCCATCACCCAACAAGAAGCTCACAAGGGAGGAACGCCAAGTTCTCCGTCTACGCCCCAAGAAGGAGTACCGCAAGCACCTCAAGGAAAGCTGCCAACGTTGTGGATTTATTCCACTTTTCCCCTGCCAACTGGATGTAGACCATATCGACAACGACTTCACAAACAACACCTCTTCCAACCTCCAAACCCTCTGTGCCAACTGCCATCGACTCGTCACATATCTCAGGAAATACCCACACTTAGCCTCTTTTGTTTAATCCGCACATCGCCTGGATGAGACCCAACCAAGGCGGGGCGGCAGGGTGTGCCGATGGCCCTGGCCTGGCATGGCGTATGCATGGTGCAAGATGCGTGCGAGCGTAGGTGAGGGCGGATCGTATCCCATTGGATAACAAAGGGAATGTCCGATAATATACATTATGTCCACTAAGCCCATTATCTGTGGATAAGGCTGTGGATACCCTGTGCATAGGGCAAGGATCGTGCCAGGCTAAGTGTGTAGGCAGGAAGCGTGCCATGCCCTACCTGGATACTTGACTAAGTTGGTCAACTTAGTAGGCATTTGATACTGGCTATGGTACGGGACTTGCGCATACCCATTGCCCCATACCTACCGCACAGCCTATATGTTGCCCCTATTCGCTACACTAGTGTTGCTATCTGCCCCTATGTAATATCAATAGGTTAGCGTGTGTTGCCCCCATATACCACACTCGCTGATAGGCATGGCCCTACATCTTGTGGCTACCAGTGTGCGCTATGCTGCTAATGGTGGCTCGTTAAGGGGCCTTGCGTGGCACACATGCTGCAATAGTACGTGGTATGAACGGCACGCAATAAATGGAGGGTAGCATGACCTACGAAGAGATGATAGCGAAGATAGGCAATTAGAAGTGAAAGCGATTGCAGATACACTGACATATAGCTAGCACATAACAAGCGCAAACAAGGGGATGATGATGCAACTAACAGAGGCACAGAATGCAGAGCTTACACGGTTGAAGCAATACTTTCCTTACAGGGTTGTATGGGGCGCAATACATCCTAATACTGGCGAGTGGTTTGCCTCTGCTAATACCACGAAGCACAGAATGAATAATTATGCAAAGCAAGGATGGACAGTCTTTCAGGTAGTCTAACAAGGGGGATGATGATGGACACGCTAGAGAATGAAATAGCCTATAGACTCGCACAGGGGTATCGACAAGTCTCGTTCGAGCAATTCAAAGCTGAATATGCTGCTATTGGGTACACGTTTGACCGTAAGGATGATGTACGGAGCATTGGGCGATATATGACAGGGGAGCGGGCTGGACATTCATATTCCTATCTAGGCTTGTACCCTATACAGATGGACAATAGGCTATCTGCCTGGAATGTGGATGCAAGGCGAGATGATAACTATCAAGCATTCAGAGCCTTGCGACACAGCTTATTTGCTATCGTACAAGGAAGAATAGTTGAGGTATAGCCAAATAACACTTGACAAGCCCCATGACTAGGGGTATATGCTGCGACATAATGGAGGGCAAGACAATGGAAAGCGTACTCACTAAAAAACAGGTTAAAACATTCAAGAGGGCATATGTTGAGGATGGGCAAGAGTATGTCTTAATTGCTAAGGTTCGCTACGATGACGCGTGTGGAAATGGACATAATACATTCTCTATCACAGGGGAAATATGGCAAGCGAAAAACGGGCAACCAATCGGTAGGGATTGTGAATCATGCGGGTGCATCCATGATGATATTGCCAAGCACTTGCCTGAACTCGCCCCATATATTAAATGGCACCTTGTTAGCAGCGATGGGCCTATGCATTACATTGCCAACACGGTTTACCATGCACAAAGCTACGGGCCGCGCTATGCCTGGATCTACTACACTAGGCCTCAAGACCCATTAGGCATCGAGGGGGTAAAGGAACGGTTACTAGGGTATGAGAAGGTAGACAAGGCAAGGGAATGCGAAGGACGGACAGGGTATCGCGTGGTCTGGGATGAGAAAACAGCGAAAGTGGCAAACCTAGACCATGCGCGTTCCTCTGCAGTATGGCCAGATGCGACGGACGAGGATTTGCTTGCGCCAGGGCTTGAATTGCGCTTGCAGGCAAGATTGCCCCGCGTAATGAAAGAGTTCAAGGCAGCCGTTGAAGCATTGGGGTTTACCTATTAATTAGCGTAGGAGAATAGCCATGACACACACCACGAAACATACGCCAGGGCCATGGAGCGCACATTACAATAACGAAGGGCTTACAGTATTTAGTCCTGATAATGTACCCGTTGCTTATGTTGACTATGACGAGTGCGAGGAAAGACCAGTAGAGGCAAACGCTCACCTCATCACCGCTGCTCCCACGATGCATCGCGAGTTAGAAACAGTCCGCGAATACTTGTTGAAGTTGTACGACCAGGGCAATAGTGAGGCCGGACAGTATGCGGCCTCGATTGACACAACACTCGCACAAGCGGAAGGGACTAACAGATGAACAAATATATTAATATACAGGTGTCTGGCGGTTTTCATAATGCTGGTACGATGACAGTACGTGCTACGGTTACAGTGTCTAGAGATGAGAAATACTGGATAGCAGAATTGAACGAGAGCCAATGTATAAAGATCTGGCGGCATCTGTGCGGAATGACAGATTGTAAATGTGGTGGGGGGTATGGGGATGAATGGGATGTACCGAATGGATGGGAGCGTGACAGCAAGGTGACATGGTTTAAGCCTAAAGTCACAGCACAAGC
>RRZU012257322.1_pt1 | contig 14645 bp, 13 predicted proteins | sample 2165561 | NCBI WGS metagenome assembly RRZU01 (sample SAMN10456909, study PRJNA506462) | wastewater metagenome | isolation source: wastewater sludge | place: USA: Moscow, Idaho
GACCGCCAGGGTGATCGCGACGCTGTCGCCCTGTTCCAGGGTGGTGGCGCGCTCGCACTCGACGATGTCGCGGTCGTCCGCGATGCGTGGCAGGGTGTCCGCGGGGGGAGTGCAGACGGTGCGTGAACGAAGCATTGGGCAGGTGGCGGCCCTGGCCGGGGCCGCCGCGGTGAGTGTCGACGGCACCGCCGGGCCCGCGGTGGTGATCGACTCGAGGCTGGCCTCGCCGGGGGCGGTGTTCGTCGCGCTGCCCGGCGAGCGGGTCGACGGGCACGACTTCATCGGTGCCGCCGCGGCCGGGGGAGCGGTGGCGGCGCTGTGCACCCGGGTCACCGACGCGCCACTGGCGCACCTGGTGGTGGCCGATGCCCTGCAGGGCCTGACCGACCTGGCCCGGGGTGTGGTGGCCGAGGCCAAGGTCGAGGGCCTGCGTTGCGTGGCCGTGACCGGATCGTCCGGCAAGACCAGCACCAAGGACCTGCTGGGCCAGGTGTTGGCCGCGCACGCGCCGACGGTCAGCCCGCAGGGCTCCTTCAACAACGAGATCGGCGTGCCGCTGACCGCGCTGCGGGTGAACGCCGACACGCGCTACCTGGTCAGCGAGATGGGGGCCCGCGGCGGTGGTCACATCGCGTGGCTGTGCGGCATCGTGCCGCCCGATGTCGGTCTCGTGCTCAACGTCGGGCACGCGCACCTGGGCGAGTTCGGCTCGGTGGCGGGCATCGCGCAGGCCAAGGGCGAACTGGTCGAAGCGCTCAGCCCGCAGGGGTGGGCCGTGCTCAACGCCGATGACGCCCTGGTCAGCGCCATGGCCGCACGCACCAGTGCCCACCTCGCGTACTTCTCGATGACCGGCGAACCGGCCGTCGGCGAGCTTCGGGTCTGGGCCGAGAACCTCGAGGCCGACGACCTGCAGCGGCATTCGTTCAGGCTGCGCAGCGCGGGCACGGTGCATGCCGATCAGCCGGTCGGCCTGCAGGGCTCCGGACGGCATCAGGTCGCCAACGCGCTGGCAGCGGCCGCCGTCGGCCTGGCTTTGGGGCTACCCGCCGCCGGCGTCGCGGCCGCGCTCAGCGCCGCGACTGCGATGTCGGCGTGGCGCATGCAGTTGCTGCCGCGCGCCGACGGGGCGCTGGTGATCAACGACGCCTACAACGCCAACCCCGACTCCATGCACGCCGCCCTGACCACGGTCGCCGCCATGCGCCGCCCCGGTGGACGGCTGGTGGCCGTTCTGGGCGACATGCTCGAACTGGGCGAGGGTGCGCCGGTGGAGCATGAGAACGTGGGACGGCTGGCCGCCGAGCTGGGCTTCGACGTGGTGGCGATCGGCGCGCTGGCTGCCGAGATCGCTCGCGGTGTGCAGCGGGCGTCCGGCACAGTAACGGTGGTGAACGATCCTCAGGAGGCGGTGGCGGTGACCGAACGAGACCTGCAACCGTCCGATCTGGTCGTGGTGAAGGCGTCGCGGGGGCTGGCGCTCGAGCGGGTGGCCGACGCCCTGTACGCCGGGGGCGAGCGCGCATGAGAAGCATTCTGCTGGGCGGCGGGCTGGCGCTGTTATTCACCCTGCTGGGCACCCCGATCGCGATTCGGGTGCTGGTCAAGAACGGTTATGGCCAGTTCATCCGCGACGACGGGCCCACCTCGCACCACACCAAGCGCGGCACGCCCACCATGGGCGGCATCGTGATCATCGGTTCGGTGATCCTGGCCTACGCGCTGGCCCACCTGCTCACCTGGTCGCCGCCGACGGCGTCCGGGCTGTTGGTGCTGTACCTGGTCACCGGGCTCGGCGCGGTCGGTTTCGCGGACGACTGGACCAAGATCTCGCGGGCCCGCTCGCTCGGCCTGAGCGGCCGGGTCAAGCTGATCTGCCAGGGAGCGGTCGGGGTGTCGTTCGCGATCCTGTCGTTCCAGTTTCCCGACGACCAGGGCATCACCCCGGCCAGCAACGCCATCTCGTTTCTGCGCGACATCAGTTGGCTACAGCTGCCGCTGTGGTTGGCGGTGATCTGGGTCGTGCTGATCATCGCCTCGTGGTCGAACGCCGCCAACCTGGCCGACGGCCTGGACGGGCTGGCCACCGGTGCCGCCGCGATGGTCTTCGCGGCCTACGCGGTGGTCAACATCTGGCAGAACAACCAGTCCTGTTCCACCCTGTCGACGGCCGGCCCGCAGTGCTACTGGGTGCGCGACCCCCGTGACCTGGCCCTGGTCTCGCTGGCCCTGGCCGGTTCCTGCTTCGGGTTCCTGTGGTGGAACGCCAGCCCGGCCAAGATCTTCATGGGCGACACCGGCTCGCTGGCCATCGGCGGCGGTTTCGCGGCGCTGTCGATCTTCACCCGCACCGAACTGCTGATGGTGATCATCGCCGGGCTGTTCGTGGTGATCACCATGTCGGTGGTGCTGCAGGTCGGCTGGTTCAAGCTGACCAAGGGCAAGCGGCTGTTCAAGATGGCTCCGCTGCACCACCACTTCGAACTGCTCGGCTGGGCGCAGGTCACCGTGGTGATCCGGTTCTGGATCTTCTGCGGCCTGTGCGTTGCCATCGGGCTCGGCATCTTCTACGGCGAATGGACGGTGGGCCAATGATCGACTGGTTGCCTGATGCCGACCGGCTCTCACCCTGGTCGCAGGCCACGGTGGTGGTCGCCGGCCTGGCGGCGTCCGGATATGCGGCGGCCGACGGCCTGCTCGAGCTCGGGGCACGGGTGATCGCGGTCGACGAGTCGGACGCTCCCGCCGTCCGCGAGCGGGCCGCGATCCTGACCACCCTCGACGCCGAGGTGCGCATCGGCAGGGGCGCCACCGCCGAGCTGCCGGCCGGCGTCGACCTGGTCGTGACTTCACCGGGTTGGCCGCCGCGCGCACCGCTGCTGGCCCAGGCGCGCCAACGCGGGGTACCGATCTGGGCCGAGGTCGAACTGGCCTGGCGCATGATGCACCCCGACCGGGTGGTGCCCTGGCTGGCCGTCACCGGCACCAACGGCAAGACCACCACCACCGACATGCTGGGCTCGATGCTGGCCGCCGCCGGGCTGAGCGTGGCCAAGGTGGGCAACATCGGCCGTCCGATCGTCGAGGCCATTCTGGACGAGGTCGACTACGACGTGTTCGCCGTCGAACTGTCCGCCTTCCAGCTGCATCACTGCTACTCGCTGGCCCTGCACTCGGCGGCGGTGATGAACCTGCAGCCCGATCATCTGGAGTGGTACGGCGACCCCGCTGAGTGGGGCGGCTCGGCCGCGGACGGCATGACCGCCTACGGTGCGGACAAGGCCCGGATCTACCACCACGTCACCCACGCCTGCGTCTACAACGTCGCCGACCAGGCCACCCTGCGCATGGTCGAAGAGGCCGAGGTCACCGAAGGCGCCCGGGCGGTCGGCTTCACGCTCGGCACGCCTGCGGTCTCGATGCTGGGCGTGGTGGACGACCTGCTGGTCGACCGCGCCTTCGTCGAGCAACGCCGCGACTCGGCCCTCGAACTGGCCAAACTATCCGACGTGCACCCCTACGCGCCGCACAACGTCGAGAACGCGCTGGCCGCGGCCGCGCTGGCCCGTTCGTTCGGGGTGCCCGCGACCGCCGTGCGCGACGGGCTGCGCAACCTGGTGCTGGGCGATCACCGCATCCAGACCGTTGCCGAGCACGACGGCATCCGCTTCGTGGACGACTCCAAGGCCACCAACCCGCACGCGGCGGCCGCGTCCATGCGCGCCTTCGACTCGATCGTGTGGATCGCCGGCGGCCAGGCCAAGGGCACCACGTTCGACGATCTGGTGCAGACCTATGCCGACAAACTGCGGGCGGTGGTGCTGCTCGGCATCGATCGGCAGGTGATCGCCGATGCACTCGCCCGACACGCGCCGCAGATCCCCGTCACGGTGATCGCTTCCACCGACACTGGAGCAATGGCTCAGGCGGTCAGGGCCGCACGAACATTCGCCCATGCGGGTGACGTCGTGTTGCTGGCCCCCGGCTGCGCCAGCTTGGACATGTTCAACGGCTATGACGCGCGAGGGTTGGCATTCTCTCGTGCAGCGCAGGCGATCACCGGGGCCGACCAGGAGGGCTGACAGCAGTGGCGATTCTCGACACCCCGCTGGAGCAGAAGAAGAAGGCCACGAAAGCCGCCGCACCCCGCGCCCGCACCTCGCTGATCGCCGACGCACTCGCTCACCCGCGGGCCAGCTACTACCTGGTGCTGGTGCCAACGGTGCTGCTGCTGGCCCGGGGCATGATGATGGTGCTCTCGGCATCGAGCGTGCTGGGCAGCGTCCGTTTCGACGATCCGTACTACTTCGTCAAGCGGCAGGTGTTCTTTCTGATGGTCGGCGGCCTGGCCGCCTTCGTGCTGTCCAAGAGCAACACCCGGACGCTCCGCATTCTGGGCTGGGTGCTGGTGGTGGTCTCGCTCGGCCTGCAGATTCTGACCTTCACCCCACTGGGGTGGGGCGAGGCCAAGGGCAACCGCAACTGGGTGCAGTTCGGCACCTCGTTCTTTCGCATCCAGCCGTCCGAACTCGCCAAGCTGGCGATCATCGTGTGGGGTGCCGACCTGCTGGCCCGCAAGCAGAAGCTGCTCGACCAGCCCAAGCACCTGCTGATCCCGTTCCTGCCGGTCTCTGCCCTGCTGATCGGCCTGGTGGTGCTCAACCGCGACCTCGGCACCGGCATGGTGATGGGCGCCATCGTGATGGCCATGCTGTGGCACGTCGGGGCGTCCTGGCGCATGCTGGGCTCGATCGCCGCCGGTGTGGTCGCCGTCGTGGTGGCGCTGATCGCCACCTCGATCAACCGTATGGATCGAATCCTCGGCTTCTTCAACGCCGAGCACGACGTGATGGGCGTCAACCTGCAGCCGCTGCGCGGTGTGTTCGCGCTGGCTTCGGGCGGCTGGTGGGGGCTGGGTCTGGGGGCGTCCAGGCAGAAGTGGGGCTCGCTGGCCGAGGCCCACACCGACTACGTGCTGGCCATCGTCGGTGAAGAACTGGGCCTGATCGGCACCCTGGTGGTGCTGGGGCTGTTCCTGGTGCTGGGCTACGCCGGTTTTCGCATCGCGCTGCGCTCCGACATTCTGTTCTGCCGCTACATGTCGGCGGCGATCACCGCCTGGCTGATGATTCAGGCCCTGGTGAACATCATGGTGGTGCTGCGCATGATTCCGGTGTTCGGTGTCACGCTGCCCCTGTTGTCGTACGGGGGGTCGGGTCTGATGGCCAACCTGGCGGCCATCGGCATGCTGCTGGCCTGCGCCAAGCTCGAGCCACAGGCCCGTAAGCTGGCCGAACGCAAGTCGCGCAAGGGCGCTCCCGCGGTCACCGTGGTCGAGTCGCACCGCGCCTAGGAGAGCCATGGTTTCCGTCGTGCTGGCCGGGGGAGGCACCGCCGGCCACACCTCGCCGTTGATCGCCACCGCCGAGCGCATCGCCGAGCGCGACCCGCAAGGCACGGTGGTCGCGGTCGGAACCGCCCGCGGCCTCGAGACCGAGGTGGTGCCGGCTGCCGGGCTGCGGCTGCTGCTGATCCCACCGGTGCCACTGCCGCGCTCGCTCAGCCCCGAACTGTTCGCCGTTCCCTGGCGCTTGGTGGCCTCGGTGCGGCAGGCCAGACGGCTGCTCAAGGCCGAAGGCGCCGACGTGGTCGTCGGCTTCGGTGGGTACGTGTCGCTGCCGGTGTACCTGGCCGCCAAGAGCCTGGGCGTGCCGGTGGTGATCCATGAGCAGAACCTGCTGCCGGGGCTGGCCAACCGGGTGGCCGCGCGGTTCGCGTCCGTGGTGGCGGTCTCGTTTCCCGACACGCCGCTCGCGCGGGGCCGCTACCTGGGTCTGCCGGTGCGCCGCGGCATCGCTGAACTCGACGTCGCGGCGCGCCGTCCGAGCGCGCGGCAGTCGTTCGGGCTCGACCCCGAGCGTCCGACGTTGCTGGTCTCCGGCGGTTCCCAGGGCGCCCAGAGCATCAACGCGGCCACCGAGGGGGCCCGCGCGGCGATCCTGGCCGCCGGCATCCAGATCCTGCACGTGCTCGGGCCCAAGAACATCACCGACGCGCACGGGCCGGTCACCGACGCCTCCACGGGTGCGACCTACGTACCGCTCGGGTATGTGGCGGCCATGGAGGACGCCTACGCCGCGGCCGATCTGATGGTCGGACGAGCCGGCGCAGGCACGGTGATGGAGACCGCGACGGTCGGCCTGCCGGTGATCTTCGTGCCGTTTCCGCACGGCAACGGCGAGCAGGCCCGCAACGCCGCCTTTCTCGTCGAGGGGGGTGCGGGCCTTCTGATCGACAACGCCGACTTCGACGCCGAGCGCATGCGCAGCGAGGTGCTGCGGCTCTTCACCGACCCGCAGGCGCTGCCGGTCATGCGGGCCGCCACCCACCATCTGGTGCCGGCCGACGCGGCCGGCGAACTGGCCGATCTGGTGCTGCAGTCGGCGGAGAGGGGCTGACATGGCTCTGGTCGAATCGGTGCCGCTGGTCGGTCTCGACGAGGTGGGTGCGGTGCACTTCATCGCGATCGGCGGCTCGGGCATGAGCGGTATCGCGGCGGCCTACGCCGACGCCGGGGTACGGGTGTCCGGCAGTGACGATCGCGACACCGCCTACCTGGTGCCGTTGCGCGAGCGGGGCATCGAGGTGTTCATCGGCCACGACGCCGCCCATCTCGGCGAGGCGAACACGGTGATCTACTCCTCGGCGATCCCCGAGAGCAATGTCGAGCTGGCCGAGGCGCGCCGGCGTGGCCTGCGGGTCTGGCACCGCAGCGCCGGGCTGGGTGCCCTGATGCTGGGCCGACGCGGCGTCGCGGTCACCGGCACCCACGGTAAGACCACGACCACGGGTATGACCGCCGAGATGCTCGCGGTGCTCGGCCGGTCGCCCTCGTACGTGATCGGTTCGGCCCTGTCTAGCAGCCACAAGAGCGCCGAACTCGGCGACGGCGACGTGTTCGTGGTCGAGGCGGACGAGTCCGACGCCTCGTTTCTGCAGTACCCGGCCGAGGTGGTCGCGATCACCAACATCGAGGTCGACCACCTCGACAACTGGGGCACCGCCGAGAACTACTTCCAGGGCTTCGTGACGCTCGCCCGCCAGCCTGCGGTGAGGTCAGTGGTGTTGTCTGCGGACGACCCCGGCACCCGACGGCTGCGTCCGCTGATCGAGGGTGGCGGGCGTCGGGTGTTCACCTTCGGCGAGAGCGAGGGCGCCGACGTCCGGCTGTCGCAGTTGCGGGTGGACGTACCGCAGGCGTCGGCCCGGCTCACGGCACCCGACGACGAGGGCGAGCTGCAGCTGAGCGTGCCGGGCACCTACAACCTGCACAACGCGGCCGCCGCCTACTGCGTCGGGCTGGCGCTGGGGCTGCCGGGGCCGGCGTTGCGCGACGCGCTGGCCCAGTTCCGGGGCACCCACCGGCGGTTCAGCTACGTGGGCGAGTTCAACGGGGCCACGATCTTCGACGACTACGCCCACCACCCGACCGAGCTGCGCGAGCTGCTGAAGGCCGCTCGCCAACTCACCGGCGGGGGCCGGCTGGTGGTCTGCTTCCAGCCCCACATGTACGCCCGCACCCAGGACTTCCACCGTGAGTTCGGCCAGGCGTTGGCGTTGGCCGACGAGGCGGTGATCCTGGAGCACTACGCCGATCGCGACGTGCCGATCCCGGGCGTCGACGGCAACCTGCTGATGGCCGATGCCCGCGCGGCCGGTGCTACCGCGGTCACCTACGTACCCGAGCGTCCGGACGCGGCGCGGGTGCTGGCCGGCGTGATCCGTCCCGGTGACCTGGTGCTTACCGCCGGCGCCGGCGATGTGGCCAAAGTGGGCCCGCAGGTCGTCCAGGAGCGTTGGCGATGAGCGCGACGACCAGGGTCAGCGATGCCACCGCACGCATCATCGAGCGCCGACGCAAGGACCGGCGTCGGCCCTGGCTCCGGATCGGACTCGGCGTGCTGGTGCTGGCACTGCTGGCCGGCGCGGCCTGGCTGGTGCTGCTCTCGGACGTGCTGGGCGTGCGCCAGGTGGCCGTCACCGGCAACCACATCGTGAACACCGACGACGTGCGCCGCCTGGCCGAGGTACCCGTCGGTACCCCACTGGCCCGCGCCGACCTGTCGGGGGTGGCCACGCGGGTGTCCGGCCTGCCCGCCGTCCGCTCGGTCAGCGTCACCCGGGCGTGGCCCAACACCCTCGACATCGCCCTCACCGAACGCGCGCCGATGTTCGCCATCGAGACCCCCGGGGGCTACTGGATCGCCGACGACCAGGGAGTGATCTTTCAGTCGGTGGCCAACGCACCGAGCGGGCTGATGGTGGCCAGCGTACCCACGAGCGATCCGCGGTTGCTGCGCGATCTGGGCACCGTGCTGAGCGCACTGCCCGGTGAACTGCGTAGTCGGGTGCGACAGGTCAGTGCCGAGACGCCCGACAGCATCACCCTGCTGCTCAGCGGCGGCGCCACCGTGATCTGGGGCAGTGCCGAGCAGTCCGAACTCAAGGCGCAGGTGATCGTCCCGCTGCTCAAGCAGCCGGGCACCCGCTACGACGTCTCCGCACCCTCGTTTCCCACCGTCCGGTGATTTTCAAGCAACTCTGAAGTAGTGGTTGAGGGACGCGCCGAACAGACCCCCTGCGTTGGACGCGGCTTCGTCGGCTGCGTAGCCTTTGAGCCGACGTCAGAAGTTGCTCTTCCCCCGGTCTACACCGCAACTTGAGACTTGTTGTCGGCAACCGCAAACACGCTATTGAGGTGGAATTTTCGTGGGCAGTGCATCCCAGAACTACTTGGCGGTCATCAAGGTCGTCGGCGTCGGTGGCGGTGGCGTCAACGCCGTGAACCGCATGATCGATTCCGGGCTTCGTGGCGTGGAGTTCATCGCGGTCAACACCGATGCTCAGGCGCTGCTGATGAGCGATGCCGACGTCAAGCTCGACATCGGTCGCGACCTCACCCGCGGGCTCGGCGCCGGCGCCGACCCCGACAAGGGCCGCCAAGCGGCCGAGGATCACGCCGATGAGATCGAAGAGGTGCTCAAGGGCGCCGACATGGTGTTCGTCACCGCAGGCGAGGGTGGCGGCACCGGCACCGGCGGTGCTCCCGTGGTGGCCCGCATCGCCCGCTCGCTCGGCGCACTGACCATCGGTGTGGTCACCCGTCCGTTCAGCTTCGAGGGCAAGCGTCGCGCCACCCAGGCCGACAACGGCATCACCGGGCTGCGCGAAGAGGTCGACACCCTGATCGTCATTCCCAACGACAAGCTGTTGGAGATGACCGATCATCAGGTCGCGATCCTCGACGCCTTCAAGCAGGCCGACCAGGTGCTCATGCAGGGCGTCTCAGGCATCACCGACCTGATCACCACCCCCGGCCTGATCAACCTCGACTTCGCCGATGTCAAGGCGGTCATGTCGAACGCCGGTTCTGCCCTGATGGGCATCGGCTCGGCCCGCGGTGAAGACCGCGCCCGCGCGGCGGCCGAGATGGCGGTCAGCTCGCCGCTGCTCGAGGCCAGCATCGAGGGGGCCCACGGCGTGCTGCTGTCGATCGCGGGCGGCTCCGACCTCGGCCTGTTCGAGGTCTCGGCCGCGGCCAACCTGATCGAGACCGCCGCCCACGAAGACGCGAACATCATCTTCGGCACGGCGATCGACGACGCACTCGGCGACGAGGTGCGGGTCACCGTGATCGCGGCCGGCTTCGACGGTGGTCAGCCGCCGCGCCGCCAGCCCGGCATCACCCGCGCCCCCGACCTGCGGCAACAGGGCCGCCCGGCCGCTCCGGCGCCCACCTACACCCGCCCTGAGCCCGTCGCACCCGTGGCCGAGCCCACCGCGCGTCCGCAGGAGCAGCGGCCGGCCTCGCCGTACGGCCAGCCGCAAGGGCAGCCGCCGGCCTCGCCGTACGGCCAGCCGCAAGGGCAGCCGCCGGCCTCGCCGTACGGCCAGCCGCAGGAGCAGCGGCCGGCCGCGCCGTACGGCCAACCGCAAGGGCAGCCGCAGCAGCGTCCGGTCTCGCCGTATGCGCAGCCCCGTCCGGCCGCCCCCGACGACGACCTGGACGTGCCCGACTTTCTGAAGTAGGCCAGCAGCCCCACGGACCCCGACGCCGCACGCGTCGGGGTCCGTTGCAGTCCGGTCCGGCTCGCCGGGGTGGCAGCTCACGGGCATGGGTGCTTCTGGCTCGCCGGAGCGTGTCGTACGAGCAATCGGGTCCTGCGCTGCGACCATTGGTTACGTTGCAGGTGGTACCGCTGGACGACGAGGGGTTGACATGGCTGACGCACTGAAGAAGGCCGCCGTATGGCTTGGGCTGGTTTCCGACACCACCTATGCCCAGTCCGAATACGGCTCGGACGACGTCACCCAGCAGGTACCGCGCGACGGTGAGTCGAACGCGGACGACCGCTACCAGCCGCACGGCCAGCAGGCGTCGGCGCAAGCGCCGGTTCCGGCCACGCCGGTGCCCGCGGCGGCCACGGTGACCGAACTCGAGTCGCGGCGTCCGGTCGCACCCGCCCAGCGCACCGCCGACATCAGCCGCATCATCACCGTGCACCCGCGCACGTACAACGAGGCCCGCACCATCGGCGAGAACTTCCGCGACGGTGTGCCGGTGATCATGAACCTCGGTGACATGGAAGACGTGGACGCCAAGCGCCTGGTCGACTTCGCCGCGGGCCTGATCTTCGGACTGCATGGCAGTATTGAACGCATCACCAGCAAGGTGTTCCTGCTCTCGCCGAACAACGTCAACGTGACGGCCGAAGACAAGGAGCGCATTGCCGGGGGGTTCTACAACCAGAGCTAAGTTCCAGCGTCCCAGTAAGGAAGCTTCGTGCAGTTGGTCGGTCTGATCCTGTGGTACATCCTGTGGGCCTACCTGGCGATCCTGATGGTGCGGGCGGTGCTGTCGTTCGTTCCGCTGTTCATTCGTGACTGGCGCCCGCGGGGCATCGTGCTGGTGATCGCCGAGTTCGTCTACACGCTCACCGACCCGCCGCTGCGGCTGATGCGCAAGATCATTCCGCCGCTTCGCATCGGCGGCACCAGCTGGGACCTCGGCTTCCTGGTGCTGTTTCTCGGCCTGTCGTTCCTGCAGCGCATGATCCCCTACATCTTCGCCTGAGCCCGGATTCCCCGACCGTCCGCTGGTCGAGGTGGTCGCTGATCGCGCTGGTCGAGTCCTGTCGCTGACCTGAACGTCGAGACCCTGGTGCGCTGCGCTTTTGTCGCGCTCGACCGACGGATGCCGCTGACCTGTCGCTGGGCGCGGTTGTCAAGATCCTGGTGCTCGCGGAGTCCGACACGCTCAACCGACCGATCGCGCAAGGGTCGGCGCGTGCCCGCCTGAGCCGGGTCGGGTTCCGCCCCGGGTGCTCGCCGCCGTCTTTGGCATGGTGCTGCGCAACCGGATAACCTGACGAAGCCACATCAACGCAGTATCTCTCGCGAGGTGAACATGACGCTGTCCCTGGAGCAGGTCCGACAGACCCGGTTCCATCTGGCCCGCCGCAACGGCTACGAACCGATGGACGTCGACAACTTCGTCGACAAGGTCGAGGTGACGCTGGCGCAGCTCGGCGAAGAGAACGAGACCCTCAAGCAGCAGTTGGCGGCCGTGACCGCCGGTGGCGAGGGCGGCCAGGCGGCTCCCGCCGCCGAGGATTCGGGCAAGGTCGACACCCTGCAACGGCAGCTCAACGAGTCACATGACGAGGTTCAGCGCCTGCGCTCCGAACTCGACGCACGCACTCAGGAACTGAACGGCGTCCGCAGCGAGCTGCAGGGCGCGCAGTCCGCCCTCGCCGACGGCGACCAGAGCGGTACCGTCGAAAAGTTGCAGAGCGAACTCGATCAGGCCCGCTCCGAACTCGAGCAGGCGCGCGGTGAGTTGGGCGGACGCGACGAGCGCATCGCCGGCCTGGAAGGCGAACTGAACGGCGTACGAGGCGAGCTCGACACGGTCACCACGGCCGCGAGCGAACGCACCGGCAAGGTGGAGCACATCGTGGTCACCGCAGCCCCCGACGCGGCTCCCGCGGTCACCAAGCTGCTGCAGATGGCCACCGAGCAGGCCGAGCGCCTGGTCGGCGAGGCCGAGGCCGACGCCCAGAAGCTGCGCGGCGATGCCCAGGCCGACGCAGACCGGGTCACGAGCGACGCCGGCAGCACGGCCGACGCCACCGTCGAAGAGGCCTCCGGCAAGGCGCACGAGACCCTCACCGCGGCCCGTTCACGGGCCGAAGAGATCGAGGCCCAGGCCCGGTCCGCCGCCGACGCGCTCAGTGCCGAGACCCGGGCCAGGGCCGAAGCGCTGAAGAGCGAGATCAGCGAGCGCCGTGCCGAGTTGTTCACCAGCCTCGAAAGCGAACGCGACGACCTGCGCGGCAAGGTCGACCACCTGCGTTCGTTCGAGCAGCGCTACCGCGACAGCCTGACCACCCAGCTCAAGGCCCACCTGGATTCGCTCGCCGGCAACGCCCAGCCCGACGACGTCCCTGCGGTGCTCGACGAGCCGGCCACGCAGTCGGCAACGCCGCGGCTGGACGCACTGCTCAACGATCAGAACTGACGGGGCGTCCTACTTCGGCAGTGCCGGTCCGGGTGGTACTCTCTCGGCTCGAACACGACTGAAGGAGCACAATCCAGATGCCAACGGCTCGCAATGCGGAACGGGTGGACACCCCGTCCGCGGCCATCCCGGTCGCCGAGGGCGAAGAGCCCTGGACGGCTGACGAGCTGGCTGAGGTCCGTGAGGAACTCACCGGTGAGGTGGCCCGCCTCGAGCGCGCCATCTCGATCGCCGAAGCGGGCCTGAAAGACCTGTTCTCCGACGGCAGCGAGGGTGCCGGACGCGACCCGGCCGACGTGGGCTCGTCCAACTTCGAACGTGACCAGGAGATGTCCCTGGCGCAGAACGCGAAAGAGATGCTCGAACAGGCCCAGTTGGCGCTGCGGCTGTTCGACTCGGGGGAGTACGGAACGTGCGAATCGTGCGGTCAGCCGATCGGCAAGGACCGGCTGCAGGTGTTTCCGAGGGCGACCCTGTGCCTGACCTGCAAGCAGCGGGAGGAACGGCGATAGCCGGCACCACCCGCCGCTTTGCGCTGGGCCGCTACGCGCTGGGGGCGCTGGCGATCGGCGTGCTCGGCTTCCTCGCCGACCTGCTCACGAAGCAGTGGGCGCTGGCAAACCTCAGCCCGAGCGCGCCGGTGCAGGTGATCCCCGGGCAGTTGTATCTGTATCTGATCCGCAACCCCGGGGCCGCCTTCAGCATGGGCGAGAGCTTCACTGTGGTGCTCACCTGCCTGGCCATCGCAGCCCTCTGCTTTCTGTTGTTCTGGATGGTTCCGCGGGTCGGCCACCCGGGCTGGATGGTCGCGACCGGGCTGCTGCTGGCCGGCGTGGGGGGCAACCTGAACGACCGGCTCACCCGCGAGCCGGGCGCCTTCCACGGCCATGTCATCGACTTTCTGCAGGTGCCGTGGTTCGCGGTGTTCAACGTGGCCGACATGTGGATCACCTTCGCCGCCATCGCCGTGATCTGGCTGACCATGATCACCTCGGTGAACCTGGCCGGCCAGCGGGTCGCACGCTCCGACCGCACGGCGTCGTGAGCGTTCATCTGGTGCCGGACGGCCTGGCCGGCGAGCGGGTCGACGCTGCAGCCGCCCGCATGACCGGCCTGAGCCGAAGCCGCATCGACGACCTGATGGCCCAGGGCAACGTGCAACTCGACGGACGCACGGTCAGCAAGTCCACCCGGGTCAGCGGAGGAGAACTGCTCGAAGTCACCCTGCCGGCCACGCCGAGCGGTGTGCCGGTCGTGCCCCGGATGGTCGAGGGCATCCGCATCGTCCATGACGATGCCGACATCGTGGTGGTCGACAAGCCCGCCGGGGTGGCGGCACATCCGTCCCTGGGCTGGGACGGACCGTCGGTCACCGAACACCTGGCCGCTGCGGGCTTTCGGATCTCGACCTCGGGTGCGGCCGAACGCCAGGGCGTCGTGCAGCGGCTCGACGTGGGCACGTCCGGGCTGATGGTGGTGGCCAAGAGCGAGCGGGCCTACACCCTGCTCAAGCGCGCGTTCCGCGACCGCACCGTCGACAAGGTCTACCACGCGCTGGTGCAGGGCTTTCCCGACCCTCACGTCGGCACCATCGACGCCCCCATCGGCCGGCACCCCGGGCATGACTGGAAGATGGCGATCATCGACGGCGGCCGGCACAGCGTGACCCACTACGACACCCTGGAGGCCTTCCGCGGCGCGACGCTGCTCGAGGTGCACCTCGAAACCGGACGCACCCATCAGATCCGCGTGCACGCCGCCGCGATCGGCCACCCCTGCGTGGGTGACCCGTTGTACGGCGGCGACCCGGTGCTGGGCGCCCGGCTCGGCCTGCAGCGGCAATGGTTGCATGCGGTCGAGTTGGGGTTCGAGCACCCGGGTTCGGGCGAGCTCGTGCGGTTCGCCTCGCCGTACCCCGATGACTTGGCACATGCGCTCGCGGTGTTGCGCAGCGTCTGAATCCTGGGCGTAACCCGATCGCCCCCGCATCGTCGTCTGCGTCCGCTAACCTCGGTTCCGTGCGTAGAGCAAAGATCGTGGCAACTCTCGGCCCCTCAACCGATAC
>RRZU013244079.1_pt1 | contig 14643 bp, 12 predicted proteins | sample 2165561 | NCBI WGS metagenome assembly RRZU01 (sample SAMN10456909, study PRJNA506462) | wastewater metagenome | isolation source: wastewater sludge | place: USA: Moscow, Idaho
AAGAAGCGGACTGGCAAGCAGTCGAAGCGGCAATGCGTGATCAAGATGGTATTGAGCCGCAAGTGTTGCAAAGGGTCTTTAAAATGCCTAAGCCGCAAGCCAATGCAGCACAGTTTGCTGGTTTAAACCTCAGTGATGGTCGCTATGTGGTCTTGCGTCTGACCGGCGTAAATGATGCCCCCGCGCCTTTAAATGCAGAAGAACTGGCGCAGTACAAAGACATCTTAGCGTCACGTGCTGGACAGGTTGATTTCAGTGCATTGCAAAAGCAACTTGAGTTGGATGCAAAGATTGAGCGCTTTTAAGCAGTCTTGAATCCATAAAAAAACCCGCTCTAGAGCGGGTTTTTTGTATCTGGCAGAAGATTAATCTTCGTCAAGATTACCCATAGCAGTGGTGTTGAAACCGCCATCTACGTACATGATTTCGCCACTGATACCAGAAGCTAAATCTGAGCACAAGAATGCACCGGCGTTACCCACTTCCTCAATGGTCACGTTGCGACGCAAGGGTGTTTGTTTTTCGTTGGCAGCCAGCATTTTACGGAAGTTCTTAATGCCTGATGCGGCTAAGGTGCGGATTGGACCGGCTGATACAGCGTTCACACGCGTGCCTTCAGCGCCTAAGCTGCCAGCTAAGTAACGTACACCGGCTTCTAGGCTGGCTTTAGCCATACCCATCACGTTGTAGTTAGGCATAGTGCGCTCAGCACCCAAGTAAGACAGGGTCAGCAAGCTACCGTTACGGCCTTGCATCATGCTGCGACCGGCTTTGGCTAAAGCGATAAAGCTGTAAGCACTGATGTCGTGGGCAATTTTAAAACCTTCACGGGTGGTTGCTTCGGTGAAGTCGCCATCGAGTTGGTCGCCTGGAGCAAAACCCACCGAGTGAACGATGCAGTCTAAGCCATCCCATTTTTTAGCCAGTTCAGCGAAAACGTTTTCGATTTCTTCGTCATTAGCGACATCGCAAGGGAAGCACAGCTCAGCCGATGAGCCCCAGCTCTCAGCAAAGCCTTCTACACGGCCTTTAAGCTTGTCGTTTTGGTAAGTGAACGCAAGCTCCGCGCCTTCACGGTGCATGGCGGCTGCGATACCTGAAGCGATCGACAGTTTGCTGGCCACGCCAACGATTAAAACGCGTTTACCGGTCATAAAACCCATGGTGTTTCCTCTTCTTGAGTCAATAGTCATTGTTGCGGTTGTGGCGCGCTATTGATAAAAGCTGCGGCTAACAACTGCTGTGTATATTGGTGTTGCGGTGCGGCAAAAATATCCTCTGCGGCACCTTGCTCAACCACTTGGCCTTGGCGCATCACTAAGAGCTGATGACTGAGTGCTTTCACCACGGCTAAGTCGTGGCTGATAAACACATAGGTCAAGTTGTACTTTTGCTGCAAACTGCGCAGCAATTCTACCACTTGACGCTGCACAGTACGGTCCAGTGCTGAGGTGGGCTCATCCAAAACAATCAGTTTAGGCTTGAGCACCAAAGCGCGCGCAATGGAAATACGCTGGCGTTGCCCCCCAGAAAACTCATGGGGGTAACGGTGGCGCGTGGCTGGATCTAAACCCACTTCGCGCAGTACATCGATAATAATCTGCTCTTGTTCCTGTGCATTACCGATCTGGTGAATGCCTAAACCTTCACCAATGATATCTGAGACGCTCATTCGCGGGCTCAGGCTACCAAATGGGTCCTGAAAAACCACTTGAATGTCACGGCGCAGCGGGCGCACCTCTTTTTGTGAGAGTCCTTCAATGGCTTGACCAGCATAGAGAATGCGACCTTGGCTCTGAATTAAGCGCAAAATTGCCAGACCCAAAGTGGATTTTCCTGAGCCACTTTCACCCACCACACCGAGGGTTTGCCCGCGCTGCAGGCTAAAACTGATGCCGTCCACAGCTTTTATATGATCTACGGTGCGCTGCAAAATACCTTTTTTAATCGGGAACCACACGCGTAAATCTTGTGTTTCCAGCAACACTTCGCTGGGCGTGTGCGGCGCCGGTAAGCCACTGGGCTCGGCACCGAGTAATTCTTGGGTATAAGGGTGCTGCGGATGACTGAAAATCTCAGCACAAGGCGCTTGCTCGACAATTTCTCCACTGCGCATCACGCACACACGATGGGCCACTCTGCGTACTAGATTGAGATCATGACTGATCAATAAGATCGACATGCCTAAGCGCTCTTGTAAGTCCTTGAGCAGCTCTAAAATAGTCAGCTGCACCGTCACATCCAGTGCCGTGGTGGGCTCATCAGCAATCAGTAACTCAGGCTCATTGGCTAAAGCCATAGCAATCATCACCCGCTGACGTTGCCCGCCCGATAACTCATGCGGGTATGAACTCATGCGCTGCTCTGGGTTTTTAATCTCTACCAGCTTGAGTAGCTCCAACGTACGGGCTGAGGCTTGTTTGCTGTTCATGCCTTTGTGCAGCATCAAGATCTCATTGATCTGCTTCTCGATACTGTGCAGCGGGTTCAGTGAGCTCATTGGTTCTTGGAAGATCATCGCAATGCGGTCGCCACGCACTGTACGCAAGTATCCGGGTGTTGCGCTGAGCAAGTCCTTACCCTGATACATAATCTTACCGTTGGGGTGACTGGCTAAAGGGTAGGGCAATAAACGCAAGATTGAATGCGCTGTAACTGACTTACCCGAGCCACTTTCGCCAACCAAGGCCAAAGTTTCACCTTTGTTAAGGGTAAAACTGATGTGTTTGACCGCATGCTGCACTGTGTTGCCGCTGATAAAATCCACCGACAAATCTTCAATATTGAGCAAGGGTTCGCTGTTATTTTCTTGGATCGAATGCATCACGAGCAGCCTCACCAATAAAGACTAATAAACTCAGCATCAAGGCTAAGACGGTAAAGGCGCTGATCCCCAACCAAGGTGCTTGTAAGTTAGATTTACCTTGTGCAACCAGTTCGCCAAGAGAGGGTGAGCCGGCCGGTAAACCAAAGCCTAAGAAATCCAACGCGGTTAGGGTGCCGATGGCCCCGGTTAAAATAAAGGGTAAAAAGGTCAGGGTGGAGACCATCGCATTGGGCAAAATATGGCGGAACATAATGGCACTGTTTTGCATGCCCAGCGCGCGTGCGGCTCGTACATACTCAAGGTTACGGCCACGTAAAAACTCAGCTCGCACCAGATCCACCAAGCTCATCCACGAGAACAGCAACATAATCCCCAGCAACCACCAAAAATTTGGCTGAATAAAACTAGCCATAATAATCAGTAAGTACAACACTGGCAGCCCCGACCAGACCTCCAAGAAGCGCTGACCAATTAAGTCCACCCAGCCACCATAAAAACCTTGCAGTGCGCCGAAAAACACTCCAATCACAGAGCTGATCAGCGTCAGCGTCAGGGCAAACAGCACCGAGATACGAAAGCCATAGATCACCCGGGCAAACACATCACGGCCTTGATCGTCAGTGCCTAGCCAGTTTTGCAGCGAGGGCGGTGCGGGTGCTGGCACTTGCAGATCGTAGTTGATGCTGGAGTAATTAAAGGGAATCACAGGCCAAAGCATCCAGCCATCTTTTTCTGCGATCAGCTCTTCGATATAAGGACTTTTATAGTTGGCTTGTAATGGAAACTCACCACCAAAGGTGGTTTCTGGGTAGCGCTTGAGTACTGGGAAATACAATGCGCCATCATAGCTGACCACTAGCGGCTTATCGTTGGCGATAAACTCAGCGCCCAGCGATAAGACAAATAAGACCAAGAATAACCAGAGTGAATACCAGCCACGCTTGTGTGCTTTAAAGCGCTCAAAACGGCGTTGGTTAATCGGAGAAAGCGTCATATCAGTTTCCCCGACTGCTGAAATCGATGCGTGGATCGACCAAGGTGTAAGTGATGTCGCCGATCAATTTAACCAGCAATCCCAGTAAGGTGAATAAAAACAGCGTGCCGAACACCACGGGATAGTCACGGTTGATCGCGGCTTCAAAGCTGAGCAAGCCTAAACCATCCAGTGAGAAAATCACTTCAATCAGCAACGAGCCGGTAAAGAACATTCCAATAAAAGCGGCGGGGAAGCCGGCGATAATAATCAACATTGCATTACGAAACACATGACCGTATAGCACCTTGTTTTCGGGTAGGCCCTTGGCACGCGCAGTGGTGACGTATTGTTTGTTGATTTCATCGAGAAAGCTGTTTTTAGTCAGCAAGGTCAGGGTCGCGAAGTGACCAATCACTAGGGCGGTCACGGGTAAAGCGAGGTGCCAGAAGTAGTCACCGATTTTGCCGAGCATGCTCAGTTCTTCAAAGTTGTTCGAGGTCAGGCCGCGCAACGGGAACCAACTTAAATAGCTACCACCGGCAAATACCACCACCAATAAAATCGCAAAGAGGAACGCGGGAATCGCATAACCTAAAATAATCGCGGAACTGGTCCATACATCAAAGGCACTGCCGTGGCGCACGGCTTTACTGATCCCCAGCGGTATGGAAATCATATACATCAACAGCGTACTCCAGAGCCCAAGCGAGATAGAAACTGGCATTTTTTCGATAATTAAATCAGTCACCTTGGCATCACGGAAAAAGCTATTACCAAAATCAAAGTGCGCATAGTTTTTGAGCATAATCCAGAAGCGCTCAATGGCTGGCTTATCAAAGCCGTACATTTTCTCGATTTCCAGTACCAATTCAGGGTCCAAACCTTGCGCGCCACGGTAGTTGGCCGATGAGTTGCTGGAAACTTCCGAGCCACCGCCGGAGATACGCCCCGTTGCGCCACCCGCTGCCGCATCAAAGCCTTCCAGTTTGGCAATCATTTGCTCCACTGGGCCACCAGGCGCCGCTTGAATAATAATAAAGTTCACTACGAGAATCCCCAACAAGGTGGGAATAATCAGCAGCAAACGCCGAAAAATATAGGCCAGCATACTTATTTATCCGTTACAGCAGAGGGACTGGCGACAGCGGTGTTGTACCACCAGGTCATCAGGCCATAATCATAGAGTGGCGCAATTTCAGGCTGAGCTAAATGCTGCCAATACGCTGTGCGCCATGTATCAATATAGTAGTTGGGAATCACATAATGGCCAGCCAACAAGACGCGATCTAAGGCGCGCGCATGGGTAATCAAGCTGTCACGGCTTGGCGCATTAATTAAACCTTCAACTAAGCTGTCGATGGCTGGGTCTTGCAGGCCAATAAAGTTACGGCTGCCGGGATTATCCACGCTACTGGAGTGCCAGAAATCGCGTTGCTCGTTACCTGGTGAATTGGATTGCGACCAAATGCTCGAGGTCATATCAAAATCACGCGAACGCATACGGTTGATATATTGCGACACGTCAGTGCGGCGAATGGTCAACTCAATACCCAACTCTGCCAGATTGCGCTTAAAGGGCAGCAGCACGCGCTCCAGATTGGCCTGAGCAATAATAAACTCAAAAGCCAGCGGCTCACCTTGCGCATTGACCATGCGATCGTTCTCAATCGTATAACCTGCGTCCTGCAGTAAACGCCATGCTTGTAAACGGCGTTCACGAATAATACCGCTGCCATCACTGACAGGGTTGTTAAACGCTTGAGTAAAGACTGTGTCAGGGATTGAGCCACGTAGCGGCTCTAAGAGCGCCAATTCAGCCTCGGACGGCAAACCATGGGCTGCCAGTTCCGAGTTAGCAAAGAAGCTATCAGTGCGGATATATGAGCTGTAAAAAAGCTGCTTATTGGTCCATTCAAAATCAAACAACAGGGCAATCGCTTCACGCACGCGCACATCTTGGAACATCTTGCGGCGCAGGTTAAAGGTAAAGCCTTGCATGCCCACTGGATTGTGGTTTTTGATCTCTTTTTTAATGATTTTACCGCTGCGTAGCGCAGGCGAGTTGTAACCTGTGGCCCAGTCTTTAGCTGAGTACTCTAGATTAAAATCAAACTGGCCGGCTTTAAAGGCTTCTAACGCCACAGACATATCACGGTAATAATCAATATGGATTTTATCGAAGTTATAGAGGCCGCGCGATACCGGTAAATCTTGCCCCCACCAATCCGCCACGCGCTCATAGCGCAAGCTGCGGCCGGCATCCACTTTGACTAAGCGATAGGGTCCGCTGCCTAAAGGAGCTTCTAGACTGGTCTTGGTAAAATCACGCTCGGCCCACCAATGTTTGGGCAGGATTTGTAACTGGCCCAGAATCAGCGGTAATTCACGGTTTTCACTGTGTTTAAAATCAAAACGTACTTGCAATGGACCTTCAACCACCACATCTTTTACATCCGCATAATAGTGACGATAGAGCGGGTGGCCTTGTTCAATGAGGGTGTTAAAAGTAAAGAACACGTCCTCTGCTGTCACCGATTCGCCATCGTTAAAGCGCGCTTTGGGGTTGAGATAAAAACGCACAAAGCTGTGGTCTGCCGCTTTTTCAATGCGCTCAGCCAGCAAACCGTATTCAGTAAAAGGCTCATCGGCGGAATGGTAGGTGAGGGTGTCGTACAGCAAGCCAACTTGATCAGCGACGTTACCTTTAGGAATAAAAGGGTTGAGGCTGTCAAAGCCATTCAAGCCGGCCAAGCGCAAAATGCCGCCCTTAGGTGCCTCGGGGTTGGTGTAGTCGAAGTGGGTGAAGTCGCTGGCATATTTTGGCGCTTCATCATACAAAGTCATGGCATGTTGCGGCTGTGCGAAAACGCCAGTACACCAAGCCATGAGAAACAGTGATACGCAACTGCGACGCAGCCCAGTCAACATTATTTAATCTCCGAAGGTTTGAGCCACCAAGCACGTAAGCCTAAAGTGTAGGGTGGCGTGCGCACAAATTCAAAACGGTTCTGATACGCAATTCGATGGTGGCTAATATACCAGTTTGGAATGCTGTAATAGTTCCACAGCAGTGCTCGGTCCAGCGCGCGCGCGGCTTGACGCTGTGCACGATAGGTTTTTGCACTGAGGAGCTTTTCAAGTAAATCATCAATCACTGGACTGCTGACTCCTGCATAATTTTTACTGCCCTTGATCATGGCTTGTGAGGAGTGAAAATATTGCCATTGCTCAAGGCCTGGGCTGAGCGTTTGCGGCAAGGTCAGCAAAGTTAAATCAAAATCAAAGTTATCTAAGCGCTGCTTATACTGTGCGCGATCAACGGTGCGCATGCGTGCAGCAATCCCCACTTCATTGAGGGTATTGACATAAGCTTGCAGAATTCGTTCGAGACTTGGGTTCACCAAGAGGATTTCCAGTTCCAATTGTTGTCCCAAACGGTTGCGTAAACCTTTAGCGCTACTGCGCCAGCCCGCTTGAGCCAATAAGCCTAACGCTTTACGCAGGGTTTCACGCGGAATGCCTCGGCCTTGAGTTTGCTCTAAATTAAAGGGCTGTAAAAACAATGCCAAGGGCAATTGCTCACGCCATTTTGCTAAGAGTAAGCCTTCTGCGCCACTGGGTAGGTCGCGAGCAGAGAAATCGCTGTTGGGGTAATAGCTGTTGGCGCGCTGATAAGCGTTATTAAATAAAGTGCGATTGGCCCATTCAAAATCAAATAACAGGGTCAATGCTTCACGGGTGGCCACATCCTGAAACTGCGCACGCCGTGTATTGATAAACAGCGCTTGTGTCTGCGTAGGAATTTGATGCGGGATTTCTGCGCGAATCACCTTACCTTTAGCAATATCTGGAAAACGGTAATTATTCGCCCAGTTTTTAGCTTGGTGCTCAATATAAAAATCAAAGCTGCCGACTTTAAAGGCCTCAAAAGCCACGTGTTTATCGCGGTAAAAATCCACTATGACTTTATCAAAGTTGTACTTACCACGATTGACCGCCAAGTCTTTCCCCCACCAGTCTTTAACGCGCTCAAACTCTAGGCTACGACCGGGTTTGATTGCAGTGATCTTATACGGGCCGCTGCCCAAGGGTGGCTCAAAAGTTGTTTTGCTAAAGTCTTTATCGCGCCAGTAGTGCTCTGGCAATACAGGTAGATCACCCATGCGTAAAATCAGCAGTGGATTGCCAGCGCGCTTAAATACAAAGCGAATACGGTGGTGGTTGAGGATATCAACGCGCTTTACTTCTTGCAGATAAGTACGGTATTGCGGATGGCCTTGCTTGAGCAAAGTGCGATAGGAGAATGCTACGTCTTTAGCAGTGATAGGCGTGCCATCATGAAAACGCGCTTCTTTGCGCAGGTTAAATACCACCCAACTGCGGCTGTCGTTGTACTGCACACTTTCGGCAATTAAGCCGTAGGCGCTGGCGGGCTCATCGCCGGAGGGGTCATAGTTACCACTGCCCACCATCAAGGGTTCGTTGAGTTCGCTAACGCCATAGCTCATAAAGTCAGCGGTACCGATTGGGCTGGTGCCTTTTAAGGTGTAGGGATTGAGCGTATCGAAGGTGCCAAAAGCCATCAGGCGTACGGTGCCGCCTTTGGGGGCGCTAGGATTGACCCAGTCAAAGTGGGTGAAGTTGGCGTCGTACTTGAGCGTTTCAAATTGCGCGTAACCATGACTTTTAACCACGCTAGCCAAGGCTGGCAGGTTAAAAGTAACAAGGCTGATCAGAAACAAAAATACGCGCATAAACACCATCAACCCTTAAATAACCAACTACGGAGCATCGAACGCGCAGTTTACTCGATTTCTACGTTGTGCGTCAGTATACACTTAGGTTGAGTGGTGACTGCTGGAGCTGCTCCATGCTCCAGATTGGATTTTAGAGGTACAGCGATAAAGTTTGTCCAGGTTTTAAGGCAGTGCTGACTCTTGGGTTCCAGTTTTTAAGCTGTTTAAGAGACACTTTATGGCGCTGTGCAATCACTGAAAGCGAATCGCCAGGGCGCACTTTATAGCGAATGTTCTTAGAGTTGTTGGCTGATGCACTAGTGGTATTGCTGGCCATTAAGGTTAGGTTTTGCCCCACTTTAAGCGCATTAGATGACAGTTTGTTCCAGCGTTTAATGTTTTTAACCGAGACTTTTTGGCGTGCAGCAATATGGGATAGAGTGTCACCACGGCGCACTTTATAAGTACGTTGAACTGCTGTAGCTTGCGCAGGTGTGGCAGTCATACTGGCTAGCGCTGCGCGGCCTTGTGGAATATTGAGCACTTGGCCAATGCGTAGGCTGTTGCTAGGTAGTTTGTTAATGTCTTTAATCAAGGCTAGAGGCACCTGATAGCGGTTGGCAATTACAGATAAATTGTCACCACTGCGCACGGTATATTGTTGCCACTGCATATGGTCTGAGGGTTTGATGCTGGCTAACTTTTCTTTAAGTCGCTGTGCGTTATCCAGCGGTACCAGTAAATGCTTAGGGCCGCCCATCACGATCCCTTGCTTATAGGCAGGGTTTAATTGCACAAGCTCGTCTTCTTGCACTCGAGCCAGTTGTGCTAAGCGGCTGATATTCATTTGTTGCTTGAGGGCAACTTGAGTGAAGTAGGGCTCATTAGCAATCGGTGCTAAAGCAAGGCCGTAAGCGTCAGGCGCGTTAATCAGTTGTGCCACAGCTAACAGCTTAGGGACGTAGGCTTGGGTTTCGTCTGGTAAATTTAAGTTCCAGTAATCCGTGGGTAAGTTGCGCTCTATATTGCGTTGAATCGCTCTGCCAACGGTGCCTTCGCCAGCGTTGTAGGCTGCCAATGCCAGCAACCAATCGTTATCAAACATGCGATGTAAGTATTCAAGATAGTCCAGTGCGGCCTGAGTGGAGGCCATAATATCGCGTCGGCCATCGTACCAGTGCGATTGAGTGAGCTTAAAATGACGCCCAGTGGATGGGATAAACTGCCACAGACCTGATGCATGTGAAGTTGAATAGGCCAGTGGGTTGTAGCCACTTTCAATCATCGGCAGCAGTGCCAGTTCAAGAGGCATGTTACGTGCCGCCAGGCTCTCTACGATGTAATACATATAAGGGCTGCTGCGCTCGGAAATAATTTCAATGGATTTGCTGCGGCTGGCAAACCATAGGCGTTGGTGATCAACGCGAGGGTTGTTGTCTGACAATGATTGCAACTGGAACCCTTGACGCACGCGTTGCCAGATATCAGTATCTTCCTCGCCAGTCGCTTCATACATAATGCTGGGCTTGTAACGAGGTTCTTGCACTACAGGAGCGCGCTGATAGCTTGGCGCAGTGGTTGCTGAAGCAGGCTGTGTAGTGTTTTGGTAAGAGAGGCAACCGCTGGTGAGCGTGGCGATAAACAAGGCCGCGCTGAGGGAAATAACGTGGCGAATCGAACTGAAAATAGATTGGTTTGGGCTGGCTGAATCCGACATTAAAAAAAGTGCTTTTTAAAAAGTTTGCGCGATTTTAGGAAGGGAAGCGGTGTGGGTCAAGCCGATTCCCTTCATAGAGCCGATTAAAATGTATCTTTCCATGACCGGAGCGTGGCAAAAACTTCATAGTTTTGTGCGATTTTTGCTTGTGATTTTTCTTCTGCAGCTTGGATTACCGAGGGTTCTGCGCAGCGTAAGAATGGGTTGGTGCGCTTCTCTAGCGCGATATGACTGGGCAAAGTAATCTGCTGCTCTGCGCGCAACTGCCGCACTGTATCGATGCGCTGCTGGATATCTTGGTTGCTCGGTTCCACCGCTTGTGCAAAGAGTAAGTTGCTTAAAGTATATTCATGGGTGCAATACACCAAGGTGTTATCAGGCAGCGCTGCTAAGCGTGATAATGAAGCATACATTTGCTCGGGATGACCTTCAAACATGCGGCCACAGCCCCCAGCAAACAAAGTATCACCACTGAGTAACCACGGCTGGTTGTCACTGTTATTACAAAAATAAGCTACGTGGCCTAAAGTGTGTCCGGGTACTGCAAAAACCTGTACGGTATGTCCAAGCAGCTCAATGCGGCTACCTTCATCGACCGCTATATCTAAACTGGGAATGGTTTCACGAGCAGGGCCGGTCACTTTAGTCTGAGTGGCTTCTTTTAAAGCGCTAACGCCGCCGACATGGTCATGGTGGTGGTGGGTGATTAGAATATCGGTCAGCTGCCACTGTGGATGATCAGCCAACCAGTTCAGTACAGGTTGGGCGTCACCGGGGTCAACTGCAGCACAGAGTTGACGTTGAGTGTCTTGAATCAGCCAGATGTAGTTATCATTAAATGCAGGCAGTGCAGTAAAAGTGAGCATGACATATCCTCAATAACAGATGCAGCAAGCTTAGCATGTTCATATGCTGGGTTTTGCTCTGGTAATTTATGCAGCGGGTAGCAGCGAATGACTTTTCAACGCTTTTCAGACTTTTTATCGCGTCCTCGTAAGTCGTTAGCCGAGCCTTTGGCGCGTTGGTTTTTAACTGAGCGTGGGCAGCAACTAGAACGCATGGAGCGTGAATTCTTGGCCGCACAGCTGACACGGCATTTTGGTAGTTATATTGTGTACTATAATCCGCCGATGCCCATAGTCACCGCGCCAAAGATTCGTCGGCACATCAGCTTAGGCGACCTGCAATTGGATGTTGATGTGCATTGTGCTGAGCATAAATGGCCGATCGCTGCGGATGCGGTGGATGCGGTGGTATTGCAGCACAGCTTAGACTTTGCTGTGTCTCCGCATGATTTATTACGCGAAGCGGCGCACTGCATACGACCGGGTGGGCACTTAATTATTGTTGGTGTGCAGGCGTGGAGTTTGTTTGGGCTGTATCGTCATTGCACTGGCAGCGTGTGGAAGCATGCGCATTGTTTAGCGCCTGCGCGCATTACCGATTGGCTGGGTGTTTTAGGTTTTCGTTTAGAAAAGCGCAGTTTTACCGCGTACCGCCCACTGTTAAACTCCAGCCTAATACATTCTAAGTTAGAGAGTTTTGAGCGTTATGCTCAGCGCAAAAATTTACCTATGGGTAGCTGTTATATGTTGGTTGCCCGTAAAATGGTGCATGGTATGCACCCACAGTCACATTCAGTAAAGTTAAGCGTGCAAAAATTACGCCCCAGCGTGGTCGCTGCGCGCGAATCTCATTCGAAACATATTAAGCATAGCGAAGAACATGACAGATCAAGTTGATATTTTTACCGATGGCGCCTGCAAAGGTAATCCAGGACCTGGTGGTTGGGGAGCGTTGTTGGTTTATAAAGGTAAAGAGCTGGAGTTGTGTGGTGGTGAGCGTGAAACCACCAATAACCGTATGGAGTTGACTGCAGCTATTCGTGGTTTAGCCGAATTGAAAAAATCTTGTGCTGTGCGCTTAGTCACGGATTCCAAATATGTCATGCAGGGTATTCAAGACTGGATGCCCAATTGGAAAAAACGTGGCTGGAAAACTGCAGCTAAACAGCCGGTTAAAAATGTCGATTTATGGCAGCAACTGGATGAGCAAGTGCAGCGCCATGACATTGAGTGGCAGTGGGTGCGTGGTCATACCGGACATCCGGGGAATGAGCGCGCCGACCAATTGGCCAATCGTGGTGTTGAAGAGGTCTTGGCATGAGATATGTGGTGCTCGATACCGAAACAACGGGTATCAATATTAACGAAGGTAACCGCATTATTGAAATCGGTTGCTTGGAGTTGGATGGGCGTACACCGACGGGTCGCCATTATCATGTGTACTTACAGCCTGACCGCTCCAGTGAAGAAGGCGCATTGGCGATTCACGGTATTACCGATGAGTTTCTAAAAGATAAGCCGCGCTTTAAAGATATTGCCGATGAGTTTTTTGATTTTATTAAAGGTGCTGAGTTAATTATTCATAACGCGCCCTTTGATATTGGTTATATCAATCACGAATTTGCCTTGCTTGGACAAACAGAACGCTCTGATATCAGTCAGCATTGTACTATTTTAGATACCTTGGTGATGGCACGTGAGCGTCATCCGGGGCAGCGTAACAGCCTGGATGCACTGTGTAAGCGTTATGGCGTGGATAACTCCGGACGTGAACTGCACGGCGCATTGCTGGATGCTGAGATTCTGGCTGAAGTGTATTTGGCCATGACCGGTGGCCAAACCAATTTGTCTCTGGCCGGTGATGGTGGGGATGAAGGTGGCGGCTATGTGAGTGTGACGCCAATTCGGCGCATAGCTGCAGATCGTGGTGCGTTACCTGTGCTAGCTGCTAATGCGCAGGAATTGGAAGCGCATCAGAAGTTTCTCGAGAAAATAAAAAAAGCCAGTGGCGTTGAACTCACCTGGTAAACACTTGAGTAGGTTAATGCATGATAAAGCAATACCAAGCATTTAAAGTTGAACTTAGTGATGGGATTGCCCATGTGCAAATCAATCGACCAGAAAAAATCAATGCGATGAACGCAGACTTTTGGGCAGAAATCCGTGAGATTTTTGCCTGGATTGAAGATACTGCGCAGGTGCGGGTTGTGGTGCTCTCGGGTGCTGGTCAGCACTTCTCTTCTGGTATCGACTTGATGTTGCTGGCGCAAGTGGGTGCCCAGCTTGGTAAAGAAGTGGGCCGTAATGCCCGCACCCTCAAACGTAGAATTGAAGAATTGCAGTCGTCGTTTAATGCAGTGGATGCCTGTTCAAAACCAGTTTTAGCGGCCATTCAAGGCTATTGCTTGGGTGGCGCGATTGACTTAATCAGTGCATGCGATATGCGCTATTGCAGCCAAGACGCACAATTTGCCATTAAAGAAATTGATGTTGGCATGACGGCAGATGTCGGTACCTTGCAGCGCTTACCGCATATTATTGGTGACGGCATTATGCGCGAGCTGGCCTATACCGGGCGCACAGTGGCGGCGGACGAAGCGCGCAGCATTGGTTTGGTCAATCGTGTTTATGCTGATCGAGAGGCCTTGCTGGCTGGTGTATTTGAGATAGCCCAAAGCATTGCTCAAAAGTCCCCTATTGCAGTGCAAGGCAGTAAAGAAATGATTCGTTATATGCGCGATCACAGCGTGGCTGATGGCCTGAATTATATTGCCACTTGGAATGCTGCCATGCTGCAATCTGAGGATTTACGCGTTGCGATGGCGGCACAGATGAGCAAACAAACGCCTGAGTTTAAAGATTGATTCACTAGCCCCTCTAGCCATTTTAGCGCATAGATCACATTCAGCACTCAGAGTACGATGCTGCTCAGAGTGTTAAGCCATGCAGGTCACGAAAATGAATACACAACACACTACGACACCTTGGCAGCAAGGCATGCCCGATATCAGTACGCAAGGCGGCTTGGCTGTTGCCCATTGTCGTATGCGTTTTTTAGGTGGTGTGCAGGGTTTATTGTTGCCCCGTGAATGGCTGCGTGAGCAATGTGCTGAGCAGATTATTGCCGAGCAAGGCATTGGCCATCTCAATGGTGAAGCTGTGTTTGTGTTTGAGCTGGCAGAGCCACTTGAGTTGCCTAATATGCACTGGCAAGGCATGCGTGATTTTATGCTGGAAGGGCAGTTGTCATTGTTTCGCATCCTGGCATTTGCCAGTCAAATCGGCACTTGGGCGCGCCAGCATCGTTTTTGTGGCAGTTGCGGCCAGCCCATGCAGCAAGCACCTGGCCATCGCATGATGCAGTGTGAGCCTTGCCGTGTGCAGGAATACCCGCGTCTATCGCCGAGTATGATTGTGGTGGTGACACGGGGTGATGAGATTTTACTGGGGCGTTCGCCGCGTTTTGTCGAAGGCATGTACAGTGCTTTAGCTGGTTATGTTGAACCCAATGAAACTGTAGAACATTGCGTGCACCGCGAAGT
>RRZU010284702.1_pt1 | contig 14639 bp, 9 predicted proteins | sample 2165561 | NCBI WGS metagenome assembly RRZU01 (sample SAMN10456909, study PRJNA506462) | wastewater metagenome | isolation source: wastewater sludge | place: USA: Moscow, Idaho
CAACAGATCTTTCGGATGCAAATGGTCTACCACAATATGCCCGTCATCAGCAATATAAACAAGATAAAACGGATGCAGCTGATTCTTATGTCCGATATTGATTCCTGCAGTACGGTTCTTCAGTACATAGATCGTACCCGCCGATACTTGCCCGTTGCCATTGACAACAGCATGAAGTCCCAACGGAGTATGCTCTACATCATGATGCTGATTCATATATTCCAAAAGGTCGAGACGGAACTCATTGAGTCCCAAGTCCATAATATTGACTCCGGTATTCATTTCTTCCAAATCCACCACATCTTTTTGCAGGCGTTCCAACTGCTTCTTTCTATAGTCCAGATCACCCTGTTCTTCGGGTGTAAGTGGATTCTCGTCACCAGTGGCTGTCATCACACTCATCTTCATACGGGCTTCCACCCTTCCTTTAAGATTGATGTATTCATCGAGCGTCATGTCAGGCCAGTAATTTACCAGTTGAATGACTTCATTGTGAGAACCGATACGGTCGATACGTCCGAAACGCTGAATGATACGCACAGGATTCCAATGGATATCATAATTGATAAGATAGTCGCAGTCTTGAAGATTCTGTCCCTCACTGATACAATCGGTAGCTATAAGAATATCTATCTGCTCATGCAAATGGGGATAGAGAACAGTAGCTTCCTTAGAAACCGGAGAAAAAAGAGTAAGGACCTTATTATAGTCCAGCTTCTCCTTCAATTTCAATGTGCTTCGAGCTTCCACGGTACCGGTAACAATGGCAACATGAAGTCCGTAACGTTCTTTAATGCGAGCGGCAAGATTATTATAGAGATATTCCGCCGTATCAGAAAAAGCAGTAAAGACAAGCACTTTCTTGTTTCCGTCATTGATCGGATGTTCTATCTTTGACCGTAAGTCAACGATAAGTTGCTGGAGCTTACTGTCATGGGCAGGCGTTATGCTCTTCAACATCTCTATAAGCAGACGGAATATCGTAAGATCAGATTTGATTTGTTCACGCCACCTCACATAGTCCATATCTTCAAGCAAGATACGGTTTTTCTTCTTTCCTACAAAAATATCTTCTTCATCCTCATCCGTAAGTTCATCCTCATAATCGTCAACCCTTTCCCTGTGATTCCCCTGTTCGTAAGTATCAATGGCTTTCAACGTATTCTCCATCACTTTGATAATACGAAGAACCGTAAGGCGGAAAGAATTAACAGAAGACTCCAGACGCTTCAAGAGTTGCATATTCATCAACCGTTGAATGCCCTGTTCCCGTTCCTCGATACTCAGCCGATGTCCGTTCGTGCCTTCTTCCTCTTGATATTTATATAATTTACTGTCAAGGATGAATGCCGAAGGCGCATAGATCGCAAGATTAAGCAACTGAAGTTGCTCAAATATCTCATTGTAATTGATCGCATGATCAAGATCCGTGAAGTGTGGACGACGGTTTTGGGGCACCAGACGGGTAGGAAACTTGCCAATATCGGTCGTGTCATAATATTGCTGGATATGTTTTCTGCTTCGGGCTATCGTCACAGCATCCAGCAGACGGAAGAAATCAAAATCCAGTCGATTGAGCAGTTCCTCCGTTGTCCTTTGGTCAGCGGGCAGGTTAGCCCAAATATTATAAGCACCCTGCGCCTGTGCAAAAATATCCTTGACACTATGTTCCGTAGGAAGCAACTCATCAAAACCGGCAGCGTCACCCTCATAAGCAAGTTGCAGTTGATTCTTGAGGTCGTTAAAACGGTTATTGACAGGGGTAGCACTCAACATCAGGACTTTTGTCTTCACGCCGGCACGGATTACCTTGTTCATCAAGCGCAAGTACCTGTTCTCCTTAGGGTTCTCATCCTCCTCATCAGTAGAAACTTTTCCCCCATTACGGAAATTATGACTTTCATCAATGACAACCAAATCAAAGTTACCCCAATTCAAGCGGTCTAGATCAATATCATTACTCATACCATGGTCACGGGAAAGATCCGTATGATAAAGAATCTTATAGTTAAGCCGGTCTTTTACCAACGGATTATTGGTATAATTCTGCCGGTAAGTATTCCAGTTTTCATAGAGCTTCTTTGGACAGAGAACAAGGACACTACGATTGCGGCTTTCATAATATTTGACTACAGCAAGGGCAGTAAAAGTTTTACCCAGACCGACACTGTCAGCAAGAATACAACCGTTATACTTTTCCAATTTATTAATGATCGCCAAAGCTGCATCACGCTGGAAATTATAGAGTTTATTACAAATAACGGAGTTTTTGAAACCTGTAGCTTCATTAGGCAGATTGTCTTCACTGATATCTTCCAAGAACTCATTAAAAATATTATAGAGTGTCACAAAATAAAGAAAAGCAGGAGCGTTCTCCTTATAGGCATTGCTGATATTTTCTATTACCTCATCTGTAACCGTTTGCAAACGACTGTTATCATTCCATATTTGGTCAAAAAGATCAAGATAAGCCTTTGACATAGGGGCATCCGTCTTTTGAATCATGGTATAAGCATTATTACCCTTTTCGCAGCCAAGATCTACTGTCGTAAATCCATTGACAGGCATATAAGATTTATCATCGACATTGATAAATCCCATCATATTCTCATTGGTCTTGTTGGATTTAAAACAACCTTTCTTTCTTATCCATTCAGCACACTCTTTGGCGATAGCCTTTTGCGTCAGTTGGTTACGAAGTCTAACTTCAAATTCCGACCCATACACGGTACGTTCCCGGTTCAGCCGTGGAATATAGAATTCTCTTTGCTGCTTAGAAACCTTTTCTGTTGTAAAGGTAGGCGAAGTAAAAATGAAACGCAGTTCCTTGATGTCTTTCAGTGCATTTTTCAATTCCTGATAGGCATAAATAGAAAAACAAGAAGCCGCTATAGAAAGGCAGCTTCCAGATTGAAGTTCCTGTTTCAGGTCTTGACTTAGTGTTTTGTTGATATTATCAATCAGCTCCATTTGCCTTAATTCAGATTTTCCATTGTTCGTCAGTATAATTCATGCCAAAGATACCATTTTTATTTAACACATGAAAATTTAATATCATTTACACAAGACGTCTGTTTTAACTGCTTACATTTAGTGATGTCACCTCCCTATGGTGTAAGTCTAGGAAATAGTTTTTTGCTTATATCAGAAGGATATTGATATGTGTCTATTTTTACTATAACTTGTATCTTGCTTTTAGTTGCCTTCTGATTATTTGTTGCTGGATTAAACTTGATTTTTTTTATTATTTTAGGGATAATCTCATATATTTTATCCCATTCTTTATATGTTTTATATGTATATACTTCTTTTACTCTTCCTTTTTTATTTATAGAAATATCCATTTTTATATTATATACCCCTTCATAACCAAAAGCAGCTAGGTATTGTAATTTATCTTCTATGTAAACACTTAATAAAGAATCATAGGAGCATGATGATATCGGTTTCAATTGACGCGATATACCTCTATATTTTAATTGGGGATAAGTTAAAATTTCCAATTCAGTAGTATCTATGTTATGATTATGAGAATAGGCTCTACAATAGGATAACATACAGAAACAACAGAATAGAATTACTTTTATTTTATTCATTATTATATTGCTCAACTTCTTTAACTGCATTACTTATGTGATTTTCTAGATTTTCATTGGAATTTATACCTGTCCGATACGGAGTATGCAAAGCGTCAATACCGTTGAACATAGAATTTAGATTGTAAGCTACGGAGTGAACGGGTATCGACCGGAATACACAACATGCATATATTAACTTAAATTTGGAATAAAAAAGGCTTCAAAGTTTGTTTAACTCATTAAAAATGAGTAACTTTATAATCGGCAAAAAAACAAAGTTCAAACTTAGAAGCCGTGAGCAAAGATACAACAATTCTGTCCGATCTTTAGGGAGAGCTACAAGATGGAGATGCTTACAGAGCACTTTCCACGACAGAACTTAGTTTATTTCCGTCATAGATCATTCAGTTCATCATGCCAGCTATTTCTCTATAAGTGGAATACAGTCCATTGGTGAGAAAACATTATCATCTAACTTTTTCTGAAGATATTCTTCTACGCTTTTCCTCTTCACAATCGCAACTCGATTTTCATAAAACAAAGAATTTTTTTTGTTCTTTATAATAACATAGACAAATGACTTGTGAGGTCTAATATTCTTCATAAAAGTTGTTCCTATTCGATTCGTATACTGTTGACTCAATAATCCATTATAAATCATAAACATCAAGTTATAATCTCCAATTTGATTTTTTAAAAAACGATGTATTATCCATTGTTCAGGCTTGCCGGCAATAGATTTCAATGATATCCAAGTAAGATAATCTTCATTCGTATTATTTATTATCTTATAGTTTTCAATACATCTTTCATTTCCATTAAATTCATCTTTATATTTATAAGTTGTAGTGTCAATTAATATTTGGCTCCATCCTTTAGAGAATAAAAACAAAAAGAATAAAATGAAAAAGAATTTTAAAAGTTTATTACTCATTATTCTGACATATTTTTAATTGTTTCTTTTTTTGAATCTATAATCATTTTCTTTAGAATTTCATTTCCTTCAACCCAACTTCCATCTATTGGATGGTGACTAGCTCCATAATGATTTTCACCATTCAATATATATAGCAAAACATGCCCATTTGCCTCATGGCTATATACCTCTGCAGCTCCAACTTTAGACAATTTTTTATTTATTACAACAACGACATCATTATTTGGAGAATTTTGCTTACCATCTTTATCGGGAAAGAGCGTTTCCCCCATATCACCTGATTCACCAGAAGAAAGTCCATTAATAGTTTCCCCATTAATATCTTTGTCAGATTCAAGATCATACTTAGGATCAAAAGGTATATAAGACATTTTTTCAGAACTTAAAATATTATTTTGATCAACATATTGATAATGATCATCTAAATGAACGTCGACTATTAAATTAGAATTTACTAAGGTTTTAAGATTGGTATAATTTAAACTATTTCCAGTATAGGTATTCAATAGATTTTTGTCTATTAATCCATCTTTATTCAGCTGGACATAACTCCAAGAATCCCTAGGTAATGTATTTTTAATCATTGTTAATTCCTCAATTCCTGTGGGTCTTATCTCTTTTCCATTCGGATCGATAGCATTTACGGGGTTATTTGCGCAGTAGGCATAAGGACTGACATTATAATACTTTTCTGCCAATGGATCAACTGTCGTCCACTGACAAATCACCGGGTCCATCTGTCTTGCTCCGTAATCATAGGTATTCAGACCATGCATCATATCCAACTCCTTTCCATTATATTTGTACTTCTGGAAACTGACATCGGATTGGTTGTTACTGAACGGCGTGCCAAAAGGATAATAATCATTTGTCTGATAAATTAACTCCAGTATCAAAGATAATACACTCCTTTTCCTTATACAGCCATGCAGTACCAACACGTTGTTCTAAAGGTATGCTTAAGATAAGGTTAGTAACAATTGCAATTTTATTTAATATCTTATTCTCATCTGTTACACTACTAAATATAAAATAAGTAAAATTCTCTTTTGGATGTATTTCCTTTATAAGGAATTCCTTGTAAAACTCTTTATTTATATTAGTGCTATCATTAGCCATATCTTCATATAGGAAATTGAATAAATTAAAATCACCTTTTGTTCTAAAAAAGAAATGATCTAATTTTATTTGTTTTTGTGATTCCTTCGAAATATCATGATCATCAAACCATGTGAGATAACTTATACTATCATTATTCATAATTGACACTTTGTATAAGTACAATGTTGTATCATTTGACATCATATATTTTGTTTTCTTACATGTTGTCAATATTTGTCCATTTGTTATATCACATATAAATATGAATACAAAGAACAAGGTCAATCGGAGATTAGAATGCGGCATATTCAAAAATTTTTAATTGTTTCCATTTTTGATTTTATAATCAAGGCTTTTAATACCAAATTTGTATCTACTTGATGATTAGAATGATGAGAAGCTGCTTCATGATTATACTTTGTTCTAAAATACATTAAAGCATGTCCATTTGCTTCATGACTATAGGCTTCTGACCTGCCTTTTAACGACAAACTTGAATTTATATAAACCTGAACATTACTGTTTAGAGAATTTTGTGGTCCGATTTTATCCGGAAAAAGAGTTTTACCCATAGATCCTGTTTCTCCTGTTGATAAGTCTTCAAAATTATGTGCAGGATCCGGATTAGACTCAATGCTAATATCTTCCATTGGATATGGATTAGGTAAAGATGTGAATTCTTCATTATGTTGATATGCAGTACCAATTTCCCATGGGAAACTCTTTCCTAAATGTACTTCAACGGTCATTGGATCATTTACAAGCTCTTTTAGGCTTTTCATATTATAATCATCCCCATTATAATTATTTATAACATTTTTGTCTATAAACCCTTGGTCATCGAAAACGACAAAAGATCTGGTCTCTTGAGGCAGCGTCCCTAAAATCATATTGTATTCATCTTGCCCATTCGGCTTTACTCTCTTTCCATCCGGATCAACAGCATTTACGGGGTTATCTGCACAGTAAGCATAAGGACTGACATTATAATACTTTTCTGCCAATGGGTCAACTGTCGTCCACTGGCAAATCACCGGGTCCATCTGCCTTGCTCCGTAATCATAGGTATTCAGACCATGCATCATATCCAACTCTTTTCCGTTATATTTGTACTTCTGGAAACTGACATCGGATTGGCTATTACTGAACGGCGTGCCAAAAGGATAATAATCATTTGTCTGATGGACAACTCCTGAGGAATCTGTAACTTCACGGATATTTCCTAAATGATCCTTTGTGAAATAATAGAACCACAAGCTATTAATTTTTAAATTGGCAGACAATGAGCTAAGCCATTGGTCCATCAGCCTTTTGTATTCGTCATCACTCATATCCTTGGTCTTTATCGGTTTCATTAGATATTTACCACTGGAATAGCGAGCCTGTATATAGCCGTCGCCAAAAAGCATCTTATCTACTTTCCCGTTTTCCAATATAAGACTGCCGTTCATTAGATAATCCGTGGAATCTGCTGACAGATAATTTTTATCTATATCCGTATACTGCTCTCCCATATTCACATGTGTATCAGGAGCTGCACTGTAATGAACAGTACGAAGTTTCTGACCTGTAGCGGTATAGATATATGCCGTCACGTTTCCATTATTAAACTGAATTCTCTGCGGATTATTGTTCCTGTCATATTCTATTGCTGTAATTCCACGGGTACCGTCCATTATCAGAGAACCATTGCCATTGTATGCTATCTCATCTGAACCCGACTTCAAGTCAAGGGAATTGGCATAAAGAACAGGAGGAGCACTTTCCACGACGGAACTTAGTTTATTTCCGTCATAAGTCATTCGGAGATCATCTATCGCTCCATATTTAACGGTTTTTTTCATCATCTCCGGAATTAGGGAAAAGTTTTTTTGGGGGGCAGTATCTTCTTTCTCTTCATAGCACTATTGATGAAGAGTAGAATGGATTTAGATTATGCATGCCTTTTCCTTTCCCGTTACCGCTTCTGGCAATGTGTGTATTACCGCAATTTCGAGTCGTTTCAACAATGCATGACAAATATACGATTTTCTTATAACATATTCAAGTTTTTATCTGTCTTTTTTAACTCTTTTATCTTTATTCTGCCAAAACGAGCAACAAAATGTATCGTTCAACGCCTGTTCTATGCTCTTCTGTCTTTTGGCCTGTCTTATTTTCTGTTCTGCTGTTTATTCTCTTTTCTTTACACCAGGCAAGAGTGTTGATTCTCCGGATTTCCTGTTCTGTAAATCTTTAAAATACCGTTTCCGAACGGAAACGTCTCAATAAAAGACGAATTTTATTCGTAGTTAATTAACTATAGTTATTTATATAATATAATCTATATACTTAACCAATAGGGAGTGTGGGGGGAAGAAAGAGACATCTTGGGGCGTTCGAGAGACATCTTGGGGCGCTTTTAACATTTAAAGAGACATCTCGGGGCACTTCTGATTATCCCCCTGGACTGTCCCTAAATAACTGGGATATATTGCGGAAAAGGAACCGGCATTCCAACGGATGTCATGAATTTTTTTGCCAAAAGCCTTTTCTATCCGGAGGAATAATCAATTCGGACAAGGATTAGACCTAAATACGCAAGGCATGAGCATATTTACAATACACTATAAATCAATAATTTACACCACATGATGTTTTCACAGATTGTATTTGATGTCCTTTTTGAGTCTGTTTCATGACGAAACAGCAAATAAAAGATGCCCTTATACGATGTTAAAAGCCGCGAAAGGGACTTTGAAAGGGCATCAAACGGGAGAAAAAAAGCAAAGAGAGGTTTACGGCAGGAAATCAAGCGGGAATCCTGCCCATGTTTTTTGTCCCAGGAGGAGGCATCAAAAAAAGGTATTTTTAAGAAAACAGCTGACAAGACGCCATGACACACTAGCATTTCCGTTTCAGCAGCAGATACCCGGTAAGCCCACCAATGACGGAGGCTGCAAAGATTCCGACTTTCGCCTGTGCATAGTTGGCCGGATCATGAAAGGCAAGGGTCGTTACAAACATGGACATCGTAAAACCGATGGAGGCCAGGAATCCCAGACCGGTCAGCCTGCACCATGTCATCTCTTTAGAGCGTCTCCCCCACTTCAACCGTGTTATCAGCCACACAGAACTAAGGACACCCAGAGGCTTTCCCAACAGGAGTCCGCACATCACCCCGACAGCTACATGATTATCAAAAAGCGATGCCATATCCATATCAACGAAAGAGACACCGGCATTCGCCAGAGCAAAAACCGGCATGATGACAAAAGAAACAAATGGATGCATACTGTGTTCAAGACGCTGTAACGGTGGGATAGCTCCCACTGCATCCTCTTTCACACGGGAGATGATCTTCACCTGACCGGGTTCGAGCATTCTCACGTCATTGGAATCTGCTGCTTCAAAACGACGTATCTGTTTTCTTATTCTCGAGAGGAAAACAGATTCGCCGATGCTGGAATCTGCCGGTATCACCATTGCTGACAATACGGCTGCAATCGTGGCATGTACACCTGACATAAGAAATGACACCCATACTCCTCCAATCCCCAAAAGCCCGTAGAACCAGATACTTTTCACTCCTAACTTGTTTCCGGCAAACATAACTGCCAGAAAAACGATACCGATGAAAAGGCTCATGACGGAAATCTCTGAGGTATAGAAGAAAGCGATCATTACTACAGAACCCAGATCATCAACAATGGCCATAGTAGTGAGGAAGACTTTAAAGGAAACAGGTATGCGGTTGCCAAGCAAATAGACGACAGCCAAGGCAAAAGCAATATCCGTAGCCATAGGTATTCCCCAGCCGTGAGCTACAGGTGTGCCCTGATTCAAGAGCATATAAATAACCGCCGGGAAAAGCATGCCGAAAACGGCAGCTGCTACCGGGAGCGTCACCTTCCGAATATCCCGCAGTTCACCACTGATGAACTCTCCTTTCAGTTCCAGTCCCACAACAAAAAAGAACATGGACATAAGACCGTCATTGATCCAATGCTCCAGACTGAAATTGAAAAAAGAACGGCCATTGAACAGGAAACCGAAATGCTGATGGAAAAACTCCAGATACTCCTCCCGCCATGGGGAATTAGCCATAAATAAAGCCACAAGAACGGACAATGCCAGAATAACACCCCCTGACTTTTCCTGATTCATAAATTGTTGTACCGGAAGGATAAGATGACTGTTAATTTTATTCTGATATTTATTTGCCATATCTGTGTGTATTTATTAATCTATACCATCAGCCGTTTCGTGGCTGACGTTCAATGCACTTTTATCTGCTCTCCCTTACCCAAAGTATACTTGAATCTCCGAATTCCGGAAAGACAAGGTTTCACCACAATTATTGACTGCTGCCGACCTGAGATGTTTTTCACTTCTACTTGTCCCCCGGCATCAAGAAAAGTTCGTACACCGGTGCCTTGAATAAAAGCATGGACGGCTGCGAAGGCTGAATGATTCTCCTTTGCAGTAAACGAGGCGGTAGATACGGAATGATCGACCAGCGCAGGAACAGAAAAGACCGGCGCGCCATATTCCCCACACTTCACATGAACGGTACATACGGTATCCTGAGAACTGAAATTACTCAGCAAGAGATAATGGGTACCGTCAGGATCGGCTGCAACGACTCCGTTCCAGCCTTCAGGCAGCGAAGGAAGACACTGCAGGCGAGCTGCAAGGGCCTTTGTGGCAGAATCAGAGACATTGCTGTACCAGACGATATGACGGGCATCTACTTTCTCATTGCGATGCACGACACGGGCCTTGTCACTGTATGCCGCATAAAGTTTTGCCGTCATGATGGAGTTATTGTTCATCCGGTCACCAAAAGCCATCTCTTTATGATCTCCGCAAATCACGCCGAAGGTATGATCTATATTCATCCAGTCCCCTGGCAGCACTGACAGTCTGCTGCCGTCTGAAACACTTGTTCCGGCCTCCGAAGACAACGTTCTCTCCCGGCGAGTGAATTCATCAGTACTGACTGCCATCAGTCCTCCCTGCTCTTTTGTTATTTCACAGTCGCGGTCAGCCCGTATTTCATCAAGATAGATTACGGCATTCCCCGGCGTGGAACAAAGAGAGAAACGGCAGTTCAACGCAGAGTCATTCGTATTCAGCTCCCCGTTCATCACATAGCTGTTTCCTTTAAGCTGCCAGATGCCGCTGACCACAGGACGGGCATTTGTCCTGCAATTCTTCACGGTATAGAAACCCAGGAAGTTTCCGGTGTTATATTCCCTGAACGGCACGACAAGGTTATTATCCCTGAGGTTAAACGGAGCGATATAGCCCGTATAGCTCTGTTTTCCCTGACTCCACGAGAAACAGGTGAAACGGTCTTCCGAGGCTGCACGCACCACATTCTGGCATTTGAAAAGTCTGGCAGCCCTGTGCCTTTCGAGAAAATCCGCCCATGTCGAAGGCGTCATTTTGTGCGTCGGATAATATTCATGTATCAGCCAGGTCATCATCACCCGATGGGCTTCCACCCCCATCCTCCTGGCCCCCACGTCGGGCCTCAACAACCAAGAGCCGTCCTTTGTTGTCCGCTGTCGCATTCTGATCTGTTTAAAGGCCTGATTTTCAAGCATCAGTGCATCAGTATTGTGCAGCATGCATGCCATAACAGAATAACTAGTGATCTGGTCATAAAGAAACAAACTCCAGTCATTTCCATTCGGCATCGCCTGTTCTCCATCGGGAAGAGAAAGCCAGTCAAGAACCCGTGAAGTCACCTGGTCACAATTATGAAACAAGTCGTCCGTCTTCCATCGTTCATTTCCCTGGAACAATTTTAAAGCCAGGGCTGCCTCGCCAAGTTCCTGGATTACCACATTCTGATAACTGGTATGAAAGAAATTATGATTCTGCAAGGTATAGTCGGGATACAAGTTCTGCCCACGATATAAAGGGGAAGTATCGGAGGGATGGGAATAACTGTTAACGGCAAATTCACGCAAACGCTGAAACCAGCGTGATGCCAGGGCATCATGCGGAAAGAGTCCCAGCGTTACGGCCAGGACATCCGTTTCCCAGCCGTTCTCCTCGGCTTTTGTATCCCCGATATATCCGGTCGGAATATTCCGTTCAAGTTCATAATTACATTCCGCCTTCAACAGTCTGTAGACATTCTCCCGTTCTGTTTCCGACAAATTTTTCCACTGAAAGAAGGCGGAATAAGCTACGGACAAGGACCAAAGGGAACTTTCCCAGGTATAGTCATCCTTGCCCAGAGATCCCCAGTAACGTCCGTCAGCACAAGTGCGGCGATGCACGGCCTTATGAGTAGCTACAGCAAAATCCAGACTTTTCCGTGCCATCACCTTCAGGTCACTCCACGTTACGCCGGCAGGAAGGCATGCATTATGATGACCATATCTGCAAAGAAAGGCACAGACCATAGACAAGTCTGCATTTGTCCGGACTCCGCGTTCATCACTTCCCATAGTATTCTCACCACGGAAACATCCGTATTCAGAATCGATATCCTGATAATCAGCTTTTACATATTGCGAAAAATCAGCCAGCATCTGCATCAAGTCTCCTTTCATGGTCTTCTCGTCTACAAAGTGAGAATCCAGGGACTGAGCTCCGGCATGGAATACCGTAAGGACAAAAAAGAAAACAACAGTAACCAGATATTTCATAATGCTACAAAGTTAGGCAATAATTTCTTCTTTCATACTCTTTTATTGAGAAATATTGCCTTTTAATTGATTGAATTTGTACAATATAGTCCCTTGTTATATTTTTGTATATAACAAGATTTTTGAGTTCACCCTTTCATATCAACAGTACAAAGAAACAGGAAGACTGCAAAAAGAGATCTGCACTGATATGAATATGGCGACCAAGATATACAATAAAAAGAATACAGGACGTTATAGTGAGAGAAGCAGTTTTTATGAAAAGGACATTACTCAAACAATGGGAGGAACTCATCTATCTGGTACTATGGGTCATTCTTTTTGGGGCCCCGATTGTCAGTGCGCACCTGAGAGTGCAAACAAGCGGTCAGACAACTGTCGACTGGCATGAAATATCTTATATCTGGAGATTTTACCTGGCCTACTTTGTCATCTTCATTGTACACAATTACTTTATTGCACCGCTGCTGGTATATAAAAACAAGAAAGGCAAATATTTCACTTGCATCATCATCCTTTTCCTCTTTTTTGAATTATATCAGTGCCTTTCCGGACCATCCCGCAAAGATATAATGCATCACAAGCATCTGCACGATATGGAAGTGCTGGCAAGATATGAGGGAAGACAGAAAGCAATGGAGCTTTTCAAAAGAGGTCCGATAAACAGCAACCGTCCTTTTCGAAAGGGATTCGGAGGTCCTCATATTCCCCCTCTGTTCTTCGGCCAGCCTTATCTTATCTCTTCCATTATCGTACTCCTCCTTCTGGGTATGAACCTTGGCGTAAAATTCTATTTCAAGTCGAATAAAGATGCCGAGGAACTGGAATTGATGGAAAAACAAAATCTCCGCCAACAGTTGGATTACCTGAAATATCAGATCAGCCCGCATTTCTTCATGAACACACTCAACAATATCCATGCCCTTGTAGACATTGACCCGGAGAAAGCCAAGACGACCATTGTCGAACTGTCCAAGATGATGCGCTACCTCCTTTACGAAGGTAACAAACCCCTTATTCCTCTGGCCGTGGAAATACAGTTTTTGCAGAACTATGTCAAGCTGATGATGCTCCGCTATACCAATAAAGTAAGTATCAACCTTGACATCCCGGAAAAAGTGCCCGACAAAAGCATACCGCCTCTCATGATGATCACTTTCGTGGAGAATGCCTTCAAACATGGAATAAGCTACCAGAAAAATTCCTTCATCAAGATACGGGCCTGGATAGAAGACAACCGGTTCTTTTTCACTTGCTATAACAGCAAGCATAAGGAGAGTACAGAAGAGCACGGAGGCGTAGGACTGGTCAACGTACGCAAACGACTCGATATCATCTATGGAGAGAACTATATTTTCGATATTAAGGAGATGGACAATACCTACAGGGTAAATCTTAATATTCCACTTGACAAAGAATCCCTGAAAATTGACCTGACAAACAAGAATATAAATACTTAAAAAAGATAATATGATTAAAGTTTTAGCTATTGATGACGAACCTCTGGCATTACAGCAGTTGGAACTCTATATCAAGAAGATACCATTTTTCGAACTCGCCGGTCTCTGTCAAAGTACGATGGAAGCCGACAAGATCATGGAAAACGAAAGCATTGATGCCATGTTCTGTGACATCAATATGCCGGATATGAACGGCATGCTGTGGGTGCAACAACTTCCCGCCCACCCTTTCGTGGTATTCACAACTGCCTACAGCGACTATGCCATTAAAGGTTACAAAGTAGATGCCATAGATTATCTCCTGAAACCTTTCGGACTGAATGAGTTCAAAGGAGCAGCCAACAAGATCAAGGAACGCTACGAGCTGAAGCATAAAGCCGAGACTGCCAAAACTTCATACACGGAAGAAGGCATGGTGTCGAATGCTGATGAGGATAATGCCCTCTTCCTGAAGACAGAACATAAAGTAGTCCGTATCGCTATTGATGACATCTGGTATATAGAGGGAATGAGCGAATACCTGAAATTTCATCTGCTATCGCAGAGCAAACCGATTATCGCCCTGCTCAGCATGAAACGTCTGGAAGACCATCTGCCCAAGACATTCATGCGCATCCACCGTTCATATATCATCAACTTGAAAAAAATCAGGGAAGTAAACAAGAGCCGAGTTATCCTTAGTGACGAGATCTATCTGCCTATAGGTGATCTCTATCGGGAGGCTTTTATGAAATATCTCGATACGAAATTCTTAGGAAAATAAAAAAGGGACTGATAAAAAATATCAGTCCCCTTTTCGTTATTGTTTATTTTTACACTTCATAGAATTTTATGATATAAGGCAACAATATCATCACGGGTAACCTCTCTCGGGTTGCCCGGAGTACAAACATCCAAAACAGCCTGGTCAGCCAGA
>RRZU010287901.1_pt1 | contig 14638 bp, 13 predicted proteins | sample 2165561 | NCBI WGS metagenome assembly RRZU01 (sample SAMN10456909, study PRJNA506462) | wastewater metagenome | isolation source: wastewater sludge | place: USA: Moscow, Idaho
AAGTTTTCCATCAGCCGACCATTGAACTCTGACAATGGATGGGGTAACAAATTGCAAGTTGGGTAAAGCATCTGAAGCATGAAGCAAATTGCTAAAAAATAAAAATAATATATAGATAGATTTTTTCATGATCTTGAAAGATTCCCTTTTTTATCATAATGAACAACTGCAAAATTAAACCTTTTAACTCTCAAGACTCTCTTAGTTTGTTTCATAAAGTTTTTTATTCGTTTCAAGAACATTTTTTTTATCAGAAACAGGACTTGATGATACTTTATAAAAAGTCTATGATATATTAATATCCATAAAAACAAAAAAATTATTTATCTTTGTTTCTGATATACTAAAAACTTAATAAAAAATCCAAAGAAGAACGATGAAAAAGACGATCTTAATTACGATGCTTGGTCTGTCCATTACTGCTTCAGCACAGAATCCGATCATACAGACCCATTATACAGCAGACCCCGCGCCAATGGTAAAAGGTGATACACTCTTTGTTTATGCTGATGTAGATGAACCAAAGGCAAATTTTTTCTGGATGTACCAGTGGCGAGTATATTCTACTACGGATATGGTGAATTGGACTGATCATGGTGAATTGCTAGGATTGAACAGTTTTTCATGGGCCGATGATCGTGCATGGGCTACTCAATGTTGTGAACGAGATGGAAAATACTATTGGTATATTTGCGCTCATTCCAAACTATCCGGTGGTATGGCTATCGGCGTAGCTGTCAGCGATTCACCTACTGGTCCCTTCAAGGATGCCATCGGCCATCCGCTCTATGATGACGGGAAATGGGATAATATCGATCCAACGGTCTTGATGGATGGAAAGAATGCTTATCTGGTATGGGGCAATCCGGAAATTCATCAGGCTAAATTAGCAGACAACATGACAAGTTTTGATGGAGAAGTCTCTATTATCCGACAAGACGAAAAAAGTTTCGGAGCACCTTCCCCTGCTTTCCGAAAAAAAGAAATAAAATATAAGGATATTTATGTTGAAGGGCCATGGCTGGCTAAACATAATAAAAATTACTATCTTCTTTATTCCGCAGGCGGAGTACCGGAACATATCGCTTATTCTATGAGCCGCAAACCACAAGGACCGTGGATTTACAAGGGCATTATCATGCCTCAGAAAAATGAGACTAATTCTTTCACGAACCACTGTGGTATTATAGATTTCAAAGGACATAATTATTTCTTCTACCATACAGGCAACCTGCCTGGTGGAGGTGGTTTCGACCGCAGCATTGCCGTCGAAGAGTTTAAATATAACAAAGACGGCACTATTCCTATAATTTTCCCTACACGGGAAGGTGTGAAGCCAACGGATACCCTGAATCCTTTTCAAAAGGTGAAAGCCTCAACCATAGCATGGGAAAAGGGGCTCACAACGGAACAAAATCTAAAGGCCAGAGTCTATATGACTGATATTCAAAACGGAGACTGGATGAAAGTGAGAGAAGTAAATTTTTCTTCTCAACCAAAAAAGATCAATATCAGTGCTGCCAGTGCCTCTCAGGGCGGAACGATAGAACTGCATGCTGACAGCATCAGTGGTAAAATGATTGCCACCATCAACATACCAAGCACAGGAGGATGGGAAAGTTTCAGCAATTTCTCAACAAACACTCTTATTCCTGTTATTGGTGTACATGATCTCTTCTTTGTTTTTCACGGACAAAAGGGCAGAAAGTTAATGAATTTCTCATGGTGGGAAATGGAAAAATAAGAAAAAGATGATGACGAAAGGAAAAGCAAGGACACTACTGGGGTTCCTCTTGTGGGCAATGACATCAACCCTACAAGCAAACAACCATATTCTGATTTCTCCCAACCAAAAGATTAAAATTATTCTATCAAAATCAGCTTCAGGATTTAATGTAAGTTATCAGGGAAAAACTGTCGTCATCTGCACCCGAGTAGGACTGGCTACTAAGAACAAGGCCGGTGCCGTAACCTACAAAAAGATTATCCTGCAACAACAGAAGCACATTCAGGAGCATTATAAAATGCTTAGTGGAAAGCGCCTCATCTGTAATAATGAAGCTACAGAAGCTATATGCATACTCTCACCAAAACTAAAACTCCGATTGCGTGCCTACAATAACGGCATCGCTTTCCGGTATGAATTGTCAGACCTACAAGACGATAGTATCATGGGGGAACTTACGACATATCATATCAGAGAAGGACTGCGGCGATGGATGCAAAACTACCAGCCGTCATACGAAGATTTTTATCCTATGACTACAGGACAACCGCAAGAGGCTTCCTGCAAACGGCACTGGGGATATCCTGCCCTTATAGAAGCACAGAAGGCTCAATGTTACGCACTTTACAGTGAGGCAGATATCACCCCAAATCAAAGTGCTTCTTCACTAAAAGGCTACGGGAATGGCGGTTATCAAGTCTCCACGGATCGGAACCCACTTCATCTTAACGGCAACTGGCATACACCTTGGAGGGTAATCATCATCGGCAAATTAAGTGATGTGATTGAATCTACACTGATTACAGATCTCGCAGAACCCTCTCAGCTAAAAGATGCCACATGGATTCATCCGGGTGTAGTCTCCTGGGTGTACTGGGCTTATAATCATGGCTCAAAAGATTATCAGGTTGTAAAGAAATATATTGATATGGCAGCCCGCTTCCACCTCCCTTATGTGCTCATTGATGCAGAATGGGATGATATGACAAATGGAGGAAATATAGAAGATGCCATCAATTATGCCCGTCAGAAAGGTGTACGCCCTCTTATCTGGTATAACTCTTCCACGGCATGGATCAATGGTGCACCCGGACCGAAATTCCGCATCAACACCCCAGAAAAACGGGAGAAGGAATTTACATGGCTAGAAAAGTCAGGAGTGGCTGGTGTGAAGATCGATTTCTTTGATGGTGATACCCAACCGACAATGGCTTATTGTATAGCTATTCTAAAATGTGCAGCACGTCATCATCTACTTGTAAATTTCCACGGTGCCACTATCCCTCGTGGCTGGCAACGCACCTTTCCTAACCTCCTTTCAACAGAAGGTGTATATGGAGAAGAATGGTATAATAACTTGCCCGTACTTACAAACAAAGCCGCTTGTCATAATGCGACCTTGCCTTTCACACGCAACGTGATAGGGCCAATGGATTATACTCCCTGCGCTTTTTCCGACTCACAGCACCCCCATATTACCAGTAATGCGCATGAACTGGCGCTCACTGTCCTTTTTGAGTCCGGGCTTCAGCATCTGGCCGATAAACCAGAAAGTTATTATACCCAGCCTGCAGAGGTACAGCACTTCTTTGGGAAAATACCTGTAGCATGGGACGATACCCGTTTTATTGCAGGTTATCCAGGAAGATATGTAATCATAGCTCGCCGGAAAGGTGAAACTTGGTATATTGCCGGAATCAATGGTACAGACAAAGGACTTAGAACCAACTTGAACCTTAAGAGTCTGAGACTTCCTTCTACTCCGCTATATATTGAGAGTTTCGAAGACAACACCTGCAAAAAGGATCCTTGGAAAATCAAGAAGGGGAAAGGGCGTTTGCCAGACCAAGTAACCATTATACCTCGTGGTGGTTTTATCTTTATTATTCAACCAAGAAAAGACTTATGAGTATGAAAAATATAGCAGTTTTATTTATTATCGCAACATCATTGTTGCCGATTACATCCATGGCACAAGACATGCCACTTGTCCAAACAAAATATACGGCGGATCCAGCTCCTATGGTTTATAAGGATACCATATTTCTCTATACCACTCATGATGAGGATACAGCCGACAACTTTGAGATGTACGACTGGTTGCTCTATACCTCTACAGATATGGTAAACTGGACTGACCATGGAGCTGTAGCTTCCACGAAAAACTTCAGCTGGCGGTCACGTGACAATGGAGCATGGGCACCCCAGGTAATTCCACGTGATGGAAAATTCTATATGTACTGTCCTCTTCATGGTCATGGTATCGGTGTTCTTGAAGCAAATTCTCCTTATGGTCCTTTCCATGATCCTATTGGAAAGCCAATAGTCTGGGACAAAAGTAACTGGTATGATATAGACCCGACAGTATGGATTGATGATGACGGACAAGCTTATATGTATTGGGGAAATCCCTATACTTACTATGCACGGTTGAACAAGGATATGATCTCCATCAAAGACAGTGTTACACGCCTGCCATATCACATCGAAAATTATCAGGAAGGTCCATGGTTTTACAAAAGAAAAGGACATTACTACTTAGCTTATGCCACCACTTGTTGTCCCGAGGCCATTGGCTATGCCATGAGCGACACCCCGACAGGTCCGTGGAAAAGCAAAGGATATATCATGCGGCCTACAGACCGCTCAAGAGGGAATCATCCAGGAATCATCGATTATAAAGGTCACTCTTATGTGTTCGGCCTCAACTATGACATTATGCACATAAAAACTCCGGAACATCATGAACGGCGATCTGTTTCCGCTGCAGAAATCACCTATAACGCTGATGGTACAATACAGGAGATTCCTTACTGGCTTGATCAAAAACCACTAAGACAACTCGAACCATTCAATCCATACCGTCGTGTAGAGGCAGAAACGATGAACTGGGGATATGGTCTGAAAACGAAGAAAAAGGCAGATGGTATTTATGTTACCAATATAGATAATAACGAGTACATCCGGTTACGAGGAGTAGATTTCGGGAGGACAGGACCCAAGAGATTCATGGCAGCCGTAGCAGCACAAGAAAAAGGTGCAGAGATCATCCTGCGTATCAACAGTATCAATGGACCTGTTATAGGAAGACTAGAGATTCCGGCAACAGGAGGAGACTTGATATTCAAGCAAACCTCATGCAAGGTTATCCCTGTAAAAGGTATTCATGACCTTTATTTATGCTTCCGCCTCCCTTCACCTGAAACTACATTCAACTTTGATTACTGGAAATTCTAATATCTAAAGTATATAAAAGACATCCGGCAACTTCAGGAACAATTCATATCATAAAATCATTGATCATGAAGTTGCCGGATATCATTAAGCGAAACGTTTCCAATGACATTGATAATATTCAATTCATCATGTTCAACGCTCAAAAGAACAAATTCATTCTTATTTTTGCCAAGTCCTCTCTTGTAAATAAATGTTTTTTCCCCATCCTCATTCTCTTGCATCAGGAGTTGATACCGATTATTTTTATAAATCGCGACAGCATAGTTTCTTATAGAAGGAATGAGTGAAGGGTAGTTGCATGACAATATCCGAAGCATATCCAGTTTACGGGAAATTTTCTCTATTTTGTTGTTTCCCACGGAAATATTCGGAAACATATTCATCATAGCCTTGGATACATACACTGTCGTCACGCCCTTTGTGTCCTCATACTTTCGGAAGAGGTCATTCTGGGCATGGCTTACAGCACAGGTAGCTGTCAACAGTAATATTATCAATAACTTTTTCATTTGTCAGTTTGTTGCTTTATTTACATCTCCAAGTCCCTTGTTCAATGTCTCGGAGAATTTTGTCAATGCTCTTTGTGTCTCTGCATAAGCGTCTTTAGGATTATCATAAGTTTCTTCGGGCATATAGATACTCTTCTGTTGCTGTGCCAAATCTCTTTCAGAATATTGCTGACACAAGTATAATCCTGTAGACAGAAGGATCAGGAAAGAAGCTGCAATACCTGCTATCCAGCAAAGAGTGGCGGTATGAGTACGCTGCGTGACGCTTTCCTCTACCTTATCCCACATATCAACCTGTCTGCTCAGACGGTCTTCAAGTCCGTCGGGAACCGATATATCGCCCCTCATCTGCCTGAAGAAATCACGTTCTTCCTTTAGTTCATCAGCGACATCGGGACTGCTGAAGTAATCATGGAGCCTTCGCTCTTCCGCTTCAGAAGTTTGTCCGTCATAATATCTGGCGATAAGTTGTTTTATCTGATTGATGTTCATATTCTAAATTGTTGTCTGATCGTTTTCCGTGCCCTGCTCAGGAGCACTCTTATATTATTGACCGTAAACCCCGTCAAACCGGCAATCTCGTCATAAGACCGTTCTTCCAAGTCATGCATTGTAATAATTTGCCTTTGTTGCAAGGGCAGATGTACAATGAGCTGTTTCACCTGGTCAGAAGCCTCAGACTGCTCTATTCTTTTTCCAATATCATCTTCTGATGTTAAAGGAAGATCTTCCGGAGACACGTCAGGTATTAAAGAACCCGATTTGCGATACCGGTCCTTGAAAAGATTTCTCAAGACTGCGATACTATAAGCTTCCGCATTATTCATTTTTCCAAGTCGCTCACGACACATCCATAATTTGAGAAGAGTCTCCTGTACGAAGTCTTCCGCCTCCTGCACATTGCGCGTGAGACGGAAAGCTACCCCATAGAGCCTCCGACTGCAAGGTAAGAAACATTGTTTGAAAGTGGAAGTATCCATCCCAGTCAGTTCTTTTTAAAAAAAGACATTCTCATTTCTTAACTATTTTGGCAACATAACTTTTGTAACCTTACTGAGATCTGACATACCTATATTTCCGTCAATTTTTACCAGAACGCTCTCATCTTCGTCAATAAAAATAAACAGTAAATTTTTCACTCTGTCCCCATTCGGTTTTGCCATAATGAAAACCTTACCATCGTCCTCATTCGATTGTACGATCCGTTCCATCCCCTCTTTCTCGCAATCAGCGACGATATTCATCATTTTAGCCTTGATTTCCGGAGTTGATTCCTCCACATATATTATCCGAGCAGAATCTATATTTTTCCAAATCTTTTTATATTTTCTATCCTTCAAGGTTTTCAACACAGAGGAGTTTATAAGTGATTTCGGTATATCAACAATACTGGCGTTATTCATATCCTTGCAGGAATCAAACAGTTCATCAACCGACTTTTGGGCATACCCCGAAAGACTCACTAAAAATAAAACTATAATAAATACATACTTTTTCATGATCAGATGTTTTTAAAGGATTAAATTTCTTAAGCGCTTACAATTATACAGACGTAATTTTTAGGATTCCATTACACAAATATAACACTTTTTCTGTAAACAGCTTCAAATAGTACTACCAACAAGAAAAAAAAGGGACTGACACACTTGTCAGCCCCATCAGAGAGAGAAAACAGATTAATTCTAAGGAACTAACCTTTCTTTTATATATATTTTATTTCAATAATATCCGGCTCTACGAATATCTTTCCGGCAATCACCTTACAATTATACAGACGCCATTTCTATAAATTCATTACACTAAATTTACTTTAATCTTTATTTCATCAGGACAACTTATTTTTTCTTTACCACCTCAGCAAGCTGATCCTCAAGGTTACTGAGATCTTCTTCCAGTTTTTCTTCTTGTTCTGGAGTCAGTTGTAGAGACCATCCTGAATCAGGAACAAAGATTTCCGATCTGTAATTTGTCTCTTTTGACGTAATGACAAGAGAGACCCTTGGATTCCGGCTCTCCTTGTTCTCAATACTAAGAATATATGTAGTCACCGTGCTTCCACTGACAAACGTTTCTACACAATTGTTTTTGGATTCAACATAATTCACGGCATTATCACTGCTCTCCTTGAAAGCTTGAATGAATTTCTGGGCATAGATACCATTCTTACTTATGAAATCATAACAACGTGTCTTGCTGACGATTTTTTTATTCACAGGACTGCGCTTTACAATAAACGTACCATCCACACCTTTGCTCTCAATCTCTGTGATTAATCTGTCAATACTAGCCTGTGCCATCAATGGTAGCACAAGCATAAAACTTAAAATCACTGTTAGTATTCGTTTCATATTCAGTCCTCCTGATTAATTAAATGACAGGAAGGTCTTCATCGTCTATTTCTTCCGTGACTTGCTGATGGACCTTTTGTTTCAACATTTTCACATGATTCTCTGTGGCCTGGAGATGAGGCAGAATTTTCCGTATATCGGTAATTTTTTTCCCGTCATGGACAATATAGCTGCCACGATAGCTCTCGTAAACTTCCTGCTGTTTAATATGATTTTGAATTCCCATTCCAATACCAACTAGCAGCAGAACAGAGGCTGCAAGGGAGCATATTGTCATGATGTTATGCCTTCTCGCTGAACGGGATGGAAGTTCACCCTGCATTTTTCCTGCATACCAGGAGAACATCTTCTTATATTTTCTGAGGTCCTTCGGTACTCCATCGGAAGCGAAAAATGCATAAAGAGCCTTTTCTTCTTCATTGGAAGTTCTTCCGTCGAGAAATTTATCCAGCCATTCCCTGGCCTTGTCTTGATGGATTGTTATCATTTTCTGTTTTCCTTTCATTTATTCCGAGATAACAGATTTCTTTTTATTGATGTTTCTTTCCCGGATAGAATCCATTTGTATTTTGAGTAAAGGGCTGCCTGAATAAGGCAGCCCGGATGACCGCTTGTCATCTATTTATTTAAAAAAAGAGACTATTTTTTTCCGTGCCCGTGACAGGTTCTGTCTCACTGCATCTCTGCTCATACCCGTAACCTGTGCAATTTCAGACACTTCCATACCATCTATATGTTTCATGCGGAGAACGACCTGCTGTTTGTCAGGCAGGGATCGGATCAGTTCCTTCTCCTTTTCCTCTTCCTCCTCATCAATCATCCGGTCTTCCGGCGAGTCTGACATCGGAATCTCCAGTCTGAGACTTCCATGCCTTTTACTCCTTATGGCATTGAGGGACAATCTCCGCGTGATGACCCTGGCCAGCGCATCAGGCGACCGGTATTCATCAAGACGTTCTTCCATGGATCAAAGTTTCAACACGGTATCCTGTACCACGTCTTCTGCTTCATCCTCATCACCTAAGATTCGGACGGAGAGAAGAAACAGTTGCGGGCGCAACTCTTTGATCCATATTTCAAACGCTTTCGGGTTCATGTTCATTTAAGAGACACTCTCAGTATATTGTTTGTGACATCACAACAACACTTTTTTTATCTATAATAAATGATACGGATAAAAACAGCCGGATATTATGCCTTATCCTTAATAAAAATATCTATCTTTACAAGATCATTGTCATAATTTCCAGATTTGCCGACGATTATTTACTTCATTCCAAATAAGCAAGTTACACGTATTTTTTATAAACAACTGAATATTAGTAAGTTATAAATTTTAAAAAGTTTCATTTTACAACAGTGCAAAACTTTAAAGATATTTGATGGCTGTTTTGCCTCTATTTGATACCCTTTTAGCTTCCATTTGGCGGCAGTTTACCACCTGTTTAATGATGAAATACAAGCTAAAAGATAATCAATCATAAAAAAGACTCTGACAAATTAAGTTCCATGTTCTCAGAATTCACTAAAATGCATACGGATTTTCATCTGGATAGTCTTGCCCGGACAGCTGTTTTTACTGACACTATTCTTGACAAGATTATAAAAGAAGTCAGACATTTTATCTCCTGTTGAAAAAAATAAAGAAATCATAAAAAGTTTGCTCTTACCCTAAATCTCATTATCTTTGCTAAAAATAAATTTCAAGAAACAATCATAAATTATTCATTCGATGAAAAGACTTAAGATTATAATTGCTCTGGCACTGTTGTTTTCAACAGGCACATGGGCACAAAAGAAAGGTATTTTCTGGCTCGGGGCTGACATCAGTGGCACGACACAGCTGGAATCCACGGGTGTAAAGCTGAAAGACGGCAATGGCGTCGTAATGGAAAATACCGCCCTGCAAAAAGAATACGGAATGAATGCCGTCAGACTTCGCGTATGGGTTAACCCTAAAGACGGATGGAGCAGCAAGGAAGATGTGCTGACTATGGCTAAAAGAGCCAGGAAACTCGGTATGGCTATTATGATCGACTTCCACTACAGCGACTGGTGGGCTGATCCCGGCAAACAGAATATCCCTGCCGCATGGAAAAACATGACCTATCCTCAAATGAAAAAGGCACTGGCTGCACATACCATAGCAATGCTGACATTACTCAAAAGAAACGGTATTGACGTAAGATGGGTACAAGTAGGCAATGAGACGACCCACGGCTTTCTGTGGCCTGTAGGACGGGCAGAAACCAACATGAAACAATATGCCGGTCTCACCGAAGCAGGATACAAGGCGGTGAAAAGTGTTTATCCGAAAGCAATATGCATTGTCCATCTGGATGGCGGATGTGACCAGAAACGCTATGATTTCATTTTTGACGGACTCAAAAAATATGGAGCGAAATGGGATATGATCGGCCTCAGCGTCTATCCTTACTGGGATCAGGATGCCAAACTGACGAAGAGCGATGAAGAGACTTCTGAAAAAGTCATTGCCAATATCAATCATCTCTATCATAAATATGGCTCTGAAACGATGATTGTAGAAACAGGCTATCGTGCGGATCATGCAGAAGAAGGCTATCACTGGCTGAAACAATTTATTGAAGCCGTGAAGACCCGGACGGGCGGTCATTGCCATGGCGTATTCTATTGGGCACCGGAACTGGAAGGGGATTATCCGCTGGGAGCTTTCAAAAACCACCAACCTACATTGATTATGAATGCTTTTAAAGAAGAAAGTCATAAGTAATATATCAAGAGCAGTTATCATTATAACAGATGGCTGCTCTTTTTTTCCTTTATATTGCATCCACTTTTTAGAGATGGACAAAATAACACAAACAGCTATCATACAGTAATTTATATTATTTTATATTCTATTTTTATCCACTTCTTATCAACAGACAGGAACCGATTTCATTTTTCCGGCTTACCTTTGTAAAAAACAAAGAGGCTTATTTTTTAAAGCCCTATATATAATCTAAACAACTTATAGTAACAACAATCTAAGCCAAAGTAAAATGAGACATTACAGGTTTTTGATTTTATCAGCAGCCCTATTCTTTTCATCGTCACTCTTTGCACAGCAAAAGAACTATTCTGGTACAGTTCTTGACAGTAACGGTGAACCTATAATCGGTGCTACAGTAAAAATACCAGGTTCGTCTACAGGGGTCGTCACTGATTTGGATGGACATTTCACCATATCAGTCAACCCTGGTACAAAACTGGAAGTATCTTACATCGGCATGAAGTCCAGAAGCCTTACAGCTGATGACAACATGCGTATCACGCTCCAGGATGACGCACAGACCTTAAAGGATGTTGTCGTCATAGGATATGGTGTACAGAAAAAAAGTGTTGTCACCGCTTCTATCGCGAAAATAGATGCCGACGATCTTGCAGGAACAGCTCCCATGCGTATGGATAATGCACTGAAAGGACTAGCTTCTGGAGTAACAGTAACCTCTTCTTCGGGCCAGCCTGGCGCAGCTTCGCAAATCAGGATCCGTGGTATTGGAACCATCAATGACTCAGACCCTCTTTTCATCGTTGACGGCATGCCTATAGAAGGCGGACTTGACTATGTCAACCCCAGTGATATTCAAAGCATTGAAGTTCTGAAAGATGCAGCCTCCGGCGCCATCTATGGTACCCGTGCTGCCAATGGTGTCGTGCTGGTCACTACTAAACAGGGTGTAAAGGGCAAAACCGTTGTAAACTACAACATGTCCTATGGGTGGCAAAATCCATGGAAACACCGCGACGTCCTCAATGCAACAGAATATGCTGTAATGATGAATGAAGGTCTTGTCAATGCCGGACAAGCACCAAAATACAGCGATCCTTATTCATACGGGAAGGGAACAGACTGGCAGGACCAGGTATTCAACGATAATGCACCGATCGTTAACCACGAAGTTAATGTAAGTGGTGCCAGTGACAAGATGAGATATTATCTCTCCATGGGCTATTATCATCAGGACGGTATCGTCGGAGGCAACTACCGGTGTCTTACCCTTCGTAGCAACACAACCTATAATGTCTTCGATGACAGCAAAGACCGCGAATGGCTGAATAAACTTGATCTTACAATCAACATGTCCTATGCACGTGTGAAGAGTACTAGTATAGATGCAAATTCTCAATGGGGAAGTGTTTTGGGATCTGCTCTCTATCTCTCACCTATTCTCACCCCTACTGTCAGTGGAGACGCAGCAGCAGCGCAAGCTAGTCTGTATGGAGCGGACCACATGCTTTATGATGCCGGGGGAAATATGTATACTGTTCCCGGCTCCTCCTATCAGGAGATGAACAACCCACTTGCCTTGCTTTCTTTGCCGGGGGATCAAAACTGGAGCCATAAATTCGTAGGTAACTTTTCCGGCGACCTGAATATCGGATATGGTTTCAAATACAAGCTCTCTTACAGCTACGATATGAGTTTCTGGGGCGATGACGGTTACACACCTCTTTTCTATTTGTCCGGAAACAACAAGGCCGATATTACGAATGCCCATAGTAGCAGTGACCGCGGCCGTGAATGGCAGATAGAAAACACACTCAGTTGGGACAAGACTTTCGGCAATCACCACATAAATGCCGTAGCAGGGCAAAGTGCACTGGAAAACAAAGGATATGATCTCTATGGCATATTGCAATATCTCAAGGATATGAACAAGCCGTATATGAACAATACTTCAGCACTGCAGAGTGAAGGCCAGATGGCAGCCAGTGGAGGCCCTACCTATACCCACACCTTAAGCTCTTATTTTTTCCGCGCCAGTTACGATTATAGTGAACGCTACATGGCACAATTCACTGTCAGGCGCGATGGCAGCAGCCGATTCGGAGCCAATCACAAATACGGTACTTTCCCTTCTTTCTCACTGGGATGGAATGTCGTCAATGAACCTTATCTAAAAGTTCCAGACTGGCTCAACAATATGAAAATTCGTTTCAGCTGGGGTAAGAACGGTAATGAGAATATTGGAGATTTCACCTATGCTGCATGGACTGCCTCGGGATACAATGCCATTATCGGGCGCAACAATACTGCCATCAATGGCGTACAAGCAGGTGCTATTCCTAACCCCAACCTGAAATGGGAGGAAAGTGAGCAAACAGACATCGGACTTGATCTGGGATTCTTTAACAGTGCACTTACTTTTACCGCTGACTGGTACAAGAAAAAGACAAACGGTATGATCATCTCTGTGCCTATACCTAATTATGTAGGATCAGCCTATCCTCTTGGAAATATCGGGGACATGACGAATGAAGGTGTTGAATTTGAACTCGGTTACAAATGGCATATCTCTGACGCCAATTTTCAGGTCAAAGGAAATGCCTCCTATCTGCATAACAAACTCGTAAAACTGGGCACTTCAGACATTAACTATGACTCTATGCAGAGTACCGGCACGATCACCCGCGCCAGTGTCGGCTTGCCTTTCCCTTACTTCTATGGATACAAAACGGATGGTATATTCCAGAATATGGACGAAGTAAGAGCTTATAAGAATGCCAGCGGAAAGATGATACAGCCTAATGCCGTACCTGGTGATGTCCGCTTTGTAGATGTCGACGGTGACGGTTCTATCACAGCAGCTGACAGGACAAAAATAGGAAAAGGTATGCCTGACTGGACTTTCGGCTTCAATTTCAATGCAGAATGGAAAGGATTCGACTTGATGGTATTTCTTCAGGGAACTGTCGGCAACGACATCTTTGATGCAACACGACGTACCGATGTGCAGCCAGCCAACTTGCCATCCTATATGCTCAACCGCTGGACCGGAGAGGGAACAAGCAACAAATATCCACGGTTTGTAATCGGTGACGGGACAAACTGGCAAAGCAGTGATCTCTATATCACTGACGGCAGTTATCTGCGCCTTAAAAACATACAACTCGGATATACTCTGCCACAAAAACTTACCAATAAATTTATGGTCAACAGGCTGAGAGTCTTTGTCGCAGCAGATAATTTGGTAACCTTTACCAAATATGCAGGTTATGATCCTGAAATATCCTCAGGCGGTACTTCTCTTGGAGTAGACTACGGAGTATATCCACAGAGTCGCACTTTCAGTGTCGGATTTAACCTGAATTTATAAAATACTAAAATATTCATATTATGAAAAATAAAAGACTTTATAATATAGGTATGGCAGCTGCAATCGTTGTTCCATTATTGTTCAGCAGCTGCAGTGACAGTTTTCTGGATGTTACGCCTCCGGACAAAGCAACTGTAGACGAATACTATACCACTACTCCTCATATATACGAGGCTCTTACCGCCGCTTATAATCCCATGCGCATATACGACTGGAACGGCACACAATATGCTCCTCTCAATCTTTGCAGCGATGTCATGGCTGACGATATCCTCGCGGGAGGATCCGGGATCAGCGACAACCAGTATCTTCATAAAATGGCCAACTACAGTAGCACGGAAAACTCAAGTGATGCCCTTACAGGCATCTGGGACAATAGTTTCAACGGTGTACGCGACTGCAATGACGTCATCACTTACTGTGCCAACAACGCAGGTAAACTCGATGCCGCAACCCTTAAAGAATATGACGCAGAAGCCCGTGTGCTTCGTGCTTTCTACTACTGTCAGCTATGGAAATTCTATGGCAACATTCCTTTCTACATGAGTAATCTCTCCGAACCTTACGCTGCTAACCAGACGGCACCGGATGATGTGTATAAAAATGTCATTACAGACTTGGAAACCGTTATTGACGAAAATATACTTCCTCTGCAATGGGATAACAATAATCTGGGCAGATGGTCACAGGCTGCAG
>RRZU012599851.1_pt1 | contig 14636 bp, 16 predicted proteins | sample 2165561 | NCBI WGS metagenome assembly RRZU01 (sample SAMN10456909, study PRJNA506462) | wastewater metagenome | isolation source: wastewater sludge | place: USA: Moscow, Idaho
AAATACTGATAGCAGTGATATTATTGAAAAAAGAATTAAAAATGCTAAGGGTGAGGTTGAATTTTTCCAAGATTATGATTATTTGATAATAAATGATAATTTAGAAATTGCTGCTAAAGAGTTAGTTTGTATTGCAAATATCACAAGAATAAAAACTAAACTTTATGAAAAAGACAAAATTATATCAAATTGGCTAAACTAGCCTATTTGACATTATCATAACTTAAAGGTCTATCGAAATAGTAACCTTGACAATAATCTATATTTAACTCTTTTATTTTATTATAAATATCCTCATTTGATACATATTCAGCAACTGTTTTAACTTTGAACTCTTTAGAGAAGTTTGCTATTGTATTTACAATTATTTCTAAATCTTTTGAAGTTGTGATTTTTTCAATTAATGAACCATCAATTTTAACGAAATCAATATCAAGCAATGTTAGCAAATTGAAGTTTGAATATCCAGCTCCAAAGTCATCAACTCCTACAATACAATCAAATTTTTTGATTTCACTAATAAATCTTGAAACTTCGTTAAAATCAGAAATTTCTTCTGATTCAAGTATTTCAAACTCTAAAAACTTTGTATATTCTTTATGTTGTTCTAATATTTCATATATGAATGTTGTTGTTTCTTCATTTGCGATATCATCAAAAGAAATATTAACAGATACTCTTTTATTTTTATTTTTAATTAATTTAAAAGCATCTTGAATTACAATTTTGATTATATTTGGATAAAGTTTAGTTTTTTTAGCAACATTTATAAAATTGTATGGAGCTATTTCAACTCCATCTTTTGTTATGTATCTTATTAAGGCTTCATATTTATGTATAACTTTTGTGTTTGTATCTACAATTGGTTGAAAATATGCTTGAAATAGATTTTCTCTAAACCCAATTTTTAATTGTTTCACCCATTTTATATTTTCTTCAAAAGATTGTTGAATTTTAAATGATTCATTATAAATCATAATTCTTTGAAGTTTAGTTCTTGCATAATTAATTACCCTTTGTGAGTATTTAAATGCTCTTGCACCATCCCCCTGTGCTATTCCTATTGTTATATTTATATCAATTTCATCTTCTTCTATTAATAAAGATTCTTTTTCAATTTTATCAGCAAATGCTTTACATAAATTATAAAATTCATCTACATCTTTATTATTTTGTTTTGCAACAATAGCAAATTTATCAGCTTCCATTCTATAAACAAAATATTCATTATCTGAAAAATAGTTTTTTATTTTACTTGCCAATTCATAAAGAATTGTATCTCCAATTTTTTCACCAAAAAGGTCATTTATAGTTGAAAACTCATCTACATCAAGAAGTGCCATTAAATCAATATTGTTTTCACTTAAATCTTTTTTTAATTTATTTCTATTTGGAAGATTTGTTAGGGTATCTGTATATAAATCTTTTAATTCATGATAGATTAAAGATTGAGACATTACTTGTAAAAGTTTTGCAATATCAATAGGTTTTAATACATATTTATCAATACCTATATCAATAGCTTCAAGTAAGTATTCTTTATTTGAAAATGCTGTTGCTACGATAATGGGAATATTAATATTAATTTTTTTAATCTCTTTTACCATGTCTAACCCATTCATTACAGGCATATTTACATCTGTAATAATTAAGTCTATTTCATTTTCATGGGCTTTAAATAATTCTAATCCTTCTTGGCCATTTTGTGCAACATATTGCTTTTTTGTAAAACCTTTTAGTATTTGATGAGTAACTTCTCTTAAGTCTTTTTCGTCTTCGGCATATAAAATAGTTATATTTTTTAGTATTGAAATATTATTTATCATTATTAAGTCTCTCTCTAAAATTATTAAGATATAATATCATAATTAAGCATAATAACAAACTCAAAATTATTAATTAAAAAAAGAAGTAATTTTATTGTTAATCCAGGAGTGTTTTTGTCGAAAGTAAAGTGTAATCATTGTCATTTAGAGTTTTCAAAAGATGTTATGATAATAGAAGAAAATTTGAATTTTTGTTGTAAAGGTTGCCAAGGTGTTTATCATTTGTTAAAAGATGATGGCTTGGACTCTTTTTATGATAAGCTTGGAAATAAAACTATAGCACCACCTATAAAGCTTGATAATGATGATATTAGTAAATTTGATTCTTTAAACTTCTTAGACAATTATGTAAGTTCTACAAAAGAGGGTTTCTCCCAAATTGATTTGATAATAGAGGGAATTCATTGTGCCGCTTGTGTTTGGTTAAATGAAAAAATATTACATGATACAAAAGGTATTGTTGAAGCAAATATAAATTTTACTACAAATAAAGCCCGAATAGTTTGGGATAATGAAAAATTAAAACTATCAGAAATCATTTTGAAAATTAGATCAATTGGTTATAATGCTTATGCTTATGATTCAAGTATTGCAGATCTTCAAGCTTCGAAAGCTAAAAGAGATTATTCTATTCGTATGATGGTTGCAGTAATTGCAAGTATGAATATAATGATGTTAAGTGTTGCTAAATATACTGGATTTTTTACAGGAATTTCTGCTGAAGTAAAACATATGATTCATATAGGTGAGTTTCTTCTTTCAACACCTGTTTTATTTTATAGTGGATGGATTTTTTATAAGGGTGCTTATTATGGATTAAAAAACCGTATGTTAAATATGGATTTTTTAGTTTCTTTTGGTGCAACATTAACATATATTTATTCTTTATTTATTCTATTTGGAGCAAAAGGCGAGAGTTACTTTGATTCTGTTGCTATGATTATCACTTTTGTTCTTGTTGGAAAATATTTAGAAGTAATAGGGAAAAAATCAGCTGTTGATACACTTGATAAAATAAAATCAAGCTTACCTTTAGAAGCTGTTGTTATAACAAAAGAGGGTAAAAAAACACTTGCACTAAATAGTATATCTTTAGGTGATATTGTTGAAATAAAAGCAGGTGAGAAAGTACCTGTTGATGGTAAAATTCTTATAGGTGAGGGTTCTTTTGATGAATCAACACTAACCGGTGAATCAATTCCTGTTTATAAAAAAAGAGATGATTTAGTTTATAGTGAAACTATCAATATGGATTCTTTAATTCAATTTGAAGTTACTAAAAGTTTTAAAAATTCTACATTTTCATCTATTGTGGCACTTCTAGAAGATTCATTAAATTCAAAACCAAAAATACAAACAAAAGCTGCTCAAATATCAAAAGGTTTTTCAATTACAATTTTGTCTTTATCTTTACTTACTTTTTTAGTTTGGTATTTTATGGGAATAGATTTAGGTTTTGATTATGCAGGAACTAATCACTTTGAAAAATCATTTATCGTTGCAATTTCTGTAATAGTTATCGCTTGTCCTTGTGCTTTGGCCCTTGCAACTCCAATGGCTAGTTTAATAGGTATCTCAGAACTTGCAAAAAGAGGTTTATTATTTAAAGAAGCGAAGTTTATAGAAACTCTTGCCGTTGCCAATACGGTAGTTTTTGATAAAACAGGAACTTTAACAAAGGGTGAATTAAATGTAGTAAAAGCTAATATTTTAGATGATAATATTCATAAGATAAATCTTTTATATTCACTTTTGGATGCTTCAACTCATCCTGTTAGTATTTCAATTAAAAAATATTTAGTGTCTAAATATGATTTAGAAAGTAAAAATCTTTTAAGTGTAAAAAATATTGAAGCAAAGGGAATGAGTGCAATTTATGAGAATTTTGAAGGTAAATCTTTTGAGTTATTAGGTGGAAATATTGAGCTATTAAAACAAAATGATATTAACTATGCATTTGATTCTAATAAAACAGTATATTTATTTGCAATTAATAAAAAAGTAATAGCAAGTTTTGAGCTTGAAGATGAGATAAAAGATAATGCAAAAGAGTTAATTTCATTTTTACAAAATAAAAATATTGATATTATAATGCTAACAGGAGATAATGAACAAGTTGCTTCAAGAATAGCAAAACAATTAAATATTAGTAAATACTTTTCTACTCAAACACCAGTTTCAAAAGCAGAGTATATTAAACAATTGAAAAAAGAGAATAAAACAGTTGTTATGGTGGGTGATGGAGTAAACGATAGTGTTGCTTTAGGAAATGCAGATGTAGCAGTTGCTATGGGAAATTCAGCTGGAGTTTCACTTGCAGTTTCTGATATAGTTTTATTAAATTCAACACTTAGTTCATTACAAGAAGCTTTTGTTATATCAAGTAAAACATATAAGTTTATAAAACAAAATTTGGGCTTATCGATTATTTATAATGCAGTGACAATACCTTTAGCAATGGCAGGTTATGTTATTCCTTTAGTTGCTGCATTATCAATGAGTTTAAGTTCACTAATGGTTGTATTAAATTCTCTTAGAATAAAAATGAAATAGGATTATAAAAATGATAGATGATACTTTGTTTTTTATGTTAATTGTTGGAATTATAATTTCAGCAGGATTATTACTGATTTTTGTTTGGGCAGCAAAAAGTGGTCAGTTTGATGACTCTAATAAAATAGTAAATGGATTATTATTTGATAGTACAGAAGATTTAAATGATGCTATTAATAAAGATAAAAATTCAAAAGAAGCAAAAGAAAATAAAATTAAAAGTGAAAAAGAAAATAGCAAAGAAGAGAAAAAAGTTAGTCAAAAAATTGACTAACTTTTAAGGAATTATTTAATTGCAGCGATTTGTTTTGCAATGTCAGCGATGTCAGCGTCAGATAATTTAACAACTTGACCTTTCATTACAGCACCCATACCGTGATTATTTAAAGTTCCAGCTTTGTAACCGTTTAATGATGCGATGATTTTAGCTTCATCCCAACCTTTTACGATTTCTGATTTACCTAATGCAGGTTTATCAAAATTTGCACCATGACATGAAGCACATGCAGCTATTGAAGCAGCTGATAATGATGCTGCAGTTGCAGCTGCAAAGATTGCAGTTAATACGATTTTTTTCATTTTTTCTCCTTGAATTTTAGAAAAATTATTCTAGCTTTTTTTACTTTTTTTTATGCTTAATATTTTTTCTTTTTTTATAAATACACTTGTAAGTTTTACTTATAATTGTATAAGAAATGTGAAAGAGTAAAAACTTTTGTTAAGAGGAAAATTAAAGCTTATTTTGTATATAGTAATATTTTAAAAATAAGGGCCTAGATATTGAATAAAGATTTAGTTTTAGATATAAAAGATTTAACTTTTTTTTATAAAAAAGATAATCCAATTTATAATAATTTTTCATTAGAGTTAAAAAAAGGTGAATTAGTTACGATTTTTGGTAAAAGTGGAAGTGGTAAAACTACACTATTTGAACTAATATTAGGAAGTTTAAAACCTATTAGTGGAACTATAAATAAATCTAATATTAGTATGATTTTCCAAGATCCATATAACTCTTTTCATCCTACATATACTATATTTGAACAAATAAAAGATGTGATTAAAAATAATTATAAAAAAGAAGAATTAGATGAATTTTTATTAAAGTTAAGTTTGGACAGAAATTTACTGAATAAAAAACCACATGAATTAAGTGGAGGTCAATTACAAAGATGCTCAATTTTGCGAGCACTTTTAATGAAACCAGATTTACTTTTAGTGGATGAACCAACATCTGCTTTAGATAATATTATAGCATATGATGTAATGAAATTATTAATAAATCTACTTAATAATTGTGCGATACTATTAATTACCCATGATTTACAAATGGCTTCATGGTGTAGCGATAAAATAATAAGGTTAGAAGAGAATGCAAGAAAATAAAAAAGCTTTAGTTTTACTAAATATGGGTGGAGCTAGAAATAAAGCTGAATTAAAAATGTTTTTAACAAATATGTTTAACGATAGAAATATAATAACAGTAAGAAATCCAATTATACGAAAAATGATTGCTTTCTTTATTACAACAACTAGATTAAATAGTGCTTGGAAAAACTATGAAGAAATAGGAAATGAATCACCTATTAATAAATTAACTGAAAAATTAGTAGATAAATGTAATGAAAGTATAGAAGATTTTAAAACTTATCAAGTTATGAGATATACACCTCCATTTTCTCAAGATGTAGTAAAACAAATGATGGAAGATAAGATTACGGAAATTGTTTTACTGCCTTTATATCCACAATATTCTACTACAACAACAAAATCATCAGTTGAAGATTTTATAGATTATTTACCATATTCTTTTGGTCAAAATATTAGATATGTGGAGACATTTTATAAAAATGACAAATTTAATGATTGTATTATTAATGAAATTATTTCAAAAACTTCAAATGCAGGTGAATATAATCTGATTTTCTCAGCACATGGACTTCCTCAAAAAATAGTAGATGCAGGTGATCCATATCAAAAACAAATGATTGAGCATGTGGAAATACTTTCAAAAAAACTAGAAGAAAAAAATGTAAACTTCAAATCAGTAAACTTAGCTTACCAATCAAAAGTAGGACCAATGAAATGGCTTGATCCTTCACTTGATGAGATGCTAAAAAACTTCAAAGAGCAAAATGTAATTATTTATCCAATTGCATTTATTGTTGATAATTCTGAGACAGATTTTGAGCTTGATATTGAGTATAGAGAAATTGCCCACGAAATTGGGATAAAAGATTATCAAGTTTGTAAATGTGTAAATGATAGTGATGAGTTTATAGAGGCTATAAAAGATATTATAAAATAGTACAAAATAGGAATATATATATGAAAATTGAAAATATTTTATTAGAAATTGCTCGAACTTCTATTTTAAATGAATTTACTCACTCTTTTAAAATTGATAAAGAAAGCTTAAAAAAGAAGTTTCCAATTTTGAATGAAATAAGAGCTTGTTTTGTAACTATAAATTTAGATGGAAAATTAAGAGGATGTATAGGTTCTTTGGTTGCTCATCGAACTTTATTAGAAGAAATTATCTCAAATGCACATAACAGCGCTTTTTCTGATTTAAGATTTTCAAGACTAACTTATGAAGAGTTTAGAAAAATAGATATTGAAATATCTATTTTAACTCCTGCTGTTAAATTAGAATATACAGGAATAGAAGACTTAAAAACTAAAATCAAACCTTTTGAACATGGTGTTATCTTAGAATACCAAAATAAAAGAGCTACATTTTTACCTCAAGTTTGGGATCAAATTCCATTATTTGATGATTTCTTTACACAACTTTCAAAAAAAGCTGGTTTTTCTAAATCTTGTTTAGATTCACACCCTATAATTTGTACTTATACAGCTTCAAAAATTAAATAATGCAGTTTTATAAAAAAGACAAAGATAGATTAGTTTGTCTTTTGTGTTCTTATTATTGTAAGTTAAAAGAGAATCAAATAGGGATTTGTGGAGTAAATAAAAACACAGGTGATAAAATAGAGTGTTTAGTTTATGGACATATAAGTGCACTGAATATTGATCCAATTGAAAAAAAACCTTTATATCATTTTTTACCAAAATCAAGGTCTCTGTCTTTAGGAACAGTTGGTTGTAATTTTAAGTGTTCATTTTGTCAAAATCATGGAATATCACAAGAAAAAAATATAGATAACTCAAAATATCATAGTCCTATAGATGTTGTAAATATGGCTTTAAAATACAAATGTGAATCAATTTCTTATACATATAATGAGCCAACAATTTTTTATCCATATGCTAAAGATATAGCAATTGAAGCAAAAAAACATGGAATAAAAAGTGTTTATGTAAGTAATGGTTTTGAAAGTAGTGAAGTAATTGATGATATGAAAGGTTTGATAGATGCTGTTAATATTGATTTAAAATGCTTTAGTCAAAGTTATTATAAATCAAATCTTGGTGGAAATTTAAATCAAGTTTTGCAAAATCTAAAGCATTTTAAGAAAAATGATATTTGGTTAGAAATCACAACTTTATTGGTTCCTGGAAAAAATGATTCAAAAGATGAGCTTGAAAAAATCGCAAAATTTATAAAAGAAGAACTTGATGAGTTTACTCCTTGGCATATCTCATCATTTCATCCAGATTATAAAGATATGCATATTCCTCACACTTCAATTGATTCTTTACAAATGGCTTATAAAATAGGAAAAGAAGCTGGATTAAAATATGTATATATTGGAAATACCTCTTTACAAAATGATACCCATTGTCCAAATTGTAATCATACAGTACTAAAAAGAAATAGATTTGAAGTTATTGAAAATAATATAAAAAATGGCAAGTGCCCAAAATGTAATTATAAAATACAAGGAGTGTATCCTAAAATGAAAACTATAAGAAAAACTGGTTTTGCAGGCTCTTTTTACCCTGATAATAAAGAAGAGATTTTAAAATATATTGAAGAGTTCAATAAGCAAACTACAATAAATGGAACATTTAATACAAGAGCTGTTATTGTTCCCCATGCGGGATATGTTTATAGTGGATTAACAGCAAATCTAGCATACTTTATTGCAAAAGATAAAAAGCCAAAAAGAGTAGTTGTTATAGGTCCATGTCATAGTATGTATTATGAAGGAGCTAGTATTGCTTTATATGATGAGTATGAAACACCTTTAGGAAATATAACTATTGATAAAAACTATTCAAATCATTTAAAAGATAAGTATGATTTTTTAAGTTTTGAAGATAATATGCACTTAGAACACTCAACTGAAACCCAAGCACCTTTTATAAAGCATTATTTCAGTGATGCTTCAATTGTGGAAATCGTATATGGAAAGATGTCTTATGAAGGACTATCACTTTTAATAGATGAGGTTTTAGAAGATGAAGATAACTTATTAGTTATATCAACTGATTTAAGTCATTTTTATACCCAAGAAAAAGCAAATGAATTAGATAATATTTGTTTAAATGCTATTGCAAAAAAAGACTTAGCACTTTTTGATAAAGGTTGTGAAGCTTGTGGAAAACTAGGTGTGAAAGCTGTGATTCAATCTGCTATTAAAAAAGATTTAGATAGCAAAGTTTTACATTATTGTACAAGTTATAATAAAACTAAAGATGCATCCAGAGTAGTTGGTTATGCATCTGCTTTAATAGGAAATTAGATGTTTATATTTAAAAAAATTGTTTCAGCTTTTTTATTGCCAATTCCAATTGGTCTTTTTTTACTACTAATTTCTTTTTTATATTTGATATTTAATTCATATAAAAAAGCAAAGATTTTTTTAGCTTTAACATTTTTATGGTTTTTCTTATTTTCATTTCAACCTTTTGCAAACGCACTTTTATCTCCCCTTGAAAATACCTATAAGGACTTATTAAAAACACCAAAAGTTGAGTATATATTAGTTTTAGGTAGTGAACATAGAAGTGATGATGATTTGAGTATAACTTCCCAAGTAAAAGGAATTGCAATTAATCGTTTGGTTGAAGGTATACGGCATTATAAAAATCTTGAAAATGTAAAATTAATAGTTTCAGGATATGGTGGCTTTGATAAAAATTCACATGCTTTTATGCAAGAAAGATTAGCTATTTCTCTAGGTGTAAATCCTTCTGATATCATAAGATTAGATTCTCCAAAAGATACCAAAGAAGAAGCTGTTGAAACAAAAAAAATATTAGCTGATAAACCTTTTATTCTAGTAACATCGGCTTTTCATATGAAACGTTCAGCTTTATTGTTTCAAAAAGAAGGCTTAAATATAATTCCAAGTCCAACAAGCCACTTAGCATATGAGGCTACTTCTTTATCTTCCTATTTTGAAGCTTTTAATATACGAAAATGTGAAATGGCTATTCATGAATATTTAGGATTAATGTATTCATGGCTTAGAAATGAAATTTGATAAATATTTGATACATATTTAATTTAATATCTGATATTATTGCAACAAAGTTGCAAAATAAAAGGTTTTAAGTGGAATTAATAAATATTAGTAATTTATTTTACAAATATCATAAAACAGATGTCTTAGAAAATATAAACTTATCAATAAAAGATGATGATTTTTTAGCAATCATTGGTCCTAATGGTGGAGGAAAATCAACACTTCTTAAACTAATTTTAGGATTATTAACTCCAATTAATGGAAAAATTGATAAAAAAATAAAAAATTCTTTAATAGGTTATGTACCTCAAAATACAAATTTAAATATAGATTTTCCAATAACAGCATTAGAAATAGTTTTAATGGGACATATTGTTTCAAAAAAAAGAATATTTGGTTATTCAAAAGAAGATATAGCATGTGCTATGGAATCATTAAAAAAAGTTAGTATGGAAAAGTTTGCAAACTCTAAAATAGGTGATTTAAGTGGAGGACAAAGACAAAGGGTTTTTATAGCAAGGGCCCTTTGTTCAAATCCTAAAATCATGCTTTTAGATGAGCCAACTGCAAGTATTGATGTAAAAGGTCAAAGAGAAATCTACGAGCTATTAAAAGAATTAAATAAATTTATATGTATAGTTGTTGTTAGTCATGATATTTCAGTTTTATTAAACTATGCAAAAAATGTTGCACATATAAATAAAAACTTAGTTTACCACTCTTTAGAAAATATACAAAAAAATTTAGATACACAAAATGAGCATTTATGCGAAGTTGAACTTTTATCAGCTTTGGGAAAAACTCAAGCTTGTTGTAATCATGAACATTAAAAGGTAACTTGTTACCTTCTTTAGAGTTTTCTCAAAGAGAGTGTAAACACAAGGCTACTTTTAGATGAATTTACTTCATCGTTAAAAAGTAGTTGTAAAAGTAGATGGTCCCTTAAAAATGGGACATTTTAAAGGATATATATGTTAGAAGTATTACAATACGATTTTATACAAAATGCTTTAATAGCAGGAGTTCTAATCTCAATCGCAGCAGGAATAATTGGAAGTTTGGTTGTTGTAAATAAAATCACTTTCCTTACAGGTGGAATAGCACATAGCTCTTATGGTGGAATAGGACTTGCTATTTATTTAGGACTTCCAGTTCTTTTTGGAGCTACTGTTTTTGCTGTATTAACAGCTGTTATAATTGCAATTATAACTTTAAATAATAGAAATAGAATAGATGCAATTATAGGTATGATGTGGGCTAGTGGTATGGCTATTGGTATTATATTTGTGGATTTAACACCTGGATATAATGTGGATTTGATGTCATATTTATTTGGATCTATTATTGCTGTTTCAAACGATGATTTAATATATATGACTGCCTTAGATATTTTTATAGTTTCTACAGTTGTATTTTTTTATAAGCAAATATTAGCAGTTTCATACGATAGTGAGTTTGCAACATTACGTGGAATAAATGTAAAATTCTTTTATACTTTGATTTTAATCCTAGCTGCTCTTTGTGTAGTTGCAGCAATAAAAGCAGTAGGACTAATACTAGTAATCGCACTTTTGACGATTCCAACATATTTAGCAGAAAGTTTTGCTTCAAGATTATCAACAATGATGGTTATTAGCTCAATTTTAGCTACGATTTTTACAATATTAGGACTAGTTGTTTCATATATCTATGATATTAGTTCAGGTGCAAGTATTATTATGGTTGCAGTTGTGATTTTAGCTTTTGTGAAATTGATTAAATTTAAAAGATAAGAGAAACATCTGTTTCTCTTATTTTATAAAAACATATAAGTATGTTCTTCTTTATTCCAAGTTATATTTGAGCTTTCTTTATCTGATTGAAGAACATTTCTTACATTTCTTTGCCATTTTGGTTCTTTATGTTCATCAGTTACACAAGATAAATCATCTTCATTTAAAACTAAGTTTTTTTCAATGATTTTATATATTTCACTTAGGGATAAATATGTATTTTTGGGAGTATACTTTTTCAAACAAATTCTAATTTCATCAGATTTTGACATTATTTATACTCCATTGCTATTTTACCATAGCTATCTCCTGCAGAAAGTTCTTTAATTTCAATCTGTTTATTTTCTTTAGTAAATATTTTTATTTTTAAATCTTTTAGCTTAAAAAAATTTTTTTCAATTTTTGAAATTGTTCCAATGAGTTCAATTCTGTAATCGTTTGATTTAGAATTAGCTAGTTCTTTTAAAACTTCTTTTGTTGTTGGCAGAAAAGTTATGTCAAAATTACCCAAGGTCTTTCCAGTAGAATCATCTTGAAGAGCACCCATTAACATGACAAAAGCTTTAAGTTTACTATCTTCATAACGAATGCTAACTCCATTAGAAGGAAAATTACCAGTTATTATCTTATCACCTATTTTAGGGCTTGCAATCATAGCTTTTACTTTTTTTATAAGTTCATTTGCTTTATCATCTCTATCTATTACATCTTCTATTTTCAATAGTTTTTCATACTCTTTTGGTAACATTGTTTTTATAGAATTATCCCTATCATTCGAATACACATACTCTTTAAATTGTTTATCACTTTTTGGATAGAGGAAAAGTTCAATTTTTTCTTGTTCTACTTTATCTCTTAAATCATAAACCTCTTGTGCAAAAAGATTTAAACACACAAATAGCAAAAAGACTATTTTTTTCATATTTCTTCCTTGTTTTTTAATTTGGTATTTATTGTATATATATATATTAATTTCTTATTAATTAATAATTTTTTTATCTCAATATTTCTGTTAAAATGTATATAAAATTAAATAATAATATATTGATAAGGCTGAGTATTGGACATATTTAAGTGCAAAGGACTATGCAGATACAAAAAGATTGAGAAATTAATTTGCTTTGGATTTAAGTATGTATTCCAATTTTCCCATTGTTTTAAAATATTATGTTAAAATACAAGCTACAAGGATAAAATATGCAAATAGATAAAAATATTATTTTAGAACATTTATCACTTTTAAAAAATGAATTATCTACAAAAGGAATAGTTCAATTAGGATTATTTGGAAGTTTTGCAAAAGATAATCAGACGATTTATAGTGATATAGATATAGCAATAAAAAAAGATAAATCATTTTTAGAAAAAAATGGTGTTTATTCTTATTTTGAGATATTAAATAATATTAAAGAAAATGTTCAAAAGAAATTCCATAGAAATGTTGATATTTTTGATTTAGATAGTAAAAGTGAACTTAAAAAAACAATAGAAAAAGAGCTTTTATATGTTTAGTCCAAAAGCTATAGAAAGAGTAAATTTAATCTTAAAAAAAATCAATTTTATAGAATCAATTACTGAAGAAAAAGGTTCAATATCTTTAGCTTTAGAAGATGAACAAAATTCAAGAGCTTCAATACTTATGCATCTAACTTCAATATCTGAACAGTTTGATAAACTACTTCATAATGGAGAACTTGATATATTAGCTTACTTTGAAAAACAAGACATTAAAGGAAGTTACGAACTTAGGAATTTTATAGCTCATAATTATGAAGGTGTAGATTTATATATAGTAGAAGAAGTTATAAAACAAAGATTACCAATAATAAAACAATCAATTAAAAAAATAAAACAAATAAATTAAAAAAGAAACGGAAAAACCAAAATGAATGAAAAACAAATAAACGAACACATCTATGTGGGAGAGCTAAATACCCTTGCTGTAAATCGAGTGAGTGAACCTGGAATCTATCTAATAAGTGATGACCAAACAGAAGTATTATTGCCAAATGCATATGTTACAAAATCTATGGAAATAGGAAGTTTTCTTGATGTATTTATATATACAGATAGTGAAGATAGACTAGTTGCAACTACACTTAAACCTTATGCTTATTTATATGAGTTTGCAGCTTTAGAGGTTGTTGATAATATGAAGTTTGGGTCTTTTGTAGATATTGGATTACCTAAACATATATTAGTTCCTAAAAATAAACAAAAAAGTAGTTCTTTTAATATAGGTGATAGAAAGGTATTACAACTTCAACTTGATGATAAAACAGATAGATTAATTGCTTCTGAGAAATTTGATTTATTAAAAGAGATTAAAAATTTAGAAAAAAATGATGAGGTTGAAATTATCTTATATTCAAAAACACCCCTTGGATATAAAGTAATTGTAAATAATTCTTATGATGGAATTATTTTTCATTCAGAAATTTTTGAAAATATAAAAATAGGTGACAAAAAAAGAGCCTATGTAAAAAATATTAGAGATGATAATAAACTTGATATCTCTTTACAAAAAATAGGGCAAAAAGTTTCAGGTGATAAAGTCTATGATGTATTAATACAAAATGGTGGAAAATTGCCTTTCACATATAAAAGTGAAGCAGATGATATAAATGCTAAGTTTGGTATTAGTAAAAAAGCTTTTAAAGCATCATTGACAAAACTTTTAGCTGAAGATAAAATTGTGCTAGAAGAAAATTCAATTAGAGTTAAATAGTAACATTTTGAAAAGTTACTTCTTGATTGCAAATAATTAAGAGTAAATTTATCCTATTTAAATATAATTCGTTAAAATATTTTGATTAAAATAAAAGGAAAAAAATGGCAACAACAAAATTAAAAGGTAATGAAGTTACTTTAAGTGGAACAGATGTAAAAGTTGGAGATGTAGCTCCTGTAGTTACTGTAGTAGCAAAAGATTTATCAGATGTTCAAGTAGGTGGTCAAAAAGGTAAAGCTCAAATCGTAGTTGTAGTTCCTTCTTTAGATACAGCAGTATGTGCTGCTGAAACTAGAAAATTCAATGAAGCAGCAGCTAAAGTTGAAAATGCAGAAGTAATCGTAGTTTCTATGGATTTACCATTTGCAATGGGAAG
>RRZU010923710.1_pt1 | contig 14634 bp, 11 predicted proteins | sample 2165561 | NCBI WGS metagenome assembly RRZU01 (sample SAMN10456909, study PRJNA506462) | wastewater metagenome | isolation source: wastewater sludge | place: USA: Moscow, Idaho
GTGCGAGTTACTTCATCTTTTTTGCGACACGACCTAAATCGTGCTCAACCAGACCAAGAACCCACACCTATCGATTGTCCAATTTTTAAAGAGCGTACTACTTGGTTGCGGGGACAGGATTTGAACCTGTGACCTTCGGGTTATGAGCCCGACGAGCTGCCAGACTGCTCCACCCCGCGTCCGAAAGAGGCGGCATTATATCCCATCCTCCCTTCCTCGTCAACTCAACGTTTTGCTTTATCTCTTTCGGGATGCTTTCCGAAAGAGCGCCGTGTTGCGAGGGGGCGAACTATAGCAAAGGCCACTCCGACTCGTCAAGCAAAATTGAAAGAAATTCTATTCCCTCGCTAGCAAGGTGTTGGTAAACGGTATGTGATATGTAAAACTGGAACCATCGAAGCTAGCGCAACTCTCACCGTTTTTTTGAATCAAGTCATGGAGATCATGTATGCCGACGAATGAAGTAAACGCTCTGATTGACCCACCTGCCGGATTTGTTCAGCAAGCAAACGTTTCCGGCATGCCGGCTTACCTAGCGCTATGTGCCGAAGCCACCAACGACTACACGGGCTTCTGGGCACGGCTGGCTAGAGAACACCTGGGCTGGAAACAGCCATTCACGCAGATACTTGATGAATCGGATCCGCCATTCTTCAAATGGTTTGCCGACGGCAAACTCAATGCATCGTACAACTGCCTTGATCGGAACGTCGAAGCAGGCTTGGGCGATAAGCTTGCGCTCATTTCAGAAACCGACGATGGCGAAGTCAGGACAGTTACTTACAGTGCGTTACTGCAAAAGGTTTGCCAGTTGGCCAACGGTCTGCGCGCCCGTGGCATCAAGAAAGGCGATCGCGTCATCATCTATATGGCGATGGGAATTGAAGGCATCGTAGCCATGCTGGCCTGTGCCCGGATTGGCGCCATTCACTCGGTGGTCTTCGGCGGCTTTTCGGCGCAATCGGTACGCGACCGGATTAACGATGCTGGCGCCGTGGCCGTGATCACCACTGACGAGCAGTGTCGCGGTGGCAAGAAGCTCCCGCTCAAACCTGCCGTCGATGAAGGCATTGCGCTCGGCGGCTGCGAATCGATCAAGACCGTCATCGTCTTCAAGCGCACCGGCGGACACTGCCCGATGACGGCAGATCGTGACCTCTGGTGGGACGATGCCATTTTCGGCCAGCCCGCTATTTGCGAACCCGAATGGGTCGAAGCCGAGCATCCGCTATTCCTGCTATACACCTCAGGTTCAACCGGCAAACCCAAGGGCGTGCAACACTCAACCGGCGGCTACATGCTGCACGCCGTATTGACGATGAAATGGACCTTCGACCTGAAACCCGAAGACATATTCTGGTGCACCGCCGACATCGGCTGGATCACTGGTCACACCTATGTCGCCTACGGGCCGCTAGCCTGCGGCGGCACGCAGATGATCTTCGAAGGCATTCCGGTTTATCCTGACGCCGGACGTTTCTGGAAGATGATTCAGGATCACAAAGCCACCATCTTCTACACAGCACCGACGGCGATCCGCTCGCTAATCAAAGCCTCCGACACCAACCCGGCGATTGCTCCGAAGAACTATGATTTGTCTTCGCTTCGCTTACTGGGAACGGTCGGCGAGCCGATCAATCCCGCGGCCTGGATGTGGTACTACGACGAAGTTGGCGGTGGCCGTTGTCCGATCGTCGACACCTTCTGGCAGACGGAAACCGGCGGCCACATGATCACCCCGCTGCCCGGCGTAACGCCGATGGTGCCTGGCTCCTGCACCCTGCCTTTCCCGGGCATTCAGGCGGCGGTGGTCGATGAAACCGGGACAGAACTCGAATTGGGAAAAGGCGGCTTGCTGGTCATTACCAAGCCCTGGCCTTCGATGATCCGAACCATCTGGAACGATCCCGACCGCTTCAAGCGCTCTTATTACCCTGATGACTTTAACGGAAAGTACTACCTCGCCGGTGACGGTTCCATACGTGATGTAAAAACCGGCTATTTCACCATCACCGGACGAATTGACGACGTATTGAATGTCTCCGGCCACCGCATGGGAACAATGGAAATCGAGTCGGCGCTGGTTTCCCACCCGATGGTCGCCGAAGCGGCTGTCGTCGGGCGTCCGGACGATCTGACAGGAGAGGCGATCTGCGCCTTTGTCGTACTGAAAGGGCCCCGACCGGCAGGTGAAGCCGCCGTCAAAATGATCAAGGAACTGCAGGATCACGTGGCCGTAAGAATCAGCCCGATTGCCAAGCCGAAAGACATCCGCTTTGGCGAAAACCTGCCGAAAACGCGCTCAGGAAAGATCATGCGCCGTCTGCTACGCTCGCTGGCCAAGGGAGACACCGAGATGCAAGACGTCTCGACGCTTGAAAACCCGGCAATTCTTGAGCAGTTGAGAGGTCATTGATCAACGAAGGCCTCTTGCTAAATCAGGAGGCCGGAAAGGCCTGTGCCTATTGACGCTTCAAACACCGCCCTGAAGAAGCCCGTATTCATTGGCCTTCAGGGCATGCTTGAACCTACCCGTTTGCGTCCGCTGTGCTGTTCTGTGCCTGAATCGCGGTAAGGGCGATGGTAAACACAATGTCGTCAACCAATGCTCCGCGCGACAGATCGTTAACTGGCTTGCGCAAACCTTGCAGCATCGGTCCGACCGAGACGACATTGGCGCTGCGCTGGACGGCCTTGTAGGTCGTGTTGCCGGTATTCAGATCCGGGAACACGAACACAGTGGCCTGACCGGCGACCGGGCTATCCGGCGCTTTTTGCATACCGACATCGGCCACCGATGCTGCGTCGTACTGCAAGGGGCCATCGAGAACCAGAGCGGGGTACTTTTGGTGAGCGATCTCGGTCGCCTGCCGAACCTTTTCCACATCCTCGCCCGAGCCGGAAAAGCCGGTGCTGTAACTGATCATCGCCACTTTCGGCGTGATGCCAAAAGCGGCGGCGCTATCGGCGCTTTGCTTGGCGATTTCGGCCAGTTGCTCGGCTGTTGGTACAGGATTGATTGCGCAATCGCCATAGACCAGCACCTGATCGGGCATCAGCATGAAGAAGACCGAAGAAACAATCGACGAATCCGGTGCCGTCTTGATCAGCTGCAAGGCCGGCCGCACCGTGTTGGCGGTGGTATGCACCGCACCCGAAACCAGGCCGTCGACGTGGCCTTCGGCGAGCATCATGGTGCCGAGCACCACGGGATCCTCGAGCTGGGCCACCGCTTGATCCGGCGTCAGCGATTTCGCCTTGCGCAACTCAACCATCGGCGCAACGTAACGGCCACTGATCGCATCCGGATCAATAATCTCCAGACTATCCGGCAAGGTAATTCCCTGCGACGCTGCTATGGTCTCGATCACCTCGCGCTTACCCAACAGAATGCAGCGGGCGATACCTTTTTCTTCGCAAATAACTGCGGCCTTGACGGTGCGAGGCTCTTCGCCTTCCGGCAAGACAATGCGCTTTTGCACCGAACGCGCCTTCTGGATGAGCTGGTAGCGGAAGGCGGGGGGCGAGAGCTTGGTCGACTCGGGCTGGTGGAACGACTCCGAAATAATTCGGGTGTCCAGATGATCCGCCACAGCATCGAGCACCATGTTCATGCGCGCCGTGTCTTCATGCGGTATCGAATCGGGAATATTGCTGATACGCAGCGCGGTGACGAAACTATCGTCACCCGTGCGCAAAATCGGCAAGCCGCTGCTCAGCACCGGCGCCGCAAGCTCCATGACTTGCGGCGCAATCTCGCTATCGTGCGTCAGCAGCACGCCGGCCAGTTCAATGCCACGACTGGCGGCCAGCGCCGAAGCCAAAATCACGTCATCGCGATCGCCCGAGGTAATGATCAAGGTGCCGGAACGCAGTCGTGGAATGACTTCAGGAACCGAACGCGCAGCAATCGCCGTCTCGTACACGCGACGGGTTGCGATGTCGCCAGCAAACACCACTTCGGCATTGAGGTGCTGTGCTACGTCCAGCGTCCGCAAGGCGCGCAACAGCGGGTTATTCGCGATCACCCCCCAGATGCGTGTATCGCCCAAAAGCAGCAAGGCATCTTCAGCATTAAAGTCTTCGGGCGCCTTGTTGAAAATCACGCCGGCAACCTTGCAACCTTCGTTGGTGAATTGACTGATGCTGAAGTGCAGATCGACCACCGCGTTCGGCGCCGAAGCATCGGCCACCAGCACAACCTCCGCCTTGAGGCTGTTGGCGATATCGACGTTCAGCTGCGCGGCGAAGGAATGCGTCGAATCGGTATGCAAGCCTTCAACCACCAGCACACTAGCGTTCTGCCCGGCGGTCATGCACAGGGTGACGATTTCTTCGAGCAATTCGCTGGTCTGGTTGGCGGCAATCCGCTCTGCCGTCTCTCTAAACGACAGCGGCTCGGGCACCGGAATCTGAAAAAGCGTCCGCGCAAAAAACTCCGAATTGTCCGTAATATCCTGATCGACCGGTTTGGCAAATGCAGCCTCGACACCAAGGCGCTGCAGCGCACGGACAATCCCCAGAGACACCGACGTCAGACCGACCGCACGCCGGGTCGGAGTCACCAAAAAAATCTGCGTAAATCGCTTACTCATCTGTTCTTCTCCTATCCGTCGAAACGGCCAAAGCACCGACAAACGCTAACAGCTTGCTAGCGCCCAACAATTTCTTTCGTATCACGGGCAATCACCAATTCTTCGTTGGTTGGCACGACAAGCACCTTGATCGGGGAATCGGCCGTGGAAATAACGGCCTCCTTGCCGCGCACCTTGTTGGCTGCCGCATCGAGCTTGACTCCGAGAGCGCCCAAGCGCTCGACCACCGCCGCACGGAACTCGTGGCCGTTTTCGCCAATCCCACCAGTGAACACAATGGCATCGACACGGCCAAGCTCAATAGCGTAAGCACCAATATATTTGAGGGCGCGGTGCAGCAACATGTCGAGCGCCATTTGCGCCCGGGCGTTACCGGCAGCAGCAGCATTCTCCACATCGCGCATATCCGAGCTAACGCCGGAAACGCCAAGCAGGCCGGATTTTTTGTTCAAGGCGTTATCAATATCACCCAGCGACATTTGCGCCTGCTCGGCCATAAAACCGGGAATGCTGGCATCAATATCGCCGCAACGCGTGCCCATCACCAGGCCTTCCAACGGCGTCATGCCCATGCTCGTATCGTAGGACTGGCCGTTCTTGATTGCGGTATACGACGAGCCGTTGCCCATGTGGCAGGTGATGCAGTTAAAGCGCTCCTTGGCGATGCCCAGCATCTCGGCGGCACGCTCAGAGACAAAGCGGTGCGAGGTCCCGTGAAAACCGTAACGCCGCACATGGTGACGCTCGTACCACTCATACGGCACGGCATACATGTACGACTCGGCCGGCATGGTGGCATGAAACGCGGTATCGAAAACCGCAACATTGTCCACGCCGGGCAAGGCACGCATCATTGCCTCGATGCCGGTGATATTGGCCGGGTTATGCAGCGGCGCGAGCGGAACGTTTTCGCGGATCGCGGCGAGCACCGTCGAATCGACGCGCACCGACTTCGAAAACTTTTCGCCACCATGAACGACGCGATGGCCAATCGCGGTGATTTCCGACAACGACTTGATCACGCCACCAGTAGGCGCCACCAGCTTGTCCAGCACGCGCCTGATCGCCTCGGCGTGATTGGCGATATCGCCGGTTTCGACGGTCTTTTCCCCGTCGGTCGGCTGATAGACCAGGATCGAATCCTTCAGGCCGATGCGCTCGACCAGACCGACGGCCACGCGATGCTCGTTGGACATATCGAGCAGTTGATACTTGAACGAAGAACTCCCGCAATTAAGCACAAAAATAAACACAACAATCCCCAATCATTAAGCAAATTCCGGCGTACCAGACGGTACACGCGATTCCGCAATTTTACTCCGCTTGCGGCTACCCTTCTTCATTCAACAGTAATCAACGGCAACGCAGCGGGCACTGCAAGCCACCAACGCGCCATCTCGACTCACTCGCCGGCCAGCTTCTCGGCCAGGAAGTCCATCAACACCCGAATACGGTGCGGCACGTGGCGATTGGTCGGCAAAACCGCATAAACACCGAGTTCCGGCGCCGGGAATTCAGTCAAGATCTCCTCGAGGCGCCCATCGGCAAGATAGCGGTCAACGATGAAATCCGGATGACAGGTGATCCCCAGCCCGAGCGCCGCCGCCTCGGTCAGCACCTCACCGCTGTTGGAATTGATGCGGCAGCGGATCGGGAAGCTCTGGACCACCCCATCGATGACGAACTGCCAGCTCGTCGCCCCGCCGCCCAGCGTATAACCAAGACAAGCGTGATTGACCAGCTCGGCAGGGTGACGCGGCCGACCGTGACGCGCCAGATAGTCCAGCGCAGCCACGACACAAAGGCGTCGGCTGCTGATCTTGCGCGCGATGTCGCCGGACTTGAGATTCGAAGTAATGCGAATCGTCAGATCAAAGGCTTCGCCAATGAGATTGACGCTGCGGTCGGAAAAATCCATCTCCAGACTGACTTCCGGATAGCGCTGGGAAAACTCCAGCAACAGCGGCCCAAGGTGAGTGACGCCAAAGCTCATTGGCAGACTGAGCCGCACATGGCCACGCGGCTCCAGGCGTTCGGCTGCGACTTCGCTTTCAGCCGTATCAACCAGGTTGAGAATCACCCGGCATTTTTCCAGATAGCTGGACCCCGCCGAAGTCAGCGCCAGGCGGCGGGTGCTACGTACCATCAACTTGATGCCCAGATGCGCCTCCAGCGCCGCAATCTGCCGCGTCACCACCGAACGCGCCACGCCAAGCTGCAAGGCAACGGCAGAAAAACTGCCGAGTTCGGCGACCCGAACAAAAAGATGCATCGCCTCTAAACGGTCCATGCTTAGCCACCCAAAATGCATACGAAGCAAGGCGTAAGACAATAGGGGTCAGACCACGACTAGGCACAGGTAGCACGAAAAACAATCGTGGTCTGCCCCCCCTATTGTTGCGGTTATGCTAAAAGACTGAGAGTCCCCGCCGCGGAGGCTAGTAAGAAAAGAGCCGAAGCGACCAAATAATTTTTGGATTTGATTTTTCTGTATGAAGCAAAAAAGACTACCGCCGCGATTAAGTTCATGGCTAATGACAGCCACTGAAGGGAGAACACGGTGTTCATAGGATGGCCCAATTAGTTAGCAGTCGGCGACAACCGCGCCGCCCAACCAAGAATCGAGTCCGCCAATCAGGCGAACTGAAGATTTCTATCTTATCAATTCTTTCAGTATGCCAATTTTAAACGCATGAGAACAATAGGGGTGAGACCACGATTGCGCCTCTACCCCCCCCTATCCCCTCGCCGCAAAGCCGGTCAATGAACGGCTTTGCCACGCCTAAACGGCGCATCGCTGCAAAATGATCAATTGTTGCCTATCCAGCAATAAACATTTGCAGATTGTCTTCTATTTCAGAGTGAATTGTGTCGATACGCTGCGGTCAACGCCTTACAAACAATCACCGCGAGCAAGACCATGCCCATCCATTCCTTTTTTGTCCCGCACGGCGCGCCGACTTTTGCCCTCCGACCCGGAGCCGCCGGTGCGGCGCTGGCTGCAGCGGCCAATGCGCTTCCGCAACCGCGAGCGATCATCATTGTCAGCGCGCATTGGGATACGGCAGTGCCAACGGTCGGCTTTGCCGATCGTCCGGAAACGATCCACGATTTTTGGGGCTTCCCCGAGGAACTTTACGCCCTGCGTTACCCGGCGACCGGCTGCCGCGAAGGCGCCGAAGCGGTTGCACAGGCGATTGAAACGGCCGGGTTAGTGGTCGAACGCGACGCAACGCGCGGCCTCGATCACGGCGCCTGGCTGCCGCTGCGCCTGATGTTCCCCAATGCCGACGTGCCGGTGATCCCGCTCTCAATCCAGAGCCACGGCGGGCCGAAGCAGGCCTACCAACTCGGCCGGGCGCTGGTGCCGCTGGCCGACCAGGGCTTTTTGACCATCGCATCGGGCAACCTCACGCACAACCTGCGCGACTACCAGCGCGCCACGCTCGATGGTGGCCGCACCCCGGCCTATGTGCGCGAATTTGCCGACTGGCTGGCCGAGCGCCTGGCTGCCAATGACCTGCCGGCGCTGCTCGATTACCGCCAGCTCGCCCCCGGCGCGGTGCAGGCGCACCCGAGCGAGGAACATCTGCTGCCCTTGTTTGTCGCACTCGGCGCCGGCAGCGACAACGCACAGGCTCACCGCCTGCACGCCGGCATCGACGACTACGTGCTGGCCATGGACGCCTACGCTTTTTCCAACCCGAAAGGACTGCTTGCATGAGTACCCACTACACCGCCACAGCCAAGCTGCTCCACTGGCTGATGGCCGCCCTGATCTTCGGCCTGCTGGCACTGGGCTTTTACATGACCGACCTGCCCTTCTCGCCGCAAAAATTGCAGCTCTATTCGTGGCACAAATGGGCCGGCGTCACGGTCTTTTTGCTGCTGATCTTCCGCCTGTTGTGGCGCCTGAAGAATCCGCCGCCGCCCCTGCCCGAGAGCATGCCGAAAGCCACGCAATGGGTAGCACACGCCTGGCATTTCGCGCTGTACGCGCTGATGGCTGCCATTCCACTTTCCGGCTGGCTGATGAGCTCGGCCAAGGGCTTCCAGACGGTGTATTTCGGCGTATTGCCGATTCCCGATCTGATCGAAAAGAACAAAGAACTCGGCCAACTGCTCGGCGAGGTGCATGAAACCCTGGCCTGGCTTTTCGTCCTGCTAATCCTTGGCCATACTGCCGCCGCGCTGAAGCATCACTTTATCGACAAGGACGACATCCTCATCCGCATGTCGCCCGACCACCGCAAACACTCTGGGGAGCAATGATCATGCGCCGTCTCTTTGTCCTTCTCGCGGCAACGACTCTGCCGCTTGCCGCACAGGCTATCGAATTCAATCAGGTGCAGGCCGACAAAAGCGCCATCAACTTCACCTACTCGCAAATGGGCGTTTCGATGAACGGCAAGTTCAAGAAGTTCTCGGCGCAACTGAGTTTCGACCCGGCCAAGCTCACCGCCGCCAAGGCCAGCCTCGACGTTGATCTGAACAGCGTCGATGCCGGTTCCAGCGAGGCCGACGACGAGGTCGGCGGCAAGCAATGGTTCAACACCAAGGCCTTCCCGACCGCGCGTTTTGAATCGGGCAGTTTCAAAGCGCTCGGCGGCAACCGCTACGAAGTCACCGGCAAGCTGACGATCAAGGGCAAAACGCAAGCCATCGTCGCTCCACTGACCTACACCGCCCAAGGCAACAGCGCCAGCTTCGACGGCAGCTTCACCATCCGGCGCGGCGACTTTGCCATCGGCGAAGGGCCATGGGCCGCCTTCGACATCGTTGCCAACGACATTCCGGTCAAGTTCCACATTCAAGCCACCGGCAAATAACCGTCACCCAAGCACGCAAGCCCCACAGGAGAAAGACCATGAGCAAACTGACACAACTCGCCGCCACAATCACCCTCGCCGCCGCCCTTGCCGCCCCGGCAGTCGCCGCGCCGGAAACCTATGTGCTGGATAGCGCGCACAGCTTCCCGCGCTTCTCGTACAACCATTTTGGCTACAGCACGCAAGTAAGCCGCTTCAATAAAACCACCGGCAAGATCATCTACGACAAGGAAGCCAAGACCGCTTCGGTCGACATCGTGATCGACGCCACCTCGGTTGATAGCGGCTTCCCGGTTTTCAACGAACATCTGCGCGGCGAAGACTTCTTTGATACGGCGAAATACCCGACCGCCACCTTCAAATCGACCAAAGTCGTCTTCGAAGGCGACAAGCCGAGCGCCATTGAAGGCAACCTGACTATCAAGGGCATCACCAAGCCGGTGACGCTGACTGTCACCTCTTTCCACGCCATGCCGCACCCAATGAAAAAGAAAGACGCCATCGGCGCCAATGCTTTCACGACAGTCAAGCGCTCCGACTTTAACGCGGGCAAGTACGCGCCGAACGTTGGCGACGAAATACGCATCGACCTTGGCGTTGAAGCGATCAAGGAATAAGCCAGCGGGCGGCCAATTGCTAAGAGCCACAAATCGAGCCACCGCGACACAGCGACCAAATGACTCTAAACCCAGAGCCATAAACCGCGCTCAGTATCGCAATTTTGCTGAATGCGTTGTGTTCGTTGTGCCCGTTATGGTTAACTGCCTTTTCAAGCTCATGGCAAAGAAATCGCCCGACTCAAGGAAATCAACATGACGGAAGAACTCGTTTCATCCAGACCCGGCTGGGGAGAACTGGTAGTCAACTCGGCGCGGCAAAACAAATTTACCGCGCTGGGGCTGGGAATTGCCCTACTGGGCATACTGGTACTGCTCCTACAAAGCCTGTTTCAAATCACCGGCGGAACCGCGCCGGATAACCTGCGCCTGGCCATGCTGGGCGGCGCAGCGGGGTTTGCCACCACAGCGCTCGGCGCGCTTCCCGCCATGTTCCTGCGCGGCTTGCCACAACGCCTTGAAGACAGCCTGCTTGGCCTGGCCGCAGGAATGATGCTGGCGGCCAGCGCCTTTTCTTTGCTGCTACCGGGATTGGCTGCCGGCGCGGAAATTCTTGGCAGCAAACCACTGAGTGCCGGCGTCGTGGTTCTCGGTATGAGCCTAGGCGTACTGCTGATGCTCGGGCTCGACGCCTTCCTGCCGCACGAACACGAAAGCACCGGACCTTGCGGCCCCGGCGCTGACCGCTGCAGGCGCATCTGGCTCTTTGTTTTCGCCATTGCCGTGCATAACCTGCCGGAAGGCATGGCCATCGGCGTCAGCTTTGCAAACGCCGACATGTCGGTTGGAGTCCCACTCACCACCGCGATTGCTCTGCAGGACATCCCCGAAGGCCTCGCCGTAGCCCTGGCCATGCGCGGCGCCGGCTTCAAGCCCAGCCTCTCGGTCCTGGTCGCCATCGCCAGCGGCCTACTCGAACCCGTCGGCGCGTTACTCGGTGTCGGCCTGTCGAGCGGGCTGGCCATCGCCTACCCGATCGGCCTCGGCCTCGCTGCAGGCGCGATGATCTTCGTCGTCTCGCACGAAGTCATCCCCGAAACCCACCGCAACGGCCACCAGACCTCAGCCACCCTCGGCCTGATGGCTGGCTTTGCCCTGATGATGGTGCTGGATACGGCGCTGAGCTGAAATATAAAACGACCGCATGACCACCGCCACCCCCAACAAACGCATCCCCGTAACCCTCCTCACCGGCTTTTTCGGCGCGGGAAAAACCACCCTGCAACCACCTGCTTCAGGAACCTGAGATGAAAGGCACTGCGGTGCTGATCAATGAGTTCGGCGAGCTCGGAGTCGACCGCCTGCAGGTCGAAACCGAGGGTTGATCACCGTCCGCTCTGGATTCTTCGAATCTGGTCAGGCAAGCGGCATTGCGAAACAACGCGAACCTAAATAACGCAGTTTAACCACAGCGAACACGGCAAGCTGCAATACGGCAATGACTGAACGTAGAGCAGACTTTTTCATCGACAGAATCCCGACAAGACACTCATGGAAAAACCCGAAAGCGACGATCCGATCACGAACACCCAGGCACCCCGACAACGCGGGAAATTGAAAGACATACGCGGATGGTGGCCCGCTCAGCCCGATTCGACAACCAAGCGCAGCACAACGAAAAAAACTAGGCAGGTAGAGGTACCGGCATCGGCGACAAGCTGCCAGTTATGCGGTAAGTTTCGCAGCGATCGATGAATTCCCTAGTACTCTTGGGCATCGTCGTGCGTGCGCGGGCTATGTAGAAAATCAAATCGCGGCCGCTGCGAATCAACTGCAGGCCATCGGCTGCCAGATAAAGGGGAGCTGTCTCTTGCGTCGCTATCGCCTGCGGCAATACCGGAAAATTCGCCATGCTATCTCCAGCGGTAACCAGACGTGCCCATACATCAAAAACATCCACATCAGTCCGCAGGCTTTCCATCTTCAACTTGGCGGCATTCGAGTATTCGCGGATAACCGGCTCAATACCTTCAAAAGCCGGGATGTGTTTGAAATTGGCCACCATCTTCTCGGCAATCAAGTCGATGTCGCGCATGCTGTGAGCAAGCTTGACATAGCGACTCTCATAAAACTCCTGGATAGGAACAGAAAAAGCACGGAAAGGCTCGCCCCATAACTCGTCGATCCCCTCTTCACCACTGCGGTGAAGCACAAAACGGCCAAGCTTCGTTGCTTCCTCAAGGCAGTTACCGCACTCACGCATCAAGGTATCGCCAGTATGTATTTCAATCCCGTGCGATTGGAACTCGACGAGCTTACGGAAGATGTCAGTAGCTCGGTTAAACAACGCACCGGCCAGCATGGCCGCCTTAACCCGGCGACGCGCCGGATCGATTTCTGCCTGGTAGCTCTGCCGCGCGTCGCTCAAGCGACATCCCGGAATATTCAGTCCATGCTCGGTGTGATCAAAAAGACGCCGCGTCAAGGCTTCGATCAACCTCTTCTTGGCAACCAGCGTGTTTTCCGGAACCTTGTAGGTCTTGATCCAGTAGCCCGAATAAAACACTCTCTCCTCACCAACAAAAAGGCGACGGGTCCCGTCCGAAGGAGAATCATCGGTGTGCAAACAGTGATTTAAAGAGTGCGCGTTGTGCATGGCGAAGCGGAGTCTAGTAGTCAAAAAAGCAACAATCAAGAAGCTAGAAGTCTGCAGCTCTGGTTTTGCTCTGCAAAATCTCCATTACATACTCCTATGGCATAAAACAGGCACTTAGAGGCTCATTAAAGCTGAATATTGCAAAAATGAGACAATCAGGAAGCGCAGACACCACAAGCGCGTAGCCAGATAGCAGAAACGTGGGCGTGCGATTGCCATTTTCGCTAATCAAGAGTATCGACATTTCGGACCGCAAGAGTGCGACGTAAAAGAACAAGCGATACGGCACACCCAGTTATTGATGCAACCCGATGAGGTTTTAATTCATCACCCCGCCGAAGGTGAGCAAAGGAAATGCCAAACCTGGGCGCCAGTCGTTGATAATTCTCCGACACTGGCTATTGGCCTTCGCCGATATAACGGTAACTTTCCAGCTCATCAGGCCGAAGCAATAGTGGCATGAAAAGACTAAAAATCTCTCTATTTGCATTCTTTCGCTGTGCTTGCTGTGTTCGTTGTGTCGTTTTGGTCCGAACTGAGTTTTAAACGAGAAAACAAAGTATTCTTAACTTACGCGACCGGATTTCGCACCCTCCTTTATTCACCAGCGGAGTAAAATACCGCCTTCTGGTGCGTGATCATTGCCCTCCCCGCCAGAATGTCAATTCAACAATCAATAAATACAGCTACATGCATCCCACAATGCTACCCAATATTCGCAAAGCCATCAGGAGAAATAGATGAATATGAAGAACCGCAGCCCCGACATCAAATGGATCATCAACGACCTAAAGCCCAAGGACGTTGCTCTGAGCAAGGAGATGTTTCCCGTTGACGTCGCCCGGATCGCCCGGAAATTCCACCGCCAGATCCCGGGCTACCAGATCTCCCCCCTGCGCAGCCTGCCCAACCTCGCGCAAAAATTCGGCATCGGCGGCATCTGGGTCAAGGACGAAGCCGCGCGCCTAGAACTGAACTCCTTCAAAGTTCTCGGTGGCTCCTTCGCCATCTACCGCTTCATGCAGGAACGTTTGGGTCTCAAGGACGAAGTCATGTCCTACGAGTACCTCACGTCCCCAGAGGTCAAGAGCAAGCTGGGCGAAGTTACCTTTGCCTCGGCGACCGACGGCAACCACGGTAAAGGCATCGCCTGGGCGGCCAGCAAACTCGGCCACAAGAGCGTTATCTATGTACACTCCGAAACCACGCAGCCGCGCATTGACGCCATCAGGAACTTCGGCGCCACGGTCAAGGTGATCGACGGCAACTACGACGACGCGGTGCGCCAAATCGTTATCGACGCCAAGAACAACGGCTGGGAAGTCATCTCCGACACCTCGTGGGATGGCTACACCACTGTTCCACAATGGATCATGCAGGGCTACTCGACGATGTTCGCCGAAATCCAGGAGCAGCTCTCTGGCCAAGGCATCATCAAGCCGACCCACATCTTCGTCCAGGCCGGCGTTGGCGCGCTTGCCGCTGCAGTTATCGGCTTCTATCACAGCCTCTTTGGCCAGGACGCACCGATCTGCGTCGTCGTCGAACCGGAAAACGCCGCCTGTCTGTACGAATCAGCCAAGGCCAATGACGGACAGCCGCACAATGTCCACGGCTCGCTGGACACCATCATGGCCGGCCTCGCCTGCGGCGAACCGAGCCCGATCGCCTGGGAAATCCTCAAGGGAACGACCAACGCCTTCGTCACCAGCCCGGACTACATGGCGGCCAAGGGTATGCGCATCTACGCAACGCCACTGAAGGGCGACCCTATGATCATTTCCGGTGAGTCTGGCGCCGTCACGCTTGGCGCACTGGTCGGCATCCTGACCGAAAACGGCACTGATGAGTTGAAGAACTACCTCAACATCAACATGGATTCGCAAGTTCTGCTGATCAACACCGAAGGCAACACCGACCCGGTGCACTTCCGCCAGGTCATCTGGGAGGGCGCCAACCCGGTTCCGAAGGAATACTGGTTCGACGAAAAGGCCTGA
>RRZU012007866.1_pt1 | contig 14620 bp, 12 predicted proteins | sample 2165561 | NCBI WGS metagenome assembly RRZU01 (sample SAMN10456909, study PRJNA506462) | wastewater metagenome | isolation source: wastewater sludge | place: USA: Moscow, Idaho
GGTGGAGCTTAAGCGCGACGGGCGAGGCGTGGTGGTGCTGTTGGATGAGGCTCAGGCCTTGCCGGACGCCAGTCTGGAAGCCATTCGTCTGTTCGGCAATCTGGAAACTGAATCCAGCAAGCTGTTGCAGGTGGTGTTGTTTGGCCAACCAGAACTGGATGTGCGTCTGCAGGCCGATCAGTTGCGGCAGTTGCGGCAACGCATCACTTTTTCCTATCGCTTACGCCCCTTGCTGCGCGATGAAACCCGGGCCTATCTGGAGTATCGACTGATGGCTTCTGGCTATCGGAGCGCCCCTCTGTTTGCCCCCTCAGCAGTACGGCTGCTGTGGCGCGCCAGTCGCGGCATCCCGCGGCTGATCAATATTCTGGCACACAAGAGTTTGATGGTGGCCTATGGCCAGGGGCTATCCCAGATCCGGCCGCGCCATGTCAAGGCGGCGATCCGCGATACCGAGGATGCGACCCTGCCAGTCAATCTGTGGTGGTGGAGTAGTTGGATATTGGTCGGTCTCATCTCGGCCTGGTTGTTGCGAGGAGCGTTATGAGCGTCATCAATACCATGCTCAAAGATCTGGAGCAGCGCGAAGGACAAACCTTGTCCGGCCGTTATCAGCCACCCCAGCCTTCCCGTTGGCGTCTGGCGTTGATCGCCTGGCTGCTGGCGCTGTTGTGCGTTCCGGCATTGGCTTATGGGGTCTGGCATCTGTGGCTGGATCAACCGGCGAGTGTTCCGGCTCCGACCGCCGAGGTTGCCGTCGCCAGTCCGGTTGTGGCAACTCCGGTGGCAAATGCCGTTGAGTCGGCGCCATCGCACGCTGTGGTGACTGCTCAACCTGTGGCCCCGACGGTTGCTGTGACATCGGCACAACAAACCGCGGCCCCGGTCGTTCAACCGGCGACTACTGCGGTTGCCTCTGCCGCCGTTGCCGTGAGCCCGCAGCACGAGGTTGCATCTGTGACTGGCGTTGCATCCGTGACTGAAACTTCGTTGCCGGCGCAGGAGACTCGAGATCCGGCTCCTGGGGCGCCAGCGAGTCAGGATAATGGGCTGGAAGAAACCTTACTGGGCCCGGATGAAGGACCTCAGCTGACCGAGGCGGCGCTGCAGACCGATGACAGCACCACAACCATGACCGATGAGTACCCGGCGGAACCGCAAGGTTCGCTGGAGATCGCCGAGGAGCATCTGAGCCCGCAACAAGAGGCGGCTCTGGATCGACGCAAGGGGCTGCAAGCCCTGACGAAAGGACAACTGGATGTGGCGCGGGACTCCTTCTCCCGAGTGCTGGCCAATGATCCGCTGGATCACGAGATCCGCGAACGGTTGGCCGGACTGCTGTATGGCGATGGCCGCATCCCCGAAGCGCAACAGCTGTTGGATGAAGGCATTCGCCTGGCGCCGAGCCGCGCCGATTTTCGTCTGATGCAGGCCCGGTTGGCGTTGACGACCGGGAATAAGGCGGCAGCCTTGCAGAGCCTGAGCGGCTGGGAGCCGCCGGTCAGTGCAAATCTGGATTATTACGCCACCCGTGCCGCGCTGGCTCAAGAGCTGTCGCAACCGGGCGTGGCCGCCAGCAGCTATCAGCAGTTGACGGTGGCACAGCCAACCGAGCCGCGTTGGTGGTTGGGACTCGGCATTGCGTTGGATAAACAGGGGCGGCCACTGGCGGCGCTGGATGCGTACCGCAAAGCATTGAGCTTACCGCTGAGCGCCGGCTCCCGGCAATTTGTGCAACAGCGGATCGAACAACTGGAGTAAGACCATGGCGCAACCACGACTGAAGATGCGGCTGGGTGACCTCCTGGTGGCCGAAAGCATCATCTCCGATGATCAGTTACAGATGGCGCTGCAGCAGCAGCGTCAAACTGGGCGCAAGCTGGGGACCACCTTGGTGGATCTGGGCTTCATCGGTGAAGAACAACTGCTCAAGTTTCTCGCCCAACAGCTGAATGTCCCGTTTTTCGATCTCTCCAAGCTGAGCATCCAGACCCAGGCGGTGCAATTGATCCCTGAAGTGCATGCCCGTCGTTATCGAGCGCTGGCGGTGAATCAGAGTGGGGATGAGGTCACTGTGGTGATGTCAGACCCGGCCGATCTGGCGGCATTGGATGCGCTGGCCGCTATGCTGAGCCCGCGGGAATTGAAGCTGGCGGTCGCCCGGGAAACTCAGTTACTGCAGTATTTCGATCAGCTCTACCGCCGGACCAAGGAAATCGAGAGTTTCGCCGAACAGCTGCAGGAAGAGTATCAGGCCACAGGTTTTGATCTGGGCATGGCCGAGACTGCCGGTAACGAGAACGAAGCGACCGTGGTCAAGTTGCTGCGATCTGTGTTCGAAGATGCGGTCCAGGTCCATGCCTCGGATATCCATATCGAGCCGGATGAGAAGGTGTTGCGTATTCGCCAGCGCATCGATGGTGTGCTGCATGAAAGCGTGTTGAACGAGGTTCGGATCGCGCCGGCCCTGGTACTGCGTCTGAAGTTGGTGGCCGGTCTGGATATCTCCGAGAAACGCCTGCCGCAAGATGGCCGCTTCAATATGCGGGTCCGGGGGCACGAGATCGATGTGCGGATCTCCACCATGCCGGTGCAACACGGTGAGTCTGTGGTCATGCGGTTGCTGGATCAATCGGCGGGTCTGCTCTCCTTGCACGATACCGGCATGCCGGAGCAGATCCTGCAGCGCTTCCGGCGTCAGTTGCGCCGCCCCCATGGCATGATCGTTGTCACCGGGCCAACCGGGAGCGGTAAGACCACGACTCTGTATGGCGCCTTGTCCGAACTTAATCAGCCGGGCAACAAGATCATCACAGTCGAAGATCCGGTGGAATACCGCTTACCGCGCATCAACCAGGTCCAAGTCAATCCGAAGATCGGCCTCGATTTTTCCAATGTGCTGCGGGCCACCCTGCGTCAGGATCCGGATATCCTGCTGGTCGGGGAGATGCGCGACCAGGAAACCGTGGAGATCGGCTTGCGCGGCGCCATGACGGGTCACCTGGTCTTGACCACGCTGCATACCAACGACGCCATCTCCAGCGCCCTGCGCTTGATGGATATGGGCGCACAAGGTTATCTGGTGGCCAGCGCCCTGCGCGCTATTATCGCCCAACGACTGGTGCGGCGGATTTGTCGCTATTGCCATGAAGAACATGAAGTCGATGCGGGTGATCGGATCTGGCTGGTTAATCTGTTTGGAGAAGGTGTCCATCAGATGAAATTCCAACATGGTCGTGGTTGCCAGAGCTGCAATTTTACCGGCTATGCGGGCCGCATCGGCGTGTTTGAACTGCTGGAGCTGGATCTGCCGATGATGGATGCCCTGCGGCGCAATGATCCGGAGGCCTTTGCCCGTGCGGCGCGCGAGCATGTGGAATACCGGCCGCTGGTAGATATGGCCTTTGAATATGCCACCCAGGGGATCACCACAGTGGATGAGGTGTTACGTCTGGCCGAGGTGGTGAGCTGATGCCGTTTTTTGCCTATCAGGGGCGAGATGCCAAGGGCCAGGCGGTGAGTGGCCAGCTCGAAGCGGCCAGCGAACTGGCCGCCGCAGAGCAATTGCTGCGCCGCGGCATAATGCCGACCGGCTTGCGCGCGGGTCGTGCTCCGCGCAAGGGCATCGATTGGCGCGATCTGCTGGAGAGTCAGATCGGGCTGGAGGAGCTGGTGATTTTCACTCGCCAGATGTATGCCCTGACCAAGGCCGGCATTCCCATCATGCGCGCCATCCATGGTCTGAGCGAATCCGCCCATGGCAAACCCTTGCGGCGTGCCCTGCAGGCACTGGAGACTGAATTGGGCAACGGTCGTCCGTTATCCGCTGCCATGCAGGGACATCCCAAGGTGTTCAATACCCTGTTTATTGCCATTGTGAGTGTCGGTGAAAATACCGGTCAGCTCGAAGAGTCGTTCCTGCAACTCTCCAACTATTTCGCCCTCGAGCTCGAGACGCGAAAGCGCATCAAGACTGCCCTGCGCTATCCCATGCTGGTGTTGGGTTTTATCGTCGCGGCCATGTTTATTCTGAATATTTTTGTCATCCCGACCTTTGCCAACATGTTTGCCAAATTCGGGGTCGAATTACCGCTGGCGACCCGCATCCTGCTGGCGACCTCGCACTTCTTCGTGCAGTGGTGGTGGTTGCTGCTACTGGCGGGAGCTGCGGCCACCGTGGGCTGGCTGGAGTGGGTCAAGACTCCGACGGGAAAACTGAAGTGGAGCCAATGGCAGCTGCATATTCCGCTGGTGGGCAGCATCATCAATCGCTCCTTGCTGGCCCGGTTTGCCCGTAGCTTTGCCATGATGCTGCGTGCTGGTGTGCCCCTGAACCATGCTCTGAGCATGGTGGCTGAAGCGGTCGACAACACCTTCGTCGGGGATCGTATCCGCGAGATGCGTTCCGGGGTTGAGCGCGGCGAGAGTCTGATGCGCACGGCGGCAGCCAGCAGGCTCTTTACACCTCTGGTGATGCAGATGTTTGCGGTCGGTGAAGAGACGGGACAGGTGGATGAATTGATGCAGGAGGCGGCCGAATTTTACGAGCGGGAAGTGGATTACGATCTGCGGACCCTGACCGCTCGCATTGAGCCCATACTACTGGTGGTGGTGGCCTGTATGGTGCTGGTGCTGGCCCTGGGGATCTTCACCCCGATGTGGGACATGATGCGTGCGGTTCGGGGTCATTAACGGTGTCCCAGCAGAGCGAGGCTGATGTACAAATTTTAGGCGTGTTCAGGTTTGGTTTGAGCATTAGCCTGGTGTTGCTGTTAGTGTGGGGCCTTGCCAGTCAGTATCAAAGCCAGCGTTATCAAGCCCAAATGACATCAATGCGGGCACTGGCGGCGTTGTTTGCCGAGCGGGCGGCCTTGGTGCATGGCCTCTGGTTAAGCCAGAATCGTCCCGGCGTGATCCATGAAGTCGGTCGAGCTTTTCAGCTGCCGTCTGCCACTCCATCGAAGACAGCGGTGAATGCCCGTTATGTGATGAGTGCTAACGGCTGGCCGCAGGGAACGATGCACCATCAGGAGCCTGACACTGCGTGTCGGCAACTCTGGCTACATTTGCTGTCGACGCCTTTGGTGCTGGATGGCGAGCCGGTGGCGGTGTCGCCGTTGATTACCAGCCCCGGCTGTGAATTTCGAATCGGCGAAGCTGGGTTTTCGTATCGCTTCGCTGATGGTTCTGTGACGACGCGCGGTGGCTGAGTACACTCTGAGTATTTAGTTGTTAAGCATTTTACCCTATAATTTATTGGGAAAAAGGGAATACAAGCATGAAACAGCAAACCGGCTTTTCATTGATCGAACTGGTGATTGTCATCGTGGTGCTGGGCATTCTTGCCGTCACGGCACTGCCGCGCTTTCTGGATGTCACCGAAGAGGCAAAAAATGCCAGCGTGGAAGGAGTCTCCGGCGGTTTTGCCACCGGGGTCTTGCTGGTCCGCGCCCAATGGGAAGCCAAGGGCCGTAGCAAGGAGGGGGGCATCAATACCATTCTGTATGATGGCAACCGCTTCTACCTGACCACGCCGACCGATGCCGAAGTGGAAGCTGGACTGATTTCACCGGGCTACCCGATCGATACCAGCGCCAGTGGTTCGGTGGACGTCACCCCGGGCAGTCTGACTTCGGAGCGCTGTCTGTATATCTGGAATGGCCTGCTGCAGAATCCGCCCAAAGCGACCAACGATTTTAATTCGGTGGAGACTAGCAAAAATGATTTGAAGTACTATGTCTCCGTGGATGGTTCGGGTAATGATGCGGTATGTCGTTACTATCTGGTCAATGCCTTGAACAAGACCAGTAGCGGTGGTTACGAGGATCCGAACAACCAGACCGATAAGTTCAAGAGTTTCAGCTACCGCCCGGCCTCCGGGCAGGTTGTTACCTATATCAATGATTAAAGACACATCGAAATCCGTAACTTGACGTAAACAGATATCAACAACTTAAACCGAGACCTTAAAGGAAATTGTTATGAAGCGTAGTGCAGGTTTTACTCTGATCGAGCTGGTGATTGTTATTATTATTCTGGGTATTCTGGCAGTGACTGCCGCACCTAAGTTTTTGAATTTGCGGGGTGATGCGCGTGAGTCTACCCTGAAAGGGATGAAAGCGGCCATGGAAAGCGCTTCATCACTTGTCTACTCTAAGGCTGTGATACAAGGGACTGAAGGGTCCAATCCTGGTAGAACAAAAATTAATTCCTCCACTACAGTGACAACCGCATACGGTTATCCTCAAGCAACCTCGACCGAATTGGAAAAAGTTATTGCATTGTCCTCCAATGACTGGAAGTGGGGTACTGCTACCAGTGGTGCTATTCCTCTCTATCCGGCTGGCGTATTGTCATCTACCTCCACTTGTTATGTAGAATATAAGCAGCCTACTGCTAGCGGTTCTCGCCCTACTATTTCTATACCATCTACTGCTGTCTGCGATTAATAGTTTGAGTGTGATTCGATAGTCCATAATTTCTTCACGGGGTGCTGGCGGTAAGCCGCACCCCGTTTTATTTAGGCTATTCCACGGTCTGGATGATAAGGGCGGTATGAAAAAACCGGGTGGCTTTACCCTGATTGAGCTGGTGGTGGTGATCCTGCTGCTGGGCATCCTGGCGACCTTTGCCTTGCCAAAATGGCTGGGCAAAGGTGGCTTTGAGGTGCAAACCGCGCGCGATGAACTGGTGGCCCGGCTGCGGCTGGTACAGATGCACAATATGAATGAGCCCGCCGATCGCTGCAGCTGGTGGCTGGGCGAGAGCAGCCGCTTCGGCCATATCAGCATGATGCCCTGTGGGGCACCGCCCGCTATCAGCGGTTGGAATGGAGCCCAGGTCAGTCGTGGCCGAATTGTCACCTTGAGTAGCGGCTTGGCGCTGGCGGCGACCGCAGGTTGGAGTGTGCGCTTCGACCATATGGGGCGCCCGCTTGGCGCCTGTGCCAGTGGTTGCCAGTTGAGCATTAGTGATGGTGGCGAGACGGCTCAAGTGCAGATCAATGCCCAGGGATATGTCTATGCGCTCGATTAACGGATTGCGTGGTGCGGGCTTTACCCTGATCGAGCTGGTGATGGGAATAGTGCTGATCGCCATCGCCCTGGGGGGCATGCTGGGGCTGCTGATCAACCAATCGGCGGAGAGTACCGAGCCGGTGCAACAGGTGCGGGCGGCACAACTGGCCCAGCGGCTGCTGAATGATATCAGCGCTCGCTCCTTCGATCAGAATTCGGATCATAACGGCAGCCATTGGCGTTGTGGGGAAACCGTCAACGGCATCACCTATGCGAGTTGCACCTTGTCGACCGGCTATGGGCCTGACTCGGGCGAGACCAAACCGTATCTGTTCAACGATGTGGATGACTATCATACCCCGGCGATCTGCAGCCAACACCTGACCACCTGCAGCAACAGCTCCTGGGTTGCGGCTAGCTATTTCACCGACAACAGTGTGGCGACGCAGAATGATTACCCCAACTACCGAGTGCAGATTGTCATTTCTCCAGGTCCCGGTTGTAGTGCCACCGGGTGCACCACGGTCAAGCTCATTACTGTGACGGTGCAGCTGCCGGATGGCAGCCAGTTGCCATTTGCGCTGCTACGGGGGAACTACTGATGCTGCAACCTCGCGGCTTTACCCTGATCGAGCTGGTGGTGGTGATTCTGCTGTTGGGCGTGATGGCGACCTTTAGCAGTCAGTTTATCGGCAGCAGTACCCAGCTATATGCCGATGCCAGTGTCCGGGAACAGCTGATGAGCGATGTGCGTTTCGGCGTCGAGCGCTTGAATCGGGAGTTGCGCGATGCAGTGCCGGGCACCCTGGTGGTGAGCCCCGATCAGCAGTGCATCAGTTTCTGGCCACTGGCGGCTGTGAGTCGCTATATATCATTGCCGACGAGCTCGACCAGCACTGTGACCTTCCTTGTGCCTTTTAGTGGCAGTATCAAGGCGGGGGATTATGCCATTGTCTATCCGGTGGGTTTGAGTACCACACCTCCCTATGGATGCAGTGCCGGAGTCTGCGTGGCGCAAGTGGCCAGCGTACCCGTGGCGGTCGATGGTGATGCGGATCTGCTGACTGCCAGCCTGACCCCGATCCCGCCCGGAACCTCCGCGGTTTTTGCTGCACCCTCACCGGGACAGCGTATTTTCTTCGCCCGCGAGCAGGTGTCGTTTTGCCGGAATAGCCAGAACCAACTGGTGCGACAGGCGACCGTGCTGGCCAGCAGTAGCAGCAGTAGCGCTCTGATGGCGGAGCATCTGACCAGTGCTCGTTTCTTTCAGGATCCCCAGGCCTTCAATCGCAGTGGTGAGGTGAGCCAGAATCTGGACTTCACTCAGCGCGCTGAAAGCGTGCTGTTTAGCCATCAGGTGGAGGTGAACAATGTGCCCTGAGCGGATGTCAGCCGGTTACGCACAGCGGGGCAGCGCCATCATGGTGGCGCTGTTTGTCATCGTCATCGTTGGATTACTCGCCGCCGCACTGGGTCGTTTGCTGCTGGATAGTGGCGAGAAAGTGACGGTGGAAGTCCTGGGCGTGCGGGCATTGATGGCGGCGCAGAGTGGCGTGGAGCAGGGACTCTATCAGTTGTATCCGAACGGGGTCTGGCAGGCTGCGACTGCAGATGTCAATGGTAAAACCGGCTGCGATAAAGTGTCCAGCAGCCTGAGTTTCAGCACCGATGGCTTGCGGGGTTGTTCCGCCACTATTGTTTGCACAACCTTGTCGGTGACTAGCGGGGCCGTGACCAGCTACCGGCTCGCCAGTACCGGGCGCTGTGATGGTGGTGGCTCCCTGGCCGCCAGTGGCGATAATAATCCGGATTTTACCGTCAGCCGGACGATCCAAGCCGAAGCGTTTGATGGGGGGAGTCTACAATGATGCGTTTTTGGAGTGTCAGCTTACTGTCAACTCTGTGTCTGATTAGTCAGCCTATCGGCGCCATGACAATTGATTACGACACTGTATTTCCAACGGTCATTCAGGGCCATACCGATAACATGAGTTCCAACTGCAATTCGGCCAATGCCTCGACGCTGAATATAACAAATAGCTCGCTCATTAAGGGTGGGAATAGTCCGACTCTGAATATCTGCAAAATAAATACACAGAGCAATAATGGCAGCTGTGTGAATAGCAGTGGTGCTGTGGTGGCATGCACGACCAATGGCCAAAACTCGCAAATTCCAGAGTTGACGCTTGATCCATTCCCAGAAAATAACTCTACGTTATCACCTCCAACCATCTCTGATGGTGCTTTTGTCACTCTGGGGGCTGATGGTGTGACGGATTACAACAATATTATGGTAGATAACGCCACTTTAAAATTCAGCTCGGTTAACAGTACCTATAAAATCAAAAACTTATTAGTCCGGAATGGGCAGGCTGTTTTATATTTGGCACCTGGCGATTATTGGATAGAAAATCTTGATTTGGATGGTCGCAAATTATTACTCAGTGAGTCGGGGACAACACGAGTATTTGTAAAGAATTATTTGTCTGTGAAGAATCAAGCAACATTGAATGAAGATAACACGGGTCGCTTGGTCGTTGTTGGTTACAGTAATATTGAATTATTGGGCGGGACTCATAATGGTTATTTTTATGCGAATGATAGGTTTATTCTTCGCAATCAAGCGAAAGTCTATGGGCGAGCTACAGCTAGACATATAGAAGTTTACGATTCGTTTATTACGGACGTCCCCATCGTATTTCCTCCTATATTGGGATGCATTACCGATGACTTTAGCCAGACCCCGCTAAGCGCGAATTGGGCCGCTGCCACGAGTGGCGGCACCTTTATCCCAAGTATTATCGGTGGGCGGTTGCAACTGACTGAGAACAAGACGAATCAAGCGACATCGGTTACTTATCAACGCTTATTCCCGGCGGCTAATAATCTGGTGACCATCGAATTTGACCAAGCGGCTTATGGCGGCAATGGGGCCGATGGTATTGCCATGGTGCTCTCCGATGCCACTGTGACTCCGCAACCCGGCAGTTCGGGAGGGCCTTTGGGATATGGTTATAAGACCAATGCCCCCGGTTTTGCTGGTGGCTGGCTTGGGGTTGGCATTGATGAGTTTGGTAATTTCAGAGCTGAGGGTGGAGATAACAACCAAAAAAGGAAAGCTAATACTGTGTCGATTCGTGGTTCTGGATCCGGATATTCGAAATATCGCTACTTGTTTGGAACTGACACACTAAATCCAACGATTGATAGTGGTTCCAGCTATCCAAACCCTGTTCATCGTTACCGTTTGACAGTTGATTCGCGTACTTCGGGGCAGGCATTGGTGACCATCCAGCGCAATACTGGTTCTGGTTATATCACTCTGATACCAACATTTAATGCTATCGGGCAAACAGACCAAGCCGCTCTTCCGGCCAACTTTTATCTATCTTTTACTGGCTCAACCGGTGGATCGCATAATATTCACGAGTTGGATAATGTGCGTATTTGCGCCATCACCTCCAATCCGGTTGGTAAACAGATTGACCATTTCGAGTTTGACCACACCGGGCAGGCGCTGACCTGTAACCCGGAGGAGATGACCATTCGCGCCTGTGCCAATGCAAGCTGCTCGGCGCTGGTCACGGATACAGTCACAGCGGTACTGAGCCCGTCAAGTCTGCCTGATGGGGTTTGGACAGTTGGGAGCAGCGTTACCTTTACGGGAGGCTCGACCAAGGTCTATTTGCGTAAGACCACAGCAGGCAGCACCACCATTGGCGTCACCAGTTCAACACCGTCAACCAAGCCCTTGAGCAAGACACTTTGCCGGGCAGGAAGCAGTGCCCTGAGTGAAGCCAACTGCACCCTGACCTTTGCTGATAGTGGTTTTGTGTTTGATGTGCCGGATACCTACTCCAACCAGCCACAGACGGTGGCGATCAAGGCGGTCAAGAAGAGCGACACGACCCAACAGTGTGTACCGGGGTTCGCCAGTCAAACCAAGAGCATCAAGTTCTGGAGCGGTTACATCAATCCGAGCACCAATCCTTACAACAGCCAAATGACGCTTAACAGCAATGTGCTCGGCACCAGCCAGGCGAGTGCGACATCCGTTTCGCTCCAGTTCGATGCGCAGGGGCAATCGAGTATCAGCGTCAACTATCCCGATGCAGGGCAAGTGCAACTGGATGCCCGTTATGATGGCACTGGTGATGAGAGTGGCTTGGTGATGACCGGCAGCGATCAGTTTGTCGCCCGACCGGTCGGGCTCTGCATTACCACCTCCAGTGGCCAGTGCCAGAGCAACTATGCCAACTGTTCGGTATTTAAAAAGGCGGGGGAGACCTTCCCCCTGCAGATCCAGGCGGTGGGATGGGAGTCAGCTAATGATGCCGATATCTGCTCAGGTAATCTGGCGACCCCCAACTTTGCTCTTAACAGTATTGACTTGGGGAGCACATTGGTGGCACCCAATCCCGGCACCAATGCAACGGTAGGCAAAGCCAGTTATAACCATGCGCCTGCCGCCGATGGCCGCAACCGTGTCGATCAGTCTGTGAGCGAGGTGGGGGTATTCAAGATGACGGCCACCCCGCCGACCAATGGTTACATCGGCTACACCATTCCTCCGGCCAGTAGCGCCCCTGTGGGCCGCTTTACCCCTTATGACTTTGTCCTCAGTAACGGCAGTGTGACCGCCGGCTGTGGCCGCTTCAGCTATATGGGCCAGCCCATGCCGACCAGCTTTACCGTGACGGCTCGTAATAGCAATGGGGGGACGACGCGGAATTATCGCGATGAGTTTGCTCGGGGGGGGGTGTCGTTGGTGGCCGAAAATGGCGACAACGGGGTGTCATTGAGTTCACGACTGAGTGGTCTTAGCGGATTAAGCTGGCAGGCCGGACTGTTCACTACCCCCGATAACTATGCGGTCTCGTTTGCCCGGAATACGCCGCCCGATGGCCCCTTTAGCCAACTGGCGATTGGAGTCAGCGTGGATGATCCGGACGATATACCGCTACTGAACCGGGATATGAATGTTCTCACTAGCGGCAGTTGTGGCAGCTCGTGTAGCGCTGTGCGGATCTCCACCCAGGATCTGCGCCATGGGCGTCTGAGCGTGAGTTCGGGACGCGCCGCCGTGGATAGCGCCCTGGCCTTGCCCCTGATGATGGAGAGCTATACCGGTAGTGGTTGGCAACGCAATGTCGAGGAAGCCTGTACCCAGCTCGACTTACAGGCCAATGGCGGCTTTGTGTTTGATCGCAGTTATGACTCCAATGAGGCGCAACTGACGCTGATTGATAACAGCGCCACCTCGCGGTTAGCGCTGGCTACCAGCCGTGATACGCCGACAGGGCAACCCACCAGCGCCACGGCCCAGGCCGGTTATATCTGGCTGCATTTTTCTGCCCCGGGGATCAGCGATCGGGTCAACTACCAGCTGGATCTGAGCAAACAACCCAAGCAACCGAGCTGGTTGAGCTTTGACTGGAATGGGGATGGCGTCACGACCGTGTCGGATATGGGGGGCTGGGCATTCTTCAATCAATGGCGTAGCAGCGATCGGGTGATCTACCGACGTGAAGTCCTGAATTAATTCAGGGCTCTGATTCGGATCTCACGCGGATCTTAATCGGACTCTATCGACCATCATTCGGGCCAGTGCGCAGCACTGGCCCGACATTTTTGATGGTTCCATCATTTATGCACCACCACAGTCCTCCGGCCGGATGTTTACTTGCCCAATGCCCCCCGGGTTGGTAAAGTTAGCCGGTTTTTACCCAGTCTCAACTTCCAGGATCCCCCGCTACCATGTTCAAGAATCTCAGAGGCTTGTTTTCCAACGATCTGTCGATCGATTTGGGTACTGCCAACACGCTGATCTACGTTAAAGGCAAAGGCATAGTGCTGAATGAGCCGTCTGTGGTTGCCATTCGTCAGGAACGTGGCGGTAACGCCAAGTCTGTGGCGGCGGTTGGCCATGCGGCCAAACTGATGCTGGGTCGTACTCCAGGCAATATCGCCGCCATTCGTCCGATGAAGGACGGGGTGATCGCCGATTTCTACGTCACCGAGAAGATGCTGCAGCACTTCATCAAGCAGGTGCATGACAACAACTTCCTGCGTCCGAGTCCGCGTGTGCTGGTTTGCGTACCCTGTGGCTCCACCCAGGTTGAACGCCGTGCCATCAAGGAATCGGCCCAAGGCGCCGGGGCGCGTGAAGTCTATCTGATCGACGAGCCGATGGCCGCAGCCATTGGCGCCGGTCTGCCGGTCTCTGAAGCGACCGGCTCCATGGTGGTGGATATCGGCGGTGGTACCACCGAAGTGGCCATCATCTCCCTGAACGGTGTGGTTTACTCCTCTTCCGTGCGCATCGGTGGTGACAAGTTCGATGAAGCCATCATCAGTTATGTGCGCCGCAATTACGGTAGCCTGATTGGTGAAGCCACGGCCGAGCGCATCAAGCACGAGATCGGCTCCGCCTATCCGGGCGATGAAGTGCGCGAGATTGAAGTGCGTGGCCGTAACCTGGCCGAAGGGGTACCGCGCAGCTTTACCCTGAACTCCAACGAAATCCTCGAAGCGCTGCAAGAGCCGCTGACCGGGATCGTCAGTGCCGTCATGGTGGCGCTGGAGCAATCGCCGCCCGAACTGGCTTCCGATATCTCCGAGCGGGGCATGGTATTGACCGGTGGTGGCGCCCTGTTGCGGGATCTGGATCGTCTGTTGATGGAAGAGACTGGCATCCCTGTGGTGGTGGCGGAAGATCCGCTGACCTGCGTGGCCCGCGGTGGTGGCCGAGCCCTCGAGCTCATCGGCATGCACGGCGGCGATCTGTTCCACTACGAATAATCTTGAAGCCGGCCCCTTGCGGGCCGGTTTCGTATGACGGACAGCATGAATCCAATTTTTGGCCGGGGCCTCTCCCTGCAACTCCGACTCTTTCTGGCTGTGCTGCTCTCGGTAGCGGGCATAGTGGCCGATGCCCGTTTCCATTTGTTCAATGGCGTGCGCATCTATATGGATTCGGTGGTCAGCCCGCTGATCTATCTGGCGGATACGCCGCGGCAATTAGCCGATGGGGTCAACGAGCAGTTACAGTCGCGCAGCCAGCTTCAGGAGTCCAACCAGAAGCTGGAGGAACAACTGTTTCTGCTGCGCAGTGATTTGTTGCGTCTGAATCAGCTGACCCAGGAGAACGAACGGCTGCGTGGTTTGCTGGGATCGCCGATTCAGGCGGACTCCCGCAAGATGGTGGCCGAGATCCTGGCGGTCGATTCGGATCCCTTCGTGCATAAGGTGATCATCGATCGGGGCGAGCGCAACGGGGTGTTTGAAGGCCAACCCGTGGTCAATGACCAGGGGGTGGTCGGTCAGGTGGTGAGTGTGGCCAAGACCACCAGCCGCGTCTTGCTGATCACCGACTTGAGCCACGCGCTGCCGGTGCGGGTGATGCGTAACGATATCCGCGCCATTGCCAGTGGTTCTGGCAGTCTGGACGAGCTGAACTTGAAAAACATTCCGCGCAGTGCCGATCTGCAGCAGGGGGATCTGCTGGTGACCTCCGGCCTGGGCGGGCGTTTTCCGATGGGCTATCCGGTGGCCAAGATCACCCGCTTCTCCTACGAAGAGGGCAAGCCCTTTGCCGAGGTAAA
>RRZU011697075.1_pt1 | contig 14619 bp, 17 predicted proteins | sample 2165561 | NCBI WGS metagenome assembly RRZU01 (sample SAMN10456909, study PRJNA506462) | wastewater metagenome | isolation source: wastewater sludge | place: USA: Moscow, Idaho
GCAGGAGACTGAACTGCTCCCCCGGCTCGGGGGCGTCGAGTTCGCGTTGGGCGCAGCCTCGTGGCGGGCCCGCGAGTGGTTGGACGCCGAGGGTCTGGAGCCGGGTGCCCCGGCAGACCTCGTGGCCTACCGGGACGACCCGCGCGTCCATCTTCAGACACTGCACGAACCGGCGCTGGTGATGTTGCGCGGGCAGTGCTATCCGCGCTAGCCGAATATCACAGCGCGGGCGCCCGCCGTCCGCGCTCGCCGAATCACAGCGCGGCTGCGACCTCGGCAGATGCCACCGGCTCGGAGAACATCGGGTAGTCCTTGGCGATCGCGTTGTCGTGCTCGTCCTGCGAGGTGGCCGCGACACAGTCGGTCAGCGTGTAGACCTGGTAGCCGCGCTCGTACCCCGAGCGCATGGTCGACTCCACGCAGCAGTTGGTCAGGAAACCGGCCAGGATGATCGTGTCGATTCCCTTGCTGCGGAGAATGAAGTCGAGGTTCGTGGACGCGAAGGTGTCCAGCCCGCGCTTGCCCTCAATGAGGATGTCGCCGGCGGCCGGTGTGAGGTCGTCGACGATCGCGGCACCCCAGGTGCCCTTGACGAACGCGTTTCCATCGACGACCCCTTTGAGGATGCCGTACGGATGCCGGGTCAGTTCGCCGTAGCCGGGCGCGAAGGTGATCGGAGCGTGCATGATCGTCACGCCTGCCTCGCGTGCCTTGTCCACCAGGGCGGTCGTGTTGTCGAGCATCCCGGTGGAATCCATCACCTCGGCGACGGCGTCGTGCAGGACGCCGCCGGGCGAGGTGAACTCGTTCTGGAATTCGATGAGCACCAATGCGGTGGTTGCTGGGTTGATCGTCAGTGATTCAGCCATGTCATCATTGTGGGCCCGAACGCCCGCCTAGGACAGTGTTCTGTTCAGACGATTCTGCTGCGAAGCTCTGCGCGGTCGGTCGGGGCATCGGCCAGCACCTTGCGGGCCTTGTCGATCGAGTCCCATACGCCCAGCAGCAGCACCCCGACCGGACGCGATTGCTCGTCCAGGTAGTAGACGACGTCGCGTCTCTCACCCAACTCGACCACCTCGGTGTCCAGCCGGGCATCCAGGCGTCCGATCGCCTCCCAGCCGAGCTCGAAGGCGTCCGACCAGAAGTACGGGGTGTAGTCGTAGGTCTCGTCGCTGCCCGCCATGGAGCGTCCAGCGGTGGCGCCGGAGTTCTGCGCATGGTCGACGTGCTCGATTCTGGTGCGTCCCAAGATCACGTCGGGGTATTCGGCGATGTCGCCGGCCGCCCAGATATCGGGGTCCGACGTCTTCAGATGAGCGTCCACGACGACCCCGCGGTTGACCTCCAGCCCGGCCTCGGATGCCAGATCGAGTACCGGTTTGGCGCTCAGTCCCGCAACCACCACACCGGCGAAGTACTCGCTGCCATCGTCCAGGAGGACACCCGGACGCTGGTCGGCACCGATCACCGCGCCCTTTGCCAAGCGCCCGGGAACCAGTGTCACGCCGTGGTCGAGATACAGCTGGTGGAATCTGTCGGCGAGCTTCCCTGGGAAAACCGTTGAACCCAGGACCTGCTGGGGAAAGATCAGCGTCACTGCCACCCCGTTGGCTGCCAGCGCGGCCGCGATCTCGGTGCCGATGAATCCGCCGCCGACCACGACTGCGGTCGGGTCGTCGGTGACCAGTTCGCGCACCTTGCGGTAGTTCGCCAGCGAGCGCATGGCGATGATCCGCTCATCGCTGGCCCCGGCCAGCTGTGTCGGTGCCGAACCCGTCGCCAGCAGCAGCTTCTGGTAGCCGACGCTTTCTCCTCCGCTGATGGTGACCTCGTGGGTTGCGCGGTGGATGGCGCGCACCGGCGTGTCGAGCAAGATTGTGGCACCGGTGTCGGACGCGGTGTTCTCCGAAATGGTCTGCTCGTTGACCTCCGGATCTAGCCAGAGTGCCTTCGTCAGGGCAGTGCGGTCGTAAGGTGCGTCGGTGTCGGCGCTGATGATGCCGATCGATCCGGACGAGTCGAGCTCGCGGATGCCGTGCGCCGCTGCGTTGGCGGCCTCGCCGCCACCCACGATCAAGTAGTCGTATTCGCTCATCGTGATCAACCTCCTTGGAGGCCACGCTAGCCCGCATTTCGTGGTGGCTACAGTGATCTGGCACAATAGAGGATGCGTCTGGCGTCCAGGTGCCCTCTCATCACTGGCGACGCAGTCCACCGGCTCAAGCGAACGTGCCCCACACGTGAGTGAGCGCCACCCGAACTACCGGGAACCACCCGGGTTTTTCTACAGGAGATACCACACAAGTGGCCACCAAGATTCGTCTGAAGCGGCTCGGCAAGATCCGCTCACCGCACTACCGCGTTGTCGTCATGGACTCCCGTACCCGTCGGGACGGCCAGGCCATCGAGGAAATCGGGATCTACCACCCGAAGAACGAGCCGTCGCTGATCCGCATTGATTCCGAGCGGGCTCAGTACTGGCTGGGCGTCGGCGCTCAGCCGACCGAGGCCGTCGTCGCCCTGTTGAAGCGCACCGGCGACTGGCAGAAGTTCACCGGCGACGATTCGCCTGCCGGCATCGATCCTCAGCCGGAGCCCACCGACAAGCTGGCCCGTGTCAATGCCGCGCTCGCCGAAGCCGATGGAGAGCCGGCGGCCGAGGCTATCAGCCGCAAGTCGAAGAAGGCCGAGGCCGAAGAAGCTGCTGAGGCTACCGAGGAGGCCTGAGCATGCTGGCCGAAGCGCTCGAGCATCTGGTGCAGGGCATCGTTACCCATCCTGAGGACGTCCGCATCCGCGACAAGGAATTGCGTCACGGTCGGATGCTGGAGGTACGCGTTCATCCCGACGACGTTGGCAAAGTCATCGGTCGTCAGGGACGTACCGCCTCGGCGTTGCGGACTGTGGTGCAGGCGCTCGCCGGACGCGAGCAGGTCCGTGTCGACTTCGTCGACGTGGATCGCAAGCCCGGACGCGGCCGCCGCTGAAGAAGTCATCGCCGCAGACGCCCCACCCATCGTCAGATGGTGGGGCGTTTGCCATTGTGAGAGGAAGAACCAGATGAGTGAGACGGTCGAGGTGACTGTCGGAGTGATCTCGCGGGCGCACGGCGTGCGCGGTGAGGTCTATGTCGAACCCCGCACCGACGAGATCAAGCGGCGCTTCACCGCCGGGGCGCAGCTGCGCACCAACCAGGGCGGCACACTGACTGTGCAAACGGTCAAACAGCCGTCCGGGCGCCTGGTCGTTTCCTTCCGCGAGATCACCGACCGGACCGCCGCAGAGCAGCAGCGCGGATGCGTGCTCAGCGCGGTGGTGCCGGCCGATGAGCGGCCCAGCGGTCAGGAGGAGTACTTCGATCGTCAGCTGACCGGATTGACGGTGCTGCGCGCCGACGGCACCGCCTCGGGAACGATCAAGGAAATCGTCCATGGGCCCGCCCAGGATCTGCTGGTCATCGACCTCAACGGCAGCGAGTATCTCGTGCCGTTCGTCAAGGCGTTGGTGCCCGATGTCGACCTGGACGCCGGCAGCGTGCGGTTGGCCGATGTCCCCGGATTGCTGGACGACGGGGCGGAGGAAGGCTGATGCGCATTGACGTGTTCACGATCTTTCCCGACTACCTTGCCCCGCTACAACTCAGCCTGATCGGCAAGGCGATCGAAGACGGATTGCTCGAGGTGCACGTCCATGATCTGAGGCAGTGGACGCATGACCGGCACCGCACGGTGGACGACACTCCGTATGGCGGGGGAGCGGGCATGGTCATGAAACCGGAACCCTGGGGTGAAGCCCTGGACGCGCTACTGGCGAGCTACGGCCCGATCACCGATGGCCCTCGCCCGGTGCTGCTGGTGCCCACGCCGTCGGGGCGTCCGTTCACGCAGGCGATGGCCGACGAGTTGGCGGCAGCGCCGCGGATCGCGTTCGCCTGCGGACGCTACGAGGGCATCGATCACCGGGTGATCGATTGGGCGCGCCAGTACTTTGATGTTAGTGAGGTTAGCCTTGGCGACTACGTCCTGAATGGCGGAGAGGTCGCTGCGCTGGCTATGATCGAGGCGACTGTGCGTCTGGTTCCAGGCGTGATCGGTAATTCGCTGTCCTTGGTCGAAGAGTCGTATTCTGCGGCGTCCGACCATCTGCTTGAGTATCCCGTGTACACCAAACCCGCTAGTTGGCGTGGCTTTGATGTGCCCGAAGTGTTGCTCAGCGGTCACCACGGTAAGGTCGCCCAATGGCGTCATGAGCAGTCGGTGGAGATTACCTCCCGGCGCAGGCCGGATCTGATTACCTAAGTTTGGCTAGCCCAAGGATGGCGGGGTCTGCCCATCGCCGCCGATGCGCACCCATTAGACTGCTGCCCGTGGCAACCAAACTCGTTACTCGCGATTCGAGCCGGACAGCCAACAACAGGGCAGTTCATTCGACGGTCTTCCGCAAGGTGCTGATGTCCGTCACAGGTCTGTTCCTCGTTCTGTTCCTGCTCATGCACATGTTCGGCAACCTAAAGCTCCTGATCCCCAATGTTGGGCTGCAGGAGTTCGATGAGTACTCGCACTTCCTTCGGACGTTCCTGTACCCCATGCTCCCCGAGAGATTCTTCTTGATGCTCTTCCGCGGTGTGCTGCTGCTGGCCGCAGTCGTGCACATCGAGGCAGCCGTGCGCCTGACCTTCCGTGACTACGATGCCCGGATGGGCATGGGTCGCTACCTGAAGCAGCGTTACCTGGCCGGCAGCTTCGCCGCCCGCACCATGATCTGGAGCGGCGTGATCATCATCCTCGGCGTGATCTTCCACCTGCTGCAGTTCACCACTCAGACGATCACGGTGGGTTACACCGGCACGATCGAACCCCACATGCGCGTGATCCTCGGCTTCCAGCAGTGGTGGCTCGTGCTCGCCTACGCGATCTTCGTTGGCGCGGTCTGCCTGCACATCTACCACGGGTTCTACAGCGCTTTCTGTACCCTCGGCGCTCGTGTCGGCGCCTTCAGTGAGAAGGTCATCAGGGTCTGTTCCTGGATCGTGTGCCTGCTGGTCTTCTTCGGCTTCATGGCGAGCCCGCTGGCTATTTTCTTTGGATTGGTGACTGCGTGATGACTGAGACGACGACTCCCAAGTTTGCTTTCAGCGACGATGCCGATTACTTCATCGTCGGCGACGAGATTCACGACACCAAGGCCGACACCGCTCAGCCGATCGACAAGGTTTGGCCCGATCGTCAGTTCCGCGCCAAGCTGGTGAACCCCGCCAACCGGCGCAAGATCACCATCATCGTGGTCGGCACCGGCCTGGCCGGTGGCGCTGCCGCCGCGTCCCTGGGCGAGGCCGGCTACAACGTGCTGAACTTCTGCTACCAGGACTCACCACGCCGGGCCCACTCGATTGCCGCCCAGGGTGGTATCAACGCAGCGAAGAACTACAAGAACGACAACGACTCGGTCTACCGGCTGTTCTACGACACGGTCAAGGGCGGCGACTATCGCGCCCGCGAAACCAACGTCTACCGGCTGGCCAGCGTTTCGGGCAACATCATCGACCAGTGCGTCGCGCAGGGTGTCCCCTTCGCGCGCGAGTACGGCGGCCTGCTCGACACCCGCTCCTTCGGCGGCGTCCAGGTGCAGCGCACCTTCTACGCTCGCGGCCAGACCGGCCAGCAGCTGCTGATCGGCGCCTACCAGGCGCTGGAGCGTCAGGTCGCGGCGGGCACCGTGGAGATGTTCCCCCGTCACGAGATGCTGGAGCTGATCGTCAAGGACGGCATCGCCCGCGGCATCGTCGCTCGCGACATGGTCACCGGTGATGTCGCTCCGTACACCGCCGACGCGGTGATTCTGGCGACCGGTGGTTACGGCAACGTCTTCTTCCTGTCGACCAACGCCATGGGCTGCAATGTGACCGCCGGCTGGCGGGCGCACCGCAAGGGTGCCTACTTCGGCAACCCCTGCTACACGCAGATCCACCCGACCTGCATCCCGGTGCACGGAGACAACCAGTCGAAACTGACCCTGATGTCGGAGTCGCTGCGTAACGATGGACGCATCTGGGTGCCCAAGAAGGCCGAGGACTGCACCAAGGACCCGCGCGAGATTCCCGAGGAAGACCGCGACTACTACCTGGAGCGGATCTACCCGTCCTTCGGCAACCTGGTGCCGCGTGATATCGCATCGCGGCAGGCGAAAAACATGTGCGACGAAGGTCGCGGTGTCGGCCCGCTGGTCAAGGAGAAGGACGCCAACGGCGTCGAGCACGAGGTGCGCCGCGGCGTCTACCTCGATTTCTCGGACGCCATCAGCCGTCTGGGCAAGCACGGTGTCGAGGTCAAGTACGGCAACTTGTTCGACATGTACAAGCAGATCACCGCTGAGGATCCCTACGAGCTTCCGATGCGCATCTACCCGGCCGTGCACTACACCATGGGTGGTGTCTGGGTCGATTACGATCTGGAGACCACCATCCCGGGTCTGTTCGTCGCTGGTGAGGCGAACTTCTCCGATCACGGTGCCAACCGGCTGGGCGCCTCGGCGCTGATGCAGGGCTTGGCGGACGGCTACTTCGTCCTGCCGAACACCATCAATGATTACCTTGCCGGTCCTCACCTGGGCGGGTTGCCCGAAGATGATCCGGCCGTGGTCGAGGCCGTGACAGCCACCAAGGTGCAGATCGACAAGCTGCTGAGCATCAAGGGCAACCGCACTGTTGACTCGTTCCACAAGGAGCTGGGCCACATCATGTGGGAGTACTGCGGTATGGCCCGCAGCGAGGAAGGCCTGAAGAAGGCCATCGGCATGATCCGCGACCTGCGGGCAGAGTTCTGGCGCGATGTCAACGTCACTGGCACCGCTGAGGATCTCAACCAGACCCTGGAGCGCGCCGGCCGGTTGGTCGACTTCTTCGAGCTGGGCGAACTGATGTGCATCGACGCCCTGCATCGTCGTGAATCCTGCGGTGGACACTTCCGCGTCGAATACCAGACCGAGGAAGGCGAGGCGCTGCGTCACGACGAAGAGTTCGCCTATGTCGCGGCCTGGGAGTACACCGGTGCGGGCAATAAGCCCATCCTGCACAAGGAACCACTGGTCTACAAGGCAATCGAGCTGAAGCAACGGAGTTACAAGTGAAACTCACACTGAAGATCTGGCGCCAGCCTCGTGGCGCGCAGCAGGGCAAGCTTGTCGAGTACCAGATCGACAACATTTCGGAGGACACGAGTTTCCTCGAGATGCTTGACCAGCTGAATGAGGAGCTGACCGCCGCCGGTGAAGAGCCCGTGGCTTTCGACTCGGACTGTCGCGAGGGCATCTGCGGCATGTGCGGCGTGGTCATCAATGGCACTGCGCACGGACGCGGGAACTCTCCGGTTCCGACGACCACCTGCCAGCTGCACATGCGCTCGTTCAACGATGGCGACACCATCACGATCGAGCCGTGGAAGGCTCAAGCATTCCCGGTGATCAAGGACTTGGTCGTCGACCGCACCGCGATGGACCGTATCATTCAGGCCGGCGGCTTCATCTCGGTCAACACCGGTTCGGCTCCGGACGCGCACGCCAACCTCGCTCCGAAGTTGCAGGCTGACAGGGCCTTCGACAACGCGACCTGCATCGGCTGCGGTGCCTGCGTGGCGGCTTGCCCGAACGCGTCGGCGATGCTGTTCACCTCGGCCAAGATCACCCACCTGGGCAACCTGCCGCAGGGCCAGCCGGAGCGCTTCCTGCGCATCAAGAACATGGTCGGTCAGCACGATTCCGAGGGCTTCGGCAACTGCACCAACATCGGTGAGTGCGCTGCGGTCTGCCCGAAGGGTATCCCGCTGGAGTCCATCAGCGCGCTGAACCGCGACCTGGTGTGGTCACTGTTCCGCAAGGACGGCTTCACCGCGTAAGTCAGTCAGCCACACTTCGCGAGTAACAGACGGCGCCGGGTTTTCCCGGCGCCGTTTCGCGTGCTGGCCTGCCTGCCCGCCCAGATGCCCGCCGCGGGCCCTGCACGCGTCCGGTCTCACACGCCCGACGCAGGTCAGTCTGCTGCTCTGTTGGAAGGCGAGCGAACTCGTCAATGGCGAGCGTTTGCGAGCTGGCTGCGGCGATTACCGCCAATGGGCGTGGCTGTGGCATGATTGTCAGGTTGCTCTGCCGAATCGGCTCCTGCCACAGGGGGATTGATCGGAACGGCCGGGCCCGCATACACGCTTCTACCGCGAGGTGACCTGTGGCACCGACGAGGAAACATCATGAATCCGATCATTGCTGAGTTCGACAAGGCCTCGGTCCGCAGTGACATCCCCGAATTCCGTCCCGGCGATTCGGTGCGGGTGCACGTCAAGGTGGTTGAAGGCAACAAGTCCCGTATCCAGGTTTTCGCGGGCGTTGTGATCGCCCGCACCGGTTCGGGTGTGCAGGAAGCCTTCGTCGTCCGCAAGGTCTCCTACGGAACAGGCGTGGAACGTACCTTCCCGCTGCACTCGCCGATCATCGACCACATCGAGGTCGAGCGTCGTGGCGATGTGCGCCGCGCCAAGCTGTACTACCTGCGCGGTCTGCGCGGCAAGGCTGCCAAGATCAAGGAGCGCCGCGACTGACAGTCGCACACGTCTCACCGCAGTCCCGGCCATCCTCACTGGTGGCCGGGACTTCGCTTCGTCAGGCCATAAGATAGGACGCGGTCGTTGAGCGAGGAGTCGAGGCATGGGTCGTAGACGCAAGGGTGACGAACAGGTCGCCGAAGTGGACGACCTGGACGCACCTCCGGCTCGCAGACCCTCGAAGTTCAATCAGGTTGTGACGTTCGCGGGCGAGACCCTGCTGGCGATCCTGGTGACTCTGGTGATCACGGCACTGCTGAGGGTCTTCGTCTTTCAGGTCTTTCAGGTTCCCAGCGGCTCGATGGAAGAGACCCTTGAACTCAAGGACCGGATCGTCGCCATGCGTGTGTCGGATTTCGAACGGGGTGACATCGTCGTCTTCGAGGATCCGGACGCCATGTGGATGGGTGTGCAGCCGGCTTCGACCAACCCGGTTCGTGAGGTGCTCGAGGCGCTCTATCTGCTGCCTGACAGCAGCCAGGGCTATCTGGTGAAGCGGGTCATCGGCATGCCGGGCGACCATGTGGCTTGCTGCGATCAGCAGGGCCGAGTGACGATCAACGATGTGGCCATCGACGAGAGTTCGTACCTCTACAAGGACGCCAGTGGCTTGAGCGTGGGGCCATCCGATACGCCGTTCGACGTGATCGTTCCGGCCGATCGCATCTTCGTCCTGGGCGACCACCGCGACCGTTCGGGTGATTCCCGGCTTCACATGTGCGAAGCGACCCACAACGGGGTACCCGCAGGTATGTATGGTTTCATCCCGATCAGTAGCGTCGTGGGTCCGGTGGTCGCCGTTGTGGCGCCGCTGACGCGCATCACGACCTTCTCGGTGCCGCAGACATTCGCCGGCGTGCCCGACGCGGTGGATGATCCGCCGGCCGCGCCGGTGCTGGGAGAGGGGTCCTGCGGAGGCTGATGTCCACTATTCGTCCCGGTAAGGGGATCTTCGGTTACGAGCGCGCGTTGTGGCGGGCCGGTTTCGATCTGGTGGCCGGTGCCGACGAGGCCGGGCGGGGCGCCTGCGCGGGCCCGCTGGTGGCGGGGGCAGTCATCCTGGACGAGCGTGCGGTGCGTCATCTGGACGGGCTGAACGACTCGAAGTTGCTCAGTGCCGCAACGCGCGAGCGCTTGTACGACGAGATCGTGGCCTGCGCGCTGGCCTGGTCCGCGGTCGAGGTTTCGCCGTCGGAATGCGACCAGCTCGGCATGCACGAGGCCGACCTGCAGGGCCTGCGGCGGGCACTGCTGCGGCTTGATCCGCAGCCGGGGTTCGCCCTGACCGACGGTTTCGCGGTGAGCGGCCTGGCCTGCCCAGGCCTGGCCGTGTGGAAAGGCGATCAGGTGGCTGCGTGCGTTGCGGCAGCGTCCATTATCGCCAAGGTCACCAGAGACCGCATCATGATCGACTATGACGCCCAGTACGAGGGCTACGGTTTCGCCGAGCACAAGGGCTACTGCACAGCCGAACACCAGCGGCGATTGGAAGACCTGGGGCCGTGCCCGATACACCGGCTGCGGTATGAGAACGTTCAGGCAGCGGCTAGAGTGGCTTCACAATGAGCAGTGACGATCTGGAAGCCTACGAGGCCAAGCTGGAACTCGACCTGTACCGCGAGTACAAGGACGTGGTCGACATCTTCACCTACGCGGTGGAGACGGAGCGACGTTTCTACTTGTGCAACCAGGTCGATCTCAAGGTGCGCACCGAGGGTGGCGACGTCTACTACGAGGTCTCCATGGGTGATGCCTGGGTGTGGGACATGTACCGTCCGGCGCGATTCGTGAAGTCGGCGAAGGTGCTCACCTTCCGCGACGTTTCGATCGAAGAGATCCAGCACCGCGAGCTTGAGGTCCCCGACCAGGAGTGAACCTCGTCCGGGACCGATCCTGCGCAGCCCCTGAGATGGCCCGCCGAGATTTTCCTGTGGATAACTGAACGATCGGTGACACGGTTACCAATCATTCATCTCGAAGGAGAGGTGGATGATGCGACGTTCGGATTCGGCACTCGACAACAGAAAACAGCTCGGCGGCTGGGGCGAAGACCTCGCGGCTGATTACCTGATGAGTCTCGGCTGGGTGGTCACCGACCGCAACTGGCGCTGCTCGGTCGGCGAGATCGACCTGGCATGCCTTGAGCCCTGCCGTGGGGACCTGCCCAACGGAGTCATCGTCGAGGTCAAATGCCGTAGCGGAACAGGCTTTGGTGATCCGCTGGAGGCGATCACCTACGCCAAACGACAACGGCTGCGCCAGCTGGCTACCAGCTGGCGGCGGGCCAGTGGCCTTGCGGTCTCGAGTCTGCGGGTCGACGCCGTCGGCATCCTCAAACTGCCGGGTTCGGCTCCGCTGATCAGGCATGTGCGCGGTGTGGCATGAGCACCGCAAGCGCCTGGTCGGTGGCGCTGCTGGGGATGGAGGGCACGCTGGTCGAGGTCGAGGCCGCGATCGGCGGTGGGCTGCCCCGCACAGTGCTGGTGGGCCTGCCGGATACCGCGCTCTACGAGGCGAGGGACCGCTGCCGGGCGGCAGTGGCCGGTGCTGGTCTGGCCTGGCCGAATCAGCTGCTGACCATCAATCTGACTCCCGCAAGCCTGCCGAAGGCCGGCTCGCACTATGACCTGGCGATCGTCGCTGCGATCTTGGCGGCCAGCGACGTGGTGCCGCGTCGCATTGCGTCGTCCAGCGTGCTGGTCGGCGAACTGGGCCTGGATGGGCGAGTGCGCGAAGTCCGCGGCGTGTTGCCCGCGCTGCTGGCCGCCCGCGAAGTCGGTTTCGGGACGGCCATCGTACCTGCCGGGCAGGTGGCAGAGGCGCAGCTGGTTGCTGGGATCACGGTTTGGGGGGTCGGTTGCCTGGCCGATCTGATCGAGGTCCTGCACGGGCGTCCGGTGCTGGGCGCCGGGCCGGAGCCCGCCCCCGCCGAGCCGCGGCCGTGCTCCTACGCTCCCGACCTGGCCGATGTGCGGGGTCAACGGGAGGCCTGTTGGGCGATGGAGGTGGCCGCGGCCGGAGGACACCACATCCTCCTGCACGGTGCGCCGGGGGTCGGCAAGTCGATGCTGGCCGAACGGCTGCCGGGCCTGCTGCCCGACCTGAGCATTGAAGAGGCGCTGGAGGTTTCGGCGGTGCACTCTCTTGCCGGGCACTCGTTGAATGATGGCTTGATCAGGCGTCCGCCTTATTCAAGTCCGCACCACAATGCGTCGATGGCCGCGATGGTGGGCGGCGGGGCGCGGGTGGCTCGTCCGGGAGCCATCTCATTGGCTCACCGCGGGGTGCTCTTCCTCGACGAGGCGCCGGAATTCAGTGTCCGGGTACTCGATGCATTGCGCACGCCCATGGAGACGGGGAAGGTAACGATCGCCCGCTCTGGCAGCCAGGTCTGCTACCCCGCGCGCTTCCAGCTGGTGATGGCCGCCAACCCGTGCCAGTGCGGCATGCTCGGGGTGCCGGGAGCAAACTGCAGCTGCACCCCGATGAGCCTGCGCCGCTACAACGAGCGGCTGAGCGGGCCCATCCTCGATCGGATCGACATTCATCACCGGTTGTTGCCGTCGCTGGTTGTGTCGAGCGACGTGACGGCGGGGGAGGCGAGTGCGACAGTCGCCGCGCGGGTGGCGGTGGCCCGCGAGCGGCAGTCGTCGCGATTGCGAGAGCTGCCGTGGCGGTTGAACGGCGACCTCCCCGGGGCCGAACTACGCAAGCTGCCGCACCCGCAGGGTATGTCGCTGCTGGACGATGCGGTGCGTTCGGGACGACTGAGCGCACGAGGGGTCGACAAGGTGCTGCGCATCGCCTGGACGCTGGCGGACCTGGATGCCCGCGACCGGATCACGCGGGCACATCTGGCGGCGGCGCTGGGGCTGCGGCAAGACAGCTGGAGGTGTGCGGCATGACTGACTGGGATGACGAGCGGCTCGCCCGGGCGGTGCTGACTCTGGTCTGCGAGCCGGGGCATCTCAAGCTGTCTCGACTGATCTCGGCGCATGGTGCGGCGGCGACGGTGGATGCGCTGCGACGAAGCGGAGACGAATCGGCCTGGGCGCAGCGCGCAAAGAAGGCCGACGAAGCGGCGCTGAGGCACAACGCCGAGACCGCGGGACTGCGATTCCTGATCCCCGGCGACCCGGAGTGGCCGGCCCGGCTGAACGATCTCGGAAACGCAGTCGAGGTGCAGGGGCTCGGCGGGATACCGGTGGGTTTGTGGGCGGCCGGGCCGCTGCGGGTGGACGAGGCGGCGGCACGCAGCGTTGCCGTTGTTGGTGCCAGGGCAGCGACCCGCTATGGCGAGGCAGTAGCCGGTGACCTGGCCGCGGGGCTGGCACGCGAATCCAATGGCTACGTCGTGGTCTCCGGTGGTGCCTACGGGATTGATGCTGCCGCGCACCGGGGTGCGCTCGCCAGCCAGGGTGAGTCGATCGGGATCTATGCGGGTGGGCTCGACGAGGCGTATCCGCGAGGCAACGGCAGGCTCTTCGAGGAGCTGAAGGCCGAGCATCTGGTGATCTCGGAGATGGCGCCGGGGATCAGGGTGACCAGGGCTGCGTTCTTGGCCAGGAATCGGCTGATCGCCGCACTCACGATAGGAACGGTAGTGGTCGAGGCGGCTGCCAGGTCGGGCGCGCGCAACACTGCGAGTTGGGCGAGCGAGCTTGGACGCGAGGTGATGGCGGTGCCCGGATCGGTGCATTCGGCGCTGTCGGCCGGCTGTCACCGGCTCATCCGTGACGGTCAGGCGACGCTGGTCTCCGATGTGGACGATGTGAGGGCATTGCTCGCGCCGATGGGGCTCGGACCGGCCCTCGCCGACCGCGGCCCCGATCGGATGCTGGATTCGGTTGATCCCGAACTGCTGGCTGTGCGGGAGTCGATGCCGGCCAGGTCGGGGATCAGTGTGCCCGAACTGGCCGCGAAGTGCGGGCAGCCCGTGCCGCGAATCGTCGGGGCTTTGGTGGAGCTCGAGGTATTGGGATTGGTGGCACAAGACCAGACGGGCGCATGGCGGCTCAAGCGGTCGGCGCGCGCGTCCTGAATCCCGAAGGGGGCTCAGTTGGACCGGCGCGCTGGAATGGGAGCCATGAAGCTCACTGTTCCGATCGACGAAGACGGCCAGGTGGACTCCCGTTTCGGGAGGGCAGCTCGAATGGCTGTCGGCACCGTGACTGATGGCGGCCAACTGGCAGACTGGCAGGTATACGACGTCGGCTGGGATGTACTGCACGACCAGAGCGCGCATGGCCAGCATCATGCGCGAGTCGTGCGCTTTCTCAAGGACAACGAGATCGATCGGGTCGTCTTCGTCCAGGCAGGCCAGTCGATGTTGCACACCATCGACAAGATGGGTCTGCTGCTGGTTCAGGCCCCCGTGATGGACGCGAAAGACGCCATCCTGCAGGCGGCTGCTCTTCAGGAGGGCTGAGCGAGTTGGGGTCATGGGCCGGTCGGCGCCCGGCGAACGGATGAGGCATGCCGTGGAGCTGGCCCCACGGACGGTCGTCGGACGCCGTGGGGCCGCGTGACGTGCCCGATCTTCGCTGGCGAGTTATCCACAGATGCGTGCGGGTGGCTTGACGCTGGCAGTGGGGTAGCTGAGACTGATGGTGCCTTGTCGTTTTGGTTTTCACCCCCGGGAGATCAGATGCACCGCTCCGTTTTAGTCGTCGTCGCTTTGGCGGTGTCGCTCGTGCTGGCTGGTTGTTCGCCGGGTGGGGTGGACGAGAGTCCCGATTCGCCGTCTCCTTCGGTCTCTGTGCCGGCGCCGCCGAGTTCGGTCGATGCAGAGATGGACGCGTTATACGCTGAGGCGGAGAGCGTGTTCATGAGCTCACTTGAGTTGCGAGATCAATTTGAGTTGCGCGGCGACTACAGCGAGTTCCCAGCGGAACTCCAAGACTTCGTGGCTGACCCGTATCTTTCCTGGCTACGCGAGACCTTCGAATTCATGAAGGAGAAACGGTGGCGCGCGCCAGAAGGCGCGGAGCCAGTGCTCACCTTGCGGCCCTACCCAGGGGTTAGCAGA
>RRZU010614108.1_pt1 | contig 14618 bp, 15 predicted proteins | sample 2165561 | NCBI WGS metagenome assembly RRZU01 (sample SAMN10456909, study PRJNA506462) | wastewater metagenome | isolation source: wastewater sludge | place: USA: Moscow, Idaho
AAATCTGCCCTGTTGGTCCGCCATAATATACAGGCGACCCGACAACAATCCCTTGATAATCTTTGATTTTTTTAATCAGTATATTAACGGAATCGTCAAAGGTGCATAATCCCTTTTCATTGCATTTGCCGCAAGCGATACAGCCCGCAATAGGACTTTGTCCTAGGTATAGAATATCTGTTTCGATGCTTCTTTTTTCCAAAGTATCAGAAACTTCTTTTAAAGCAGTATAAGTGCATCCATGTTTATGAGGGCTGCCATTGATTAAAATCACTTTCATTTTTGTCGCCTTCTCCCTTTATTATAAAGAAAAAGAAACGATATATCGTTTCTTTTATACTTCTTCTATCTCAACTTTTTCAATGACAATATCCTCAAGAGGTTTGTCACTTCCGTCTCTTTCCGCTTTGCTGATAGACTCCACAACATCCATACCTTCTAAAACATGTCCAAAGACAGAATGACGGAAATCAAGCCAATAAGCTCCTCCGAGCTTTTCATAAGCATCGACTACTTCTTCCGGATATCCCTCTTCTACACCTAAATCCCTCATTTGTGAAATGGCATCTGCTGGAACAGAATCTGCTGTTACGATAAAGAACTGGCTTCCATTTGTATTCGGTCCTGCGTTTGCCATTGACAAAGCTCCATAAAGATTTCTATAATCCATATCGAACTCATCTTCAAAAGAGGAACCGAAAGAACTTTCTCCTCCTCGTCCTGTCCCTGTAGGATCTCCTCCTTGAATCATAAATCCTGGAATAACTCGATGGAAAATAACCCTATTATAGTAGCCCTTATTTGCTAATGCTATAAAATTTTCTACCGCTTTCGGAGCTGCCTCGGGAAACAAAAGAATACGGACATTTCCTTTATTTGTTTCTATATGAGCGATTTTATCGCCTTTTTGTGCTTCTGATAATTGTCTCAATGTCATAACATACCTCCTATTTATTCTAGCTACATTATACCCTAATCTGGCTTGGTCTCAAAATACGAGGTAGCGAATTCAATGTTAAAAAAGAATTTTAAACTCCGTTTTCCCATTGCTGCTCTCTGCTATAATTTTTATATTGTGCCGCATCGCAATTTGTTTTGCAATGGCAAGACCTAGACCAGAACCTTTTTTGTTACTTTCATCTCTTCTCCTATAAAAACGATCAAAAATATGAGGCAATAATTCCTTATCAATCCCTCTACCATAATCAACAATGCTTAATGATTTTTCTGTATCCCCATTTAAAACCATCTCTATTTTCGAATTCGGTTGTGAAAATTTTACTGCATTATCTAGAAGAATAATAAACATTTGCCGCAACCGCACATAATCACCTGTAAAGTCGAATTGATCTCCTATAACTTTTAATTCAATATTTATATTTTTATCTGCAGCGATTTTTTCTATCGTTCTTTTCGTATCTTCAGCTATCGCTATAAGATTTATAGAATGTAGTTCTATAGGAAATTCAGAACTCTGTAGTCTTCCCAAATCCAGCAGGTCATTCACTAATGTTTGCAGATATTTACATTCATCAAGCATCTCCCGATGATACTGATCTACCTTTGATTTTTCAACCACAACCCCATCTACTATCGCTTCTAAAGAACCTCTTAGTACTGTAACAGGCGTTCTTAACTCATGGGATATATTTGCTATAAATTCTCTTCTGATATTTTCTAGTTTTTCAGAATTTTTTGCTGCCTCATGCAGTTTTTGGGCTGTTTCATCTACCACCAGAGCGAGTTCGCCGATTTCATCATTTTGATCAACCCTTGTCCTTACACTATAATCTCCTGCACTCATTGCAAAAGCTGATTTTTTAATCTGTTCTAAGGGCTTTGTAAATCTTGCAGAAAGAAGGCCAGCTAAAACTATCGACAAGAAAATCCCTGTAGCCATACTCGCAGTTAGTATCTGTATTCCGCTTTTTGTTAAGGCAGTGATGTCAGAAATTTGAGAATGTAAAAGCACAGCCCCTATAATCTGCTCGTCTGAAGTTTTAATTGGCGTAGCCAATGTAATAGTAGGATGGTCTAAAAATGCGCTAAAATTTTCACTGAATACTGTTTTTCCAGAAAAAGAATCTTTTATAATTTGATCTGCATTTTGCGGAAGATCCTCATAGTTTATTTGAATTTGATTTTGACCGATCGTAAGCTGATTTAGCTCTCTATCGACAACCCATATGGAATAGTCAGAGCTCTCCTCGATAAGAGAAAGCATGGACTGAAGATTTGAATGTAATCTCCTACCCATACCCTGACCTTGTCCTCCCTGTCCTTTGCCTGAACCTTGAGCCTGTCTAGAATTTTGAAGCTTTTCTATTTCCGAATTTTCTCTATCCCTTAACCCTTCTAAATGTTTGGCAATATTCTCTCCGCTTTTTTCCATTTCTTCTTTATGAATCTTCATATTGTATTGAGAAAATATTTTTGTAAAAGAAAAACCTATGATAATAGAAAAAAACAAGAATGATACTGAAAAATAGAAGAGAAGTCTTCTGAATATTTTAGAATTCATCTTTTGTTTCAAAACTGTAACCTAACCCCCATACTGTTTTTATCTCCCAATTAGGATGACTATGTCTATCAAGTTTAGACCGCAACCTTTTAATATGAGAGTCAATCGTCCTCGTGTCTCCATAATAATCATATCCCCATAAACTATCTAAAAGATTCTCCCTTGAAAAGACCTTCTTTCGATTCGAAACAAATGTCCAAAGAATCTCAAATTCTTTTTTTGTTAATACTAAATCCTCATGATTGATCTCCACCTTATATTGATTCATATCTATCTTTAAATTATCATACTGTAAAATCTGACTTTCATTTTTTCCAGATATCCTTCTTAAAATAGCACGTACTCGAGCCATTACTTCTCCTGGCGAAAAGGGTTTTACAATATAATCATCCGCTCCAATATCTAATCCCATTATTCTTTCAAAATCTTCTCCTCTAGCTGTAACCATGATCACCGGTAAAGAAGATACTTTTCTAATCTCTCTACAAACTTCAAACCCATCTTTTTTTTTTTTTATAACGTCTAATAAAGCAATATCAAATTTGTACTTATTAAAAAGTTCCATTGCCTGTTCCCCATCATAAGCCAATTCCACATTAAAACCTTCATTTTTCGCATACTCTTCCAATATCGAAGTTATTTGTTTATTATCATCTGCGATTAACATTTTTTGCATAATATCACCTCATCTATTTATATTATAAATCTATGTCAAAAGGATGTCTAAATATCACAGAAGTACTTATTTTATTTAAAAAAACATTTTTAAGTTGAATAAATGTCATAGATTTGCCACAAATAATTTTTATAATGTGTTTAACAATAAGAACAAGATATTTCGAAATAACTTATTGAACCAATTTGAAAGGATGAGAATGATGAAAAAAATACTTAGTTTAATTATGGCCTTTGCATTTGTCCTAACAATTTCAAGTGCTAGTTTAGCAGCACCAGGAAATGGAAAGGGAGCCGGTAATGGAAAAGGTGCTGGAAACAGTCCAATGAATTTACTTTCTACTTTAACAGGAAAAACTTTAACCGAATTATTGAAAGAAAGAGAAGCTGGTAAAACAGCTTACCAAATCGCTGAAGATAACGGAAAAGGCGACGAATTCCAAAGAGAAAAACTAAATGCTCAAAAAGAAAGAATCGATGCAAGAGTAAAAGATGGTAGAATCACTCAAGAAGATGCAGACAAAGTTTATAATAAGCTTCAAGAAAATCAAGCAAATTGTGACGGAACAAGATCTCAACAAAGAATAATGAAAGAAGCCCTAGAACTTGGCCAGGGTCAAGGTAGTGGTATGAAAAATGGTCAAGGGCAGGGTACTGGAACTAGAAGTGGACAGAGACAAAGAGGTTCTGGAACTAGAACAGGTGTAAGACAATACAATTGCGTAAAATAAAGTCCTAAAACCTATCAATTTTAAATTGATAGGTTTTTTCTTCCGATAAACTCTATATTTCTACTTTTCTTAAAAACTTCCTTACATTTTTTAACTCTTCTAAACTAGAAATCTCCCAAGTATTGAATATTTCTCCTAAAACTGAAATAATAGAAGTAATCATAAAATAAGTATAATAGAATAAAGGTGAGATCATGGGTGAAACAATAGACCGACGCGAAGCGATTTTGAAAATATTGCAAAGAGAAAAAAAACCGATATCCGGCACAAAATTAGCTGAAATTTTTGATGTATCAAGACAGATCATTGTACAAGATATTGCTATCTTAAAAGCAGAAAATTATCCCATTCTTTCTACAAATAGAGGATATAAAATGAATCGGGAAAATAAATATCAACGAGTTCTCAAGGTTTCCCACAATGATGAAGCCATTGAAGAAGAATTGAATATCATAGTGGACTGTGGAGCCATCGTAAAGGATGTTTTTGTAAATCATAAAGTCTACGGAACCATACAAGTGGAGATAAACATCAAGACACGGCAGGATGTAAAAAACTTTATGAAAACTTTAGAATCAGGTATTAGCCGTCCTTTAAAGAATCTTACAGAAAATTATCATTATCATACAATTCTCGCAGAGAAGGAAGAAATCCTAGAAGAAGTGGAAGAAAAATTAAAATCCCTCGGAATCCTATTAGAAAAAAATAAATAAGCTTCCTCAAAAACTAGATTCTTTATTACCCTATTTAATTAAGGAAAACACAAAATTGAGATTCTTCTCTAAAAGAAAAAACGGAACCTTTCCATCCATTAATGAACCTTGAAGTTGATCATACATTTGCAGAAGATAAATGATAGCAAAATACAGCTAAAATCTATCATCTGTTTTCAGAAAATATAACAACTCAAAAATAATATTTTTAGAATTAGGAGTTGATTTTAACCTGCCGGCTAATACACAATAGAAAATCCAAAGCCGCGGTTCCTACGCATTAATGCTAATCCCTACCCTCTCCCAGACAGGTTAAAAAAACAATCCTTAGTTTTAACAGCAGACCGTTAAGAAGCATGAATCTAAATAAAATTTCCTCCGGAAAAGAAATCTCGGAGGAAATTTTATTTTAATTCTTTTATATTTTCTAAGGAATCTCTTCTTTCTATTTGAAGGACAACTCGAGCACCCTTTTCCTTGTTTTCTATTTTGAGATTCCCATTATGTTTTTGAGCAACTTGATCGGCTATATATAAACCGAGTCCATAGTGTTTTCCATCTCGTTCTTTTTTCATCGTAAAAAATTTATTTTTTGCCTTGGCTAAGGCTTCCACTGTAAAACCATCCCCCAGGTCTTCCACAATAAAATTAACATATTCTTTTGAGGAATGAATCTTAAATAGTATTTCTTGACCCTTTGGCGAAAATTCTATAGCATTTGTGAGGATATTAATCAGCGCACTTTTTATTCCATCCTTATCTCCATAAATTTCAGCAGTATTGTTGATAACTTTGACTTTTATGTCCTTTGCACTGAGTATGGGATGGATTGTCTTCATTAAATCCTGTTCAAAGGGAACAGATTCGAAAAATCCCTTATTGCTGCCACTTTCCCTATCTTGATCCTTAGAATGAAGTAAAATCACTAAGAAATCTTCAATCTTTATAGCATTTCTATGAATATCCTGAAGAATATTTTTTTCAATAGCTGTAGAATCGGATTCCAATAAAATCTCAGTATTCCCTTTAATTACCGTTAAAGGTGTTTTAATATCGTGCCCTAATGATTGGATCCTAAATCTCTCTTCCTCATCCCTCTTCCACTGATTCTCTAAAGAATTCTTTAAAGATCCTCTCATAATGTCAATGGAAGAAAGAACAGAATTCATTTCCCATATAGAGGAAACTGGAATATTAAAATCTAAATTTTGCTCTTCAATCTTTTGCACAGTATCTATAACCGGTTGAATTTCTTTTTTCAGTCTTTTATTAATCAATTTTGAAAAGATATAAATCAGAATACTTAAGCCTACTATTCCCCCTAGAATAAAAACGGGTTTTGCTGGTATCTCAATATTCATCACAGACATCATTAATTTCTCTGGTGCTTCAATGAGCAAGTATCCATCTTCTCGATAATATAGGAATGCTATATATCCTTCTCTTCTTTCATATCGAGACATTCTGACGTAATATTCAAGGTTACCCTCGATTATATCTTCTCTATGTTTTTTATCAACTATTATCGGATAGTAATCTAATTCAACATCATTATCAACACTAGATGAGACTACCAACTCATTCATATCATATAAAATATAATTTGCATAATCAGGCGGATATTCTTTATCGAATGTTTTTTAGTTGAGTATTTCATCAGGAATACTTTCAATTTCTCTGAATTGCATCTGATCAGGAGAAATATATCCATTTTTATCCGAAAAACCATAAAACCAAAATAAAAAGGCAATAAATATGGCTGAAATTACACCCATTATTAAAAAATAACGTATAAATAAATTTTTAAGTTTTACTCCTCTTTTATCCATTTATAACCCACTCCCCATATTGTTTCAATCGGATTCTTGTCGTATTGTTTGAATTTCTTACCAATGTTTTTTATATGAACCCTTATAGCCTGAATATCACTGTCGCTTTCGTAACCAAAAACGGATTCAAGTATTTTTTCTAAAGTAAATACTTGACCTTGGTTTTTCCCTAAAAATTCGCAGATATCATATTCTCCCTTTGTTAGAGGAATCTTTATTTCTTTATCCTCTTTTTTTAGAAATAATTCTAAGGATGAAAGGTTGAAATAATAATCTCCTCTCCTAAATCCTTGTAAATATTCTCATTTTTCTCTTTGTAAATGTGCTTTTACTCTAGCCCGCAATTCCAGGATACTAAAGGGCTTTGTTATATAATCGTCTCCTCCAACACCCAAACCTTCTACTAAATCTTCTTCTAAACTTTTAGCTGTAATAAATAGAATGGGCAAATCTACAAAATCTCTTATTTTTCGGCAAAAGGAAAAACCATCTCTTCCTGGCATCATTACATCAAGGAGTAAAAGATCAAATTCTGAGAAGTAATCTACAGGAATATTTTCCGCAGAATGCTTTATATCAATCTGATGACCCTCTTTAGAAAGAACTCTTGCGATCATCTTGCAAATATCTTTATCATCGTCAATAACTATTATTTTTGACATTCCCTCACCTCTTTCTCACTATTATTATATATAGAAAGTATAAGAAAAGTATAAACAAAAAACGGAGTTCAAAAATGAACTCCGTTTTTTGTATTTTATAAAAATATAGTCGCCATTTCAAAGTATATAATTAAACTTAAGGTATCAACGACAGTTGTGATTAAGGGTCCTGCCATAATGGCCGGATCCATTTTCAATTTCTTTGCAAGGATAGGTAGGATTCCTCCAATGATTTTTGCCGTTGTGATGGTAAACATTAACGTACATGAGACGAGTATCCCTACCTCCATAGAGACTTTGTCAATAAAAAGCAGTTTTATCATATTTACAAGTGCCATAATAATCCCTACTACAATACTGACTTGAAATTCTTTTCTAACCACCTTTAGAAAATCTCCTGTATGGATATCTCCAGTAGCAAGACCACGAATAATTAATGTGGAGCTCTGGGAACCAGAATTTCCCCCTGCATCCATAATCATGGGAATAAACATGTTTAATACGATCATCGATTGAATTAAGGTGTTATACCGGTTCATAATTTGTCCTGTGAAAGTAGCGGTAATCATTAAAATCAACAACCATGCAACACGGTCTTTGGCGAGTTTTAAAGGAGAAGTTTCCAAATAATCTTCTTCTTGGGGCGACATCGCCGCCATTCTTTGGAAATCCTCTGTCACTTCTTGTTCCATAACTTCCATAATATCGTCTACGGTAATCACTCCGGTAATTCTGTGTTCGCTATCTACTACCGGTATGACAACAAAACCGTACTTTTGAAAAACATTGGCTACTATTTCTTGATCATCCATGGTATCTACAGCGATAACATCTTCATCCATTAACTGAGAAATTAACGTTTTCGGAGACGCTGTAATCATTCTTCTCAAGGTTACAAAGCCAAGAAGTATCTTTTTTTCATCTGTAACATAACAGGTATAGACAGTTACCTTATCTACCCCTGTTTGTTTAATGATATTCAAAGCTTCCTCAACAGTCATATATTCTCTTAACTCTACATACTCTATCGTCATAAGAGACCCTGCAGAATCTTTAGGATATTTCAGAAATTGATTGATTAGACTTCGCTCTTTTTTATTGGTATTGCGTAATATTGTTTTTACAATTCCAGCTGGCATTTCCTCCACTAAGTCTACTCGATCATCAAAATATAATTCATCGATAATATTTTTGATTTCTTTGTCATTCATTCCTTTTAGAAAACGATACTGGTCTTCCTTCTCCATTTTCGAAAAAACTTCTATGGCATCTTCTTTTTTTAATAAACGAAATGCTAATATTGCATCATGTAAATCCAATTCCTCTATATAATCTCTTATATCTACGGGATTATATACAGAAATTGCATTTTGAAACTTTTCATATTCCTTTTTTTTGAGTAAATTGTTTAAGTTTGTGTACTGAATTTCTTTTTTTTCTAATAGATCTTTTTTCATCCTCTCACTTCCTTTTTTATACTTATATCTATATTCCATGAGTGTTGAGTATAACAGATCTCTAATTATTATACAAACTTTCTATTTTTATAATTTTAAATCTATTTTATTATACTATCGTCCAAATAAAAAAGAGACCCATTACAGGTCCCTCTCTCTTATGATAAGCTTTTTTCTTTTGCTTGTACAACTTGATCCATTAATAGAGTAGAAGTAATTTTACCAATTCCATGAGTTCTTGGAGTAATTCCTGCTACATAATCTTTTAAATCTTCAAAATCAGCATCTCCAGATAATTTGCCATTTTCGTCTGCACTAACTCCAACATCTACTACAATAGAATCAGGGTTTACATAATCTCTTGTTACAGATTTCGCTCTACCTGTTGCAGATACTACAATATCAGCAGCCTTTGTTACTTCTGGAAGGTCTTTTGTTCTAGAGTGGCAGATTGTGACCGTAGCATTTTCATTGAGCATCATCATCGCCAAAGGTTTTCCAAGGACCATGGAACGACCGATAATTGCAACATTTTTACCTTTTAAATCGATATCGTATGCTTCTAATAATTTCATACAAGCATAGGGCGTTGCAGGTTGGAAACCGTCTGTTTCCCCTTGAAATACTTTTGCTAAAGATTTTGATGTCATAGCATCAACATCTTTTCGGTAGTCTAAGGATTCTTCGACTTCTTTATCATCGATATGTTTTGGCAGCGGTCTGAAAAGAATAACGCCTGTAACATGATCATCATTGTTTAATTTCTCAATTTCGGCAATGAGCTCTTCTGTAGAAATCTCTACATCTAATAAAACTTGTTTTACTTCAATACCATAAATGTCGCTTTTTTTAAGCAAACCTTTTTCATAAGAAATGTCATTTGGATTCTCTCCAACTCTTACAATGGCCAAGCACGGTGTATTGCCTTCTTTTGATAATTTTTCAACCCTGCCTTTAATACTTTCGTCCAGCTTTTCAGCAAGATCATCTGAATATAAAATTGTCATAAACTTCCTCCTAGAATTCTATCTTTTGTACTTCCAATGTATCTAAATCCAACACAGCAATACTTTCCTTATCGCCGCCTCGAGCATAAGAAGCACTGCCTGGATTAAGAACTAAAATATTATCTATTATTTCTTCATGGTACATATGGGTATGTCCAAAAAGCACAATTTCAGAGCCGTGCTGTTTTGCACTGATTAAAAGCATACTCAGCCCCCTATAAACACCAAGACGGTGTCCGTGAGAGATAAAAAGGGATCTTCCTTGAATTGTAGTATATAATTCTTCCGGTTCTGTATAAGCTAAATAATCATTATTCCCTTTTACTATTTTAAGAGGAATATTCGTTAATTCACTCAAAATTTTTCCGTCTTCAACAAAATCGCCCAAATGAATAATATAACTGATATCTAAGTTCTTCAAGGGCTCTATTAAATGATCATATTTGCCATGGGTGTCGGCGATGACTGCTACTTTCATCCACTATACTCCTCTAATAATATTCGAAGCTTCTGTAATGCTTTCGCACGATGACTGATTTCATTTTTTTCTTCATCAGTCATCTGAGCAAAGGTTCTATCTTCGCCTTCAGGTATAAACAGGCAGTCGTAACCAAAACCATTATTTCCAGCTTCTTCTCTATTAATATTACCATAACAGCGTCCTTTTGCAAAAGTTTCATGACCATTCGTATCTATAAAACAGACGACTGTTTCAAAATAGGCTTTTCTATTCTCAATACCATGCAGTTCTTCTAAAAGTTTTTTTCGATTCGCGGCGTCATCTCCCTCTTTTCCTGCATATCTTGCAGAGCGGACTCCTGGTTCCCCACAAAGCGCCTCTACAAAAAGACCTGTATCGTCAGCAATTACGGGTATCTTTTTTATCGAATAAATAGCCTTTCCTTTAATAAAAGCATTCTCTTCTAATGTAGATCCATTTTCTTCTGGATCTACATCGATTCTCACGTCATCCTTCGTTAAAATCTCAAGATCTAGGTTCGAAAGAATTTCCTTCATCTCCCGAACTTTTCCTTTGTTATGTGTTGCCAATATCAGTTTGTCCACTAAATCACCTTATACAATTCATCAGCATATGGAGGAAGTATTCGCTCCGATTCTCCATTTGTAATAAGAATCGGATCTTCTCCTTTTACTAAACCTATTTTTGTTAATTTAATATTAGAACCTTCAAACTTCTTTTCTAAGTTTTCATCAGAAGAGATTATCAGCATAGAACCACTGGAAATCAATCGAAAAGGTTTAATATTAAAATAGTCGCAAATTTTATGAGTAACCTCAAGAACCGGTACACTTTCACAATTTATTTCGATTCCTTTTTTTATGCCTTGATGAGCCTCATAGACTGCACCTAATAAACCGCCTTCTGTAACATCATGCATATAGGATAAATCTTTATTCTTAGCATACTTTGCATCATCCTGCACTGAGATCCACTTCAAAAGAGATTTTGCATAATCCAGCTCTTCTTGAGTCATGATCTTCTGGAGTTCTTTTTCCTTATCATGGGCAAGTATCGCTGTTCCTTCTATCCCAATGTATTTTGAAACATAAACAGAATCCCCTTCTTTAATCTTATCGGCAGGAATCTGATCTTTTTTATCAAGAATTCCTATGGATGTAGAAGACAATACAAAACGATTTACAGCGTCTGTGATTTCTGTATGACCACCTACGATCTCGATCTCAAGCTCCTCCGCCCTTTTAGATGCATCTGCCATGATCTCTCTTATATCCTGAGGTGTTGTTCCTTCCGGAGCAAGTATTGTAAGGAGAACACCTATATTTTCTGCCCCAGAAGTAGAGGTATCATTGACTGAAATATCTACAGCCAATGACCCTATGTTTTCTTTCGCGCCTGTTATAGGATCTGTAGATAAGACACAGATTTTTTCTCCAAAATCAATCTGAGACGTATCCAGCCCTACACCAGCACCAACTAATACTTCTTTTCGGTGAAAGGAAATAGATTGAAGAATATCCTGAAGTGTTTCATTCTCTAATTTGCCAGTTGCCATTTTTACACATCCTACATCTTGTTTATATTTTCTCTTAAAAGCTCATTGAATTTCTGAGGATTTCCTTTCCCTTTAGAAGCTTTCATACACTGTCCAACAAGGAATCCTAAAGCTCTGTCTTTTCCATTTTTTATATCTTCTATAGATTGAGGATTATCTGATAAGACTTTTTCAACAATTTCATTTAACTGAGAATCGTCGGTAATCTGAATCAGACCTTTCTCCTTAACATATTCTGTCGGATCTACCCCTTCTTCAAACATAGCCCTTAATACTTTTTTTGCTGTATTGTTATTGATTTTATCCTCTTTTACAAGTAATAAAAGATTTGCTAATACTTTAGGAGAGATCTCGATCATTTCGAAGCTCTTTTCTTCTTCGTTTAACCGTCTAGAAACATCTGTAAGTATCCAGTTACTCACAAGTCTCGGGTCCTTGACAATTTCTGTCGTTTTCTCAAAATAATCAGCTGTAGCCTTTGATCTTGTTAAGATATCCGCATCATATTCATCGATATTATAATCTTTAATAAAGCGATCCATTTTTTCATGGGCAAGCTCCGGCAATTCCCTTTCAATTTTGTCGATAAAAGATTGTTCTAAAGATACAAATGGAATGTCTCCTTCTACAGAGAATCGATAATCATTCCCTTCTTCTTTGCGTCTCATTACTTCTGTAATGCCAGGATCTTCAACCCATCTCCTCGTTTCTTTATGGCCTATTTCTTCATTTTCCGCCATTTTATGGTGTCGTTTTGTTTCATATTCTATCGCTTTTTCAACAGCTCTAAAGGAGTTCATGTTCTTGATCTCAGATATTTTTGATTTAAATCCTTTTTCTTCATCTACTACATTAAGATTGCAGTCGCAGCGAAGCGATCCCTCTTCCATCTTTACATCAGAAATTCCTAAATATTTTATTCTTTCTTTTAAGATATCTAGAAACTGCCTTGCTTCTTCAGCACTTTCCATATCTGGTTCTGTAACAATTTCGATTAAAGGCACACCGCAGCGATTATAATCCATTAAGGTATTACCTTCTTCATTGTGTATCGATTTTCCAGTATCTTCCTCTATATGAATTCTATGAATACCGATATCTTTTGTACCATCTTCCGTCTTAATTTTAATCTTTCCTTTACTGCAAAGAGGAAAATCTTCTTGAGTGATCTGATAGCCTTTTGTAAGATCGGGATAAAAGTATTTCTTTCGGTCCATTTTAAAGTCTTTTCTAATAGTGCAGTCGAAGGCTAAACCAGCCATTACTGCATACTCCACCGCCTTTTTATTCATGGCAGGAAGAGCGCCAGGATGACCCAAACAAATAGGACACACATTTGTATTAGGAGCTTTCCCAAATTCGTTTTTACAGCCGCAGAACATTTTTGTTTCTGTAGCCAGCTCCACATGTATCTCTAATCCAATTAATGTCTTTAAACTCATCCTATTTACCTCCCTCGAAACAATTTGCCGCATTCAAAACATTTTCGTCATCTCTTCGGTTTCCGATAATTTGAAGAGCCCCAGATATCCCTTCGCGGATCGGAAGAGAAATAGCACATAATCCTGTTAAATTAACAGGGACGTCAAAGGTGCCATCGTCGTAATCCGCTAAAGGATCCTCAACTCTCGTTCCCAGCTCATAAGGAAGGTCTGTAGATGTAGGCGTTACAATAAAATCTACCTCATTGAATTTCTCTTTAAATTCTTCCTGAAGCAGTCGACGCACCTTTAATCCTTGTTTGTAAATAGCCTGATCATTTTCTGCTGCTAAATAATGAGTTCCCATAGCGATCCTTCTTTGAACTTCTTCTCCAAATTGCTCGCTTCTCGTTTTCACAAACAGCTCTCTTGTTGTTGCATAATCATCCGCTAAATATCCATAGCGTATGCCGTCAAATCTTGAAAGATTGCTGGAAACTTCACAGGACATAATTACATTATATAAAGGAGTAGAATATTTTAAGTATTTAAATTCTAAAGGAATAATCTCTGCTCCTAGTTTTTTAAGACGATCGATTGCAATCTGATAATCCTCTGCAACTGTTTTGTGCATCTGATACGATTCTGTATTTATAACACCTATCTTTTTTCCTTTTAAAGTATAATCATTTTTCAATGTAATATCTAAAGAAGGTTCTCTGCTGCTTGTCATATCTTTCGGGTCGCTGCCGCCGATAATATTTAATGTCGTTACAATATCGTCTACACTGCGGCCAACAACTCCAACCTGGTCTAGGGTATTTGCCATGGAAGCCACACCATATCTTGACACAGAACCATAACTTGGTAAAAATCCTATTACATTACAAAATGCAGAAGGCTGTCTTATAGAACCTCCTGTGTCGGTACCTAGGGCTATATTTACAAGACCGCTACCTACAGATGCAGCAGAACCGGAGGAAGAACCTCCTGGAATCAAGCTTGGGTCTAATGGATTTTTAGTCGGTCCGAAATAAGATGTTTCTGAAGATCCACCCATAGCAAATTCATCCATATTTGTCTTACCTAAGATCACTGCATCCTCTTCGATTAGTTTATTAATAACCGTTGCATTATAAACAGGCATATAATCTTCTAAGGTTTTCGAAGCACATGTAGTTCTCAGCCCCTCTGTAAGTATATTATCTTTTACAGCTACCGGTACTCCAAAAAGCTTTCCTGGTTTTTCGTTATTTTCCAACTTTTCCTTTAATCTCTCGATTTGATCTGCAACGAAATCTTTATCAAAGGTAATAAATATATTTAAATCTTCTACTTTTTCAATTCTTTCGTAAAGATCCGCATAATAATCATCGATATTAATTTCATGATTAACAAGCTTATCTCTTAAAATTCCTGTTTCCATTCTCCACCTCTAGTCAATAACTTTTTTTAGTCTAAAATACCCGTATTCGCGATCCTTGGCATTTTCCAATGCTTTTTCCCGATCCAAACTTTCTTCTATGATATCTTCGCGAAAGACTGCTTTTTCCTCTTGTATCATTT
>RRZU012024072.1_pt1 | contig 14616 bp, 16 predicted proteins | sample 2165561 | NCBI WGS metagenome assembly RRZU01 (sample SAMN10456909, study PRJNA506462) | wastewater metagenome | isolation source: wastewater sludge | place: USA: Moscow, Idaho
AACATGATCAATCCAGATTATGCGATTGTATTAGATTGTTCACCTGCCAATGATGCATTAGATAAAAATGCACAAGGAAAACTAGGCGCAGGGGTACTCATTCGTATGATGGATGGATCCATGATTGCGAATAAAGACTTAATTCATGAACTGGTGGATGTTTGTGTTGAAAACGACATCAAACACCAATACTACTTCTCAAATGGGGGCACCGATGCTGGGGCCGTTCACAAATCAAATATGGGTGTTTCCACTGTGACGGCATGTATTGTGGCACGTAACATCCATACTTCATCATCTATTTTAGATGTTGAGGATTACCTGGCTGCGAAAAAAGCGATTTTAAAACTTTTAGAACTTAAAGAGTCAACCCTATGAAACGGATTGCCTTATTACTTTTGAGTTTATTTGTGCTTGTTGGGTGTACCACAAAGATGCCTTCTTTAGATACAGGATTTAAACAAGGCCTTTCAAAACCCGTTTCACAAAGCACAAACCATAAAAAGCGCTTTATGCGCTATTACACACCACCGCATGTGGGTGTAAAAAAGGCTGATACTAACTCCACGTTATTTACAGTTGAAGGTTTTGATGTTCTGATGCGTTTATCCATTGATAAAATCGTTTCAGAAAACTTTGATTATGATAAAAAATCAGAGACAGAAAAAACACAAGACCCTGTATTTGAAGATTCTGCAAGTTACATCGACATTCAAGATGAAACAAGAAATATGAAAGTGCGTATTTATAAGATGAATGAATACTACGCCATATTCTTAAACAATGAATCTGTAGATATGTTGGCACTGGTACCTGGGACCAATGTTTCTATTACTCTAGAAAGCATGGTAGACATCTTAAAGACTGTGGTCATTAATAAAGATGTTGTGGTCAGCGCTTATTCAAATAAAGAAATTTCAAATTATGACAGTACATATTCTGAATTTTTCGAACAAACACCCCCTGAAACAGGGACACTCAAAGACATGTATGAACAATTAAACCCAAACAGGGATTAAAGAAAGTGATGTGATACTATGTGGAGAAAACTAACCTCATTACTATTTGAAGAAGAAGAGATTGTTTTAGAAGAGGAAGAGCTGAAGGTTGAACCGGTAAAGATTAAGCCAGTTTTACCCATGAAGGATAAAAAATTAGAAAAACCTGAACCAGAACCTTTGCCTTCATATGACACAATAGAACTCGAAGTCGTTGAAAAAGCGATTGAAACGCCCACTTCTTTAGAAGCAGATAAACCTAAAAGATCCATGATGATTGATTTAGAAGAAAAAACAGCGGTAGAACCTGAGGTTCATAAACCGCGTATTTTCGAGACGAAAAAGACAAAAGAAACGTATAAAAGACGCGCAATCCTGAGCCCCATGCATGGTGGCGATGAATCTGAAAAAGATGAAATGATTCAAACACCCGCACCAAAACCTGCCCAAAAACACGAACCCATCACAAAAATTATCAGCCCAATGTACGGCTCACTTCAAGATGAAAACAAAAATGAAGATGCTTTTGAAGAAGAACTTTTGGATCTAGACTTAAAAAGCATGATCTATGAAGATGATAATGATGATGAAGTTCAAACATCACTTTACGATTTTTTAGAAGGACTTGAACATGAAGACAAATAACGCTTTATATTTTATTGGAATTAAAGGATCTGGTATGGCTTCTTTAGCACAAATTTGTGCCAAACTGGGCTATGAAGTATCAGGCTCTGATACACTTGACCATGTGTTTACTGAAGAAGGCTTAAAAGCACTCAATATTCCATTATATAAATTTGATGAAAACAACATAAAAGATCATATGACTGTTGTTGCTGGAAATGCATTTTTCGATGATCACTTAGAAGTAAAAAAAGCATTAGAAAATGATACCATCACATTCTATCGCTACCATGAATTCTTAGGGAAAATCATGGAAGACTTCAGAACGATTACTGTAAGTGGTTCTCATGGTAAAACAACCACGACCACACTTTTAAAAGACATGCTGGAAAAATCTGTCCCAACTGGTTTCTTAATCGGAGATGGACATGGCGAACTCACACAAGATGACACTTACTTTGCGGTAGAAGCCTGTGAATTCAAACGACACTTCTTGGCTTATCATCCAGATGTTGCGATTTTGACTAACTTTGAAATGGATCACGTAGATTATTTCAAAAACGAAGAAGACTACCTAAGCAGTTATCAAGAATTTATTGCGAATGTCAAAGAACACATTATCATTTGGGGTGATGATCCAAACTATGATTTCTTTAAAATCGATATTCCATTTTGGACTTATGGACTCAGTGATAAAAATGACATTCAAGCAAAAAATATTATAGAACACCCAAACAGTACTGAGTTTGACCTTTATTTCAAAGGTGAAAACTTAAAACACTTTGACTTACCCATTGTTGGGGAGCACATGGTATTAAATACTTTGGCTGTCATTGGTGTGGGACTTTATGAAAAAGTGAGCCTTGAATATATTGAAGAGGGCCTTCACAACTTTAAAGGGGCTGCACGACGTTATGTGATTCAAGAAGTGAAAGACACCGTTTTAATTGATGATTATGCCCATAATCCAACTGAAATTAAACTCACACTAGAAGTCACGCGCCGCCGCTACCCAGATAAAAAACTGGTTGCGGTTTATAAGCCAGATAGACCCAGCCGCATTGTTTATTTTATTGAAGAACTCAAAGATGCACTCAGTGTTGCTGATGAAGTGGTATTCTTACCATTTCCAACACTGGACTCATTTGAAAGTACTGTAGGCATTGATGTTAATTACTTAAAAGATCGCGTTGAAAATTCAATAGTGATTGAAGATACATTAGAAGGGGCGCAAACTTTAGCAAGTTTAGCACCAGGTGCTTTTGTGTTTATGAGCACAAAAAATGTTTATGATATTCAAGAAGTATTAAAAGAATTACTCTGATTGAAAACACTTTCATAACATTGTATAATTAAAAAAGAGGTGAGAAGAATGTTAGATGATTTTTTAGTTTCCGCCAGTGAAGTATCACGCTTACTACTACCAATTTTAGGAGTCGTAGTCCTGATTGCACTGATCATTCTAATTTTTAAAATTGTGGGAATCTTAAAGGCTGTGCCACTCACAATGGATAAGGTTAATGATACGATCGACTCAACGCATGATTCAATTAGAAAGTTAGAAGTGCCACTCGAAACAATTGTTGGGATTTCTCACACAGTTGATACTGTCAATAAGTCTGCAACAGGCATTGTCAGTTCAATGACCAATTATGCGATTAAAAATTCTGACTCCATCATGAGTTGGACCAAAGATTTATTTAAAAAAGATGATAAAAAAAATACAGAAGAAGAACCAATAGAGGAGGATTTTGGCGTTTATGAGTAAATATAATGAATACCTAACAGAAATCGTTTATCAAATTGATGATATTATCTATGAATTCTATCGCAAATCAAATGATTTAATTGCAACAAAACGCAATACAGAAGAATTATTAAGTTTTAGAGATGAAACCATCACCACCATAAATAATATGAATGTGCGTGCACTTGAAATGATCGCATCCTTTAAAAAAGATCAACTCGTTGAAGAAAGATCAGAAATTCTACTTCAAAGAAACAAAGATATCTTAGATTCAGCACAAACTGTCATTGAAAATTCCCCTTCAAAAGGCGAACTCTTCAACGAAGTGAAAGATGCCGCAAAAGATGCACTCAAATTCACATCAGATAAAGTACAAGAATTCCAGTCCAGTGATACATACGCAAACATCAAAGATTATACAGAAAAAGGCTATGTAAAACTTAGAGATGCAGTTCAACGCGTGTCCCAAGACAAACGTGTTCAAGATGGTGTTCAAACTGCCAAAGACTTCTCAAAAGAAGCTTTGAAAAAAGGTGAAGAAGCCTATCATAAAGGCGAAGCCAAACTCAAAGACTGGTGGGAAGAAACAAAAGCCAAAAAAGAAGCTGCTGAAGAAGCCGCAAAAGATGCTTATGAAGATGTCAAAGATGCTGCAGAAGACACTTATGAAGATGTCAAAGACAAAGTAGAAGATACAGTGGAAGATGTTAAAGATGCATCAGAAGATAAATTTGAAGACTTCAAAGAACTATCAGAAGACCTAAAAGAAAAAGCAGAAGAAACTTACGAAGAACTCAAAGAAGCATCAGAAGACAAAATCGAAGACATCAAAGAAAACTTAGAAGATGAGTTTGAGACAAAGCGCGAAGCATTTAAAGAACTTAAAGATAAAATAGAAGACCGTGTAGAACACGAACAAGATGTGCTGGATAAAGAAATCGAAGAAATCGAAGAAGCACTGAAAGACTTGGGATTAGACGATAAAGGGGATCATGAATGAAAAGAGTAACGATATACGACGTAGCCAAGGAGGCAGGGGTTTCCCTGGCTACTGTTTCAAGGGTCATTAACGGCCTTGAAATTGTTAGAGAAGAAACAAGATTAAAAGTAGAGGCTGCCATTGATAAGCTGGGTTATAAACCCAATGCGATTGCACAAGGTTTAGCCCTTCAAAAATCAACAACCATTGCACTTTTAGTACCTGAAGCAAGTTTTGGCTATACAGGACAGATCATCAATGGTTTGATTGACGTTGCGAAAATATATAAATACAACATCGTACTTCACACAATGAGTGAAGGGATTGTTGAAATTGAAGATATCATAGATGAGATTATTAAATCACGCGTTGATGGTGTGATTATCTATAACGATAAACTCATGGAAAAAGAACTCGCAGTTTTAAGTAAATATCAATTCCCAATGGTAATCATTGGAAATAGAATTTCAGATGAAAAAATTGCATCTGTATTTGTCGATATTGAAAAAGCCGTTTATGAACTCACCATGAAACGCATCAAACAAAACCCTGACTACAGAATTGGGGTCATTCAAGATAGAATCAACGACTTTACAACACAAGAAATGATTTCAGGTGTTCAAAGAGCTTATAAAGAACTGGGCATTGAAGATGAAGGTTATATTGAAATTCCACATGAATACAGAAGATCCTATGACTACTTCAACGATACCATTAAGGACTTACCCTATAACTTCTTAATCGCTAACCGTGATTCACAAGCCATTTCAGCACTCAACGCAGCCAATGAAAATGGTTTAAGCATTCCTGATGATATTGAAATTGTTTGTTTAATCGACAGTAAATACAACAATATGGTAAGACCAAGACTCTCAAGTTTTGCGATTCCATCTTACGATTTAGGGGCTGTATCCATGCGTGTTCTAACGAAGATGCTGGCAGATGAAGACATTGATGATAGAGAAATTGAACTCTCATACCTCTATACACCAAGGGCTTCCACAACTGAGTAATTCGGTTTGACAGAAACTGAGTTTAATCATATAATATTGATGGTCTTAAATAGACTGTTCCAAGCAATTCCCCCCCATACATTAGCTTGGAACTGGACCGATGAAGACGCAACATGTTGCGTCTTTTCCATTTCTCAAAACTAAAGGTGATACACATGAAACTACTTGCAGATTTAGATGACTTAGAATATAAAAAACACGGCTACACTCATACCAGAAATACAGTACGCGCCATAGTTTTAAATGATAAAGATGAAATTGGTATGCTACATATTGTAGGGGAAGACTTTTTTGGAAAAAGAAACCACTACGAAACACCAGGGGGCGGGATAGAAGCCAATGAACCTTATGAAAAAGCTTTAAAAAGAGAAATCTTAGAAGAGCTCGGATATACATGTGAAGTCATTTCAGAAGTGGGGATGATCATCTCGCGTTATAATTTAATCATGCGTATTAATGTCTCACGCTTTTATGTTGTAAAACTTTTAGAAAAGAAAAAACTTCACCGCACAGATGAAGAAGAAATGTTGATTTTTGATGTGGTGTTTAAACCCCTTGAATGGTGGTTAGAAACCATTTCAAAGGGTGATAATCCAGTAGATAGACTGGTTCACAAAAGAGAGTTAATCGCTTTAAATGCTTTTAAAACGCAAATGAGCGAAGATTAGATGAAAACACTTAAAAAGAATGGTATCATGCCATTCTTTTTTACTTTAAATTCAAGTTTTTGATAAAATCTAAAGCATCATCTGAACTGAGCGGCTTACTTAAATAAAAGCCTTGGATATAATAATACCCTTTATCAGTGAGCCAATCGAGTTGTTCTTTTGTTTCAACCCCTTCAATGATGGTTTTAAAATCTAAGTTTTCTAAAAGCGTAAACAAACTATTTAAAAGATGCATATCTTTATTGAATAATTCAATAAAAGACCTGTCTACTTTAATGACATCAATGACCATGTCTTTAATTCTTACTTAAGAAGAATAACCGATCCCAAAATCATCTAAGTAAATTGAAAAACCAACATTTTTAAGTTGTGTCAGTTTCTCATTCACCATTTTGAAATTATCAATCATGATTGATTCAGTAATCTCCAAGGCAAAGTTTTGCGGTTTTAAATTCGCATTTCTAACTTTATTAATGAGTGCTTCTGTAAAGATGTCTTCATTGAATTGAAGATAGGTCACATTGAAAGAGACCACGATATCTTCAAACCCATTTTGAACAATTTTTTGCGCAAATTTGATGGCTTCATCAATCACAAAATCACTTAAAGGATGAATCACAGAGATCTCTTCTGCTAAAGGAATAAAGATAGCAGGGGAGACAAGCCCTAGTTTTGGATGCTTCCATCTTAAAAGACTTTCAAAGCCCACAACTTTATTGGTGAGTACATTGAGTTTGGGTTGTTGGACAAGAAAGAATTCTTTTTCAAAACCAGTCGCAAACGCACGGATTAAATCGTTTTGTATCCCTTCATTAAAGGCAATTAGATCCCAAATAACATCATCAAAGATGATGTAGTTATCAGAAATATTCTTTCTTAATTCAGAAATCACACTGGTCATGTTGTTTTCAATGATTCTTGAAGCACTGTATCTTTCGTCTAACTCTAAAATCCCCACCTTAACATCCACTTTGTGATCATGGAAATTAAAGGCTTCAATTTTATCAAGATACGCTTTTACTTCTTGAAGTCTTGTGCTTTTAGAAATCCTACTATCACTAAACACAACCAAGACATCATCAGAGTGTCTAAAAACCATTGAATTTTTAGGAACGGCTTGTAGTGTAAGATTGATAAACTGTTTTTCCAACTTTTGAGCTGTTTCTTCATCCAAGAATAAGTTGAGCTTATGATAATTAGATACTAAAATGACACTGGCTGAATATGTATTGTTGATGAGATTTTTAAAGTTTTCTTTAATGTATTCTGATAGATAGTGGCGACTATAGAGGCCTGTATCTGGATTATAGATGGATAGGCGATTCAAACGTCTATGTTTTTTCACATTAATAATCATCAAGACAAGTACGGTTGTAATATATAAACCAAAAGTTATCCCAATAAAGAATGTGATCGCTGTTTTTAAGTTATCGTATAAATCAAAGGATCTATAAATATATAAATCTCCAATATGTTCATCTTCAAAAAAGATGGGTTGATGAATCTTCAGAATACGATGCTCATCTAAAATGAGCTCTTCAAAATTTACTTGACGATCATCCAGCGCCTTGAAGTTAAACTGTCCTTCTTCAAGTGCAAAAACACCAAAGATGTCATTCACCGTTTGTTTATCTTTAAAGTATATTTCTGCATCAATAATATAAGCTTCTTTTGTTTTTAAACTTTCGATCACATTGTTAGGATTGAGCTTATCAATAAAGGAATGAATTTTATTAGCGCTGATGGACGATTGAATCACATGTCTATCATCTGTTTTAAGATAGGCATACTTATTATAGTTTTTATAACCTGGTGCTTTTCGTATCGGTGCTTTTAGGATACGATCAGAACTTTTCAGTAGTTTTTGTGTGTCATGTGTCTCTGGGGCATGCCATCCCAAATCTTCTTCATCGGTTGCATTAATGATGATGCCATCACTATTGTAGATGTATAAATTATCAACATTGGTCAGTCTTGCGACCTCATATAAGTCAATGTCTTCATAATTGATGGTTTCACTTGTTTTATTCACAATTTCAACGGAAGAGATTAGAGATTAAAGTATCATCCAGCATGTCTCTAAATTGATTACTCGCAAGGTTTGATATTTCTACAAGTCTTGAATAGTCATTTGAAACTTGGGTAATTTCATGGATGATGTATTTTTTGATACGGTCAATCCCAAAAAGGAATAATAAAAAAGTTAACACCGAAAGAATGAAATAGACAAGAAAACTATAAAAAATAGTTCTTCTGATATTTCTATTTTCCTTACTTCTGTTAACTCTCATTTAAAACCTCCGATTTTTGTTCATATTCAATATAACACAAGAAAAGCATGATTTCTAATATGATGGTTTAGAGTTTGAGGCAATAAGCTATTGGGCTTTTCGGTGTATCGTACTTAAAAATTGTTGTATTGAAGTTTTTTTTCTTGATCCACGCTAATACAGCCTCAGCTTCAGTGTCGCCCCCATCATGGCCTGGATAAACGGTAATCACAAGAAAATCATCAATATGGTCGATCACGTTATTAAGGGAAGTAAGGGTCGACTCAGTTTTTGTGATGAGTGCTTTATCACCATGAGGTAAATAGCCCAAATTATACACTACACCTGAAATGGGTGAGAGTGCTTTAAAGTCAACTTCCGCATGGGATTTTAAGATGTAAGTGATGTGATCAAAGTCTTTACATCTTTTCTTTGTGTTGAGGATGGCTCTTTCTTGGATATCAATGGCCGTTACATGTGGTGCATTTTGTGCTAAAAACTTTGTGTCATGGCCATTACCACAAGTCATATCAATAATGTGTGATGAGTTTTTGATGTTTTCTAAAATCCAAGTATGTGTTTTTGAGATAATATTCATATGTGCTCCTTTAAAAAAAGTCTTACTGAGAAGACTTTAGTGTAATTAATAAGATATCAGGATTTGATAAAATTCTGAATTGTGGATCAGATGTTGAGATACCTGTTGTTAGGTATAAATGAACATCATTGATCTTTTCATAATTTTTAATATAAGCATCTTCATAAATCAGTTGTCTTAAATAAGGAATGTTGATTTTAGAGTACTGATGTTTACTTGAAACTAAAGTGTGCACGCCTTTATTGTCTTGTTCAATTTGTTTGGCATTATGAGAAAAACCAATCACAAACTGATCTTCTTGAATACGACTGATGACTTCATCAACCGATGAAACACCCGCACCATCATAATCCACAAAGAGGAAATTGATGGGGTCACTTGTTTTATTAAAGACACTGATTAAATTTGTATCTTGAAGTCTGAATTCTGCTTTTGATAAGCTGTCTTTTGTTTGTTCGAGGTTTTGTTGGTAATCCTCTTTAGAAAGTATGGCATATTTACCCAGTGGTGCATCCATGTCTTCTAGTTTTTTTGTGATGAGATCTTGTTCTTCTAAATCATCACCATATAAATTGCCCAAAAAGACAATGAAGTCAGGTTTATTTGAAGATACATTTTCAACGACTTTATCCAGTTGATCAACATCACCTCTGACATCAGAGAAAACAAGGATCTTTGTTTTATTGAAAGAAGGACTGATTTTTTCATCACTTAGTGTGACTTTTTGAATTTTTAAGCGTTTGATACTTAAGATTTTCGCTTCCACATAAAGACCACCCAATAAAATAACCAATGCTAAGAAAAGAATAAACTTGAAGTTTATTCTATTTTGCTTTTTGTTTTTTTCTGTCATTGGCCATTTTCTCCATTGCAGCTTTTTGATTTAAAATAACGGGGATGACTAAAGGATTACGTTGTGTATGTTTGAAAAGATAAGGTTCTAAAGAGCCGCGGATGGTGTTTTTGAGTTCACCAAAGGTTGTTCTGTGTTCCATTTTCTTCTTCAGTGCTTGATATACCACGTTTTCTGCTTCACGAATTAAAGGTTGGTTTTCTTTAATAAACACAAACCCGCGTGAGACGATGGTTGGTTTTGTGATGATCTTATTATAACGAGAATCAATGGTCACTATGACACTGACCATCCCGTTATCTGCCAAGATCTTACGATCTTTAATAACTGCAGTAGATAAACCACTGGCGTCATTACCATCAACATAGATATCATCGGCTTGAACACGTGTATCAGATTCAAAGACTTCATGATCTCTTAAGATTAAGACATCACCATTGGCACAAATGAAGATGTTTTCTTCAGGAATACCTGTTTCCATCCCGGTTTCTTTATGGGTTTTTAACATACGGTATTCACCATGCATGGGCATGAAGTATTTAGGTTTGATTAATTGTAACATTAAGAGTTGTTCATCTTTAGAAGCATGTCCTGTTGTATGTAGAGAAGTAAGGGGTGAGTTGGTTAAAACCTTTGCGCCACGTCTTACAAGTTGGTTTACAACATGTGATACAGATTGTGCATTTCCAGGAATGGGACTTGATGAGAAGACCACTGTATCATTTGGAATGATGCTGATTTGACGGTGTGTACCATTCGCAATACGGCTCAGTGCAGCCATCGGCTCACCTTGAGATCCAGTACAGATGATACAGACTTGATTGTCTGGCAGTTGGTTGAGTTGTCGTGCATTGATAAAGTGAGAATCTTTTGCTTTAATGTGTCCCAGTTGTCTTGCGATACGGACGACATTTTCCATTGAGCGTCCAAAGACCGCAATCTTTCGACCACTGGCAATGGCAGATTCTATAATTTGTTGCACACGATAAACATTTGATGCAAAGGTCGCTAAAATAATACGGCCTTCTGTTTTATTAAAGATTTCTAATATGGATTTAGAAACATCTTTCTCACTGATTGAAAAACCACTGACTTCTGCGTTTGTGGAATCACTTAAGAGTAAGTCAATTCCGATTTCTCCCATATAAGACATGATTTGATAATCTGAACTTGCCCCAACGGGTGTTAAGTCAAATTTGAAGTCTCCTGTAGAGACGATACGTCCATTGGGTGTATTAAGCATGACACCATAGGAATCTGGAATCGAGTGAATCACATTGAAAAAGCCAATAGAGAAGTGTTTTGTTTGGACACGTGATGTTTGATCATACTCAACCATCTTCACTTTGTTTTTCATGCGACGCTCTTCTAATTTACGGTTGATTAAAGCACGCGCAAATCGAGGCGCATAAATAATTGGAATGTTAACCTTTTGTAGTAAAAAGGGAATTCCACCGATATGGTCTTCGTGACCATGAGTAATGATCAGTGCTTTAATTTTCTTTTGGTTCTTTTGAAGTTGCGTATAGTCATTGATGACATAGTCAACGCCAAGTAAGTTTTCTTCTGGGAACATGACGCCGGCATCGATGATGATGATTTCATCTTCATGCTCAAAGACATACATGTTTTTCCCCACTTCACCCAGGCCCCCTAAGGCATAGATGAGTGTATCGTTTTTTTGTATTTTCATTGAATGCTCCTTGCTATTCTATTATTTTTAAGTCTTTTATGTCCCAAGGATTTTTTTTATTGATATGATCATAAAATAAAATACCATTGAGATGATCGATTTCATGTTGCACAACAATTGCCATATAGTTGGTAAATTGAAGTGTTACTTCTTTATCTTGTAAAAGATCATACGCTTTGATGCGTACTCTTTGATAACGGGGTACAAGGCCTTCATACTCATCACGAATGGATAAGCAACCTTCACCTTGTGCTAATGCCGTTTGTTTTTCACTGTGTGCAATAATTCTTGGATTGACAAGTGCGTACTCTTTTCTTTCGTACTCATCTTCATCCACTTCCATTTCAACTGAAATGGCTGTCATTTTTTTAGAAATACCGATTTGTGGTGCGGCGATTCCCACGGCTGGCTGCAAATTATTGGCTTCTGCAATCTCATCGTCTTGAGAATCACGCACATATTTCAGCATATTTAAAAGTGTTTCTTTGTCCTCATCGCTCATGGGTAGCGTGACATCTTCTGTTTTTGCACGCAAAACAGGATGAGGGTCTAAAACAATTGTGTCCCTATTAATTTTATATTCCATTATTTTTACCTCTGTTTAATCTCTTTCATTTATAATACATGATATTTCAAACAATTTAAAGGATTAAGACATGAATTTTCATATAGATATGCCTGAAAGTGGATACATTTTATGGGAAACTATAAAAATTTAAACGAAACTCTTGATACACTTTTTCTTCGTTCCAATTTTAAGATTATCTCTATAAAGATATGAGATTCTATGATAGACTATACACATGAAACTCAAGAAATTATCACTCAAAATGCCAAAGGGCTATTCAAAATCCATCCACGCTAGTGTCTTAATATTGACACTTTTTGGTTTGATGATGATTGTCTCAGCCACTGCTAATGTGAATTCCTTAGAATGGACACGCCTTGTCATGGTCATTGTGAAGGAATCCTTTTTTATTGTCGTTTCTTATATCATGATGGTCACCATCGCAAGAAACTTCAGTCTTCAAAGATTAAAGAAACTTTATCTTCCAATTTTAGTTTTTACCATGGGGGCCTTACTTGCAACACAATTCTTCGGACCGGTAAACGGTGCGAAAGCGTGGATTCATTTGGGTGTTGCCAGTATACAACCCAGTGAATTTGCGAAAATTACAGTTATCTTAGTCTTGGCACATTCTTTAGGTGAAAGGGAAAGATCAAAAGAAGGCTTTTGGGATCTAGCGGCACATCCAATGACGATGATTATGATTATGAGTCTTATTGTCTTATTTCCACAAGGTGACCTTGGAACTGCGATGATCATGTTGTTGATTGCCCTTTTAACACTCTTAGTCTTTGCGAACTCAAAACTTCAAAAAGTTCAAACACTTTTTTTACTATTATTTGTGATTTATATTGTCTTAATCATCCTTTTAAATAACCAAGCAGTCTTAGACTTCTTAGATGCGATTCCATTTCCAGATCGCATGCACTATATGATCAACCGTATTAAAACCAGTGCCAATCCTTTCTTAGACCGCTACAATGCAGGGGCACAAATCTTCAATGGTTTGGCTGCATTTGTGAGTGGGGGATTATGGGGTGTAGGTTATGGTAAAGGTTTCTTAAAATTCAGCTTTATTTATGCGGCTGAATCAGATTCAATTCTAGCGGTTATTGTTGAAGAGTTGGGTGTGATTTTTGGATTCATGCCCATCGTATTATTTTATGGTGTCATATTCTATCAACTGATGAAATATACATTCTTAGTCAAATCAGAAAAAGATAAAGCAATTCTTGTTGGAACGCTGTCTTATTTCTTCATTCACTTTTTATTAAATGTGGGTGGGGTCACAGCTTTAATTCCTTTAACCGGGGTCCCACTCCTCTTTATATCAGCGGGTGGCTCTAGCCGTATGGCCGTGATGATTGCGATTGGGTTATCACAAAATGTCATCGCAAGATATCGATCATCACAACCCAAGGAGTTATCATGAGAATTATTGCAGGAACTCATAAATCAAGAAAACTCAAAACACTGAGCGGTGATAACACGCGCCCTTCATCAGATCGCCTAAAAGAAGCACTCTTTAATAAAATCGGTCCTTATTTTAATGGTGAGACGATCTTAGATATTTTTTCTGGAAGTGGTGCCATCAGTTTTGAAGCGTTGAGTCGTGGTATGTCTCATGCCACATGTATTGAAAAGAGTCGAAAAGCACAACGTATTATTATAGAAAACGCAAAAGATTTAAAATTAGAAAACAAACTTGATTGTATCTTGGGAGATGCAAAGGGTATTATAGGGACTTTAAAGATGAAATATGATATCATCTTCATGGATCCCCCCTATGATTATCAAGATACACAAATGATCTTAGAAATGCTGCATCCTTATCTAAAAGATGAAGGTACCATATTTGTAGAAACTGATAAATTTACAACACTTCCTGATAAGACAGAGCATCTTGTGAAGGTGGAAGAAAAACAATATGGCTTTGCGAAAATACATACTTACGAAATGTCCCAGTGACATTTTTTTAATTTTTAGCACTCAAACCTTGACAGTGCTAAAGTGATGGTGTAATATATACTAGGACAGTGGAAAGAAGGGAGTGACAGAATGCTAACACAAAGGAAAATTGAAATCTTTAAAGCAATTGTGAAAGAGTTTATTCAAACTGCCGAACCTGTGGGTTCTAAACTTTTGATTGAAAAGTACAACATCAATTATTCTTCTGCAACCATTCGAAATGAGATGTCTGATTTAGAAAAATTCGGACTCATTGAAAAAACTCATACTTCCAGTGGTCGTGTTCCTTCAAGTAAAGGATATCGCTTCTATGTAGAACATTTTATGGAAGATGAAATCCATGAAGGAGTTGAAGGTGTGATCACACAAATTTTCAACGATAGAAGATTGGGTGTTGATGAAGCCATTCGACAAAGTGTTAATATTTTAACGCAAATGACACAACTCACTTCAATGGTCCTTGGACCAACTTCCAATGCAGAAAAACTGAAATCTGTTCAACTCATCCCTTTAAATGATACAAGTGCCATGGCGGTATTTGTGACAGAAGGGGGCCATGCGGAACATCGCATTTTTAATTTTGAAAGACGTGTTCCCATTGAAGAAATGGAATCATGTACTGCCATTTTAAATGACA
>RRZU010397999.1_pt1 | contig 14613 bp, 11 predicted proteins | sample 2165561 | NCBI WGS metagenome assembly RRZU01 (sample SAMN10456909, study PRJNA506462) | wastewater metagenome | isolation source: wastewater sludge | place: USA: Moscow, Idaho
ATTTCCCGCATCACGGCGGGGCTGCAAAAATTCTGGGGGACGGAATGCTTGACGATGGCGTAAAGGCCGAGCTGGACTATCACGCGCTGAACGCGATGCTGAACCTTTACGATGGCGAAGGCCGCATCCGTTTCGACGCGGATCGCAAGGCCGCGCGTCAGTATTTCCTGCAACATGTGAACCAGAACACGGTTTTCTTCCACAATCTGGACGAAAAGCTGCGCTATCTGGTCGATGAAGGCTATTACGAGCCCGAGGTTCTGGACCAGTATTCCATGAACTTTCAGCGCGCGATCTGGGACGCGGCCTATGCCCGCAAGTTCCGCTTTCCGACCTTCCTCGGCGCGTTCAAATATTACACCAGCTATACGCTGAAGACCCGCGACGGTCAGCGTTACCTTGAACGCTATGAGGACCGCGTGGTCATGGTGTCGCTGGCCTTGGCGCGCGGGGACGAGGCGCTTGCCATGCGCTTCATGGAGGAAATCCTGTCGGGCCGGTTCCAGCCCGCGACGCCGACCTTCCTGAATGCCGGGAAAAAGTCGCGGGGCGAGCTGATTTCGTGTTTCCTGCTGCGGCTGGAAGACAATATGGAATCCATCGGCCGCTCGATCAACTCGGCCTTGCAGCTGTCGAAACGCGGCGGGGGCGTCGCGTTGATGCTGACCAACCTGCGCGAGGCCGGCGCGCCGATCAAGGGGATCGAGAACCAGTCCTCGGGCGTCATTCCGGTGATGAAACTGCTGGAGGATTCGTTCAGCTATGCCAACCAGCTGGGCGCGCGGCAGGGGGCGGGCGCCGTCTATCTGAATGCGCATCACCCCGATATCCTGCGGTTCCTGGACACCAAGCGCGAGAATGCGGATGAGAAAATCCGCATCAAGACCCTGTCGCTTGGCGTGGTCATTCCCGATGTGACCTTCGAGCTGGCCAAGAAAAACGCCGATATGTACCTGTTTTCGCCCCATGACGTCGAAAAGGTCTATGGCGTGCCGTTTTCGGAGATTTCGGTCACCGAGAAATATGCCGAGATGGTCGACGACAAGCGCATCAAGAAGCGCAAGATCAATGCGCGCGAATTCTTCCAGACCATCGCCGAAATTCAGTTCGAGAGCGGCTATCCCTATATCATGTATGAGGACACGGTGAACCGTGCCAATCCCGTGCATGGCCGCATCACCATGTCGAACCTGTGTTCCGAGATCCTTCAGGTCAACGAGGCCAGCGAGTTCAACGAGGACCTGTCCTATTCGCATCTGGGCACCGATATTTCCTGTAACCTCGGCTCGCTGAACATCGCCGCGACCATGGACGGGCCGGATTTCGGGGCGACCGTCGAGGCGGCGATCCGGGCGCTGACGGCGGTGTCGGAAATGTCCTCGATCGACGCCGTGCCCTCGATCCGGCGCGGCAATGACGAGGCCCATGCCGTCGGGCTGGGCCAGATGAACCTGCACGGGTTCCTGGCGCGCGAGCATATCCATTACGGATCCCCCGAAGGCGTCGAATTCACCAGCGTCTATTTCGCCGCCGTGGCCTATCACGCGATCCGGGCGTCGAACCTTTTGGCGCGGGAAAAAGGGCATAGTTTCAAGGATTTCGACAAATCGAAATATGCCGATGGGTCGTTCTTTGACAAATATACCGAACGCGACTGGCTGCCGGTTTCCGCCGATGTGGCGCGGGTGTTCGAGGGGATGACGCTTCCGACCCGCGCGGATTGGGCGGCGCTCAGGGCCGAGGTCATGGAACACGGGCTGTACAACCGCAACCTTCAGGCGGTGCCGCCGACCGGCTCGATCAGCTATATCAACAATTCGACCAGCTCGATCCACCCGATCGTCAGCAAGATCGAGATCCGCAAGGAAGGCAAGATCGGCCGCGTCTATTACCCCGCCGCCTTCATGACCAACGACAATCTGGAATATTACCGCGACGCCTATGAGATCGGGCCGGATGCCATCATCGACACCTATGCGGCGGCGACCGAGCATGTCGATCAGGGGCTGTCGCTGACGCTGTTCTTCCCGGCCGAGGCGACGACGCGCGACATCAACCGCGCCCAGATCCACGCCTGGAAAAAAGGCATCAAGACGATCTATTACATCCGCCTGCGCCAGACCGCGCTGGAAGGGACCGAGGTTCAGGGCTGCGTGTCCTGTACCTTGTGAGACGCGCCGCGACACCGGGGGTTTTACACCCCCGGACCCCCGTAGGATATTTGGACATGAAAGAGAGGTTCTTCGGATGAAGGATCATGTGATGAAAACCCCCTTGCGCGCGATCAACTGGAACCGGCTGGAGGATGAGAAGGACCTTGAGGTCTGGAACCGGCTGACGGTCAATTTCTGGCTGCCCGAGAAGGTGCCGCTGTCCAATGACGTGCAAAGCTGGGCCACGCTGCGCCCCGAAGAGCGCGAGCTGACCATTCGTGTTTTCACCGGGCTGACGCTGTTGGATACGGTGCAGAATACCGTGGGCGCGCCCTCGATGATGCCGGATGCGCAGACGCCGCATGAAGAGGCGGTGCTGTCGAATATCAGCTTCATGGAGGCCGTGCATGCGCGCAGCTATTCCTCGATCTTTTCGACGCTTTGCCTGACCAAGGAGGTCGACGAGGCCTTTCGCTGGTCCGAGGAAAACCCGCATCTGCAGGCCAAGGCGCGGCTGATCCTGGACGAATACAAGGCCGGATCGGATCCGTTGAAGCGCAAGATCGCCTCGGTGTTTCTGGAAAGCTTTCTGTTCTATTCGGGCTTTTACCTGCCGATGTACTGGTCGAGCCGTGCGAAGCTGACCAATACCGCCGATCTGATCCGTCTGATCATCCGCGACGAGGCGGTGCATGGCTATTATATCGGTTATAAATACCAGCGCGCGCTGGAAAAGCTGCCCGAGGCGCGGCGGACCGAGCTGAAGGATTTTGCCTTCGCGCTGATCTTTGATCTTTACGACATCGAGCAGAAATACACCGCCGAGCTATATGACGGCATCGGGCTGACCGAGGATGTAAAGGCGTTTCTGCATTACAACGCCAACAAGGCGTTGCAGAATCTGGGTTATGAGGCGCTGTTCCCGCCCGCCGCCTGCGAGGTCAATCCGGCGATCATGGCGGCGCTGTCGCCCGACAGCGAAAACCACGACTTTTTCAGCGGCTCTGGGTCGTCCTATGTCATCGGCAAGGCGGTCGCGACCGAGGATGAGGACTGGGACTTCTAGGCGGTGGTCCGCGCCATCCGCTGGGCGATGGCCGAACAGACCAGCAATTGGGTCATGTGATAGATCATCAGCGGCAGCACCGTCGCCCCCACCATCGCCGCCGGAAAGATCGCGGTGGCGATGGGCAGCCCGCTGGCCAGGCTTTTGGTCGAGCCGCAAAAGAACAGCACCGCCTGATCGGGGCGCGGCAGCTGCGTCAGCCGGCCGGCCGCCACCATGATCCCCATGGCCAGCGCCAGCAGCAGGGCGACCACGCCGAAACAGAGCACCAGCCCCGAGGCCGGGATCGCCCGCCAGATCCCCGCCACCGTCCCCGCGCCAAAGGCCGAATAGACGATCAGGAGGATCGAGCCGCGATCCACCACCATGGTCAGCAGCTTGTGGCGATTGACAAAGCCCCCGATCCAGCGCCGCAGCAATTGCCCGACCAGAAACGGCAGCAGGATCTGCAATGCGATCTTTTCCACCGCCTCAAGGCTGACGCCGACGCCGTCCTGATGCAGAAGCCGCGTCACCAGAAACGGCGTCAGCACCACCCCCACCAGATTGGAGAGCGAGGCCGCGCAGATCGCCGCCGGCACATTGCCGCCCGCAATCGAGGTGAACGCGATCGAGCTTTGCACGGTCGAGGGCAGGACGCATAGAAACAGCAGCCCCAGCGTCAGCTGCGGCCCCAGCACGCCGCCAAACACCGCCGCAAGCCCCAGCCCCAGCACCGGAAACAGCGCATAAGTCGCGCCAAAGGTCAGCCCTTGCAGCCGCCAGTTCAAGAGGCCCGCCCGGACCGAGGACGGATCCAGCTTGGCCCCATAGAGGAAAAACAACAGCGTCACCGCCCAGAAGGTCACGCCGCGCAACCCCTCGGCGGCGACGCCGCGCGCGGGCAGGATCAGCCCCAGGATCACCATGCCGATCAGCATCAGCATATATGCGTCGATGCCGATCCGTTTCAGCGCCTTCATCGCCTGTCCCCTTTGCGAATCGCGGTCTTGTCATACAGATCGGCGCCGGGCACAAGCAGGGCCGCGTCCGCCCGGCCGATCATGGCCGGGACAGCCGGGCGATATGCGGATATTCTGAATGGCAAGAAGGAGCCCGCCATGACCAGCCAGCCCCAGCCTGTCGACACAGCGCCGGCGCGCCGCCCGCTTTTTGCCGATTGGCTGGCGCATAGCAATGACGTCACTTCGGTGTTTCTGGCGGCGGGGCAGAACCCCGATCTGGTCAATCTGGCCGGCGGCCTGCCCGAGCCGGCGCTTTGGCCGGTCGAGGAACTGGCCGAGCTGGCGGCCGAGGCGGTGCGCAACCATCCGACCGAGACGCTGGCCTATGGCCCGATCCCCGGCCTGCCGGCGCTGCGCGACCTGATCGCGCAGCGGTTTTCGGCCCCCGGGCTTGAGCTGTCGCGCGACAACGTCCTGATCACCACCGCCGGCATGCAGGCGCTGGAACTGGTGGGCAAGGTGCTGTTGGAGCCGGGTGCGACGATTGCCGCGCAAAGCCCGGCCTATCTGGGCGCGCTGGATGCCTGGATGCCGCGCGCGCCGCGTTACCGTCCGATGCGGATCGGCGCCGACGGGTTCGACCCGCATCGAGCGCTGGCGGGGGCGCAATTCGCCTATACGGTGCCGAATTTCTCGAATCCTTCGGGGCGGCTGGTGACGCTGGCGGAACGCCATACGCTGGTCGAGGCCGCGCATGACACCGGCACATGGCTGGTCGAGGACGACCCTTACGGCGTGCTTTATTACGACGGCAACCCCCTGCCCCGCATGCTGACGCTGTCGGCGGCGCGGGCGCCCGGCCCCTATGACGGGCCGGTGGTCTATATGGGGTCGCTGTCCAAGGAGCTGACGCCGGGGCTGCGGCTGGGCTGGGTCATCGCCGCGCCCGAGATGATCGCCGCGCTCGCCACCGCCAAACAAGGCAGCGACATGTGCAGCAGCGGCCTGTCGCAGATGCTGGCGCTTGGCGCATTCCGGCGCGGCATTCCCGAACGCATCCTGCCGCAGATGCTGGCCACCTATCGCGAAAGGCGCGACGCACTTTGCGATGCGCTGCAAACCCATTTGGCCGGGCATCTGGACTGGCAACGGCCGGGGGGGGGGATGTTCGTCTGGGCGCGGGCGCGCGATCCGCGGCTGGACAGCGACCGGCTGTTGCATCGCGCGCTGGCGCATGGGGTCTGTATCTCGCCCAGCAGCGTCTTTGACCCCGAGGGGCTGGATCGCGGCGCCATGCGGCTGAATTTCACGCTGAACCCGCCCGACCGGCTGGAAGAGGGGGTCCGCCGCCTTGCCGCCGCCATCCACGCCACGCTTGAGGAAGGATAACCGAGATGAGCCTGACCCTGCATCCCCACAACCCCGCCCCGATCGAGGCCGGGCTTCTGGACCGCTGGCGCCGGATTCCGGTGGCGGTGGCGGTCGATCTGACGCCGTCGCACCAGATCGACCCCGGTGTGCGGGCGCTGTTGCCGCCGGGGCGGCAGCCGGCGCTGTTCGGGCGCGCATTGACGGTGCGTTGTGCGCCGCCCGATTTCGGGCCTGTCCTGCATGCGGTGGGCATCATCCGGGCGGGCGAGGTGTTGATGATCGACGCAGGCGGGGTGTGCAGCCACGCCATGATCGGCGATATTCTGGGCGGGCATCTGCACCGGCAGGGCGCGGCCGGGCTGGTCTGTGATGGCGCGGTGCGCGATGTGGCCGGGCTGGGGGCGATGAGCGGGCTTGCGGTCTATGCCCGCGCCGTCAACCCGTTGGGCCCGACCGCCGCCCGGACGGGCACGGTGAACGGCCCCGTCACCATCGGCGGCTGCAAGGTCGCGCCCGGCGACCTGATCATCGGCGACGATGACGGTCTGGTGGCGCTGCCGCCCGCGCTTTTGCCGGCGCTGATCGAACAGGCCGAAGCCAAGCTGCGGCTGGAGGCCGAATGGACCGCGCGGCTGAGCGCCGGCGAGGCCGTCGCCGATATCTTCAAGCTGGGCTAGCTCAAGGCCGGGCCGGGGTCGGCCTAGCCGACCACCAGCCGCACCCCCAGAAAGATCACCGCCGACAGCGCCGCCGCGGCGGGCACGGTCACGACCCAGGCGGTGGCGATGGTCATCACATGCGCGCGGCGCACCAGCTTGCGGCGGCGACGCTCATCGGGCGGCAAAAGCGGACGGTCGGCCTCGGCCTGCGCCAGGCGCAGGCGGCGTTCGGCATCCCATTCGCGGAAAAAGCCGACGCCAAAGATCGCGCCCACCGCGATATGGGTCGAGCTGACCGGAAGGCCAAGCCAGCTGGCCACGATCACCGTCAGCGCCGCCGCAAGCGCCACGCAATAGGCGCGCATCGGGTTCAGCTTGGTGATCTGGCTGCCGACCATGCGGATCAGCTTGGGGCCGAACAGGAACAGGCCGAAGCTGATGCCAAAGGCCCCGATCAGCATCACCCAAAGCGGGATATTGACGTCATGGGTGAAATCGCCGGTCTGGCTGGCCTGCACGATGGCCGCCAGCGGGCCGACCGCATTGGCGACGTCATTGGCGCCATGGGCGAAACTCAACAGCGCCGCCGACACGACCAGCGGAATCCCGAACAGCACTTTCAGCGACTTGTTGCGGTTATCCAGCCCCTGCGATTGCCGGCGAATGACCGGGATCATCGCAAGCCAGGTCACGACCCCGATGACCAGACCCAGCACGACCGCCGTCCCCATCGAGATCTTGACCAGATTCTTGAGCCCCTTGAGCGCCAGATAGGCGGCAAAGGCCCCGGCCATGATGCCGACCAGCACCGGCACCCATTTGCGCGCCGCCGCGATCTTGTCGTCCTGATAGATGATGCGGGCCTTGATGAACCACAAAAATCCCGCCGCGCAGAATCCCCCCAACAGGGGCGAGATCACCCAGCTTGCGGCGATGGCGCCCATCATGCCCCAGTTGACGGCGCCGAAACCGGCGGCCGCGATCCCCGCGCCCATGACACCGCCCACGACCGAATGCGTGGTCGAGACCGGCGCCCCGATCCAGGTCGCCAGATTGACCCACAGCGCCGAGGCCAGCAAAGCCGCCATCATCGCCTGAATGAAGACATCGGCATTGCCGATCCGGTCGGGCGCGATGATCCCCTTTGAGATGGTCGAAACCACATCGCCGCCCGCCACCAGCGCGCCCACGCTTTCAAAGATGGCCGCGATGACGATCGCACCCCCCATGGTCAGCGCGTTCGCCCCCACCGCCGGGCCCATATTGTTGGCAACGTCATTGGCGCCGATATTCAGCGCCATATAGGCGCCAAAGGCCGCCGCGATCATGATGATCAGCGTATTGCCGCTTTGGCCCAGCGACATCGCGGCCACCAGCCCGGCCAGCATGATGAACACAAAGGCGATGCCCGGTCCGACAAGCGGCCGCGAGACATAGCTTGCCGCATTCTCAAGATACGAAAACCGTCCGAGATCGCGGTCCAGCGTCTCAAGATGGCGGGTTTCAAGGTCGTTTTGCGCCATGTTTCCCTCATTGCGGCCGCGCGGCGTGGGTAGGCGGCTTTGGCGCACAAATCAACCGCTGCTTAACCAAAGCGTCATATATTATTTGCAATCCGCGGCCATTCGGACGCGGCGGCGCATCGACAATAATTTTGCACCGGATTATCTATAATACATGAGCACAAGCCCCGCCGAAACTGTCGCCGCACGCATCAGCCGCATTCTCGCCGAACGCATCGTCGCCGGCCAGCTGGCCCCCGGCACGCGCCTGCGCCAGGAACATATCGCCGGGGAATTCGGCGCAAGCCATGTGCCCGTGCGCGAAGCCTTTCGCCGGCTCGAGGCCCAGGGCCTTGCCGTAAGCGAGCCGCGCAAGGGTGTGCGCGTGGTCGGGTTCGACCTGTCCGAGGTCAAAGAGGTCGCCGCCATGCGCGCCGCGCTCGAAGAGCTGGCCCTGCGCCATGCCGCGCCGCATATGACCCCCGCCATCCTTGCCGCCGCCGAAGAGGCGACAAAGGCCGGCGACAATTCCCGCGACGTCCATGAATGGGAGGCGGCGAACAGCCGCTTTCACCGGCTGATTCTGGAACCCTGCGCGATGCCGCGTCTTTTGGCCACCATCGACGACCTGCATGCCGCCAGCGCCCGTTTCCTGTTCGTCGCCTGGCAATCCACATGGGAGGCGCGGACCGATCACGATCACCGCGCCATTCTGGCGGCGCTGCGCAAGGGCGATACCGAAACCGCCTGCGCCACGCTGGCACGGCATGTGCAATGGATCGGGCGGCGCTCGGTCTCGGTTCCGGGGCAGTCCCAGCGCGAGGCGTTCAGCATCATCGGCTGAATTATCTATAGCCCACCGGACAGGCCGCGCCGCACCGGGCATCCGCCACGGATGCACATCCGCGAAAGGCCCGCCGTGATCGCGGAATCCGGTCGGTGGGGCGCCGGCGATGAGCACCCAAACTATTGCAAATTCTATTTTTTTGTCGTCCGGCCGTTAACGACTGCATATTCGGAACATGATAGGAATGGCGCAGCTTATGGCCCGGCGGGCACGCGGCTGGCGCGGGGATCCGCGACAGGGCCGCCCCGGCCGATATGTTGGCCACAAAATAGGGCGCATATATGACACATGCCATTGTCAAGCGTGCCGTCGTCGTCACCGGGACCGATACCGGGGTCGGCAAGACGGTCTTTGCCGCCGGCCTGGCCCGCGCGCTGGACGGATGCTATTGGAAACCCGTGCAGGCGGGGATTCAGGGCGGCACCGACAGCCAGGCCATCGCGCGGCTGTCCGGCCTGCCGACGGAACGCATTCTGGCGGAAAAATGGGTGCTGCGCCGGCCGCTTTCGCCCCATCACGCCGCCGCGCTGGACGGGGTCGAAATCAATGCCGAAACGCTGAACCCGCCAGTGGTGCCCCGTCCCCTTGTGATCGAGGGCGCGGGCGGGGTCATGGTGCCGCTGAACCGGCGGCGGACCTATCTGGACCTGTTCGCGCGCTGGCATCTGCCGGTGATCCTGTGCGCGCGCACGGGGCTTGGCACGATCAACCACACGCTTCTGTCGCTGGCCGCGCTGCGCGACCGGGGGGTGCCGGTGCTGGGGGTCGCGCTGATCGGGGATGAGGCCGCCGAAACCCAAAGCATCATCGCCGAAATGGGTCGGGTGCGCATTCTGGGCCGCCTGCCCCGGCTTGAACGGCTGAATTCCGTCACCCTGCCCGCCGCGTTTCATCAGGGCTTTCCGATGGATGGCTTTCGCTTTTAGGTCGGGTCAATCCGCCGCGGGCGGCGCGCCTTCGTCCGCGGCCAGCATCGCCGCCAGTTCGACCGCGTTCCTGACCCCCATCTTGGACAGCACCCGACCGCGATGCACCTCGACCGTGCGGATCGAAATGGCCATCGCCGCCGCGATCTGTTTGTTCATCGCCCCGGTCAGCATCAGGGCCATCACCTCATCCTCGCGCGCCGACAGGGTGGCGCGGCGCGCGGCCAGATCGCGCCGGCTGGCGGCCTCGGCCTCGGCGGCGTGGTGGGTCTGGATCGCCGACAGCGCCAGAGCGACGATCTGGTTGTCGTTGAAGGGCTTTTCCAGAAAATCATAGGCCCCGGCCTTGAGCGCCTGGACCGCGACCGGCACATCGGCATGACCGGTCAGAAAGATCACCGGCGCGGTATTGCCAAGCGCACGCAGGCGCTGGAACGTTTCGGGACCGGACAGGTCCGGCATGCGCACATCCAGAATGATGCAGGCGCAATCGGCCAGCGGCTGCGCCGCCAGAAACGCCGCCCCCGAGGGCCAGCCCCGCGAATCCACCCCGCGCGAGGTGAACAGGAAACACAGCGCGTCACGGATCGCCTCTTCGTCATCGACGATATGGATCATGCCGCCCGCGATATTGCCCTCTATGCCGCCCATGTCCGCCCCTTTTCGTCGCTGTCATCCAGCGGCAGCTGGATACGGAACACCGTGCCGCCCCCCGGGCGCGGCGCATGGGTCAGATGGCCGCCATGCAATTCGACCAGCGAGCGACAGATTTTCAACCCCATGCCCATGCCCTGCGGCTTGGTGGTGGCGAATGCATCAAAGAGCCGCCCGTCAAGTTCCGGCGCGATGCCCGCGCCACTATCGGCCACCACAATCACCGCATGGCCGTCGGCGGCGCTCAGCCGCACCTCAAGCCGGTCGCCGCTGCGGCTTTCGGCCATCGCCTCCATGCCGTTGCGGATCAGGTTGATCAGCACCTGTTCCAACAGGATGCGGTCGGCCTGAACCGGGGGCACGCGGGTCGTGCGCACGATCAGCCGCACCCGATGTTCACGGGCATCGGCCTGAAGGAAATCGACGGTCTCGGCGATCACCTCATCCAGCGCGGTGGGCGAAAAGCGCGGCTCGCGCTTTTTCACCAGATCCTGAATGCGGCGGATGATCTGGCCCGCGCGCCCGGCCTGACGCGCCAGTTTCTGGTTCGCCGCCCCCAACAGCGCCGGATCGGGATTGCCGCGTTCGATCAGGTTCTGCATCCCCGCCGCGTATGAGGCGATGGCCGCAAGCGGCTGGTTCAGCTCATGCGCAAGGGTCGAGGCCATTTCGCCCAGCGTCACCAGCCGGCCGGTCCGCGCCATGGTTTCATCCTGCGCCCGCGCCAGCCGGGCGGCGCGCTTCTGTTCGGTGATGTCGATCACCGACCCCATCCAGCCGCGATGCGTGCCGGTCGCGTCGATCAGCGGCGCGTCATAGACCTGAACGTCGATTTCACGCCCGTCGCGGTGGCGAAACCGGGTTTCAAAGCTGCGCACGGTCGGCCCGCTTTCCGCCAGCGCGCGGTGGCGGGCCTCGGTTTCATCCAGCCGGGCGGGATCCCAATAGGGCATGGGCGGCATCTTTCCGACCAGCTCGGCCGCGCCCCAGCCGACCAGATTGCAAAAGGCGGAATTGACGTAAAGGATGCGCCCCGAATGATCGCGCGCGCGCAGACCCACGGTCAGGCTTTCCTCCATCGCGCGGCGAAAGGCGGTCTCGCTGAGCAGCCGCAGCTCGGCCATGCGCCGCCGCCGGGCGCTGCGAAACAGGATCAGCAGCGACAGGATCCCGAACACCGCGAGCCCCGCGATCACCGCCAAAAGCAGGTTCGACCGGAACGAGGTCCGCGCCTGATAGGATTTGATCTGCACCGCCACCCCGCGCAGCGGCGGATCGAAGCTGATGGCATGGGACGGGCTGCCGGCGGCGGGTTCAAGCCGCTGGCGGGCGGCGATCTCATGGCCGCCGCTTTCCAGAATGCGGACGCCATATTGCTCGGCGATCCACCAGGGCAGATGCCGGTTCAAAAGCAGCGGCAAGGACAGCGAAGCGGTGACGAAACCGCGCCCGCCGGGCAGCATCAACCCCATGGCCACGGTCCCGTCCGGGCCGATATCGCCGTAACTGGGCCGGGCCGTGCGCGCCCCGCTTTGCGCCAGCCGCGCCACCAGCACGTCGTCGCCCGGCGCATCGGCCACCGGCACCGCGCGGGCGCGGCGCCCCTCAGCATCGTACCAGACCACCGACAGAAATTCCGGGCTGGCGGCAATATGGGCGCGGGCGCGGGCATCGATCACCGATTCGGGAATGCCGCTTGCCGTGTCCAGCGACATCCGCACCAGCATGTCCTCATCGACCGACATCTGAAAGCGCAGCGTCTGTTCGACCCAAAGCGCATCGGTCGCAAGCTTGGTCCGGGCCTGTTCGCTTTCGCTGCGATTGGCGATCCAGATCACCAGCGCCACCAGCACCACCAGCGCCAGAATGGAAAACAGCGGCACCAGCGACAACAGATCCAGCCCGCCACGCCGCGGCAGGCCGGTCGCATCGGCCAGCCAGGGTTCGCCCCCGGGCCCCGCCCTGTCGGGCCGGGCGATCCTTTGACCCGGCTTGCCGCCTTTTCTCACCTGCTTTTCCCTTTGTGCACCGTTGCCTGTCCGCGCAACCGGTCGATGGGGCTATTGCGGACATCCACAATAGCCACGCTCACGGATCGGTGACAAGAAACGATGGACCGCCTGGAGGGGCGGGCGGAAAATACATAATTATGGGAGAGGAAGCCATGCTGACCCGTCGCACATTCGCATCCATGGCCAGTGCCGCCATCATCGCCATCACCAGCGCGTTGCCCGCATTGGCACAGGACGTCATCACCATCAAGTTCAGCCACGTCGTCGCCCCCGATACCCCAAAGGGCAAGGGCGCCGAAAAGTTCAAGGAACTGGCCGAGCAATATACCGAGGGCAAGGTCAAGGTCGAGATCTATCCCAACAGCCAGCTCTACAAGGACAAGGAAGAGCTTGAGGCGCTGCAACTGGGCGCCGTGCAGATGCTGGCGCCGTCGCTGGCCAAATTCGGCCCGCTGGGCGTGCAGCAGTTCGAGCTGTTCGACCTGCCGATGCTGTTCAAGGACCGGACCGAGCTGCGCAAGGTCACCGAGGGCGAGCTGGGCAAAAAGCTGTTGGGCATGTTGCAGGAAAAGGGCATCACCGGCCTTGCCTATTGGGATAACGGCTTCAAGATCATGTCGGCCAACAGCCCGGTCGTGCATCCCGACGATTTCCTGGGCCTGAAAATGCGCATCCAGTCCTCAAAGATCCTTGAGGCGCAGATGGAGGCGCTTGGCGCCGTGCCGCAGGTCATGGCCTTTTCCGAGGTGTATCAGGCGCTGCAAACCGGCGTCGTCGACGGCACCGAAAACCCGCCCTCGAACATGTATACCCAAAAGATGAACGAGGTGCAGAAGCACGCGACCATCTCGCGCCACGGCTATCTGGGCTATGCGGTGATCGTGAACAAGCAGTTCTGGGACGGCCTGCCCGACGACGTGCGCGCCAATCTGGAAAAGGCGATGGCCGAGTCGACCGAATATGCCAACGGCATCGCCGAGGAAGAAAACGACAAGTCGCTTCAGGCGATGAAGGATGCCGGCACGACCGAATTCCACGAAATGACCGAAGAAGAGCGCGCCGAATGGCTGGAAGTCCTCAAGCCCGTGCATGAGGAAATGGCGGATCGCATCGGCGCCGATCTGATCCAGGAAGCCTATCAGGCAATCGGAACCAACTGATCCCGGGGCAGGTCACATCGAGGGACGCGGTCGCCGCGTCCTTCATCCCCCCCTTTCCCCATTTTCGAGGTTTGCCATGCTGTTGCGCATCCTCGACCGCTTCGAAGAAATCCTGATCTCATTGCTCATGGCCGCGGCCGTGACCCTGATCTTCGTTGCGGTCGTTCACCGCTTTTCTTTGGGCGCTGCCGCCGATCTTGTCGGATACGGCCGCAGCCATGACATCGCCTGGCTGCAATCGGGCGCGCGTTCGGTGTTCAAGGCGATCAATTCGATCAAGCTGACCTGGGCGCAAGAGGTCTGTATCTATCTGTTCGTCTGGATGGCCAAGTTCGGCGCCGCCTATGGCGTGCGCATCGGCATCCATGTCGGCGTCGATGTGCTGGTCGAACGTCTCAAGGATCCGGCCAAGCGCATCGTCACCGCCATCGCCATGTCGGGCGGCATCATATTCACCGCCATTCTGGTCTGGATCGGCACCGATTTCGTCTATCACGTCTGGCTGGGCGGACAGACCTCGCCCGACCTCGAAATCAAGATGTGGATCGTCTATCTGGCCGTGCCTTTGGGCTCGGCGCTGATGTGCTTTCGCTTTATCCAGGCGCTCTATTGGTACCTGACCACCGGCTATATCGCCCATCATGACCTCAGTTCCGTCGAGGGCGTCGAAGAGTAGGCCGAAGACCTGTCCAAGGGGGCCCACGGATGACCGCGCTTATCATCTTTCTGATCCTGGCGGTGCTGTTGCTGACCGGGATGCCGGTGTCCATCGCGCTGGGTCTGACGGTGTTCACCTTTCTGTTCGGGTTCACCGAAATCCCGATGGACAGCATCGCGCTCAAGCTGTTCACCGGCATCGAGAAATTCGAGATCATGGCGATCCCGTTCTTTATCCTTGCCGGCAACTTTCTGACCCATGGCGGCGTGGCGCGACGGATGATCCGCTTCGCGACGGCGATGGTGGGGCATTGGTATGGCGGCATGGGCATGGCCGCGGTCATGGCCTGTGCGCTGTTCGCCGCGATCTCGGGCAGCTCGCCCGCGACCGTGATGGCGGTGGGCTCGATCCTGATCCCGGCCATGGTCAAACAGGGCTATCCGCCGCAATTCGGCGTGGGCTCCATCGCCACGGCCGGCGGCCTTGGCATCCTGATCCCGCCCTCGATCGTGATGGTGATGTATTCGGTCGCGACCTCGGGCATGGTGGTGACCGGCCCCGATGGCGAACCGGTGCTGTCGGCATCCATCGGCACCATGTTCATGGCGGGCGTGATCCCCGGCCTGATGCTGGCGACCATGCTGGGCGCCACCACCTATTG
>RRZU012736973.1_pt1 | contig 14613 bp, 17 predicted proteins | sample 2165561 | NCBI WGS metagenome assembly RRZU01 (sample SAMN10456909, study PRJNA506462) | wastewater metagenome | isolation source: wastewater sludge | place: USA: Moscow, Idaho
GCTGATGCTGGCCGGCATCCGCGAGATCGCCATCATCACCACGCCCGAGGATCAGGAACAGTTCCGCCGCCTGCTGGGCGACGGCACGCAATGGGGCCTGAGCTTTGAATATATCGTCCAGCCGTCGCCGGACGGGCTGGCGCAGGCCTATATCCTGGCCGAGGATTTTCTGGCCGGCGCGCCTTCGGCCATGGTGCTGGGCGACAATATCTTCTTCGGCCACGGCCTGCCGCAACTGCTGGGCGCGGCCGACCTGCGGGCGCAGGGCGGCACGGTTTTCGGCTATCGCGTGGCCGACCCCGAGCGTTATGGCGTCGTGGCCTTCGACAGCGACGGCACGGTGAACGCGATCATCGAAAAACCGGAAAAGCCGCCATCGGATTACGCCGTGACCGGCCTTTACTTCCTTGATGGCACGGCGCCCGAACGCGCCCGGCAGGTCAAGCCCTCGGCGCGCGGCGAGCTGGAAATCACCACGCTGCTGGAAACCTATCTGCATGACGGCCAGTTGACGGTCGAGCGGATGGGCCGCGGTTTCGCCTGGCTCGATACCGGCACCCATGCCAGCCTGCTGGATGCGGGGAACTTCGTCCGCACGCTGGAACAGCGGCAGGGCCTGCAAACCGGTTGCCCCGACGAGATCGCCTATGATCAGGGCTGGATCGATGCCGACGCGCTGCGCGAGCGGGCGCGGAAATTCGCCAAGAACGATTACGGCCGCTATCTGGCCCGGCTTCTGGGCTGACATCGGGTCGTCGCCCCCGCCGCGTCCCCCTGTCACCCTTTAAGTCCCTTTGCGCAGCCGCCCGGCCAGCGCGGCTGCCAGCACCGCGGCGGTCCCCATCCGGGTCTGCCGGTAAAGCCCCATCGCCCGCATGTCCCGCAAGGCCTTGGGCCCGGATGCCAGAATGACCTGCCCGAAACCCTGCAACAACGCCCGGTTTTCGGGCAGCATCAGCCCGGCGACAGGCTCCAGCGCCTGCTGGTTCCGCGCCAGCCAACCCGCAAAGCTGCCATCGAACAGCATCGAGACCCGCGCCGCCTTTGCCCGTGTGGTGTCGTTGCGACCCATGACATTGTCGGGATGCTGCCGGTAAAGCAGCACCTGCGCCGTGTCGCGCTTGATCGCGGCCCCCGCAGCGGACAGCAGCTGATAGGCCCACCAGTCATGCGACACGACATTCGCCGCATCGGCCGCCGGCGCCGCCGCTTGCAGCAACCTCAACGCGGCTGAATTCATCAGGATGGTATTGCCCGGCAGGCAGGCCTGGATCAGCGCATTGCGAAAGGTGAAGGGGCCGGGAAAGGCCGGCGCCGGCGTGATCGGTATCAGGTTTTCGTCGCAGATCGTCGTCCGGGCGGCATAGATCGCGGGTCCGCGCTGCCCCGACAGAAACGCGATTCCCCGCGCCAGCCGGTCCGGCAGCCAGGCATCGTCCTGATCCGAATAGGCCAGCCAGCCATCGGGGTCCGCGCGGCGCGTCAGGTGCAGGAAGTTCCGCGTCGCACCCTGCCGCGGCCCATCGATCAGCTCGACCTGGCCCGGTTCATAGCAGCGCGCGAAGTCGCCGACGATCTGGCGCGTCTCATCCGTCGAGCCATCGTCCGAAACGAGCAGCCGCCAGTTCGTCGCGCTTTGCCGGCCGATGCTTTCAAGCTGCGGGCGGATGAAGCGCGCGCCATTATAGCTGGCCATGGCGATGGTGATTGGCGGGTGCAAACTGGTCTCCGTCCGGCCTCGGGTCCGAGGCCGCCCCTTATACGCTTCGCTTCGGTTCGGCCAGCGAAAGCTATTGCTCTTGCCGGCCGATATCCTCGATCAGGACGCGCTGGACATCCGTGCCCGCCGCCCGTTGCCCGGCAGCCTGCAAGGAATTGCGCAGCCGGTTCAGGCTGGTTTCAGCGGTGAAGTTGCCGTCGAAACCACCGGTATTGGCCTCGATCATCAAGGCGCCCAGCAGGGCGTCGCGCAGCTTTGCCTCTTGCGCCTCGATCTTGGGGCGGGCTTCGGCCGGCATCTCGATGCTGAGCGACAGGACCATGACCGCAGTCGAAGAGCCGTTGCGGATGATCGGGACAAAGAACTGGTTCGGGAACTTGAACCAGTCAAGTTCGCCGCCCTCGGCCGCGGCCTTGGCGTCGGATCCGCCCTTGCCGCCTTCGCCCTTGCCGTCTTTGGCTGCTGTCTTTGTTTCCTCAGTGCCCGTCGCGCCCTCAGCTTCGGCGGTTGCGGCGCCCTCTTCGGCCGACAGGGTCTTTTCATCGGTCTTGGGGGCATTCAGCAGGTCGCCGCCGACCGCGCCGCCCACGAAGCCAAGAACCGGCAGGATGAACAGCAAAAGTTTCTTGACCATTGCCAGCCCTCAATACGGAAGAATGATATCGGCGACCTGCTGGCCATAGCGCGGCTGCTGGACGTCGGTGATTTGCCCCCGACCACCATACGAGATGCGCGCCCCCGCGATGCGGTCATAGGCGATCTCGTTCCTGCGATCGATGTCCGAGGGGCGCACGAAGCCGCTGACGGTCAGTTCGCGCACCTCGTAGTTCACGCGGACCTCTTGCGTGCCCTGGATGCGCAGGACGCCGTTGGGCAGGCGGTCGACGACCGTGGCGGCGACGCGCAGCGTCAGCTTGTCCCGGCGCGAGATGTTCCCGCTGCCCTTGTAGGTCGATGAGCCCTTGGCCTCGGCCAGCGGATCGACGCCGGCGCCCTCGGGCAGGACATCGCCCAGCCGCTGCGGCAGGCCGATCATCTGCGGAATGGCGACCTTGTCGGCCGAACTGCGCGACCGGCCCGAACTGTTCTGCATTTCGGCCTTGTCGTCGATTTCGATCACGACGGTCAGGATATCGCCGCGATTGCCGGCGCGGCGATCCGCCACCAGCGAGTTCTGCGCCGTCGTCCACAGCGACGCGGCGCTGTCGGGGCGGTTGGGCAATTCATCCATGCCATAGCCGGAAGCGCTCATGGCCTGGAATTCGACGCTGCTTTCGGGTTCGGTCAGGTCGGGCTTCTGGCCGATCTGGGTCACCCGTCCGCAGGCGGACATGGTCAGCATGATCGACATGGTCAGGATGGCCGTGCGGGTATTGACGGGCATGATCCGGGGCATCTTGCGTTCCTTCAGAATTGTTCGACGACGACCGTTCCGTCCGGCGCAACGCGCCCCGAAACCGTCACGCGCGAGGCGGTGTTCATCACGCGGATGGTCTGGCCGACGCTGCCGGCGGACAGGGCGCGGCCCTCGGCCTCGATCCGCAGGGCCGATTTTTCATAGGCCAGCGTCACCATCTGGTTGCGGGTGACGACCTGGGGGGCGGTCAGGAACGATGCCTCGATCCGCCGGCCTTCATAGACGATGACCCGCAACTGCTGGCCGATCACCTGTGCGACGTCGTTCGGGGTGCCTTCGCCCTCGGCCGACAGGGTGACGTCGGTCGGCATGATGATCGTGCCGGCCGGCAGGGTGCGCTGTGCGACGACCGAACCGGCCGTGGCGCAGGTCGGAAGCAAGGCAAGGGCCAGAACCAGGGCTTTCATCAGCGCACCTGCACCGTGGTGCCCAGCATCTGGTCGGCGGCAGTGATGACCTTGGAATTCAGCTCATAGCCGCGCTGCGCCTTGATCAGTTCGGCGACCTCGCGCACCGGATCGACCGAGCTTTCCTCAAGATAGCCGGCGCGGATGGTGCCCAGGCCCTCTTCGCCCGGCGAGGCGACCTGCGGCGCGCCCGAGGCGGTGGTTTCCAGAAACAGGTTCGATCCGATCGCCTCAAGGCCCTTTTCGTTGACGAAATTCGCCAGCGTGATCTGGCCAAGGTTTTCCGGTTCGACCCGGTCGTTGAAATAGGCGAAGACCTCGCCATTGGCGTTGATGGCGATGCTGCGCGCGTCCTGGGGGATGGTGATATCGGGGACCAGCGGATAGCCGTCCGAGGTGACGACCTGCCCCTCGGCCGAACGCTTCAGGCTGCCGTCGCGGGTATAGGCCGAGACGCCGGAAGGCAGCGTCACCTCAAGATAGCCTTGCCCGTCGATGGCCACATCCAGATCGCCATTGGTCTGGCTGAGCGTGCCTTGCCCCAGCATCACCGTCACTGCGGCGGGCCGCACGCCCAGGCCAAGCTGCACGCCGGCGGGGACCATGGCGCCGTTCGTGGCGGTCAGCGTTCCGGGGCGGGTGGCCTGCTGGTATTGCAGGTCGGCGAATTCGGCGCGGCGCGGGTTGTAGCCGGTCGTCGACATGTTGGCGAGGTTGTTTGAAATGACCTCGACGCGCATCTGCTGCGCGCTCATGCCGGTCGCTGCGATCTGAAGTGCTCTCATGTTCTGTCCTTTCACCGTGTCAGCGAGGTGATGGTCATGCGGATGCGCTGGTCTTCCTGTTCAAGGAAGCTTTGGCCAAGTTCGTAGGCGCGCTGGACCTCGACCATGCGCGCGACTTCCAGCACCGGGTCGACGTTTGAATCTTCAAGAAAACCCTGGCGGATCGTGGGTTCGTCCATTGGCTCGACCGCGCCGCCCGGATCGAACAGCGTGCCCGTTTCGTGTTGCAGGCGCGCGGGATCGGGGCTTTCAAAGACGCCGATGCGCCCGATCGGCGCACCATCGGCCGAGATGGTCCCGTCGGTGCCGATGCCGACGCTTCTGGCGGTGGGCGGAATGACGATCGGTGCCTGCCCCTCGTCCAGCAACTGATAGCCGTCAGGGTTGACCAGCTCGCCCTCGGCATTGGGCATGAAGGCGCCAGCGCGGGTCAGGCGCGCGCCCTGCGGCGTCTGCACCATCAGGAACCCCTCGCCGTCGATGGCGACGTCGTAGCGGCCATTGGTCTGCGTCAGTCCGGCCTGGGACAGGTCGACCATGCGGCCGCGGCCATTGGCCATGGACAGGGTTTCGCCGTTGCGATCCAGCGAGACCATGTATTCCGAGAAGATCACCCCCTCGCGCCGGAAGCCGGTGGTATTGGCGTTGGCGATGTTGTTGGCGATGGTGCGCATTTCGCGCATCAGGCCGGATTGGCGGGTCAGGGCGGCATAGATCGCGTTATCCATCGATCATGACCCCGCGATCTGCGGCAGGATCTGGTCGTTGAAGAACCCGGCCAGCGTTGCGGTCATGAAGCTCATGCTGACCCAGAACACGACCAGCATCAGCCCGACCTTCGGGACGAAAGTCAGCGTCATTTCCTGCACCGAGGTCAGCGCTTGCAGCAGGCCGATCACGACGCCGGCGACCAGCGCCACGATCAGCAGCGGCGCAGCCATGCGCACCGCGATCCACAGCGCCTGCCGGGTCAGGTCAAAGATCAGGTTCTCATCCATGGCGGGCTCAGACCGGCATCCGCAGGATTTCCTGATAGGCTTCGACGACCTTGTCGCGGATGGCGACGACCGTCTCCAGCGCGATCTCGGCCTGGGCGATGCTTTGCACCAGGTCGTGGGTGTCGCCCTGGCCGGTCATGGCGCCGGTGGCGGACAGGTCGACCCGCTCCATCACCTTGGCGAAATCGGCGGCGGCGGCGGTTACGCCCTGCGGCGCGCCCTCGGCGGGGGCGACGGCCTGGCGGGCGCGGTCATAGGCAGAGGCGGCGATACCGGGGGTAATCATGGTGGGTCCCTTCAACGGCGGATCAGATCAAGCAGCGCGCTGCCCATCTGTCGGGATTGTTCAAAGACGCGAAGATTCGCCTCATAGCTGCGGCTGGCCTCTTTCGCGTCGGCGATTTCGACGACCAGATCGACGTTCGACCCCTGATAATAGCCGTCGTCGCCGGCCATCGGATGCGAGGGGTCATAGACCTCGGGCAGTTTGCGGGTGTCGAAGCGGGTCGGCCCGGCCTCGACCGCGCCGGTGGGGCGGCCGAAATCCATCTGCTCGTGGAAGGCGACGGTCTTGCGCCGGTAGCCGGGCGTATCGGCATTGGCGATGTTTTCCGAGATGTGGCGCAGCCGGTTCGCCTGCGAGCGCATCCCCGAGGCGGCAAGATCGACCGCAGAAAGCGTCTCTGTCATGTCATGGGCTCCTAGCTGCGGCGACCAAGGCTGGTGCGGATCAGCGACATCGCCGAGCGGGTGACGGCCAGCGAGACGTCGAATTCCCGCCGTGCCTCGGCGGTGCGGATCATCTCTTCCTCGACCGAGACAGTGTTGCCATTGGGCGCGGGCTCGCCGCCGTCATCGACGACGCGGCCGCTTTCGGCGCCCCAACTGACGCCGGTCAGGTGGCCGGGCCGCGTGCTGCGCATTTCGGCCGAGACCTGCGACCGATAGGTGCTGGCGAATCCCTCAAGATCACGCGAGCGAAAGCCCGGCGTGTCGGCATTCGCCACGTTCTGCGCGATCAGTTTCTGTCGCTGGGCGGCATGGGCGGTCAGCGAACTGGCCATGCGCAGGGTTTCGATCCGGTCAAACATCGAGGCTTCTCCTCAGTTCCGATAAACCCGGTCTTAACCCCAATAGGTTTAGAAACAGTTTCGAGGTGCGGGCTCACCGCGAAAAAAGGGGAAGTCGGAATGGATAAAATGCTGTCGGTCGCGGCCCGGATGCGGCGCGTGCGCATGACGCGGCATTTCGGGCAGGTCAGCGCCATCCAGGCCGGGCTGATCTGGGCCGAGGGGCTGGGGTTGCATGCCTCGCTTGGGGATCGTGTCGTGTTTTCAATGCGTTCCGGCACGCCGCTGGCTGGCGAGGTCGTCGCCTTGCAGGCCGAACGCGTGGCGATCCTGCCCGAGGGTCCGATGGACGGGCTGTCCATCGGCATGCGGGTCGAGCTGATTTTTGCGCCGTCGCTGGCGCCGGCCAATTCCTGGATCGGGCGAATCATCGACCCCTTCGGACAGCCGCTGGATGGCCGGCCACTGCTGGCAGGGGGCGAGGAGCGCGGCTTTCGTCCCGCCCCGCCGCCCGCCGCCAGCCGCAACCGGCTGGGCGCGCGGCTGGATACCGGCCTTGCGGTTTTCGACACGCTGTTGCCCTTGGTGCGCGGGCAGCGGATGGGGCTGTTCGCGGGGTCCGGCGTCGGCAAGTCGACGCTGCTTTCGGCGCTTGCGCGCGGGGTTTCGGCGGACGTGGTGGTGATCGGGCTGATCGGCGAACGCGGGCGCGAGCTGCGCGAGTTCGTCGAGGAAGTGCTGGGCCCCGAGGGCATGGCGCGTTCGGTGGTGGTGGCGGCGACCTCGGACCAGTCGCCGCTGGCGCGGCGGCGCTGCGCCTGGGCGGCGATGACGGTGGCCGAACATTTCCGCGACCAGGGCAAGCACGTCCTGTTCCTGGCCGATTCGATCACCCGCTTTGCCGAGGCGCATCGCGAAATCGCGCTGGCCGCCGGCGAAAGCCCCAGCTATCGCGGCTTTCCGCCCTCGACCTCGCAGATGATCATGTCGCTGGCGGAACGCTCGGGGCCGGGGCCGGTTGGATCGGGCGACATTACCGCGATCTTCAGCGTGCTGGTCGCGGGTTCCGACATGGAGGAGCCGGTCGCCGATATCCTGCGCGGCGTGCTGGATGGCCATGTCGTCCTTGACCGTGCCATCGCCGAGCGGGGGCGCTTTCCGGCGGTGGACGTGCTGCGCTCGGTCTCGCGGTCGTTGCCGCAGGCCGCCAGCACGCGCGAGAATGCGCTGATCGCACGGGCGCGGTCGCTTTTGGGCACCTATGCGGAATCCGAACTGATGATTCGCGCCGGCCTTTACGCCCCCGGATCGGATGCCCGGCTGGACGAGGCAGTGCGGATATTTCCCCAGCTTGATACGTTCTTCACGCGTAAAAGCCCGGATGCAAAGCAAAGTTTCAGCCAGTTGTCCGAGGCGCTGGGACCGGTCTCGGCACGTCCGGGTTGAGCCACAAAAAACGTGCAGAAAGCGGCCGAATCGGGTAATATTAAAGTATATTAACCGGTTCGCCGCGGTGATTGCACCGGGTGTGGTGAGTTGACTATCTCCTGCGGTTGAGCCGAGGAGCCGTCATGGCGGTCGCCGAATACTTTATTCGTTTCCTGCAACGCAGGGACCAGCTTTCCGAAGCTGACATGGCCCGTTTGCGGGCGATCCGCACCGAAACAGTCGGCTTCGCCCCCGGCGAGGTCATCGTGCCGCGCGGCCAGCTGGCGACGCGCAGTTGCATGATGCTGCGCGGCATGTCGGCGCGCCAGCACCTGTTGACCGACCGGCCCGGCGAAAGGGTCATCACCGCGCTGCATGTTCCGGGCGATTTCGTGGACCTGCACGGCTTCGTTCTGGCCGGGCTTGAGCATGAGGTGATCGCGGTCGGCGCTGCCGATGTCGAGTTCGTCGACCATGACGAGCTGCGCGAGATCACCTGCAGCAACCCGCACCTGACGCGGCTTTTGTGGATGTCGACGGCGATCGATGCGGCGATGCACCGGCAATGGCTGGTGGCGGCGGCGACGCTGCGCTCGGGTGCGCATCTGGCGCATCTTCTGTGCGAACTTTACACACGGCTGGCCAGCGTCGGCGCGGCGCATGACCTGGGCTTCACGCTGCCCCTGCTGCAAAAGGAACTGGCGGATGTGCTGGGCTATACGCCGATCCACATCAACCGCGCCGTGCGCGATCTGCGCCATGCCGGGCTGATCCGCTGGGTCGGCGCCGAAATTGAGCTGCTGGACTGGGACGGGCTGGTGCGGCTGGCGCGCTTTGATCCGACCTATCTGGGGCTGGATCGGTCGCGGCGCTAGGGTCTGTCGGCAAGGCCGCCTGTCGCCATTCCCGATGGGGACTGGCGGTGGCGGGCTGCGTCATGATCAGTCCAAGGACAACAACAGCCCGCGCATCCTAGGGCCGCGCGGTCGGCGCGCGCGGTCTGGTAGGGGTCACCGTCGCGGGTGCGACATCCGCCGGGTATTCGGGTTCCTCGGCCAGCGGCGCGGTCGAGGCCGGGGTTGCGGGCGCGATGGCCGCCGCCGGGGTGAGGGTGGCGCCGGCCTTGGCCAGTTCCGCCGCCAGCGCGTCGGCGACCGGCGCGGTTGCTGCCGGGGGCGCGGTCGGGATCGGCTCGGCGCTGGCGACGGGCGGCGGGATGCGGTCGCCACGCGCCCGCGGCCGGCTGGCGCCGATGGCGGTCGCGGTAACGGCGGCTGCGGCGGCTGGCGCGACGGCGGCTGCGGCGGCCGCGCCGGTCACGTCGGCGATGCTGACGCCGGGATCCAGAAACTCGACCGTTGTCTGCCTGGCCTTGACCATATGCGCCAGTTCCCACGCGTCCCAGTTCGTCAGCCGTACGCAACCATGCGACTGGTTCACGAACAGCTTCGAGGGCGTCGCCGTGCCGTGGATGCCATAGGTCGGCTGGCTGAGGTCGATCCAGACATTGCCGACCGGCCCGTTCGGCCCCGGAGGGACGATCAGCACGCGGTCATTCTCGCCCTGCTTGAAGTTGCGGTTGGGGTTATAGGTATAGGTCGGGTTCAGCGCCACGGCATCGACGACGTGATTGCCATGCGGCGAGGGCGTCTCGGTCGAGCCGACGGTGGCGGGGTAATCGGCGACCAGCCGCCCCTTGGCATCGAAGGCGGCGACGCGGCGGGTTTCCTTGTCGACGATGATGCGCGTGACGGTGGCGCGAATCGGCTTGGCGGGAACGGTGGCGCGGATGGTGACGCCCGGCTCGAAGCTGACGCCGGGGTTCAGCTTGACCATGAACTTTTCGTCCATGTGAAAGCGCTCGGCCAGCTTTTCCAGCACGCTGGTATAGCCCTGCGAGGTCATCTTGGCCTTTTCGCCGTAATCGACGGGGATCTTGTCCACCAGCCCGTAGGCGTCGTCCGCGGTGATGGTGTATTCCATGGTGATCGGCTCGACCGCGTAGCCTTGCAGCAGGTCCCAGATGGCGTGGTCCATCTGGCCGGTCATCGGCAGGCCCGCGCGGCGCTGGAAGGCCTTGATGGCGCTTTCGCTCATGCCGCCGCGCCAGCCGTCCACCACCCCGGGCGAGATGCCCGAGCGGTCCAGAAGCACCTGCACCTTGGCCGTCAGCGCCGATTGCCCGGCGGGCAGGTCGCCGCCGCTATACGTCGCGGCCTCGATATCGGCGGCGGAAAAGCGGGCAGAGGCCTTCTTGACCACGGACGAGGCCGCCGTGCTGGTCGCTGCGGCCGGATCGGCCTGCGACCAGGCCGGGCCAAGCGACAGGATAAGGGCGAAAGTCGCCATCGAAAGGCGCGGGAACGCGCCAGCGGCGGTGCTGGTCGGGTGCATGCTCGGGTGCCTGTGTTCTTATCGGTTTTGCCAGCGATTCTGGCTATTTTTCCCGCACAAGGCAAGCGATCAGAGGGTCAACTCGTGTTGATCCTGCGCCAGATCGTGGCGGAAAATGTCAGATCGTGGCCGAAAAGCGGTGTCCGCGCGGGAAATACCGCCGCGTCAGCGAAATCGGCATGTTGTCGAGCCAGTCGACGCGCTCGACCAGCAGCACCGGCTCGGTTGGCGCGATCTTCAGCGCGCTGGCCACGAAGCCCTGATCCGCGATCGTGGCGCCAAGCGACATGTTGGCGCGATTGATCGGGACATGGGCCAGGAACCATTCGCAGGCGCTGGTCTTTTGCAGCGCCTCGCGGGTCAGGCCGGGGGTGGCGTGATAGTTGATCCAGCGTTCCTCGGCGCAATAGGGTTCGTCATTGGCGGTAAAGCGGCTGCGGGTCAGAAGCAGCTTGTCGTCGGTGCGCAACAGCATGACCTGCGCGACATCGGCGGCCGGCGACATTTCCTGGGTCAGAAGCAGGTCGTAGCCATAGGTCTTGCCCGCCGCCTCGATCTCGCGCCGCAGAAGGAAGCGCATGGCCTGTACGTTCGGATGGGCGACGACGCGGGTGCCGACCTTGCGGCGGCGCTCAAGGATGCCGCTGTCGGCCAGCGCCTGCAGCGCGCGGTTGACGGTGGCGCGGGCGCAGCCGAATTCGGCGGCCAGTTCGGTTTCGGTCGGGATCAGTTCGCCCGGCGGCCAGGTGCCGTTCTGGATACGGCCAAGGACATCCTCCTGGACGGATTGCCAGGTCATGTTGCGGCGCTTGCGCACCTGCTCTTGTGCAGAGAGGGCCTGCATCACGTGGGTGTTGAATTCCATGATGTTCTGGCTTTTTAACTCGGTCGTTACAGCGGGTTGGAGGCACCGGGCCCGCGGGACGGGTCGAAATGGCGGATGTGCCCGAGAGGGGCGCGAAAGTAAACTTAACGGTTCAGTTCCGCTGCGTCCAGTATGTGCGCCGTTAAAGTGGGGAAAGACGCCGGTGCTGCCCCGGGCTGGGGCCGGTTGACTTTCCCGCCCTGCCGACCCAGAAAATCGGGATATTCAGATGAGGTGAGTCCGTGACCGAGACTGCGACTTTTCGCGGGCCGGGTGTGTCTGCCACGGCATGGACCGTGCTGATCGCCATCAGCCTGTGTCATATGATCAACGACATCATGCAGTCCATGCTGGCGGCGATCTATCCGCTGCTGCGCGAGGAGTTCAGCCTGTCCTATTGGCAGGTCGGGCTGATGACCTTTGCCTTTCAGGTCACCGCCTCGCTGTTGCAGCCGGTGGTGGGGCTGATCACCGACAAGCGGCCGATGCCGCGGTCGCTGGCCGTCGGCATGGGCTCGACCTTCTTTGGCGTGCTGCTGCTGGCGCTGGCGCGGGAATACTGGGTGCTGCTGACCGGCGCGATGCTGATCGGCATCGGCTCGGCGGTGTTTCACCCCGAAAGCTCGCGCGTGGCGCGCATCGCCTCGGGCGGGCGGTTCGGCACGGCGCAGTCGCTGTTCCAGCTTGGCGGGAATTTCGGCACGGCGCTGGGGCCGCTTCTGGCCGCGTTCATCGTCGTGCCGCTGGGGCGGCCGTCGGTCGCGATCTTTTCGGTTGCGGCGATGCTGGGCTCGGCCATCCTGTGGCGGGTCGGCACCTGGGCCGAGGGGCGGCGCCGCGCCAACACGCACAAGCCCGCCGGCCCCTCGCCGTTTTCGCGCCGCCGGGTGGCCTGGGCCATCGTCGTGCTGGCGTTGCTGACATTCACCAAGAATATCTACACGGCCAGTATCTCCAGCTATTACACGTTCTTCCTGATCGAGAAGTTCGCGCTGACCACCCAGCAGGCGCAGTTGATGCTGTTCCTGTTTCTGGGCGGCATGGCGGGCGGCGTCATGCTGGGCGGGCTGATCGGCGACAGGGTCGGGCCGCTGAAGGTGATCTGGTTCTCGATCCTGGGGATCCTGCCCTTTACGCTGGCGCTGCCGCATGTCGGGCTGGCCGCCACCGGGGCACTGACGGTGGTGATCGGGCTGATCCTAGCCTCGGCCTTTCCGGCCATCGTGGTCTTTGCGCAGGAGCTGGTGCCCGGGCGGACCGGGCTGATTGCGGGGATCTTCTTTGGCTTTGCCTTTGGCATGGGCGGTATCGCCGCCGCCGTGCTGGGGGTGATCGCCGACGCCAAGGGGATCGAGTTCGTCTATCGGATCTGCGCCTATCTGCCGCTGATGGGGCTGCTGACGATATTCCTGCCGCGAATGGATCGGTTGTAAGTTCGGCACCGGGGCGCTGCCCCGGACCCCGGGATATTTGGACATGAAAGAATGACGACGAGCATCAAGGTCAGGCCGGTCTCGGCCGAGGAATTTGCGCCCTTCGGCGAATTGCTGGCGGCGCGCGATGCGCCGACGCGCATGATCAATGCCGGGCGCTGCGAGCGGCATCATGCGCTGGCCACGGTCGAGCGGGGCGGGGGAGAGGCGATCATCTCGATCTTCCGGTCCGAGCCGGTGAGCCTGCCCTATCGATGCGCGCTGCTGGAGCGGCATCCGCTTGGCTCGCAGGCGTTCATGCCGCTGGGGGCCGACCCCTGGCTGTCGGTGGTGGCACCAGATGAGGGCGGGCGTCCGGGGGCGCCGATCGCCTTTCTGGTGCCGGCGGGCATGGGCGTGAATCTGCGCGCCGGGGTCTGGCATGGCGTGCTGACGCCGCTGGACCGGGCGGCCGATTTTCTGGTCGTGGACCGTGAGGGCGCGGGCGTGAACCTTGAGGAGGTCGCCATTTCGCCCGTGACCATCGAGGCATGAGCGGGCCGGACTATGCGCTGGAGGAGGCGGCGCGGCGGGCCGGGGCGCGGGTCGTCGCCGGCGTCGACGAGGTCGGGCGCGGCCCCTTGGCCGGGCCGGTGACGGCGGCGGCGGTGATTCTGGACCTGACCCGCATCCCCGAGGGCATCGACGATTCGAAGAAGCTGCCCGCGAAGCGCCGCGCGGCGCTGGCCGAGGCGATCATGCGCGATTGCGACTGGGCCGTTGGCCATGCCAGCGTCGAGGAGATCGACGCGATGAACATCCTGCGCGCCTCGCATCTGGCGATGTGCCGGGCGATTGCCGGGCTGCGGCAGCGTCCCGATCTGGCGCTGATCGACGGCAACCTGCTGCCGCGCGATCTGCCCATGCCGGGGCTGGCGGTGGTCAAGGGCGATGCGCGGTCGCTGTCCATCGCGGCGGCCTCGCTGGTGGCGAAATTCCTGCGCGACCGCATCATGGTGGATTTGGCGCAACAGCATCCCGGCTATGGCTGGGAAGTGAACGCCGGCTATCCGACGAAGGCGCACAGGCAGGCGCTGCTAGATTTGGGGGTGACCCCATATCATAGGCGCAGCTTCCGGCCCGTCCACAACATCTTGTGTAAAGGGTGAATAACAAGTCATTGATTCAAAAAAGAAATTGACGGCGAATCGGGTCTGAATCATCATTGGGGAAATCAAATCGGCAACCAAATAGCCGAAACCCGAGGCAGTGATGACGAAACTTGACACCAAATCCCGCGCGTCTGCGCGAACGCTTCCGCTTAACCAGATCCTTGCGGGCGACTGCATCGAGATCATGAACGCGCTGCCTGAAAACAGCGTTGACCTGATCTTTGCCGACCCGCCCTATAACCTGCAATTGAAGGGCGATCTGCACCGGCCGGACAATTCCAAGGTCGATGCGGTGGACGATCATTGGGACCAGTTTTCCGGCTTTGCCGCCTATGACCGCTTTACCCGCGACTGGATGGCGGCGGCGCGGCGCATCCTGAAGCCGGACGGCGCGATCTGGGTCATCGGCAGCTATCACAACATCTTTCGCGTCGGCGCCGAGTTGCAGAACCAGGGCTTCTGGATCCTGAACGACGTGGTCTGGCGCAAGGCCAACCCGATGCCGAACTTCCGCGGCAAGCGGCTGACCAACGCGCATGAGACGATGATCTGGGCCTCGAAATCCGAGGGCGCGAAATACACCTTCAACTACGAGGCGCTGAAATCGCTGAACGAGGGCGTGCAGATGCGTTCCGACTGGGTGCTGCCGATCTGCACCGGCGGCGAGCGGCTGAAGGACGCCGAGGGCGCCAAGGCGCATCCGACCCAGAAACCCGAGGCGCTGCTGCACCGCATCCTTGTCGGCTCGACCAACCCGGGCGACGTGGTGCTGGACCCGTTCTTCGGCACCGGCACCACCGGCGCGGTGGCCAAGATGCTGGGCCGCGACTTCATCGGCATCGAGCGCGAGGCGGCCTATCGCGGGGTGGCCGAAAAGCGTCTGGCGCGCGTGCGCAGGTTCGACGCCGAAGCCATCGCCACCATCAAGCCCAAGCGGGCAGAGCC